>Ga0065719_101422_pt1 | contig 24003 bp, 22 predicted proteins | sample GBSCel85sediment_FD_59106 | JGI IMG/M metagenome (GOLD analysis project Ga0065719, IMG submission 59106) | Hot spring sediment microbial communities from Great Boiling Spring, Nevada - Cellulolytic enrichment CS 85C v3 (version 3) | ecosystem: Environmental > Aquatic > Thermal springs > Hot... | reverse complement strand
TTTTTTAATGTAAATATAGCCTGCTAAAACACTCCCTATTAATCCTCCATGAAAGGACATTCCACCTTTCCAGATAGCAATTATTTCTAAAGGATTTTTTAAAAAATAATCAGGATAATAAAAAAAACAAAAACCTAGTCGGGCGCCAATTACAAGGCCTAAAAAGCTATAAAAAAGAAGATTTTCCAAAAAAGAATAAAGCTCTTTTAAATTCTTTTCTTTTAATTGATATCTACACAAAAAAAGGCAACAAAAAAAACTTATTACATACATTAGTCCATACCATCTTGCTGCTAAAGGACCTATTTTGAAAATTACAGGATCAATTTGAGGATAGGTAAGCATTACATAAATCCTTTAAAATACATTCCTCACATTTAGGTTTTCTGCCAAGACATATTTTTCTTCCGTGAGCTTGAATAAGATAGGGAAAAGCAAACCAATCCTTTTTAGGAACGATTTCCATAAGCTCTTTTTCCATTTTTTCAGGCTGTTTTGAGCTTACTATTCCAAGACGTTGGGAAACCTTTCTTACATGAGTATCAACGGGTATACCTTCTATTATTCCATAGGCATTAGCAAGAACAATATTGGCTGTTTTTCTTGCTACACCAGGAAGTTCAAGCAGTTCTTCCATAGTTTTTGGAACTTCTCCATTATATTTTTCTACAAGAATTTTGCAACATTCCTTTATATATTGAGCCTTTTGTCTATAAAAACCTGTACTTTTTATATCTTCTGCAAGTTCATCAAGATCAGCTTCTGCAAAATCCTTAGCAGTTTTATATTTTTTAAAAAGGTCTTTTGTAACTTCGTTTACTCTTTCATCTGTACATTGAGCAGAAAGTATAGTGGCTACAAGAAGTTGAAGAGGATTTTTAAAATTTAAGGCAATTTTTGCATCTGGATAAGCCTTTTTAAGTCTCTTTATGATTTCTCTAACTCTTTTTTTAAGTTCTTGGAGTTTTTCTTTTTTCTCTTTTTCTTTCTTTTTTGCCATGATTTTTAAATNAATTTTAGAAACTTATTAAATACTTGTCAAGAAAGAGGCACAAATAATTTATTAAATTCTTCTTTTAAAGCTTTTTTAAACTCTATTTGAGAAGGAAAGGAGGGAAAGATTTCAAATGCTTTAGAAGATTTATAAGCTTTTTCTACTATATTTTTGGCTCTTTCTACCAATTCAGAACATTTAGTTGTTTCAATTTTTTCTACAATACTAAAAANTTTNATTTAATCTAAAAAATTTATTTTTTTTCTTTTCAAATTCTTCTATAGGTTTTTTTTCTTCTACTATTTCCTCCAAATCAAGGATTAATTTTTTCATTTTATCAAGAAGAGGTATTTGAATTTGTTTTCTTAATTGTTCTTCAAGAAGTAGAAATTCTTGTGCCAATATAAAATAACTTTCCTCTGAAAAGTCTCTATTAAGTATATTTTCTCTAAACCATAAGGCAAATTCTTTTCTTAAAAGATCTACAAGATACATAAAATCAAATTCTTGATGTTGTAAAAGAAATTCTAAATCCTCTATATTTAGAGTGTCTCCTATAAAAGGGATTTCTTTTTTACTGTAAATATGTAAAAGAGCCCAGAGAAAATGCTGAGGTTTAAAACCTACTTCTTTATCCTCTATAAAGAATGCACCTTCCTCATCTTTATACTTTTTAAATACTTCATTTATCCATTCAAGAGTATAAAATTTCATTTTTAAAAATTAGACAATTCCTTTTGTAATAAAGCTTTTATATCTTCTACCTTAACTTTTTCTTTAAAACTACCTTGAGAGAGTTCAGGTTTTCCTCCACCCTTTAATCCTACAAATTCTTCCAATTTTTGAAAGATTTTATGAGCTGGGTATTTATTTGCTAAATCTTTAGTTACCATACAGACTGCAAGGGGGGTTTCCTTTTCTCCGATAAGGAAAATTATTCCTGAACCAAGTTTATTTTTAAAATAATCCCCTATTTCCCTTAGTTCTGCCATATTTTCAGTTTCGAAAGAGGCAACAAGAACTTTAACTCCATTTATTTCCTCAACTTCTTTCAATTTTTCTTCAAGACTTTTTTTAATATCTATACTTTTAAGTTTTTTAATTTCTTTTTTAAGCTCATCTATTTCATTAAAAAGAGCAGATATTTTCTTTTCCAAATCTGTAGGTGTTGTTTTTAAAAGTTTTGCAGTATTTTCAATTTTTTCTTCTAAGTTTTTAACCCATTCATAAGCTTTAAGTCCAGCTAAAGCAGAAATTCTTCTTATTCCTCCTGCTACACTGCTTTCTGAGATTATTTTAAAAAATCCTATATCTCCTGTTCTTTTAACATGGGTTCCTCCACAAAGTTCTATAGAAATTTCATTTATTTTAACTACTCTTACAATTTCTCCATATTTTTCCTCAAAAATTGCTATAGCTCCCATTTTTTCTGCTTCTTCCTTTTTTATCCAAAATATTTCAACAGGGTGATTTTCTAAAATCCATCTATTTACTAATTCTTCTACAAGATTAAGTTCTTTTTGAGTTAGTGCTTGAAAATGGGTAAAATCAAAGCGAAGCCTTTCTTCTTCAACAAGTGAACCAGCTTGTCTTACATGGGGACCTAAAACCTTTCTTAAAGCTGCATGAAGAAGATGAGTTGCAGTGTGATGTCTTTGAATATGAAATCTTCTTTCTTGATCTACTTTCATCAAGATTTCTTCATCTTTTTCAATTACTCCTTTAGTGATTTTAACTTTATGATAAATAATTTCATGAAATTTTCCCGTTTCTACAACTTTTCCTTCTCCTTTAGAACCTATAATTATTCCGGTATCATAAACCTGTCCACCACCTTCAGGATAAAAAGGGGTTAAATTAGTAATCAAATAGTAAAAATCGTTTTCTCTTTTAATTTCTATAACTTTTGCTTTGGTTTCTAAGGTTTCATAACCTACGAATAAAGTTTGTAAATCTTCTCTAATTAAATCTTTAATAAATTGAGGTGCTCTTTCTAAAGCACCTTTCCAAGTTTTTCTACTCTCTTCTCTTGCCTTTTCTCTTAATTTTTCAAAGGTAACTAAATCTAAAGAAAATCCAAGAGGTAACACTTGATCTCTTACAAGATCATAAGGGAAGCCATAGGTATCATAAAGTTTAAATAAAACTTCACCAGGAATAATTTTTTTATTTTCCTTTTGGAGTTTATCTATCTCTTTTTCGAGTATCTCAAGTCCGAGATTCAAAGTTTCTAAGAATTTTTCTTCTTCTATTTTAAGAATCTTTTTAGTTATGATTTCATTTTTTAAAAGTTCTGGATAAATATCTCCAAATTCTTGAATAACCGGGTCAACAAGTTTATAAAGAAAGGGCTCCGTTAAACCAAGAATTTTACCAAATCTTTCTGCTCGTCTTATGATTCTTCTTAATACATATCCTCTTCCTTTCATTAGAAGGCATAATTCCTTCTGAAAGTATAAAAACACTTGCCCTTATATGATCAGCTATTACTCTAAAAGCTACCTCAGTATTTTTATTTTCTTTGAAGGATCTTCCTGAAAGTTCCTCAATCTTTGAAATAATTCCTGCAAAAAGATCTGTCTCATAATTAGAAGGAACTCCTTGAATAACTGCTGTAATTCTTTCAAGTCCCATTCCTGTATCTATGCAACCTTTTGGCAAAGGTTTAAGATTTCCTTTTTCGTCTTTTTCATATTGCATAAAAACAAGATTCCAAACTTCTAAAAATCTATCACAATCGCATCCAGGGGCACAATCAGGTTTTTTACATCCANATTCCTCTCCCTGATCATAGACTATTTCTGAACAGGGTCCACAAGGGCCAGTATCTCCCATTGTCCAAAAATTGTCTTTTTCTCCTAATCTTATAATTCTTCCCTCAGAAAATCCAGCAATCTTTTTCCAAAGAAAAACTGCTTCATCATCTTTTTCATATACAGTTACATAAAGTCTATCCTTAGGAAGATTTAAAACTTTTGTAATAAATTCCCAAGCATAAACTATAGCTTCTTCTTTAAAGTAATCTCCAAAGGAAAAATTACCAAGCATTTCAAAAAAAGTGTGATGTCTTGCAGTATATCCTACATTTTCCAAATCATTATGTTTTCCCCCTGCACGAACACATTTTTGGCAAGAAACAGCTNTTTTATAAGGTCTTACCTCCTCTCCTAAGAAGACTTTTTTAAATTGAACCATCCCTGCATTAGTAAAAAGAAGGGTTGGATCATCATAAGGAATAAGAGATGAGCTTGGAACTAATTCGTGACCCAATTTGACAAAATAATCAAGAAATAAATTTCTGATAGTTCTTCCTTTCATAACCCTTCCCAAATTATTTTTTTTCAAATTAATAAAATTATCTTCAAATTAATAAAATTATCACTATTTATTAAATTTTCTACCTTTTAAGGCAATTTCTATCTTGTTGCTTTATTTTAAATATATAGTAAATTTTGCAATTGAAGTTTAAGTTTTTTTCTCAAAAATACAAATCGGAGGGAAGAAAATGCTTACAAGAAATTTTCTTTTTACTTCAGAATCTGTTGTAGAGGGACATCCTGATAAAGTGGCTGATCAAATCTCAGATGCTATATTAGATGCAATTTTAGAAAAGGATCCATATGCAAGAGTAGCTTGTGAAACCTTAGTTAATACTGGGATGATTCTTATTGCAGGAGAGATTACAACTGAAGCTCGTGTTGATTATGCCACTATTGCAAGAGGTGTGGTAAAAGAGATAGGGTATAATCACTCAGATCTTGGGTTTGATTATCAAACCTGTGCAGTTCTTATTAGTATAGATAGACAGAGTCCTGATATTGCTATGGGAATAGATAGAGATGGTGAAATAGGAGCAGGGGATCAAGGACTTATGTTTGGATACGCCTGTGACGAAACTCCAGATTTTATGCCTATGCCTATTTGGTATGCTCATAAACTTGCCATGAGACTTGCAGAAGTAAGAAAAAAAGGAATTTTACCCTTTTTAAGACCTGATGGAAAAACTCAAGTTACTGTAAGATATGAAGATAGGAGGCCTGTAGATATTCATACTATAGTTATTGCTGCTCAGCATGACCCAACTGTTACTCAAAAAGAACTAAGAGAAGCTATAATTGAAGAAGTAGTTAAAAAAGTGATTGCTCCTGAACATCTAAGACCTGATACAAGAATACTTGTAAATACTACAGGAAGATTTGTTATAGGTGGTCCTCTTGCTGATTGCGGAATGACAGGAAGAAAAATAATAGTTGATACCTATGGGGGAAGGGGACATCATGGAGGAGGAGCTTTTTCTGGTAAAGATCCAACAAAAGTTGATAGAACCCCCTCTTATTATGCAAGATATGTAGCTAAAAATCTTGTTGCTGCAGGAGTTGCAAGAGAACTTGAGGTACAAGTAGCTTATGCTATAGGAATACCAGATCCCTTGGCTATAAATGTGAATACTTACGGAACAGAAACCATCCCAGTTGAAAAAATATTAGATATAATAAACAAACTTTTCTGTTTTAGACCTAAACATATGATTGAATATTTAAATCTTAGAAGACCCATTTATAAAAAGACAGCTTGCTATGGGCATTTTGGGAGAAACGAACCTGAATTTACTTGGGAAAAGCTTGATATGGTTGAGAAAATAAAGGAACTTGCTCACTTTGATAAATAGGGGGCTAAGAATGGATTTTCATGTAAAAGATCTTTCTTTAGCAGATGAAGGGCTTAAACTTATAGAATGGGCTGAAATGGATATGCCTGTTTTAAGACAAATAAGATCCCGTTTTAATCAAGAAAAGCCTTTAAAAGGGATAAGAATCGGAGGGTGTTTACATATTACCACAGAAACAGCAAATCTTGCAAGAACATTAAAAGAAGGAGGAGCAGAAGTTTATCTTTGTGCATCAAATCCACTTTCTACAAAAGATGAAGTAGCTGCAGCTTTGGTGAAATACTTTGAAATTCCTGTTTTTGCTATAAGAGGTGAAGATAAAGAAACTTACTATTCTCATATAAAGGCAGTTATCGAGAAAGAACCTCATATAACTATAGATGATGGAGCAGATTTAGTAACTACCCTTCATAGAGAAAGACCTGAAAAGCTTGATAAAGTTTGGGGAGGAACTGAAGAAACTACAACAGGAGTTATAAGACTTAAAGCTATGGCAAGAGATGGTGCATTAAAATATCCTATTATTGCAGTAAATGATGCCTTAACTAAACATCTTTTTGATAACCGCTATGGTACAGGACAGTCAACTATTGATGGTATTTTAAGGACTACTAATAGACTTCTTGCAGGTTCTTATTTTGTAATTGCCGGTTTTGGATGGTGTGGGAAGGGTCTTGCTATGAGAGCAAGAGGAATGGGAGCAAAGGTAATTATTACAGAGGTTGATCCCTTAAAAGCATTAGAGGCTGTAATGGAAGGTTATTTGGTCATGCCTATGGATGAAGCTGCTGAAATTGGAGATTTTTTCTGTACAGTAACAGGAAACAAATCAGTTATTAGAAAAGAACATTTTCTAAAAATGAAAGATGGAGCAATAATTGCTAATTCAGGACATTTTTGATGTGGAAATAAATCTTGAAGATTTAAAAAGTATATCTACAAAGGTGAGACAAATAAGAAAAGAAGTTGAAGAATATACCCTTATAAATGGAAAGAGAATTTATCTTCTTTCTCAAGGAAGGCTTGTTAATTTAGCAGGAGCAGAAGGACATCCTTCTGGAGTTATGGATATGAGCTTTGCTAATCAAGCTCTTTGTATTGAGTATATTGTCAAAAATAAAGATAAACTTGAAAAAAAAGTTTACCCAGTCCCTGAAGAAATTGACAAAGAAGTAGCAAGGCTTAAATTAATAGCTATGGGGGTAAAAATAGACACTCTAACTCCTGAACAAAAAAAATACTTAAGTTCTTGGGAAGAAGGAACATAAAAATGTTTACAGGGCTGATAGAGGGAATTGGAAAAATAATTTCTTTACAGCCTTACAGAGGAGGACTTCTTGCTGAAATTTCTGCTTCTTTTTCTTTAAAAGATACAGATGTAGGTGATAGCATAGCTGTTGATGGAATATGCTTAACTATTACAGAAATAAAAGGTTCCACCTTTAAAGCTCACATTTCTCCTGAAACCTTAAATAAAACCACTCTTCGCTACAAAAATTCAGGAGACTTTGTTAATTTAGAAAGAGCCCTTAAATTTGGGGATCGTTTGGGTGGACACTTAGTTTCTGGACATGTTGATGGAATAGGAAAAATTGTTTCTATTACTCCTATAGAAGATTTTTGGAAACTTGTTGTAGAAATACCTTCTGAATTTACCCCCTATCTTGTTAAAAAAGGCTCCATTGCTATAGACGGAGTTAGCTTAACTATTAATGATTTTAAAAATAATCTTTTAGAATTTATGTTAGTTCCACACACACTTAAGGTAACTACCTTATGTTTAAAAAAACCTGGAGATTTAGTAAATATAGAAATAGATATGATAGCTAAAATGGTCTATAAATGGCTTTCTCCTTATCTGGAAAGTCTTGAGTCTTCCAAAAGGGCTCTTACCTTAGAGTTTCTTAAAGAACATGGCTTTCTATAAAGTTTACTCTCATTTATTTTCTCTTCTCGAAGAAGGAATTAAAAATGAAGTTTTCCCAGGTGCTATAGCTGGAATTTCTGTTTCTGGTTCAAGGTATATAGTAGGAAGAGGTTATAAATCTTTATTTCCTTTTTTAGAGCCTCTTGAAGATGAGGATCTTTTTGATCTCGCTTCACTAACTAAACCTCTTGCCCTTGCCTATACTCTCATTTATTTATTATCCAAAAACCCTAAAATTGAGCTTTTTAAACCTATAGGTAAATATATAGAGCTTAACTCATCTTTGGCAAGAATTCCTGTTTTTAGATTTTTAAATCATACCTCAGGACTTCCTTCTTGGTATCCTCTTTACAAAGAGATTAAAGAGTCAAAAGAGAACAATTTAGAAATATATATTCAAAAAATTAATGATTTACCCCTTGAATATAAACCCGGTGAAAAATGCGTTTATTCAGATCTTGGTTATTACCTTTTAACTTATCTACTTGAAAAGGTTTATGGAAAGTCTTTTTCTAACCTTTTTGAAGAAGCAAAAAATATTACTCCTTTTAATAAGAAAGCTTTTTTGGATTTTAACCCTTTAAAAAAAGGATTTTCTCAGGAAAAAATTGTTCCTACCTCAGTTTGTCCTATAAGTAAAAAGATTTTAAGAGGTGTTGTAGAAGATGAAAATACAAGAGCTCTTAAAGGGGTTTCAGGAGTTGCAGGACTTTTTGGGAATATTTACGGAGTTTTAGATATTTTGGAAACCATACTTAAAGCATATAAAGGTGAAGTTAAAGAACTTTCTTATGACTTAGTTAAAGAATTTTTAGACTTTAGAGAAAAAGATTTTCCTTTCTCTCTTGGGTTTATGTTACAAAGTTATAATGGTTATTCAGCAACTGGGAGAGTTTTTTCTGATAAAACAGTAGGTCATCTTGGATTCACAGGATGTTCATTTTTTATAGATTTAGAAAAAGATTTTATCGTAGTTTTACTTACTAATAGAGTTTATTTTGGAAGGACTAACCAAAAGATAAAAGATTTTAGAGTAAAATTTCACACTTTACTAAGTTCCTTAGCTCTTAAGTAGGCTTTATAAATTCCTGAAATTATTATTCCAGGGAGACCTTTTTCATAAAATTCCTGCATAGCAGTAATTGTTGTTCCTGCTGGTGAAGTAACCATGCTTTTTATTTCATAGGGATTTTTTCCTGTTTCAAGCATAAGTTTTGCTGTTCCAAAAACTGTTTGCAAAACAAGTTTTTCTGCTATGTATCTTGGTAGACCAGTTCTTACCCCTCCATCAATAAGGGCTTCTATAAAAAGGGCTACATAGGCAGGTCCGCTTCCAGAAAGAGAGGTAATTGCATCCATGAGATTTTCTTCTACTAATATAGTTTCTCCAATAGCTGAGAAAATAGTTTCTGCTATTTTTAAATCCTCATCAGTTGCAAAAGATCCTTTAGAAATACCACTTATAGCTTGATGAACTAAAGCACATGTATTAGGCATAATTCTTATTACTTTTGTTTGGGGAGGAAGTATCTTTTCATAAAAATTTATAGGGATACCTGCTGCTATTGTGAGAATCAGATGTTTTTCGGTATTTATATATGGGGCTATTTCTTCTAAAACTTTTTTCATGACTTGAGGTTTAACTGCTAAAAGAATGAGCTCATTTTTTTTGACTACATCTACATTTGATTTAATAGTGTTGATTTTGTAAGATTTTTCCAAGTATTTTCTTCTCTCTTCAATTGGTTCAGAAACAANGATATTTTCAGAACTGAATAATTTCTTTTTAAGAAAGCCTTTTATAAGAGCTTCAGCCATTTGTCCCCCACCAATAATCCCTATTTTTTTAATTTCATTCATAGCGGTTCCTCCTCCTTTTTATAAAATTTTTAATACAATTTTAGTAATTATCAAAGAAAGAAAAAAAGCAAGAAAAAGGGAAAGTCCCCAATTTAAAATTATTTTTTTAATAAGCCCAATTTTAACGGTTTTAAAACCTTTTGTCATTCCTACTCCAGTTATAGCTCCTATCATACAATATGTAGTAGAAATAGGCATACCTAAGAGAGTAAAAGAAAAAAGAGTAATTCCCGCACTTATTTGTGCTACAAAACCTGAAAAAGGATCAAGAGGAGCAATTCCTTTACCTACTGTTTCAATAACTCTATGGCTTAAAAGATAAGCTCCCAAAAATACTAAAAAAGAGGAAATAAAAAAGATTAGAAAAAAGTTTATGTAGATTTTAGAATAAATAAGAGGTCCAAGAACTGTTGCTACTTCATTAGCTCCGGTATTGTAAGAAATAAGAGAGGCACTAATAAGTAAAAATATCTTTAAAAACCTTTCTATTTTAAAAAAAGCTAATTTTAAAAAAAATTTTTCAACAATTTTATAGAGAAAAAAAGATACAAAGAGAGCAGTGACAGGAGAGGCAATCCAGGATAAGAAAATTTTAATTAAAGAAATAAATTTAATAGTAGAATTTTCTGCCAAGGCATTTCCAATAAGACTTCCTATAATAATTTGATGAGTAGAAAGAGGAAGTTTTTTCCAGTTAGAAAGAATTATTAATATAGCAGAAATAAGAAAAGAAAAGCCAAATGTTTTAGGAGGGGTTTCTACTAAATTTTTGCCAACTGTTTCCATTACACGATCTCCATTTAGCCAAATTCCAAAAAATACAAGAATTCCAAAAAGAAAAATTGCTCTTTTTAGCTTTATAACACCTGCACCTATAGAAATACTTAAAGCATTACTTGCATCATTTGAACCTATAGCAAAGGCAATGAGAAAACTAGCTAAAAGAGCAAGTTCTGTCATAATAGAATTTATTTGAGACTAATGTCAAGAATGTAAAGATAATCACTTGCATCTTCAATTACATCACTAATTTTGACCAAAGCTTCTATAAAGTCAGAAATATTTTTTCCTTCCCAAAAATTGGTAATTTCTTTTTGACGAATTTTATTTGTTAAATCAAGTTTTAATTCGTCAACCTTTTTTTCATAGATTCTAATAGCTAAGTTTTTCTCTCTTAAATTATCTTTTTTTAAAAGAGATTCAAAGGATTTGTATAAAATTTCAGCCATCTCAACATTAATATTAGCAATTTTTACTACATCATCTTTAATATCTTTGTAAAGATCTTTATTAATATATCCTAAACTCAAAAGCACAGGTTTTTAAAAAATCAAAGGCCTTTTCTGTTATTTCAATAAATGTACAAAGGTTAGGTCTTATATAAGGTAAGAAAGCTCCTTCATAAATAGTAGAAATAATTTCTCTTCTTACAAAATCAGCCTCTCTTTCCAAATTTTCTATACAGTAACTTCTTTCTAAATCTTCAGTAAGTAAAAGGTTTTTCAAACATTCTTGAGTAGAAATAAAGATTCTTAAATAATTTTGTATATTCTCAAGGGTTTTTTTCTCTAATTTTTCTCCGCCAAATATTTTTTCTAACATAAAAACTCCGTTTTAAGTTTTTGCCCTTTCTATAAGGATATGATACATTATGTCAAAAAATGACACAACTCCTATAATTTTATTTCCTTCTTTAACAAATACTCTTGCAATATTATTTTTTTCCATGATTTCGTAAATATCTTCTATAGAAGTATCCTTAGAAACTGCAATAACAGGTTTTGAAGCTATTTCCCCTATTTTTATTTTATGGGGGTCTAATTTTTTAGTAAGTACTTTAAAAATTATATTTCTTACCGTAACTACTCCATATTCATCTTTTTCATCTTTTGGTAAAACAAGAAGTGACCTTATTCTTCTATCAATCATTTTTTCTATAGCTGAATAAACTGAATCATCAGGAGAAATAGTTTCCAGTTTAGTATTCATAATTTCAGAAACTTTTTTTGACATATTTCTTCTCCTCCTGCAATTTTGGATTTTAAATTATTATATATATTTTTAGATAATTGAGAAGTTGTAAAAATGTAATTTTAGAATATTTTAAAAAACATTTATGGAGATACATAAACTTTTTGAAAAAGTTAAAGAATTGGTAAAATCTGCTGGTAGTGTATTAAAAGAGATGTATGATTCTACTTATGAAATTTATCATAAAAGTAAAATTGATCTTGTAACTACTGCAGATATTAAATCTGAGGAAGTTCTTAAAAAAGGTTTAAAGGAGCTTACTCCGGATATTCCAGTAATTGGAGAAGAAAGTTTTTCAGAAAAAGAAAAATTTAAAAGTTCCTATTGTTGGATGGTTGATCCTTTAGATGGAACTACCAATTTTGCTCATCATCTTCCTTGGTTTGCTATTTCCGTTGCCCTTTTAAAAGAAAAAGAGCCTCTTTTAGGTATAATTTATAATCCCATAATAGATGAATTTTTTTATGCTATAAAAGGAGAAGGGGCTTATCTTAACGAAAAGCCTATCAAAGTTTCTCCGAAAGAAAAACTCATTGATTCTCTTCTTTGTACAGGTTTTCCTGTTTCTAAAATTTTAGATTCTCCAGATCTTTTTATACCCCTTTTTGAAGAATTTATGAAAAAATGTCAAGGGGTGAGAAGATTTGGTTCTGCTGCTCTTGATCTTGCTTATGTTGCTTGTGGAAGATATGAAGGTTTTTGGGAACCCTATTTAAAACCATGGGATACTTCAGCAGGGGTTTTATTAGTTAAAGAAGCTGGAGGAGAAGTTACTGATTACTTTGGCAATCCCTATCACCCTTTTTTAAATACTATAGTTGCCTCTAACGGAAAAATTCATCAACAAATGATAGAACTTACTTCTAAATATCATCCTGAATATTATAAACCTCGTAAAAATCCTCTTCCTACAGTAGACATAATTATAGAAGTAGAAGATAAAATAGTGTTAATTTATAGAAAAAATTATCCTTTTGGTTGGGCTATTCCTGGCGGATTTGTGGATTATGGAGAAACTTTAGAATCCGCAGCTATTAGAGAAGCTAAAGAAGAAACCAATTTAGATATAGAACTTCTCTATCTTTTAGGATGTTATTCAGATCCTAAAAGGGATCCGAGATTTCACACTATAACAACTGTGTTTGTGGCTAAAGGTAAAGGAGAACTCAAAGCTAAAGATGATGCAAGGTTAGCAAAACTTTTTAAAATAGAAGAAATACCTTGGGACGATTTAGCTTTCGACCACGCTAAAATCTTAAAAGATTATCTTAAAAGAAAAAAATATGGAATATAATACTTTGCTCAATTTATTTGAAAGGGAATTCAAAGAGAAGCTTAAAATTATAATAAGTAAAGTAGATGAAAAAACAAGGATTCTTTTGGAAGAATTTTTTAAAAATATAGAGTTAGAGATAAAGTTTGTAGAGAATCTTGAAGAAGTAGTAGAAATAATTTTGCAAGATCCCCTTTATCAAATAGTAATTTTTTCTCTTTCTGAAAAAAATAAAGATTTTTCAGTCTTTATAGAAAAGCTCAAGGACATAAGGGCTTATGTTAAAACATTTATTATTATAGATTATTCTGAAGAAGAAGATTTAGGAAATTATTTTGAAAAAGGAGCAGATGAAGTAATATTAAAACCTTTTACTTTAAATGAATTTAAAGCAAGATTTTTTAAATTGTTAAAAGAGCATTACTTAGATATAAAACTTCAGAAATTTATAGTGGAAGATCCTCTTACCCAAGTTTATAACAGAAGATATTTTGATGAGGCAATAAAAGAGGAAATTTATAAGGCTTTAAGGCAAGGATATCCTTTGAGCTTAATTATGATAGATCTTGATAATTTTAAATGGTATAATGATACTTTTGGGCATCAAGAAGGAGATAAGCTTTTAAAAAGCTTTGGAGAAGTTTTATAGGAAAAATGTAAGAAACAAAATAGATAAAGTTTGCAGATATGGAGGGGATGAATTTGTAATTATTTTACCTTATACTTTTTGGAAAAATGCGGTTTTAATAGCAGAAAGAATTTGCAAAGCTTGGGAAGAAAAAAAGGTTAGGTCCGTTACTTTATCTATAGGAATAGCTCAATTAATCGAAAGGGAAAGTTTAGAAGAATCAATTTCAGATCTAATAAATAGAGCAGACAAAGCAATGTATTCTGCTAAAAAACTTGAAAAAAATATGTGGGTAGTTGATAAGGAAACTTCTAAGCTATTTTTAAACGGAGAATTTCAAGGTGAGGGTTAACTTTTTCAATCTTTACCATAATTTCATCACCAGGATTTAAAATTCCTTTAAATCCCATAACTTCCCCTATTACATTATAATCAACTAAATATACCTTTGCTTTTTTATTTTGCACTTCTAAAACTAAACCTTTAAGAGGTTTATCTTGCATATAAATTTTAAGATATTTCAAAAGAAAATATTTTATTCTTTTACTTTGGATTTGGATAGCTCTTTGTAAATTCTCACTTAATTCCGGAAGTAATTTAATAATAACCTCTTCTGGTAAAGGTGATTTTTTAAGCAAAAAGGTTTTAAGTTGGTACTGTATTAGAATATCTAGAAATCTTCTTATAGGAGAGGTCAATGTAGTATAGTATTCTAAACCAAGCCCAAAATGATAGGCTGGTGAGAGACCGTAATTCTGATTTTGCCTAAATATTTTAATTGCAGAAGTTTTGAGTAAAGATTTTCTTCTCTATTTTCTATTATTTCTAAAGGTTTTGGTTGAGAACGATAAATAGTAGGGATTTGATTTTGATATAAAAATTCTGCAGCTAAAGTATTTACTAATATCATTGCCTCAGCAATTAGATGTCTTGAAGGAGTCATTTCTACCTTTTTTACAACAATTTTACCATCTGGTCTTACTCTAACTTGAACTTCAGGTAAAAAGACTGCATAAAATTCCTTTTCTTCTCTTTTTTTCTTAAAATGCATAAAAATTTCATAAATTTTTTGCCAAAAAGGATCTTTTGTTAAGAGTTCATCTACCTTTTCATAGGTGAGTCTTTCTTTCACTTCTATAAGAGATAAAAAGGGTTCAAAGGAAAGAATATTGTAAGATTTATCTAAGGATATTTTAAAAGTTAAACTGGCTTTAAGTTCTCCCTTTTTCAGACTAAATTTTTCATGAGAAAGAGAAAAAGGTAACATAGGATAAATTCCATCAGGAAGATAGAGAGTACAGGCTCTTTCTAAAGCCCCTTCCCATAAAGCCGAACCTGGTTTTAAAAAGTCGGCTACTTCTGCAATATGAATGTAGAGAATATATTTATCTTCTTTTTCTTCAAAGCTTAAAGCATCATCAAAATCCTGCGTTTCCTCTGCATCAACAGTGACTGTATAAAGATGGGTAAGGTCTTCTCTTTCTTCTTTTGGAATCTCCATTTTAGCTATTAATTCAGCTTCTTTTAATTCTTTTTCTGAAAAGGAGGTTGGATAATGGGTTTTTAAAATTTCTAAATTTTCATCTTCATTAAAAATTTTAGCTTCTACAAGAAGGTTAAAAACTTTGTAAGGTTCAGCTATATTTAAGCGTTTTAAAACTTCATAAGCTAATCTTCCAGAGGGAGTCTGGGTTTCCCAAAGTACATACTCCTTTAAAGCAGATATCCAAAAATCTATAATTTCTTGCGGGAAGGATTCTATATTTTTTAACTGAAGGGCTTTTATAAATTCCTCTCCCTCACTTAATTTTTTCAGTTTTTCCAATTCTTTTTTTCTTTGAAGAATTAATCTTTCTACTTCTTCCTTAGAAATTATTTGTAATAGGTTTGGTCCTTTTAATCTGAAATAAGTTCTATCCTCAAGAGCCTTTCTAACAAATCCTGCTATTTCATCTTCTGTAGGTATTCTTCCCAAAAGTAATTCTACTGCATCTTTAACATGAATATCTTCTACTTCTTCTACTAAAATTTTCCAAATTTCTTCTAAATTAAATCTATCTTTTATTTTTTCTCTTCTTTCATTTTTTTCTTTTACAAGGGCTATAATTTGATTTAAGTCATTTAAAGGAGTAGGTTTTTCTTCAAAACAAACAAGAGACGAGAAATTTATAAGTTCTTCTTTCCCTGAGGGCAAAACAAGATGAAGTCTTTTTTCTTTAATATCCTTTATATAAGTAGTAATTATTTTTTCTTTATAAAAAATTTCTGCGAATCTTTTTTTTAGAGACTCAAGGTTCATCAGCAATTTTTAGAGCATCTTTAAGATTTAAAGATCCTTCATAAAGAGCTCTACCTATAATTGCTCCAAAAAGACCTTTTTTTTCTAAATTTTTAAGATTTTTAATATCTTCTATAGTTGAAATTCCGCCTGCTATTATAAGGGGATGTGTTGAGACATTAAGAGCTCTTTCTAATCTTTCAAGTTCTAATCCTTGTTGTGTACCATCTCTTTCTATAAGAGTAAGAATAATAGCAAAAAGTTTAAGCTCATTAAGATTTTTTAAGAATTCTAAATAATTAATTTCAGATACTTCAAGCCAGCCTGAAATAGCAACTTTATTACCTTTCACATCTATACTAACTATTATCTNATAAGGATATTTTTCTGTAATTTCTTTTAGCCAATCAAAAGATAAAATAGCCTTTGTTCCAAGAATCACTTGAGAAATCCCGTTTTTTAAATAAAAATAAATAGTGTCCTCATCTCTTATACCCCCTCCTACTTGAACAGGAACGTGTAAAATTTTTACTATTTCTACTATTAAATCTTTATGAATGGGTTTTCCTTCTTTTGCTCCGTCAAGATCAACAATATGAATTCTTTTAGCCCCTTGCTTTTCAAAAAAGAGGGCATATTTTTTAGGATCTTCTCCATAAACCTTAACATGATCATATTTTCCTTGGAACAATCTTACTACTTTATGGTTTTTTAAATCTATAGCAGGAATAATAAGCACTTTTAACTATTTTAAAGGAAAAGTTTTGAATATTTTTATTAAACCTCTTTCAGCAAGTTCTTCAGCAGAAAGCCATTTAAGTTTACCGTATAATTTTATATTTAAAATATTTTCACTTAATGGTTTTTGAGTTTCATAGAATTCTTCCATCCATAAAATTTTTCCTGTTTCTCCATCGTAGAGAACAAGAGCAAAAGCTACACTTGCTGGTTCTACTATAGAAAAAGAACTTCCTTTTCTTTCTATAAATCTATAAATTCTACCATATAAAACTCCTTGGGTATTAGTTTTTTTGCAAAGTTCTTTAATAATTTCTGCCGGATTTTTAGTTTCTTCAAGTATTTGAGAAATAATATTTTCAAATTCATTTTCAGAAAGAAAAATAAAATTATAATGGGATGAGTAATTAGATAAAATTTTTTTTAATAATCTATTTAAAGTTTCTTTTGCAGAAGGTTCTACATAGCCAGAAATTACCTCTCTTACCGGGCAATAAAAGAAACTCTCACTATTTTCTGAGCAGATTTCAAAAGGTAAAACAAGAATAGAATTTATATTTTTTGCAGTTTCATAAGGTAAATAAGCTGTTTTAGTTTTGCTACAACTATTCAAGCTTAAAAACAGGATAATAATTATAGCAAAATATAATTTTTTAAAATCTTTCATATCTTAACCTCAAGCTCAAAGGATTTAAGTTAATATTATAGCATTTAATTTAGAATAGGAAATTTTTTAAAATCTAAAAATTTGAAAAATTTGAATATTTTTTTAAAATTATGATTAATTTTAAAAATTTAAGTTTAATCTCTGAAGATTGACCATGCTTGATTTTATTTTCAAACCTAATTCTATCGCAGTTATTGGTGCTTCTGAAGATGAAAAGAAAATAGGACATGTAGTTTTTAGAAATTTAGTTAAGCAAGGATTTGAGGGAAAAGTTTATCCTATAAATCCAAAAAGAGAAGAAATTCTTGGAATAAAATGTTACCCCTCAGTAAAAGATCTTCCTGAGAGAGTAGACTTAGCTATAATAGTAATTCCTGCAAAAGGGGTTCCTTCAGTTATAAAGGACTGTGCAGAAGCTGGAGTTAAAGGTTTAATTGTTATTACAGCTGGTTTTAGAGAGATTGGAGGAGAAGGTATAAAGCTTGAACAAGAAATTGTACAGCTTGTAAAAAAATATGGAATTAGAATGGTAGGCCCCAATTGCTTAGGAGTAATAAATACAATTAATAAAATGAATGCCACTTTTGCTTCTGATTTGCCTCCTTGTGGCAGAGTTTCATTTTTTTCTCAATCTGGTGCTTTGGGAGTTGCCTTAATTGATTGGGCTATAGAAAATAATTTCGGTTTTGGTAAATTTGTGAGTCTTGGTAATAAAGCTGATCTTAATGAAGCAGATTTTTTAGAATATTTTGGGGAAGATCCAGAAACAGATATTATCCTTGGATATTTAGAAGATGTTAAAGATGGTAAAAGATTCATAGAAGTTGCTAAAAAAATTTCTAAAGTTAAACCGGTAATAATTATTAAAAGCAGGAACAACTGAGGCAGGAGCAAGAGCAGCTTCATCTCACACTGGTGCTCTTGCTGGATTTGATAGAGCTTTTTCTGAAGCATTTAAAAAAGCAGGCATCATAAGAGTAAATTCTATCAAGGAATTATTTGAAACAGCAGAAATATTTAAATTAAATAAAATTCCCAAAGGAGATAGATTACTTGTAATAACTAATGCAGGAGGACCAGGAATAATTGCTGCAGATACAGCTGATAAACTTGGAATAAAGCTTGATCCCATGAGCAAAGAATCAATTGAAGCTATCATAGATAAACTTCCTGCGACTTGCTCTTTATATAATCCTGTAGATATAATAGGAGATGCTACCTCAGAAAGGTATAAAATAGTTCTTGAGCAAGCAATAAAAGATAAATACGTTGATGGGATATGTGTTATCCTCACCCCTCAAGCTATAACTGATGTAGAAAATGTAGCTACAGAAATTGTAAGGGTAAGTCAAAATACAGAAAAACCAATATTTGCTTGTTTTATAGGTGGTAAAAAAGTTAGCTCTGCAATAAAAATTTTAAAATCTCAACAAATCCCTTGCTATTCCGATCCATCAGTAGCTATTTCATCTTATAAGAAGTTAATTGATTTTAGTATAATTAAAAATAAAAAAGAACCGGAAATCCCAAAAATTGAAATACCATTGGAAAATAAAGAAAAGGTAAGGCTCATTTTAGAAATCCTTGAAAATGCAGGTGTAAGCTCAGTAGGAGAAGAAAATGCTACAGAAATTTTATCCCTTTATGGATTTAATTTTCCAAAAAAAGCTTTAGCTAAAACTCCTGAGGAAGCAGTAGAAATTGCAGAAAAAATAGGTTATCCTGTAGTTTTGAAAGTCTCTTCTCCAAATATTTTACATAAAACAGATGTGGGTGGTGTTAAATTAAATCTTAAAAATGCAGAAGAAGTTTATAACGCATTTATAGATATTACTATCAATGTAAAAAGATTTATGCCTAATGCTTATATAAAAGGGGTGATGGTTTACGAAATGATAACAGATGGAAAAGAGGTTATTTTGGGAGTTAGTTATGATGCCACCTTTGGACATATGCTTATGTTTGGATTAGGAGGTATATATGTAGAAGTTTTAAAGGATGTTTCTTTTAGAATAGCACCTCTTACAAAGGGAGAAGCTTATGAAATGATAGAGGAAATAAAGGGAGCTAAAATATTGGAAGGTGTAAGAGGGGAGCCACCTTATGATAAAGAAAATATAGTTGATAAAATTTTAAGACTTTCCCAATTGGTTACGGATTTTCCCATAATAAAAGAAATTGATATCAATCCTTATGTAGTAAAACATCAAGGAGGAGTTGCACTTGATGCAAGAATGATAATAGGAAAACTATAAAATTGCAGGAGGAGGAGGAAAATAAAATGTTGCCTGTATTTTTAGTTTCTAATAAACCATTTACAGGGAAAAATTTAATAGCTTTGGGATTAGCTTTAAATTTAAAAGAGAGAGGCTATAAAGTTTCCTATATGAAGCTAATAGGTAAATTTCCTTATAGAAAGGATAATCAAATTATAGATGAAGAGGCTTACTTTATCCATTCTATGTTAGAATCTCAAGAACCTGCAGAATATTGTTCTCCTTTTGTGTGGACCTATCAAGTCCAATATAAACTTTTTGAAGGAGAGGATTTAAAAATGGAAGAAAAAATTTTTGAAATAATTAATAATCAAAAAGATAAGGATATACTTTTTATAATTAGTGGAGACACCTTTTTTGAAGGTTATAGTTTGGGAATTGATTCTTTAAGCATTATAAAAAAATTAAAAACAAAAACTCTTGTAATTCAAACTTGGGAAGGAGAAACCTCAATTGACGATATTTTAGGAATAAAAGATTTAGCTTCTGATAACTTTTTAGGAGCAGTTTTAAACAAAGTTCCTTCAGAGCAATATTTTTATTTAAAAGAAACTGTAGTGCCCTTTCTTATAAATAAAGGAGTAAAGGTTTTTGGAGTATTTAAAAAAGATAAATTCTTGGAATCTGTTACAGTGAGAAGATTATTAGAAATTGTAAATGGTGGGATTGTATGTGGAGAGGATAAACTGGATGAATTTGTAGAAAATTACCTTGTAGGAGCAATGGATCCTGGACAGGCCTTATCATATTTTTTGAGAGTCCATAATAAAGCTGTGATTACAGGAGTTCACAGAACAGATATTCAGATCTTAGCTATGGAAACATCAACTAAATGTCTTATTTTGACTGGTGGTTTACATGCAGACGAAAATATAGTAAATATAGCTAAAAGTAAAGGAATACCTATAATTGTTACTTCTTTAGATACCTTTTCTGTAGTGGATAGAATTCAAAATATAATGGGAAAGGCTATACTTAAAGAAAAAGACAAAGCTCTAAAATTTAAAGAAATTTTAGCTAAGGAATTTGATATAGAAGGTTTTTTAAAAGAATTAAACCTTTAAAAATTTAAAAATGGTAAAGATTATTTCTGCCAAATGGATTTTATTTTCTTCAGAAGAAAGACCTCTTAAAAATGGGTGTATCGTTATAGAAAAGGATAGAATAATTGACTTAGGTTTAAAAGAAGAAATTATTTCTAAATATGAAAATTCTGAAGTAATTGATTTAGGAAATAAAATTTTATTTCCGGGCTTAGTTAATGCTCATACCCATGTTCCTATGAGTATTTTTAGAGGAATTGCAGAAGATTTACCTCTTATGGTTTGGCTTAAAAACTATATTTTTCCTATCGAAGCAAAGCTTAAAGAAGAATGGGTTTACTGGGGAACAAAATTGTCCATTATTGAAATGATAAAGTCAGGAATTACGATGTTTTGTGATATGTACCTTTTTGAAAAAGAGGTTATAAGAGCAATAGAAGAATCAGGTTTAAAAGCTTTAGTTGGAGAAGGAATTTTTGATTTTCCATCTCCCAGTTATGGGCCTTTAGAAAAGGGTTTTGAACTTACAGAAGAGCTTCTTAAAAATTTTAAAAATCATTCCCGAATTAAAATAGCTGTTTCTCCTCACACTTTATACACTTGCTCTCCAGAGACAGTTAAAAAATGTATTAAGCTTTCTGAAAAATATAATGCAAAAATGCATATACATTTATGTGAGACGAAAGAAGAAATTGAGGAAGTTAAAAGAAAATATGGTAAAAAACCTATAGAAATACTTAAGGAGCTTGGTGGAATCAATGAAAATTTAATAGCTGTGCACTGTGTAAAACTTGATGGAAAGGAAATTGAATTAATGGCAAATCATAAAGCTTCTATAGTTCACTGTCCTGAAAGCAATTTAAAACTTGGTTCAGGTATTGCGCCTCTTACTGAAATGTTAAAAGCAGGAATTAAAGTAGGATTGGGAACAGATGGTCCTGCAAGTAACAATGATCTTGATATGTTTTCTGAGATGAGAACAGCTTGTTTAATACAAAAAGGTTTAAAAGAAGATCCAACAGTGATTAAAGCAGAGGATGTTTTTAAAATGGCAACCTTTTGGGGAGCTGAAATTTTAGGATTCTCTGATACAGGAAAACTTTTACCAGGATATAAAGCAGATCTTGCTGTTTTAGATTTATCTCATTATTCACTACAACCAGATTACAATCCCCTTGCCCTTTTAGTTTATAGTGCTAAAAGTGGGTTTATTTCGGATCTTATGATAGATGGCAACTGGGTAATGAGAGATTATAAAATAATTTCTATAAATGAAGAAGAGGTTATAGAAAAGGTAAAAGTTATCAAAAAAGAAATTCTTTTAACTCCTCTCTCAAAATAATTATCTCTTTTAAATGTGAAAAATTTCTCTTGATATTGAATATGTCAAAATAATTGAATAATTTAGTTTTGAATTTTTAAAATTAGCAAATGGGATAANAAAAATAANAATAAAAAATTTAAATGTGAAAAATTTTCTTAAGTTAATAAAATTGATAAATAAATCTAAATAAGGAGGTAAAAAAGATGGCAGGAGGAAAAGCTAAAGAAATTGAAAAAGAAATTGAAAAGGAGGCACGAATTAGTGAAGCTGAAGTTGCAGTTCAGTTGGGGGGAAGAAGAATATATCGAACCCCCCAGAGGAAATTAAAAGACAAGCTTACGTAACAGATCCATCTTTTAGAGAAAAATTTAAAGAAGAGAATTTTCCAGAATGTTTTCATATCTATGCTGATCTTTTAGATTGGGATAGATATTGGCATACAACTCTTGATACCTCTAATCCACCTTTTTGGAAATGGTTTGTAGGAGGGAAACTTAATGCCTGTTATAATTGTGTAGATCGCCATTTGAAAAAATATGGGAATAAAGCTGCAATAATATGGGTTCCTGAACCTGAAGATGAACCAAAAAGAGTATTGACTTACTATGACCTATATTATCAAGTAAATGTGGTTGCTTCTGTATTACAATCTTTGGGACTCAAAGCCGGTGATACAGTTACATTATATATGCCAATGGTTCCTGAATTACCAATTACTATGCTTGCTTGTGCTCGTTTGGGAATAATTCACTCTCAAGTTTTTTCAGGATTTAGCGGGCCTGCTTGTGCTGAAAGAATTATTGATGCAGAAAGTAAAGTATTAATTACTATAGATGGATATTGGAGAAATGGTAAATGGATTGATCATAAAAAAAATGCTGATATAGCTGTTAATTTTGCTGCAGAAAGAGGACATAAAGTTGAAAAAGTTCTCATATGGCAAAGATATCGAGACAGATATAATTCTGAATCAAAACCTATTGAAGGAAGAGACTTTTTAATGAAAGATCTTTTAAAAGAACATAGAGGTAAAAAAGTACCTTATGTTCCTATGCCAGCTGAGGCACCACTTTTTATAATGTATACTTCAGGTTCTACAGGTAAACCTAAAGGATGTGTCCATTCTACAGGAGGATATTTAGCTTATGTAGCTGGTACCTGTAAATATATACATGATATTCATCCTGAAGATATTCATTGGTGTATGGCTGATATTGGATGGATAACAGGACATAGTTATATAGTTTATGGTCCTTTAGNNTTAGGAGCAACTGTATTAATATATGAGGGTGTTCCTACCTATCCTGATCCTGATAGACCTTGGAGAATTGCTGAAAGATACGGAGTTACAATTTTACATACAGCTCCTACTGCCATTCGTTTACTTAAAAAATTAGGTAGTGATCCTTCAAAGTATGACTATAAATTTAGAATTTTAGTTACAGTTGGAGAACCTATAGAACCTGAAGTTTGGAGATGGTATTATACAGCTGTAGGTAAAAAACAAGCAGTAGTTCTTGATACTTGGTGGCAAACAGAAACTGGAGGTTGGTTATGTGCCCATTTACCAGGTGTAGAACCAATGAAACCAGGAAGTACAGGTCCTGGTGCGTTAGGAATTTATCCTGTAATTTATGATGAAAACGGTAACGAAATACCNCCAGGTTCAGGTAAAGCAGGATACATTTGCATAAAAAATACCCTGGCCTGGAAGAATGCTTACTATATGGAAAAATCCAGAAAGAATGATAAAGGGTTATTATGAAAAATTCTGTAAAAATAAAGAAAGTAAAGACTGGCGTGACTGGCCTTATATGGCAGGTGATGCAGCTACATGTGATAAAAAAGGATATTTTAGAATTCTTGGAAGAATGGATGATATAATTAATGTGGCAGGGCACAGACTTGGTACAAAAGAAATTGAATCAGCAGCTCTCACTGTAGAAGGAGTTGCAGAAGCAGCAGTAGTTCCAAAAATAGATGAACTTAAAGGACATGTTCCTGATCTTTACATATCTCTTAAAGATGGTTATGAGCCTTCTCCTGAAATAGCAGAAAAAGTTAAAATGGCAGTTAGAAACATAATTGGTCCTATTGCAACTCCTGCCCATGTATACATAGTTCCTGATATGCCAAAAACTCGTTCAGGTAAAATTATGCGTAGAGTACTTGCTTGCATATCAAATGGAAGAAAGGACTTTGGAGACCTTACAACACTTATAGATCCAAGTGTAGTTGAAAAAATTTGGGAGATAGTACACGGTGAAAGATTAACATTTTAAAATCATCAAAATT
>Ga0065719_106631_pt1 | contig 24018 bp, 25 predicted proteins | sample GBSCel85sediment_FD_59106 | JGI IMG/M metagenome (GOLD analysis project Ga0065719, IMG submission 59106) | Hot spring sediment microbial communities from Great Boiling Spring, Nevada - Cellulolytic enrichment CS 85C v3 (version 3) | ecosystem: Environmental > Aquatic > Thermal springs > Hot... | reverse complement strand
CGTTATGAAGGGGGTTGCCCTCTACCATCCCGTCACTATAGAGAGGGGAGTCAATGCGAAACTCTACGATACTAACGGGAAGGAGTACATAGATTTCACGAGTGGGATAGGCGTAGCTAACTTAGGGCACGCGAACCCAGAGCTGATAAGAGCGGCTGAGGAGCAGCTCCGCAAACTGTGGCATATGTGCTTCATGGTCGTCAATTACAAGCCTTACGTCGAGTTAGCTGAGAGACTAGCTGAGATAGCTCCAGGAAGCTCTGAGAAGATGGTCTTACTTCAGAACAGCGGATCTGAAGCTATAGAGAACGCCATAAAGGTAGCGAAGCAGGTAACTGGGAGGCCTTACGTAGTGGCTTACGAGAACTCCTTCCACGGTAGAGGCACTTACGGTTACGCTCTAGCATCGACTGGGAAGTACAAGCCCTATAAGACGGGTTTCGATCCACTGGTCCCTGGAGTAGAGCTCATACCGTATCCTTACTGTTACAGATGCCCCTTCAAGCAGGAGTACCCTGATTGCGGGCTAGCTTGCTTAGATTATGTTAAGAACTGGTTCTCTCATACTAGGGTGCCTCCGGAGAGGATAGCTGCTTTCGTGATAGAGATTGTGCAGGGAGAGGGCGGGTTCGTAGTAGCCCCGAGGGATTACGTCAAAGAGCTCAAATCTTTCTTAGAGGCTAACTCCATCTTGATGATAGATGACGAAGTCCAAGCCGGATGGGGGAGGACTGGGAAGATGTGGGCAGTAGAGCACTTCGGTATAGAGCCCGATATACTAGCTACAGCTAAAGCGATAGCTAACGGCCTCCCTCTCTCAGCTGTGATAGGGAAGAGAGAAATTATGGAGAGGACGAGCCCCGGGAGCTTCGGAGGTACTTACGGCGGTAATCCTGTAGCTTGCTCAGTCGCTATTAAAGTGATAGAGATAATGCAGAGGGATAAGATACCTGAGAGAGCTGAGAAACTCGGCACTATGATGAGGAAGAGGTTGGAGGAGATGTACGGGAAGTACGAGTTGATAGGGGATGTCAGAGGGCTAGGCGCTATGCAAGCTGTGGAGTTAGTCAAGGATAGGAAGAGCAAGGAGCCAGCAGCTGATGAGACGATGAGAGTGATAAATAAAGCTAGGGAGAAGGGCTTGCTCCTCTTGAGAGCGGGAGTATATTTGAACGTGATAAGGCTCCATCCTCCCCTGACGATAGAGGAGGGCGAGTTGATGAGGGGCCTCGATATACTGGAGGAATCGATAAGGGAGGTGGTATCATGATATTGGAGCCGCCTAAATCTGATTATGGTGTCTTGAAGCTCTTCATAAATGGGAAGTGGGTCGAGTCCTCGAGTAGTGAGTACGTCGACGTCTACGATCCGGGATTGGGCAAGGTGATAGCTAAAGTACCTATGGCGACTGAGGCTGAGGTAGATGAAGCTGTAGAAGCAGCTTACGAGGCTTTCAAATCCTGGAGCAAGCTCCCAGTCCCAGATAGGTTGCAATACATATTCAAGATGAAGTACGTGATGGAGGAGAGGAAGGAGGTGATAGCTAGAGCTAACACCCAGAATCACGGTAAGGTCATAAGGGAGTCGAGAGGGGACTTGAGGAGGTCAATAGAGAACGTTGAGGCAGCTATCTCAGTCGCTTATACTTTAGCGAAGGGCGAGTATCAGCAGGAGATCGCTAAGGGAGTGGATGAAGTCCTGATAAGGGAGCCTCTGGGCGTCTTCGCTATAGTGAGCCCTTACAACTTCCCNGTCATGATACCGTTCTGGTTCATACCTTACGCTCTAGCCCTAGGGGACACTCTAGTAGTCAAGGTCAGCACCACTACGCCACTGCCTATGGTACTAGTGATGGAAGCTCTAGCTAGCGAACTACCTCCCGGCGTCCTCAACATAATATATAGCGACCATAAGGTAGGGGAGCACTTAGTGACGCATCCCCTAGTCGAGGGCACTGCTTTCGTAGGCACTAGCACTGCTGCTCTCCGCCTCTANGANNTATCCGCTTCGAAGGGGAAGAGGTTCTTGGGAGGGGGGAGCGCAGCTAATTACGCTGTAGTTATGCCAGACGCTGACCTAGAGAGGACTGTCCATAACATAAGGGACTCTAAGTTCGGGAACACCGGGCAGAGGTGCTTAGCCATCCAGAACATAGTTTTAGTGGGCGATATCTACGATAAGTTCAAGGAGTCCTTCTTGAACCTAGCTAAGGAGATAAGGATAGGGTATGGGCTCGATGAGAGGAGCGAGATGGGTCCGATGGCCAGTAAGAAGTACAGAGATAATGTTATGAAGATGATAGAGGAGGGATTGAGGGAGGGAGCTAAGTTAGTTTTAGATGGGAGGGGAGTGAGAGTAGAGGATTACCCCGATGGTTTCTACTTGGGCCCGACAGTGTTGGAGGACGTGACCCCGGATATGAAGATAGCTAAAGAGGAGATATTCGGACCAGTAGCTAACTTAATGAGAGCTGATAGCTTAGATCAAGTCATAGAATGGATAAATAAGAATAAGTACCATCACTCAGCCTCTATATTCACTAAGAGCGGGAAGCACGCTAGGGAGTTCTTGCACAACGTTTACGTGGGTAACGTAGGGATAAACATAGGTATAGCTGCCCCAGTAGGTTGGTTCCCATTCGGGGGCAAGAGGTTAGCTGGGTTAGGGAGCCATCATCCTCAGATGGATGCAGTTGACTTCTTCACTGATAGGAAGGTAGGGATAGTGAGGTGGTTCTGAGTGTGCATCGAGCTCTCAGTTGGGAGCCCTTGGTTCGATACAGTTGATCAAGAGCACATACCCGTTAAGATAAGGAACTCTTGCGATAGAGAGCTCTTAGTCGAGTTGGAAGTATCTGGACCTCAGGGGATCATTCAGAGAGTGAGCAGAAAGGTCCCCGGGAACTTCTCTCAAGAGCTAGATATAGTGATGGACATATACTTGAAGAAAGTCGTGATAAAGGGGAGATGGAAGGAAGGAGAGGCTTGGAATGAGATACCGGAGGTAGAAGTCATCCTCAGATGATTTTTTATATTTGAAGCCTCATATCCTCTTTTATCACTTTCGCGACTACCATAGTTGAGGTCCTCTCTATCTCCTCTATCTTCATCATCTGATCCACTACGCCCATGAGCTCATCCCTATTCGCAGCTCTGAATATGACGACGAAATCAGTATCCCCGAAGACGAAGTAAACTGCCATGACTCCGGGTATCTTCGAGATCCTCTCACCGACTCTCTCATAGTAGCCTGGGCTGTATTTAGCCCTCACTAACGTCACTCCCACATACCCCTTCCCCAATTTCTCAGGATTGAGCTTAGCGTAACATCCCTCTATGAAACCCATCTTCTCGAGCCTAGATATCCTGTAATGAACTGTTGATTTCGGTATATTCAGAGTCTCAGATATCTCAGCTATGTTCTTCTTGCAATCCTCCTGAAGGATCCTCAATATAGCTAGATCTATCTCATCGAGCTTCTCCAAGATTACCCCCCGCTAAATGGAGTATCAGATATTAATTTTTTCGGGACTTTCGCACTCCCTACAATAAGGCCAATTGTATTTCATAGGAAATCCGAGGGCACTCATTTCCGAATCCCGTCCAAGGTAGTAGTGAGATGATCTGGGGATGCCTCCTCAGGGGAATCCGTTTGAGAGCGAGCTCATCGCCAGGCAGAATGCTGCTCCGAAGCGCCTGAAATAGAGAGTGAGAGTAGCCTTCCACTAAGCTTCGAGCTCCTCTGGGGCCCTCATATGTGTTACGTATCTCTTCAGGATCATTACCGTTAAAACGGAAGCTATGAAGAGAGATACTATACCTAGAACACCGAGACNCCCGTATAGCTCGTTCTCAACACCTCTGAACTTAGTGGAATAAGCTGCTAATCCCCAGAGAGCGTTCAAGCCTCCGTGCAGAGATACAGAGGGGAGGATGCTCTCACTAGCTTCGGTGAGCTTCAGCATCACGATAGTCAATGAGATGCAGAATAAGATGAAGAGAGGTATCCCCGAGGCCCTTAAGAGCGGGTAATTATGGCCTAAAAGAGCTATAGCTGTCGAGTGCCAGAGGCCCCAGATGATACCGACTAAAGAGACGCTCTTCAACCCGAACTTCCCACCGAGCTGCCTGAATAGATAGCCCCTCCACCCTATCTCCTCCCCTAAGGCCGCGATAGAATTTATCGTGAGGGCAGCAGGATATGCGATGATCAATTGCATCAATAATATCAAGCTCGCCAACTCCTTCGTGATCCCAGAGCTACTCGAGATCAGCTCTAGGAAGCTATCTATATCGAGCAAGCCCATAGCATATGCCAATAGGAGGAATATCGCTAAACTGAAGTAAGCGAATAGAGGAGCTAACAAGAAGTACTTGAGAGACCTCCAACTGAAGTTTATGTAATTCGCTATAACTCTCAAATCCTCCTTAGATACTAGCAGAGCTACTATCACCCCTAAAGTCGGTGTATACATCCTCAAGAAGCCCCAGAGCGTTAAGAAAAGGCTCAGGAGGAGTTGATTCAAGCCATGGGAGTATAAGTAGAACAGCGCATCTAAGAGGGAGGCTGAGCAGAAGGATACTATCAAGAAGGATACGAGGCCCCTATTCATACTCCATCACGCATGTGAAACTCTTTAAACTTACGTTGTGATTTGAGACGATGAGGCTGATAGGGAGAGTAGCTGATGGGTCCACCGATACTTCAGCTTCCGTGATCTTACTGAAGGACTTAGAGAGAGAGGTGAGGGCTGAGAGCTTAGTCCTCATAAAGAACGGGGGGAGCGATGTCCTCGGCATACTGAGGAGAGGGCTGGGTAAGAACGAGTTCTTGAGTAGGTCCAGTTACAGGCCTGAAGTAGCGTACTTGAGGCATGGAGGGGAGCCTTCTGCAGCTAAGGAAGTCTATTCCTTCGATATCATAATAATAGGGGAAATAGTAGATGGGAGGATAAGGGGGAACAGGAAGATAATAGCTCCTGGCTCTCCAGTCTATATCTTCGATGATGAGAATCCCCTTGAACTATTCTTAGCTAAATCAGCGAAGAAACTGAGCTGGATGAGAGCTCATATAGAGGGGAAGGATTGGCCCGTGCCCGCTGATGCTTTCTACATACCTTATCATGTGGGGGTCTTCGGGTCCACGGGGAGCGGGAAGTCTTACTTCACTAGGCACGTCCTCATACCTCTCTACGTCCAAAATGGGTACAGAGCTATAGTCTTAGATTGGAGCGGTGAGGATTACGCTCCTCACTTCAGGAGCGTGAGCATGAGGGAGATAGCTTCTGATGAGTCCTCAGTCCTCGAGTACATCAGCGGGATGACTGAGGGCTTCTACAGGAACGAAGCTGTTAGGAGCGCTTTCGAGGAGTTCTTACAAGGATGGGCTGAATTTGTTAAGGGGAGGAGTGAATTGGAAGTCTATGAGGAGCTCAAGAAGTTCATTCAGGAGAGCTTGAGGAGGATAAATAGGGATGATTGGAGGAGATCCGCTGAGAGAGCTTTTCAGAGGTTCCTCAGGAAGGTGAAGCCTGAGGACCTCTCGCCCTTCATGGGCTCTATGAACGTGAGTGAGATAATAGATTCGGGCCAGGTGACTGTTATAGATATGTCAGGGTTCTCTAACGACGCTAAGCTCAGCTTATTCCTCAGTTTAGCTGAGGAGCTCAAGAGGAGGATGGTAAGGGGCCAGAGCATGGATATAGCTCTCATAATAGATGAAGCCCCTCAATACTGCCCTTACAGACCTGAGGGGATTCAGCAGAGGGCGACTGAGGAGATAAAGAACTTAGTAGCTTTAGGGAGGAAGCACCGCTTGAACGTGACGCTGATAGCTCAAGGTATAGCTGGGGAGATAGGGATAAACGCTGCGATAAGGAGGAACTTGAACACTAATTTCTACGGGAGGCTCCACCCTCTAGATGCTGCTGGCGAGGGAGGAGCTAAGGAATGGTTAGGCCCCTATGGGATAACTCCAGATTACCTCTTGACCCTTGAGGAGGGTAGATTTTACTTCGCAGGGGCTATGAACCCATCCCCAGTCCCCTTGCTGGTAACGTTCGAGGTGAGCTGATGGAAGTGGAGTGGCTCAGCTTACCCCACCCCCTCTCAATTGAGTTGATGGAGAGAGCTGAGGAAGAAGCCTCGCAAATATCTCCCCTGATAGAGAAGCTAGCGGAGAGCGTGAACTCAGCGAAGAGCTTGATCTCAAGCTTGATAGAGCCTCTGGGGGAGGGGAAAGTCATGAGAGTGGGGGCTGTGGATGGATCGAGATCACCCAAACTGAGCGAGAGGATGGGAGCTAGGTACGGCCTCATAGCTGCAGGAGCTCTCATAATAGAGGGGAAGAGGAGGATCGATGAGAGATACGTAGCTGGGCAGTTCAAGAGGAAGCAAGCCCTCTCCGAAGAGGTGAGCAAGTACTTCTTCGATCTCCTATCAGTATACGCTGAGAGGAAGATAGCTCTCGAGATATTAGATGATGTGGATCTCCTCTTCATAGACGGTAGTTTCTACAGTTTCGTCTATCCAGTCCTCAGGATGAGGAAGCAGGGGTCTTTCGGGGAGAGGGAGGAGGAGATATTCAGGGAGGTATATGAGATGACTAAGAAGCTCAGCAGAAGTAAGAAAGTCATTGGAGTGATAAAGAGGAGCCACACTAGAGCTATAGGGGGATTCATAGCCTTGAACTCAATTGAAGAGCTTAGAGACCTCATAAAAGTGATAGATAAGCTCATATTATCTGTTGTAATGCCACCTAAGACGGTCTTCAGGTACGAGAGGCTGATAGGGGATGAGAACGTGAGCGTCTACACTCAAGCAGCTCACTTAGCTAGTAAGGGCTTGTCGGAGGGTCTGATGGAGAGAGCTAGAGAGAAAGCTTACGAGCCGTTCAAGAAGCTCGGGTTAGATCTAGATGAGTTCAAATCGATGAGGAGGGCTCAAGTCAAAGCATATGCCTCGACACCTGTGTGCGAATTGGAGCACCCATCGATAGATTTAGAGATAGGGGAGGATTCCTTCAGTGATGCCACTGGGCTCCCAGTGGCCATAGATCTGATAGATTCTTCAGTGAGCCTCAGCTCTAAGCTCACTGATGAGTACGTGAGTGAAGTAGAAGCTAGAGTCTTGGAGAGGCTGAAGGATAAGGAGATAGTGAAGTGGTTCTTCCACTTCCTGAACCCTCAGAAGATATTTTAAGGGTGATAGAAAGCTATTATAGTACAATTTTTGAGTGAAGCCCAATGCCTAGCNCCTTTAGGTATCAATAATGCTTCCCCCTCTCTGATGCAGTACCTCTCACCTTCTATCGTTATCTCAACGCTCCCCCTCTCTACGTAAGCCACTTCATCAGCTTCGTGCGTGTGCTCCGGTATTATGTCCTCGCCCTCAGACTCGACTCTGACTACTCTTATCTCGCCTCTCTCCAATATAGGGATCCTCTTCATACGCTACCGCTCCACCTGAATATTATAAAGCCATCAGATCTTGTGGAGATCAACTCAATACTCTCTTCATCAACTTCCTCCCCAATGACCTCCAGATAGCGTAAGATATGATGACCCTCCCGTACATATCTGTGTTCTGAGTGAACCAAGCTCCTATAGCCCCATAGCTCATGGAGAGGATTTGAGCTGGCAAGGCCCTCAAGAATACTAAAGAGATACTGCTTATCAGGAAGGGGATCCAGACGCTACCCATACCCCTTATCGCACCGAAGAAAGCTTGACTTATCCCCAATCCTATCTCGCTCGCGGCCGCTAGTATCAAGTATATCGAAGTGAGCTCGATTACATCTGGATCTGAGGAGAAAGCCCTGCCGACGAAAGGAGAAGCAGCTATTAGAGAGAGGGAGGCTAAGCCCATCCAAGACGCTCCTATCCTCAAGCTCTTCCTCAACACTTCATTCACTTCATCTTCAGATCTCAAGCTCTGACCGGCTTTAACTAAAGCTGTCATACCTATCGCGAAACTCGGTTGTATTATCACTGTCTCCACAGTCACCCCTATGTTGTGAGCAGCTAACGCTGAAGTCCCTCCTCTAGCGACAGCATTCACGTAAACGTTATGGGAGACGCTAGCCACGATCCTCTCAGCAGCTGTAGGGAGCCCTATCCATATCACTTTAAACGCTAGAGATCGAGGCCTCTTGATCCCTATCCTCAGGGGAGGGGGCCTAATGACATATACTAGAGCGCTCAAATAACTAGAGATAGATGAGCCGAGTCCAGCTCCCAGAAGCCCCATCTCAGGGAATCCGAAGAGGCCGAGGGTCATCGAGGGTATCATTATAGCTCCTGAGGATGCGTTCACTAGAGAGCTGATCGTCGGAGTGTAAGCGTCATCACTAGCTCTGTAGATAGCTGATAGTGAGGCATTNATCAGTAAGACCGGGAGGGAGAGGAGCCTCGTTGAAGCGTAAACATAGGACTCGGAGAGTATCTCAACGTTACCCATCGATATCAATTCGAGATAGGGATTCAACCAAATGGGCATAGAGATCAGAGCTATTAGAGAGGATGCTACCGCTAGAGAGAGGGTCTCAGCTGAAGCTTCCTCAGCTAAATCCAGTCTCCCCTCCCCGAAGGCTTGAGAGACTAAGACCATCAACCCGCCCGCGAATACCATTGAAGCAGCGTTCATCAAGAAGAAGAGGTATGAGACAATGCCAGTAGCAGCTATTGCAACTGTAGAGAGCCTGGAGACAGTTATCAAGCTGATCAGACTTATTAAGGAATCAGCTAGAGTCCCTATAGCTGTTATGTACGCGAACTTAGATAGCTCCATCCCATCACCCTTTTATCTATGAGGGGGGAAGCGGTCTCATGAATAGGATGGGAGCGGGGGAATGGGGCCTCCTCATGATCCTCTCCGTACTCTGGGGGGCCTCCTTCCTCTTCATGGGGATATTGGTGAAGGAGCTCCCACCTCTCACTATATCAGCTTCCCGCCTCACTATAGCTTCCCTACTCATAGGCTTAATATTAGCTTCGAGGAGGCCTAAGAACCTCCCCTGGAGGGAGCTCCTCGTCTTAGGGGTATTGAACAACACTATACCTTACGCTCTAATCCTCTGGGGGCAGATATACGTGAGCAGTAGCGTGGCCTCTATAATAAACTCTACCTCACCGTTCTTCACATCTATCTTCGCTCACTTCCTGACTGATGATGAGAAGATAGATAAATTCAGTATGGTGGGGATCTCCCTCGGTTTCTCAGGCGTCTTAGTCATGGCTTGGGACTCAGTGAAGGGGAGTTTGATCGGGGAGTTAGCTATAATAACTGCAGTGATCTGTTACTCTTACGCTACTGTCTACGGGAGGAGATTCTATTCTATGGGCCTCTCCCCTCTAGCTATAGCTTTCGGGCAGCTATCAACTGCTGCAGTCACCTCAATTCCACTAGCGATTTTGGAGAGGCCTTGGACTCTACATATGCCATCGCAGAGAGCTTGGGCCTCGATAATAGGTATCAGTATATTTTCGACGGCGTTAGCTTACCTCATATTCTTCAAGATACTGGAGAGAGCTGGAGCTACGAACGCGAATTTAGTCACCCTCTTGATACCTGTCACAGCTACTTTACTGTGCGTAGCTTTCTTAGGGGAGAGATTAGAGCTCAATCATATCGCGGGGATGTGCTTGATAATGCTGGGCTTAATGATAATGAACACGCGGAGGTGAAGCTTTTTTTAAGTACTTGCTATGAGTAGTATGCACCTCATAATCTCAGACGCTCACGCTAATTACGATGCCTTGATACGAGTGTTAGAGAGCGTGAGATATGAGAGCGTTATATTCCTCGGGGACTCTGTCGATTACGGCCCTCAACCCGCTGAGACCCTTGACTTACTCAAGGAAGTCGGGGCGATAATGCTGAAGGGGAATCATGATGCTGCAGCTGCTCACGGCATCAGTTGTAAGTGCGCTGAGGAGTTGAGGCCCTTGAGTGAGTACACTAGGGAGAGAGTCACGATGAAGTCCCTCTCTGAGGAGGACTTGAAGTTCCTAGCTGGACTCCCGGAGAGAGCCGAGTTTGAGATAGGTGGGATGAGAGTATACGCTGTCCACGCATCGCCTAGAGATCACCTCTACGGTTACGTGATGCCAGATATCAGCGATGAGGAGCTCGACTCAGAGCTCTACGATATCAGTGATATGAGCCCCTTCCCCAGGAGGATAGATCACGACTTGATCCTCTTGGGCCACACTCACAGAGCGATGATGAGGAAGTTGAGGGGTGTGATCTTGAACCCGGGCTCCGTAGGGCAACCGAGGGATGGGGATCCTAGAGCTTCCTTCGCTCTCTTAGGGGAGGAGGTGAGGATAGAGAGGATCGAGTACGATGTAGAGAATGTAGTGAGGAAGATAAAGGATCTGAAGCTCGAGAAATGGGCTGAGGAATCCTTGATAAGTATATTGAGGAGCGGTTCCTTAGATAAGGTAATCCAACATGAATCCAATCCCTAAAACGAGCCCCGATATTATGTTGAGATCGAAAGCTTCTTTATACTTGCCCCTCCTAGCCTCTAAGTTCTCTATCAGTAGTAGCGTCCCGAAAGCCACTAGGGAGGCTGAGGAGTAGGGGCCCCTGACGGAGGGCACTAAAGATAAGAAGGAGGAGAGATGGCATATCGAAGCTGAGTTCAACGCGAATGACTCCCCTAAGCACGATGGGATCGACTTTATCCCGAACTTCCTATCGAAGTCTACGTCTTGCATCGCGTATATTATATCGAAACCAGCTACCCATAGGGCTAAGGAGATAGAGTAACTCCAAGGTAAGCCCTCTAGACTATTTGAAATAGCTATGAATCCAGCTAGGGGAGAAGCTCCTAATATAGCTCCTAAGTGGAAGTGGGGGAAGCAATGTATCCTCTTCGCGAAAGGATATGAGAGCTCAGCTAATAATATCGGGAAGGAGAGGAGGAAGCAGAGGAAGTTGAAGTAGAGAGCTGATAAGATGAATATAACTGAGAATAGAGCTATCATCACGGATACCTTAGAGGGGTCAGCTTCCCCAGTGACTAAGGGCCTGCTCGCTGTCCTGGGGTTGAGGGCATCCACATCCCTATCCACTAAATCGTTCGAGAGTATAGCTACGGATCTAGCTGAGAAGAGGGCTACCCCTATCATCACAGCGTCTAGGGGATCGTTGAGGCCAGCAGCTAAAGCCCCTACGTAAGCGAAGGGGAGGCTGAAGAGAGTGTGCGGTAACCTTAGCATCCCCAAGTAAGTCCTATATGCCAAACTCCCTCCACCTCTCATCCACTCTCTTGACCACCTCGGGATCCGGCTCCACTCTCTCCGGCCACTCCCTCCCCAACTCTTCCCTCAACTTCCTAGTGGCATCTATTATCATCTTGCTCCCCAATCTGGGGGTGGGGCTAGCGTGATCTAACTCATCAGTGACAGCGTTCTCTATTATCTGGACGTCCCTCCTCGGGTCGACTGTAGTGGCTATAGCGTATATCACTTCATTTATGTCGTGGACGTTCACATCGTCATCTACTACTACGACTACCTTAGTCAGGGAGAACTGCCCTATGCCTAAGAGCCCCATAGCCGCGCTCCTAGCTTGACCTGGGTATCGTTTCCTTATCGATATTATAGCTAGACCGTGGAAGAGCCCGTACTCCGGTATGTTCATATCCACTAACTCGGGGATTATCATCCTAGCTAAGGGGAGGAAGAGCCTCTCTACAGCTTTCCCTATGACTGAGTCCTCTAGCCAGGGGTAGCCCACGACAGTAGCGTGGAATATGGGGTCTTCCACTGTGTAAATAGCTCTAGCTCTGAATATCGGGAATGGGGAGGGGGGAGTGTAGTAACCCATGTGATCCCCGAAGGGACCCTCTAACCTAACTTCATCCAAGGGGACCTCGCCCTCTATCACTAGCTCAGCTTCAGCTGGTATCAGTAGATCAGTGAGCTCGCCTCTGCTCACTTCGAAGGGCCTGCCAGCTATCATACTAGCGAAAACATAGCTATCTATCCCCTCAGGCACTGGAGCTACTGCTGTGAAAGCTAGAGCTGGATCGACGCCTACTGCGACTGCTACAGGCATGCTACGTTCGTATTTCCTCATGTAAGCAGCTCCCCTCTTGTGTATGTGCCAATGCATCCCAGTAGTCGAGCTATCCATCAATTGCATCCTGTAGACCCCTAGATGATGCACTCCAGTCTCAGGGTCTTTAGTTATCACTATTGGGAAAGTGAAGAACCTAGAAGCGTCCTTAGGCCAAGTCTTAATTGCTGGTATCCTCTCTAGGTCCACTCTATCCCACTTCCCCTTCTTCCAATCCGCTCCGCTCAACTTGGGTAGGTGCCTGCCCAACGATATGACCTCGCCCAACGCCCTCACTTTATCCGAGAGGCTGAGGGGAGGGGACTTGAGCAAGCTCAGTAACTTGCTCCCAGCTTCCTCGGGATCGCAATTCAAGGCTAGCTTCACTCTCTCAGCTTTCGAGAATATATTGCCTACGAGCCTCCAGCCCTCGAAACCCTCTATGTTCTCGAAGAGTAGAGCTGGCCCACCTCTAGCCACTCTCCTGAGTATCTCAGCTATCTCTAGCTCTACACTGACTCTAGCTCTCACTCTCCTCAGCTCTCCGATCTCCTCTAACTTCCTCAAGAACTCCCTAAGGCTCATGGGCGCCCACCATCCCTATCAGTACGTCCTTAAGAGCGTTGATCCTATCCTCCAACCCCATCCCCCTCAACTTCAGCTCAGCTCCTACCTTAGAGGGCTTGGGCGTCATCACTACGCACCTATCGACTACAGTTAGCAGGTCCTCGAGTTGATGCGATACTATTATCGCTGATATCCGCCTCTCCCTCAGTAGGTCTGCTAACGAGGACCTCAGAGTTATCATAGTCCTGAAATCCAAGCCCGTGAAGGGCTCATCCATGAGCACTATCTCCGGCTCTAGAGCTAGAGCTCTCGCTATAGCTGCTTTCCTCCTCGTCCCGCCGCTCACCTTCCTCGGGAAGCTCCTCAAGTCTTCTTCGCTTATCCCGAGCCTCTTAGCGTAATTCAGAGCTTTCTCTATGTCCCTCCTCCCTGAGTACTTGAGGCCCAGGCATATATTTTCCATGAGCGTCTTCCAAGGCAGCAACCTATCCTCCTGAAACACCACGCTCAAACTACCTTCCCTCCTCACTTCCCCCTCGTAACTCTCTAATCCAGCTAGTATCCTCAATAGAGTAGTTTTCCCGCATGAATTAGGGCCTACTATCCCTAATATCTCCCCTCTCTCGAGCCTCAAGTTTATGCCATCTAGCACTAGTTCGCTGAAGCTCTTCCTTATCCCCACAGCTTCTAATATCACTTCAACCATGAGCTAGACCTCTCCTCGACTGGCATCAGTAAGAGCCTATCTAAAGCTAGCACTAAAGCTATCAATATGAGGGACCAAGCTAAGACTCCGGGAGCGTCAGCTAAGTTATAAGACCTCATTATCATGTATCCTATCCCNCCGCTAGAGCCGAAGGCCTCAGCGACTACGCTTATCCTCAAGGAGAGGCCTAGAGCTACTCTAGAGGCCGCTATTATCATGGGGAGGGATCCCGGTATTATCACATCTAAGTACTCATCAACTGAACTGCCCCCTAAGGACCTCACGGCCTCTATCAAGTTCTTATCGACTGAATCTAAGGCNGCTATAGTAGCTGAGAGGAGTTGCGGGAGCGAGACAGCTGAGGCAACGAGTATAGGAGGGAGGGGGCTGAGTATACCTATCGTCGAGACTAAGATCAGAGACCATATGAGAGCTGATGTACTATTGAATAGGGAGCATATCCCCATTGAGAAACCCCTGATCAACTCTTCCCTATGCGAGAGGAAGCCTAAGACCAGGGAGAGGAGCATAGATAGAGAGAAGCCCGCGAAACTATTGTAGAGAGTTATGATAGAGTGCAGAGCTATTGACTCAGGATCTAAGCTCGCGAGATACCTCAAAGTAGTTAGAGGGGATGGGAGGAGCCCGGGGAGTGATATAACTTCCCATATCAATAAAAGTGAGATGAAAGATGAGAGGGCCCCTACCCTGAATCTCAACATCAGCCCTCCCAGAAAGGCTCTCTCCATCAGCTCGTTCTATCGATCCCTCACTTATGTAGCCGCCAGCTGAAGCTAACTTCCACGCCACTATTATATCTTCCTTCGGGAGCCCTCTCACTACCTCTACTCTCTTCATCAGCACCTCTATTTCGCTATCGCTCATATTGTACAACTTCTTGAGAGCTTCAGGAGCCCTCTGCCCCCATTCTGAAGCAGCTCTCTCCCTCATCTTCACGAATTCCCTCGCTTCAGGCCTCTCCAAGAAGCTAGCTTTAGCTACCCAGACTAACATAACTGGCTTCCTCCCTAAGTACCTCTCAGCTAACTGAATGAAGTCCACATGTCTATAGCCCTTAGCTATGAGCTTAGATACTATAGGCTCCCAACAGACGATAGCATCTACGTCCCCCCTCTCTAGAGCTTGCACTAACTGGAGGGGAGGGGCATCCACAACTACTATGTCCTTTTGGCTCAACCCAGAGAGGTTCAGATAAGCTAAGAACATAGCGTAAGTCCCGCTAGCTGTCGTAGCTCCTACTCTCTTCCCCTTCAGTTCTCTTATATCTTCGACGCCTATTATAGCTTGATTCTGGAGCATATCAGCAGCTATTATCTTGAGATCCTTATCTCTCTCAGCGAACTTAGCGTACATCTCAGCTGTTATCACAGCTACATCGACTTCCCCNCTTGAGAGAGCTTGAGATAGATCTAAGGACTTATCGAACCTGACTACCTTCATCCAACTCGCTTCCATTATGTCTAGAGTGCTTATCCCCCCTTGTATCGTCCCTACTACTACTTCCCCTCTCCCCTCCCTCGGGATGAGGAAGTAAGCTGCTACGAGCATTAGGGCTAAGATGAGGAGGTAACGCCACTTCATAAGTTAGGCGGGAGTGGACTCAGAAAAATTTTTCCGCAGAGGATCGGCACAANATTGTTAAAGATTTGATGAGAAGGTAGCATCAGCCGGCTTATATCCCTCTAGATCTAGCGTAACGTATTTGAATCCTAACTCCTTCAATCCCCTCACTATAATATCGATCTTAGAGGGATCTGAGAAACTGGCTATCTCTCCCCTAGCTACCTCTATCCTAGCTATGCTCCCGTGATCCCTCACCCTCAGGAGCTTGACTCCAGTCAGCTCCCTCACTAACTTCTCAGCTCTACCTATCCTCAAGAGCCTCTCAGAAGTTATCCTCTCCCCGAAAGGTATCCTAGTAGCTAAGCAAGATTGTGGGGCTTTCTCACTGACTGAGAGGCCGAGATCCCTAGCTATCTCCCTTATCTCTTCCTTCCTGATCCCTAGTTCAGCCCAAGGACTGCATATCCCCAACTCCCTCAGAGCCCTAATCCCGGGCCTCTGGCTGTCTGATGCGTTAGTCCCATCGAATATCTCCCTCACTCCCAACTCCTCTGCTAGCTCTCTGATCCTCGTGAATATAGCCCTCTTACAGTGATAACATCTATCCAGCCCATTCTTAGCTACCCCCTCTTCCTCGAGTAAGCTCATCTCTATCAAGATGTGCTTTATCCCTATCTCCTCAGCCACTCTCTTAGCTTCCTCTATCTCCTCCTCCGGTTGGAGCTCCGATACTACAGTCACGGCTATAGCCTTATCCCCCAGGAGCTTCTTGCAGAGAGCAGCTAGAGTCGAGCTATCGAGCCCCCCGGATAGAGCTACTATCACCCCATCCTTCCCCCTCTCAATTATGAATTCAATCATACAGCTCCCTCAACTTATCCTCCACTAACTTCATCACTACTCTGAGGGGCTTCCCAGTCCTCTCAGCTATCTCCCTCAAGTCCTCGTACTCAGGCTTCACTCTGAAGCTACCAGCTACTTTCACCCTCACTTCAGCTTCATACCCATCTACAGATACTCTGACGGGCACTACCTCCCTATTCAAGACGATCCTCTCGCACCTGTAGATGCGTACCCCCAAGCTGCCAGTTTCCTCCATCACGACCCTAGCTAGATGCTCCGCATTACCCCTATCAGCTATTACTTTCAGTATCTGACCGGGCCTACCTTTCTTAGCTATCATAGGGATGATGCAAGCATCCCTAGCGCCCTCCCTCAGGATCCTATCTATAGCGTAACCTACTACCTCCCCGGGGACGTCATCTAAATTCGTCTCTATTATCAAGACGTCCTCCCTCATCGCATCCAAGGGCTCCCCCGACACTACTCTCAGCACATTGGGTATCTCGAGCTCCCTCTCCCCAGCTCCGTACCCCACTCTAGAGGGCTTCATCATGGGGTAGAACTCAGTCACAGAGTCCACTATGTTGACGAGTAGTGAAGCTCCCGTTGGTGTAGCTAGCTCTTGCTTCACGGGCCCTCCTACGATCGGGAAGCCCTTGAGTATCTCTAGCGTGGCTGGAGCTGGGACAGGCAGCTTCCCGTGTGAGGTCTCGATAGTGCCCCCTCCCACAGCTAGGGGAGTTGAGTAAACAGTGGTATCGAACGCTCTGAGGTCATCTAGGGCTACTGAAGCTCCTACTATCTCAGCTATAGTATCCGGTCTGCCGAGCTCGTGGAGGTGAGCTTCCCCATGTATTTTACTCTCAGCCTCGACTAAAGTCTCAGCTACCTTGATAGCGTAACCCCTAGCTTCATCGCTCATATCCAGCTCCTCTACGCACCTCTCTACGTAATTTACCAGATCCTCCCCCTCCATAGGGGGCCAGCCCTCAGCGTAGAAGTCCACTTTCTTAGCCCTTATCCCCCTCCTCTTTACCTCCCTTATCCTCACTCCTACCTCAGTTATGAGCTCCCCTATCTTATCTATAGCCCTCAAGACCTTATTCTCATCAGCTCCTAAATCTAAGAGAGCCGCTAAGAACATATCACCAGCTATACCCGAGCTGCAGTCTATGAGTATCATCGCTAGAATTATAAATCCACTTATATAAAGGAGGGTCGATTTGAGGGAGATACTGGAGAAGTTAGCTAGGGGAGAGATATCCGTAGATGAAGCTGAGAAGCTCCTAAAGATATTCTCGATAGCTGAGATAGAGGGATTAGCTGAGATAGATCTGGGGAGGGAGATCAGGAGGGGGGTCCCCGAGGTAATACTAGCTGAGGGGAAGAGCTCAGATGAAGTCCTTGAGATAGCTGAGAGGATGCTAGATGAAGTAGGGAGAGCTATAATAAGCAGAGTCAGTGAGGATCTGATGGAGAAAGTAACTGACATTGAGGGAGCTATCATCGAAATACATGAGAGAGCTAGGATAGTAGTGCTGAAGAAGGAGGGGTTCAGAGTTGAGAGGACCGGGGGTAAAGTCGGTATATTGACTGCCGGGACCTCGGATATTAGGATAGCTGAGGAAGCTAGAGTTATAGCTGAGGAGATGGGTTGCGAAGTCCTGAAAGCTTACGATGTGGGAGTAGCTGGCCTTCACAGGCTCTTCGAGCCCTTGAAGGAGATGATAAGAGAGGACGTCGATGTCCTGATAGTAGTAGCTGGGAGGGAAGGGGCTCTAGCTTCTGTAGTCGCGGGATTAGTCGACATCCCGGTCATAGCTGTGCCCTCTTCCACTGGCTACGGTCTCGGGGGCAGGGGGCTGAGCGCTCTCATGTCAATGCTCCAATCTTGCTCATTAGGACTAGCTGTAGTCAATATAGATGGAGGCGTCCCCGCTGGGATAGTGGCTTCCTTGATAGCTAATAGGGTCGCTAAGTACAGGAAATAGAAAGGGATTTTCGATCCGCATTTTCCATTGATATCAACCTTTCAATCCCCCTTTACCGAGAATCGAGCTTTCCTGAAAGAGGTTTTTCAATCATATCGTAACGATAATATATCGCTTAGGTATGGGAGAGACTTATTGTGAATGAAAGTCTCTACCTAACCGTAAGCATCAACTCTTCTCGATTTTTTCCTTTAATATGTTTATCACATCCGATTTTATCGACGATACCTCCTGATGGAGGAGCCTCACGTCCTCCTTAAGTTCATCGATCCTTTTGTTCATATCATCCCTGAGCTCGTCTATCCTCTTATTAGTATCATCTATCCTCTTGTTCAGCGATTCATTCATGATATCCATCCTCTTGTTCATCTGATCTAGGAGGAGTATTATCACTTCAGTATCAGTGATCCTCTTACCCTCAGCTAGCTTCTTAGCTATCTTCTCTGAGAACATCTTCATAGCTTCTTCGAGCACTGATATCGTGAGGGTCTCGACCATCCAGTGAGAGGAGTTTTATAAGAATAAAAATGTTTGCTGAGGTCATTATGTATTCAAAAGTGAACTGAAGCTCTCATGACATCACTACTCTATTCTCTAGCTATGTTTTATGAGCGATATAGTCTTCTGTATAGGACTATGTCCCTCTCAATGTTAAGGATTTGAGTGAAAGTAAATGCTGCGGGGCAGGGAATATGACCCGCTACTTAGTGAAAAGAGGGGCAAAATTAGTCTATTCAATAAGCAATAATCAAGAGCATCTCGATTATGCCCGCAGTAAGCTTTCCGATGATGAAGCAAAATAGTTGAATTTACCAGTGCTGATTTACGTAAGCTAGACTTTTTATCTAATAACAATTGATTTAATAACCGCTCACACGCTAATAAATGTAGTCCCACTAGAGGCCTCCAGCATACTATACCGTGAAACGAACCTCAACGCTTAACAGAGCGAAAATCACGGTAATATCGTGATATCTCTGAAGTTTCTAAAATGCTTATCGAAGCTGTATATTGTTTTAATATTCTCTTCCTTCATTTTAAGATAAGCTATTGCATCATTTAGGCTGACCCCGTACTCTTGGGATAATGGAATCGCCGCCTCATAATCATTTCTGCTAATCCCCAGTATTTTTACGTTTTTCATATTTAAAAGTCCGGCAACAAACCCCAAACTTCCCAAGAGCCCTGATCTCGACTCTATGATATTTGCGATCTCACTTACATGCACAACAGTGGTGATCACTGGCTCTCCTCCCTCCACTTTCAAAACAATTGTTTTTGCTGCCTCCTTTATAGCCCTCTCCTCTCGAGTTAAGTCACGCTTCGGTTTCAGATAAGCATGGATAAAGACGCTCGAATCGAGAAACTTGATCTCACTCATATAAAGCCCTCCTTAGCTCATGAGTATCGGAGAAGTCCTTTACATCAACTTCTATTGAGTCAAATAACTCGGAGAGACGGAGCGTTTTTACGGGTTTTAGCCTCAGCTCATCCCCGACGACTTCTAGAGAGAAGATATTCGTCTCAAATTTCCTCCTTATACTGGCTGGAATCAATACCCTTCCCTGTTTATCCATTTTTACAATCTCCACAAAATCACCATTTAATATAGAACTACCATCATATAAATGTATGGCTACCCCTCGGGATTCCCTGGAGGGATCCCAGGAGTTCAAACCTTACTTCATCGAATGGAAGTTAGATTTTCTGAGGTCTGAAGCCGCTTCCCACACTAGCGGAATGCCTACTTGATCGGAGATTTGCTCTCAATTTGAGAGCTTCATATTATTATAAGCTCCCGTATCTGTGTGAAGAATCAGGGCTAGGGATTATGGGGAAAGAAGATCTCGAGAGGATCCAAGGGAAGCTTGAGTCGATAACTCGAAAGTGGTGGTTTTTAATCATTTTCATTCTGATCGGGACGATAACTCCGCCTATCGTTACAAAAGGATACGATCCTTCCGAAATAGGTAAGATCATAATGTACATACTCACGAATTCTCTGATTGAATTTTTCTCTCCTCTCTATCCCGTCTTTAAGATCATCCCAATTGTTCTAGTTTTCGCTTTAATTTTATTTAAGGATAAAGTTAGTAGAATATTTTCTACTTATTGTGGTATCAGCTATCTCCTTTTTGCATTCCTCCAGGGTATTGCTATAACTGATAAATATGGTCTCGGGATAGTGACAGGGAATTTCATCATCATGATATTCGCTGCTCTCTCCTGGTTCTGGGAGGCTTTCGTCAATAAGAACGATTTCACTCCCCGAAAATTACCTATCTTGAGATACTGGGTCGTTCCATTAGCATTTTTAGCCTTCTGGTATCCAATAGACCTTAGATCGATGGAGCCAGATTTTAATCTAATTTATTTGTTTACTAATGTTGCGGGCTTAGCATTTTGTACTATGACTCCTGTATATCTTGGAATACTTACCCTTTACTATCCCAAGGTTAACATAGTGACATTGCGGCTCACGAGCCTCCCCGGAATGATCATCGGTTTCTGGAACATTGTAGTGAATTTCTTCATCAGGCCCGATATCTTATGGTGGAATGGAGTTCTACATCTTCCCTTGGTAATTATATCTATTTATGCTTTTATCCTCTCTTTTAGAAAATATGTAGCTTAACAAAACATATCCGAGGCCTCCATTCTAACGAATGGTATGAGCGATAGTTTTGGGGCTCTCTGTAGACACTAAAAAAGGAATTAAATGTTTAATCGCCCCGTTAAGCTTAAGAATCTCAGCAGGCATATCGCGTACGGGCTTAGAAGTCATTGCAGAAACCCTCTGTTTAAAGAAAGAGGGGCTCATCGGGAACAGCATTAAAGCCTACTTGGAATCAGAGCTGAGACGCATGAATACTGAAATAAACGCATTATGCATGAAGTAGGGGAGTCCAAAGAGCACAGATATAGGGCAAAGATACTTGCATCAGAAGATCGAGAATTAGAGAGCCTCCCGCACTATGAGATCTTGGAACTTCGTGCCCAGAAAGTATTGAGTCCTTGAAGATTTATATATTGTGGATAGCAGCTTGATCTGTGGAGATGCAGAAACTCCTGAATGAGATAGGTCTGAAGCAAGATGATGTAATGGGAATAATAAGGTTCGGATCGAGGATCAAGGGATACTCGCGTGAATCATCGGATGAGGACATCTTAGTGATAACGAGAAGTGGAGGAGGGGAGGTTATCTACGAGGAGGGAAAACATATCCTCGTTATCTCCCTTCAAGATTTCATTGAGGAGGTGTTAAAGGCCTCCCCTCTTATCTCCGCAGTTCTATCTGGATATGAAATAATATACGCTAGATATCCTGTCTACTTCTGGATCGAGAGAGCGAGCGAGATGCTAAGGAGAGCTGGGTCCATTCATGTTGACAAGGGCGGGGTGCGCGATTTTGCCTGACCTGGAGATGGCAAGGGAGTTCGCGAGAAGAGCGAAGGAGGATCTCAGAAGCTCAAAAGTCCTTCTCGAGAATGGCCTTTACGCTGATTCCGTATATCACGCTCAACAAGCGGCAGAGAAGATTGTGAAGTCGGTATTACTGTTAAATGACATATTAGTTGCGGAGCATCTCGTGGCATCTCATTTCGTGAACGCTATAGTATCAAAATCGCCTGATGAATGGTCAGAAAAGCTATCAGAGATAGCCAAGGATCTGATAGATCTAGAGAAAGAGTGGCTGAGGAGCAGATATCCGATGAGGAAGTTTGGAAAGCTCGTGACCCCATCAAGTCTCTACGATCTGAAGAAAGCAGAAGAACTTCACGAAAAAGCGAGAACAATTTTAGAGACAGTGATCGCATATGCAGAAGAGGTATATGGGGTAAAACTAATCGATTAAAGCCGAATTTGATAGGGTCTCTCTGGTTTGTCCTTAAGTCCAATTAACGATGCAATAGACGAATCCATAGAAGATTTGAGGTTCTTTCAACTTTCATATACCAGAGATTGAAATAATGAGATAGTTAACTCCATATGTAAGCAGCTTATTCAATAACACATTTTCTTAAAAAATATATAATTTACTTGAATTTAGATCTCCATATATCTAATCCTTTTAGCTCCTTTGAGATCCCCTTAAGCGTCCCTGATTCATGAAAGCTTTCTTCACTAAAATCAGGAGGGAGATAATCGCTATAGCTGATATCAGCGGTACTGTAAAATCATACCTCCATCTAGCCTTTATGAGCTTAGGGGAGTCTACTTTGAGGCTCAGCTCGGCCGATGTCGATTCAACATCCCCCGTCCATCCCTCGAATACATATCTCCCACCGAGGATCCAGAGATAGGGATCGGGAGCGGATTCCTCGATTGAGATATTTGCTCTCGATCCAGCGATGTACCAGCCACTCCCTTTCGGCATCCCATATGGTGATGTGACGTTAACTAGAAATGCGATTGGGAGATCATTCACCTCCGATCGATATAAATGACCTGAAGCCGAGTAGAAGGAGAGGGAGAAGCTTATCCTAAGCTCCCTAGATGGAGCTTCCTCCAAGGAGAGGTTCAACTTGTAGGTCTCCCCTCCTCTAATCAACGGTATTAACACTTTACCGTTCTGCGAGTAATTGCTGGAGGGCTTGATGAACTTTGGAAGGGAGAGCTCCACCGCTATGGCTGGCCCGCCCTCATTCACGAGATCCATCGAAAGGTCTTTCCCATCTCTGCTTATTGAGAAGTCGAATTTTATCAGAGGGGCTTCCTCCTCATGTACTTCCTTCAGCTTTCTGCAGTAATCCCTCGTGATGTTCAGGAAAGTGAACCCATATTCCCTCGTTGGCTCGATCTCCGTCCCCTCATGGAGCTCATTAAAGCTAGTTATTACTATTCCGGCCCCTGATCTTAATGCGTCCTCCCAGAACATCCTGTAGGTCTCCCCTCCAGCCCTGTCCAAGTAGTTCCCAGGGTACCTTATCTTCCTATCATCGTACCCGGGAATTACGGTGTAGAAGAGGGCCTTCCTCTCCACATTTAGTACTTTTCCCTCCTTTATCGCCTCAATTGCCTCATTAAATGTTATCCCAGAGAGGCCTAGACTCATCTCTTCCTTCATCATCAAGTAGAAATCTCTCATAGAGCTGCGATTTAGCTCTATGTATGTGTGGAATCCATTGAAAGCGTTCAGATAAGAGGGATCCCTCAAATCGCCGATCATATATATCTCCCCGAATTCCCTCTCTAACGCTTTCCTCACGTTCAGCCAGAACTGAGGGCTTCTCCCATGAGCTTGAACATTATATATGAATATAACTGGCCTTCCATCTATTTTTAGGAATGCTCTAGATCGAGAATAGCTCTTAAGCACATAGGAGAGCTCCCTTACTACATCATCCTCAGATATAAGAGGATCCCAAGGCCTGTAAGATTCATAATATATCGTTACGCTGAAGTCTTGTCCCTCAGCAGCTCTCAAAATCCTCTTAAAGGCCTCATCCTCGAAGCTCCCTATACCCCACCATGAGACTATGAAGCAATCCACCCCAGAGCTCTTAGCCATAAATATGTGGGCATCGATGACCCTCTCATCCCAGCTATCGTAAACCCCGAGGAGAGGGTAGTGGGCTGCGTTAGCTATGCCCTCCCCCGTTACCCCCTCCCAGTGGAACCATCTCCCACTTATATTGGGCGCCCCATACCAAGGGTAGTAGAAAGTCAGGACGATTTTGAGCTTCCCAGCTGTATCCTCATACGCAGCCCTTCCCACTGGTTTATCATATAGGAGGTTCATGGAAAAAGTTCTATCGTTAGTTCCGGGATGCTGTGGGTTATTCCCCTCGTTCAGGAAGCTCTTCTCCAGCCTGAAGGTCCCATCGATCCATTCATAGATAGAGACCCTTGTGAATCCCAAATCACCCTTCCTTATCGTGATAGACCAGTTTCCCCCTCTCAATGCGAGAAATATCACACTTAAAGAGGCTGGAGTTGTGTCGTAAGCTCTCTTCCGCAGACCTATATAACCGGGTCTGATGGAATATCGTAGCTCAGCGGGACCCTTCAAGCTGTGATTGTAGCTGATTATCCTAGGGCCCCCTGAGAGAACTACTTCAGTCCAATCTGAGGATGTATCCACTGCGATCATGTATATGAAGATCTCTTGATCCGCTGCTGTCTGAACTACTGAAGCTAAAAGAAGGGTGAGCAGTACTATGAGCAATCTCCTTTGCATACTTTACACCAATAGAAATACTTTTAAGCTTTATTCACTGAAATCGAGCTATTGGAGTATCAGACCCTATAGTATACGTAG
>Ga0065719_104073_pt1 | contig 24099 bp, 22 predicted proteins | sample GBSCel85sediment_FD_59106 | JGI IMG/M metagenome (GOLD analysis project Ga0065719, IMG submission 59106) | Hot spring sediment microbial communities from Great Boiling Spring, Nevada - Cellulolytic enrichment CS 85C v3 (version 3) | ecosystem: Environmental > Aquatic > Thermal springs > Hot... | reverse complement strand
TTAGTACTGGAATACTCCNGTAGAGGATTCCATAGAAATACCGATTTTCCACTCCATCGTTTATGACTGTTCGGAGTTGTGAAATCTTCTCATCCATTAGTAAAGAGTTGAAAGCTCCTCCGACAGCTAGTCCTATATAGGATGTTAGCATTAATGGGATAAACCACTTAATTCTTCGTAATGTTTCAGTGAACCCTGTTTTCAAGTCTACAGTAGCGTCTCTCACCTTACCACTATAACCTGTCATAATGAATATAATTCCAAGCAAATACGTTGCGGAGACTATTTGGGCAAATATTTTGATAGAAGTGTTAAGAAATAATGGCCAGGCAATCGCAGAGCCAACCCCCCACCCCAAGTCCTGAGGCAAGCCCTGCCCTGGAATAGTTTTTACCTACATTACCCCTATCCTCTAAAATATTGCTTAACGCTATTGTTATGGCAATGTTGTGCGTGAATGAATATCCAGNAACGGCCAATNTTTATAGAAGCCAATTATCAAACATGAAAGTATGCCAAATCAGGAGACTGCCGGGAAGACTTAGCNATAGTATTTTTCACCTACCATAGACATCGCTTAAAGCTCCTATGAGAAATGAGAAAAGTGCAGGGATATATTCTACGCTTACAAGGTAGAACACGAACCATTCCCCATATATCTCTCCCATAGAAAGGACGTGATATTACAACGTACATTGAATAAACGGTGTTTAACAGTCCTAATCCAAGCAAATAAAGCACATTGACCTTAGGCTTCACTTACACCTACCTTTTGAAATTGAAAATTATTTAGGAGGTAGGATATAAATTGAATAATCTAGAGTAAGAGGATGGGTGGGAAAAAATTTATCTATACTCCTGGATGATTTCCCATTGCTTCTGTGCTACGATATCCAAGGCTTCAGCAGGAGAAATCTCCTTCGCAACAGCTTTGTTCAAATATAGCTGTTGGACTTCTAGTAGCCTCCCATAATATGGGACGTTCCAGAAGTCTTTTGCATACTTCACAGCCTCTGTAAAAACTCTCGCCCATGGCTTCGAGTTGAGGAAATCAGGATCCTGTGCCACGGACTTTCTTGCAGTAAACCCTACTCTCATAGAATACTCTTTATACGCAACGGTATAGAACCATTTCAGGAACAGCTTAGCCTCCTCCTTATTCTTGGAGTAAGAGCTTATTACTAAAGGTTGTCCTCCTAGAGTAGTGTATCTCGTCCCGTTGTGATGGGGCTGTATCGCTACACCTGTTACATTGTAGACTTTTGAAGTATTGGGGTCGAACAATGCTGGGGCCATGGAAGGCCACAGTATTGTCATGGCAACCTTGCCCTGGGCGTATAGAGATATCACCTTATCGTAATCAAACGTAGCTGGCCCGGGAGGCATGTAGTTGGTTAGATCTACGAAGAACGTCAATGCCTCCTTCGCCTTAGTACTGTTAATATAGCCCACCGGGTTCTTAGTTACAGGATCCCATAATTCGGCCCCCCAGCTCCAGAATACGCTCAGGAAGAAGCATGATATGTAGTCATAGTCCCTTGACAACACTAGAGCTATTCCGTAGAAGTCCTCACTCAGCGTCTCACCCGCTAATGTTTCTCCCGCCCTTCTTGTGAAGAATTCTGCTATATCCCTTAATTGAACCCAGTCGAGATTCTTCCATTCTTCGAGAGTTGTGGGCAAGTCATACCCGTATTTAGCTTTAAACGCAGCCCTTTCATCCGGGTGAGTAAAGAGGTCGGTTCTGAAATAAAGTAGAGGGGTAGCATCAGCGTATCCAGGTATAGCAACGTAGTTATCGCTACCCTGGGGGTAAGCAGTGTAGAAGTATACGAGGTTTTCAAACGTATCATTTAAAACAGCATTTCTGAGATCTGGATCCTCTAGTATGAAGTCCTTTAGGGATATTATGTGACCTCCCTCATATAGCTCTCCAAGCCATTGACTATCAGCGAAAATTATGTCTACTTCACTACTCTTAGCGGTCATAATGCTCGTTACGCGAGTGTAATAAGTACCCCATGGAGTGAAATCGAACTTGACGTTAACCTTATATCCGAGTTTTTCCTGAGCATATGCTGTGAAATCAGCTGTCATTTCCTCCATTATTTTTCCAGGCTCCCATTCAGGGCTTAGAATAACTATGGTTACCTCCTTTGTCGGAGATTGCATGAAGTACCAAGCAGCTCCTGCGACAATGATAATTGCTATTACTAGAATTCCCACTAATAGAGAGGTTTTCAATATACTCACCAATATATTTATACATTATATGAGGTTATATACTTAAACTTTAAGTTTTAATACTCGTTAATTCATTCTAAGATAACAGTATGGTGTTAGGTTTGACGCGTTTCTATTTGAAACGTGGAAAGATGATAAACCCATGGCTATTAATACTCCCAGCATTCCTGGTTCTCTTAGTGTTTAATATTTTCCCATTAATTTGGAGCTTAGGAATATCTTTCCACAGGTTTTCAATAATAATTAGAGAAACGCCTAGGTATGTCGGCGGTTTAAACTACATTTCGATGCTGACTAGTGCGGAAGCCTGGGATAGGCTACAGAGGACAGGAACCTTTCTATTTTACTCTCTCCTATTCCAGTTTGGCTTAGCGTTAGCAGTAGCTCTTCTCATGTTCGAGGATTTCAAAGGAAAGAGGACATTGCTCACAGTTTTCATGGTACCATTAATGATCGCGCCCATAGCCTCGGCACTCTTTTTCAGGTATATGTTTGACGAAAATCTTGGACCAGTGAATAATTTTCTAGAAACCGTTTTAGGCACGCGTATCCTATGGTTCAGCAATGAAATGAGCCCGCTCGGAATTCCATATTCACTGCTAACTGTGGTGATGGTTGAAACATGGATTTGGACCCCTTTTATAACGTTTCTACTAATAGCGGGAATAAGCTCCATACCGGGTGATCTAATAGAACAGAGTAGGGTTGATTCTTTAAAATTCCGTTACAAGTTCAGATTCATGATATTGCCTTACATAAAACCCATGTTAGCCATAGCATTGATATTTAGATTCATGGATGCTTTGAAAACTTTTGACTCTATCTATGTCTTAACAGGGGGAGGCCCTGGTTCGACGACAGAGCTAATATCGGTTTACATTTACAAGCTCGCTTTCGAGAGATGGGATTTCGGCTCGGCAACAGCTATGAGTTACCTGGTCTTAGTCATAGTCATTTTCATGACTAACGTCTTTATGAGGTATGTTCTAGGAGGTGAGAAGGAGTGAGGAATTACAGGAGGGAAACACAGGTTTTCAAGCTTCGTAAGTACTTGAAGCTAGGGATCCTGGTAGCAATCGTGGTCGTTTATCTGTTGCCGATTTACGGCATGTTCAACCTTGCGTTCCGCCCAAGAGCTGAAATGTTCGGCGGGTTCTTTGTTCTAACACAACCTACTTTAGAGAATTTCGTAGAAGCATATGAATATGGTGCCTACTCAGCGATCGTGAACTCAGTAATTATTACTGTTGGCGGGGTAGGCTTAGCGTTGGCTCTTGCTGTGCTCGCATCATACGCTTTCTCACGGTTCAAAGTGAAGGGTAAGAATCTCTTAATGTTTTATATCTTGTCAACCAGAATGATGCCGCCTATAACGTTGATAATCCCTATCTTCATCATGTACTACACCATAGGGTTGAAGGGCACATATTTAGGTTTAATCCTCGTATACGGGATGATGGCCCTTCCCCTGTCTGTATGGATGACTAAGAGCTTCATAGACGATGTCCCCAAGGATATTGATGAGGCTGCAATGATAGATGGGCATTCAACAATATACATATTATTTAAGATAGTGCTACCTATGGTTGCACCCGGAATCGCGGCCTCTGCCGCATTTGCGGCTATAACCATATGGAATGAGTTCCTCTTTGCACTTCTTCTTAGCGGAATAGACACTAAGCCAACATCAGTATTGTTAAGCAGTATAAGAGGGGAGAGGGGTTTCAACTGGGGCAGGGTTGCCGCTATAGAGGTTATATACATTATTCCAATAATAATCCTCGTCTTCTGGCTTCAGAAACACATGTTGCGAGGTCTTACGTTTGGAACCGTTAGGAGGTAGTTTTATGGAAAAAGCCCTGATAGTCTCAGAGATTGTGAAAAAAATTAGAGGAAAAGAGGTATTGAAAAACGTCACGTTCGAGGTGGAAAAGGGTCAATTATTAGTACTGCTTGGACCACCCGGCTCTGGGAAAACAACGCTATTAAAGATTATAGCTGGGCTTGAGAAACAGGATTCGGGCAGTATCTATATTAACGGCGAGAGAGTTGATGATATACCTCCTTATGAGAGAAAGGTTTCCATGGTTTTCGAAACACTGGCGCTTTACTCAAACATGACAGTCTATGAGAACATTGCATCTCCTATGATAGCAGAGAAAAAACCCAGGGAAATCATAGACAAAAAAGTAAAGGAGATAGCGAGCATACTGAGAATAGAGCATCTTTTGAATAGGAGGGCAGACAAGCTCAGCGGCGGTGAAAGACAAAGGGTTGCAATAGCAAGGGCTCTTGCCAAGGAGGCAGAAATATATCTCTTAGATGAACCGTTCTCTAATTTAGACGCTAAGATAAGATATGCTTTGAGGACAGAGTTTAAGAAGCTTAAAACAATGCTTGGTAAAACACTTGTCCTAGCCACTTCCGATCCCTTGGACGCTCTAGCCTTAAGCGACACAGTGGTTTTTATTGAAAAAGGCGTGATAATTCAGAAAAACCCGCCTGTTGAACTATACTACAAGCCCATCAGGCTCGACATTTCAAGATATTTAACCGGGAAAATCCTCAACGAGGTGGTTCTAAAAAAGAAAACAGATGGTGGTAAGACAATAATAACGAGTGAACTCGACGTTGTTATCTCCGAGAGTGTTTCAAGAGATATTCAGGATATCCCTGTGGAAAACATTATATTGACATCCCATCCCGATAATACAATGATTGAGAAATCAGTTGAGAATTGTGATGGTTTGAAAATAAGGGGGAGATTCCTCGGTTATGAGTACCGGGGTAGTGAGTTTCTCGTTTTTGCTGAGTATAAGAATCACTTGTTTAAAGCGTTAAAATACGAGAAACCACTCGTGGATTTCAATGAACCAGTAGATATATGCATTAAAAGAGAGGGATTAAACTTCTACGATCTCGATACTGGAACATTACTCAGGTGAAGCGGGATGGTCAGTGTTAAAATAGATAGTGTTTCAAAATCCTTCGGCAATGTTCAAGCATTGAGGAATGTTTCACTCGAGATAATGAACGGGGAGTTTTTCGCAATTCTAGGTCCCAGCGGATGTGGTAAGACAACTCTTTTAAGAATAATAGCTGGTTTAGAGAAACCCACGAAAGGCAGGATTTTCTTCGACGAGATAGATGTCACCGATGTCCCGGCGGAGATTCGGGACGTCTCGATGGTTTTCCAGTTTTACGCTCTCTACCCTACTACAGTTTACAATAACATCGCTCTACCTTTAAGGTCGAAAGGTTTGTCACCTAGCCAAGTTCACGAAAGAGTAGTGGAGATAGCTAAGCTGGTGGGTATTGAAAGCATTCTCAACACTCATGTTGACAGAATAAGTGTTGCCGATAAGCAGAAGGTAGCGTTGGCAAGAGCAATAGCTAAACAGCCCCAACTATACTTGCTGGATGAACCATTAACAATCTTGGACCCTGTTTCAAGAGTGATCATGAGGGCTGAGCTGAAGAGGATTCAGAAGGAGCTCAAGCAGACAATAATATACGTTACACACGATCAAATAGAAGCCTTAACCCTTGCGGACAGAATTGCGGTGATGAACTTCGGCGTTGTGGAACAAGTTGGAACCCCCCTTCAAGTTTATGATTATCCTGAAACAGTTTTCGTAGGATGGTTCCTGGGCGAGCCAGGCATGAACTTCATAGAAGCAAATGTTGAACCGGAGGTTCTGAAAATAAGTGGGAAACCCGTGGTGAGAGAGAGGAAAATATTTGAAGATTTAAGGAGAAAGGGTTATGAAAAAATTCTAATAGGATTCAGGCCGGAACATGTTAAAATCTCTAAAACTCCTAGTACCTACTTAAACGGTAAAGCGGTTATTGAAGGAGTTGTCAGAGTGGTTGAATTCATGGGAACTTATTACGTAGTAGATGTTGAATCAGATGGTGCAGAGTTTAAGGTGAAGATGGATCCAAGGAGCTTCACAAGCTTGTCGATTAATGAGGGTGAAAAAGTATGGTGTACAATACCTTTGGATAAAATACTTTTCTTCGACTCTAACAATAACAAAAGAATTAATATAGGTGGCAGTGATGGGTAGGGTCACTAGAAGGTTTATCGAGGAATTACTCATAATACTAGGGTTAATCAGCTTATTATTGATCTTTCAACCCGTTGAAAGAACAATGTATACAATCGGATGGGGGATATTACTTTTCAGCACACTCTCGTACGTAATATTCACTTTGACTCCGTCTCAGATAGCTTCCACAAAGGATTTGGTTAAAAACTACTTTAAAACCCTGTTAATAGTGTTAATAGTTGTACTGGGATTTCTATTAATATCAATCATGTTAACACCGTATCTTGTATAGTCATAATTAGTCTAGCAATTACTTTTAGTTTGAAAAGCATAGTTAAAATATTCCGGTAAACAATAATATAAAATGGGATTAAAATGGGATATGATAAATTCTTAAAAATAGGCTTCCTTGGCTCGGGATTCGTGGCGAAATTCCATGCAAAAGCGTTCAAAATGGTGAGAAACGCGGAAATAGTAGCCATTTACTCAAGGAGCCTGGAGTCAGCTAAGTCTTTGGCGACTTATGTAGAATCACTTGGGTTTAAACGTCCCAAAGTTTACACAGATATAGGTGAGTTTGTCTCCGACAAGGATTTAGATGCGGTATGGATAATGCTTCCCAACAATCTACACCTCGAAGCTACTAAGATTATTGCGGAAGAGGTGGTTCAAGGTAAGAGTAACATTAAAGCGGTAGCAATTGAGAAGCCCTTGGCAAGAAACATGAGAGAAGCCAATGAAATGATCAGGCTTGTCGAGAAAGCAGGCTTACTCCACGGGTACTTAGAAAACCAAGTTTTCATGCCGTCGGTAGCAAAGGGGAAGGAGGTAGTCTGGAACATTGGCTCAAAATACTCTGGGAGGCCGTATCTCTCGAGGGCTGCTGAGGAGCATTCTGGTCCACACAACTCTTGGTTCTGGATTCCCAGCATATCGGGCGGTGGAGTATTGATAGATATGGCATGTCACAGTATTGAAGCATCTAGACATCTACTATTGGATCCCTCGAAACCCAAGACCTCGTTGAAGCCGGTGGAAGTCTATGGTGAAATAGCATTTCTAAAATGGGTTAAGCAACCATATGCGGAGGATTTGAAGAAAAGGTTTAATGTTGACTTCCTCAAGGAGCCGGCCGAGGATTATGCGTTAACAGTGGTTAAATATAGGGATGAGGGCGGTAACATCGTTGTAACTGAAGCGAGAACCTCGTGGTCATTTATAGGCGCCGGGCTAAGACTCACGTTTGAGGTGCTGGGCCCCGAGTATAGTTTATCGATCAATACTTTACAGCCGGAGCTCTTTACCTTTATAAGCAGAAACATTAAGATACCGGCTAGTGAGGAATTCGTTGAGAAGCAAAACGCAGAGCAAGGATTGATGCCTGTCCTACCCGATGAGGCCTTCACATATGGGTATCAGGCTGAAGATGCACACATGGTTGAATCCTTCTTAGCTGGGAAACTCCCCTATGAAAACTGGTACGACGGGAAGCTTGTGGTAGAGTTAATGATGCATGCATACCTGTCCGCTGAGAAAGGTTCGAGAATCAAATACGACCCCTCTTCTGTGGAAGATTATATTCCATTTGTCGCTAGAAAAAACAAGTAGTTTTTTATAAGTAAGTTACCTTCAAACCTAGAATTTTCCCAAGCATTTCCAGGTCTGAGACATAGTCGCCAAGTAAAAGCGCATAATGATTTCCTATCGGTTCTTCTATGATCCTACCTGGATTTGAGAGCTCAATTCTAACTTGGGTCCTGCACCAGGATGAGCTCCAATCATGCTTCAGTATTGTACCAACTCCTATTCTAATCTCCCTTAGATCTGAGTCGACTCTGTAAACCGTGACCTTCCCGCCTACTGGGTATTCGACCCTGATTCCTACTCCTCTACCTGTTTCGAAATGTGTGTGGAGCGTGTAACGCCCAATTAAAGGTGATGTGCAATGAGCTATGACTATTTCATTATTCTCAATGAATGATGGATTGCCCATGAAAACGGGTTTACCTGAGACCCACTCGCCCATGGCAATTGATACGAGGAGTGGGAGATCTCCCTCGCAAGATGCCGGGAACCCCTTGGAGTTGAGTAGCGATAGGGCAAGGCAAGCTGTAGTTCCTGTTAGAGGAATAATGTCGAAGCATTTAATACTTATTCCGCTTAACCCGTAATTCTTAATCACATTACCTATAGCAGCATACAATTTCAAGGCTTTTTCAACTTCATGACTGGAAACTAGAACTTCCTCAGCTTCACGCAAAACACTTGGGAATTCTTCCACATGGCTGACTGTCTCATATTCTTTTAAGAGGACTTCAACAGGTATTTCGATAATTTCCGAGCCCAACTTCTCCCGGAGCAGTACAGGGTCTAGCTTGCTGTACACAAGCCAATCGCTCACACCCCCGATCAATCCAAATCTGGCGTTCTTAAACCTATCAACGACGCTAACTATTCTTAAGATCCTCTCCAAGATCTCTGTTGTTTTCTCGAAGGACTCAACGAGTTTTACAACGTGTGGGAAACCATTTTTCCTGAGTAATGATGAAATTTCTATTGTAGCTGGTAGACTATTGTAGTATTTATGTGCGAGTAAGACGAGGAAGCGTGATTTCTCAGCCAATAAAGCAGTAATCCTCTCTGTCCCCCCTGTAGCCACGAACACTACTCTAACCCGGCATTCGTCAATGTTCTCAGCCGTCGAAGAATACGCTATCCCATCGTATGTTAGATTAGCGTTGAAATTGTTCAATACTCCTCTAATCTTTTCCTCAACGAGTCGAGCATAACTCATACCTATTGGGGAAGAAGCTATGGAAACGCATAGGGATTTCACATCACTCCCTCCTATAAGGTCTTCCTACAAACCTGGGAGGCCTGGCCCTGCCTATAACTCCTGCAGTGACAGCGAGAGTTGCAACGTAAGGTATGGTCTCCATCAAGGGCAAAGGCATTACCTCTTTCAATGGAGTAAGCTTCAACCACCCTATTAAAACCCAGAAGAAGCCGAACAGGTAGCTTCCGGCTATTCCGAGCATGGGGTTCCAATTAGCGAAGTTAACAATAGCTAGCGATATAAACCCCCTGCCTGCTGGAAGATTTTTGGTTATTGACGATAACCAGTCAATGGCTAGGAAAGCCCCGGCCAGACCAGTAAACAATCCTGTCACTGTCGATGCTAGGGTTTGGGTGAGCTCTATTTTAACCCCTGTTGACTCGGCGGCCCTTGGCTCTTCTCCACAAGCTCTTAGAATCAAGCCGTAGGGTGTTTTGAACAGAATCCAGTAAGAGCCAATTGCTAATATTAAGCTAACAAGGAATATTGGGGAGAGATCTGTTCCAGGGATTCGAGGAACCTTTAGGCCTGCAGGAATTGTAAAGTATCCTCTAACACCCCAAACCGCCTCAATCCCATAGGGTACAAAACCCGAGGCGAACAAGTTTATGCCTATCCCACTGATAATGTGGTCGCCCTTTAAGTAAGCAGTAATTAATGCGTGCAATAAGCCAATTAACCCTCCTATTAAAACCCCTGCGACCAACCCAATGAACGGTGATTGAAACATATATGCGAACACTATTGAGGAGAAGCCTGAGATAAGCATTATGCCTTCTAGGCCAATGTTTACTATACCTGCCCTCTCACCTATTATCTCTCCTACAGCGGCCAGTAACAATGGGGTTGCAGCGTAAGATGTTTGGACGAGTATGTTGATTACTGTTTGCAAGTCGATCATTTCTTCCCCCTCCACTCTTTCAACATCTTCACCAAGCCTGGCACTGCCAATATGAGAATTATTATTCCTTGAACGGCCTTCACCATTTCAAGAGGCACCCCGCTCTCAATCTGCATGCCTCGTGAGCCAGCTGTCAAAGCCCCCACGAAGATAGCGGCTGGAATTATAGCTAATGGGTGGTTTCTCCCGATGAGGGAGACAGCAAGACCGTCGAAACCTAATCCAACCAGATTCGACAATCCTGTGGTGATAGCATAGTGCGGGGGTCTCCCAGCAACCTCCATCACCCCGGCAAGGCCTGCTAAACTCCCCGCAATAATGAACGAGTAAAGCACGGATCTCTTGACTTCAACGCCACCATACCTAGCCGCAGTCGGGTTGAGGCCTGTGGCTCTAATCTCGTATCCTAGCGCTGTATGCCACATTATTACGTAAACGATTACGGTGGCTATTATGGAGATGATTATGCCAGCGTAAAGCTCCGTCCCCGGTACCAGGAGCGGTAGCCTACCCTCTTCAGGTATCTTAATGGTTCTCTGAGGCTCGACAGGGTCGAAATAAACATATGTTCTACCGTATTCGACAATCCAGAAGCCAGTCCAGTTCAACATGATTGTTGACACGACCTCGTTAACCCCTCTCTGAGACTTCAGCAGGCCGGCCAGTGAAGACCATATGATTGCCAATGACACGCCGAACAGGAATTCAGCGATCAAGTATAACCCGCCAGGCAACGATAAAGATGCAGCAATCACCGCGCCGAGAGCCGCCATGTACACCTGCCCCTCAGCCCCGATGTTGAAAACGCCTGCTCTAACGCTCACTGCGAAGGCTGTGCCGGTCAGCATTAAAGGTATTGCGAAACTAAGCGTTGTTGAAACACCGTATAAATCACCGAACGCGCTCTTGAATAATGAAACATAAGCTCTGACCGGGTCGAATCCCCCAGCAGCCATTAGCAAGCCAGATACTGCGAACCCTGCAAGTACCGCAAAGATTACTTCTACAATATCGTTCTCTAGTTTTGACAGGTCAACGCTCCCTAGGATTGAGCTAAGCTTCACTGCCCTCTCACCTCGCTCAACTTATACCCGCCGATCATCAGCCCAAGCTCCTTAATCCCTACCTCACCAGGCTTGACAACCCCCATGAACTCTCCCTTGTACATGACAGCAACCCTGTCGCTTAGGTCTAAGATCTCGTCTAGGTCGCTTGAAACAAGCAGTACAGCTTTACCCTCATCCCTAAGCTGGACAAGCAGTTTGCGAATATATTCAGTAGCAGCAACGTCGAGACCTCTCGTCGGCTGGTTGGCTACAATTAAGAGTGGACTCTTAGATATTTCCCGGGCAGCCACAAGCTTCTGCTGGTTCCCGCCGCTAAGGCTTCTCGCAGGCGTGGATATGCTAGGGGCAACTATTTCGAATTCCCTGACAATCCTGCTTACATATGAAAATATCCTCTCGTAATTGAATACTCCAAGCTTCTTCGTAAAACCCCCAGTCTTGTGAAGCCCGAGAATGCTGTTCTCCCACAGACTCATTTCAAGAATCAAACCCATTTTCTGCCTATCCTCCGGGATATGCGCCAACCCCTTACTGTAAAGCAGTAGGGGATTAGCCTCTCGCACTTCCACGCCATTGAAAACAATCCTCCCTTTCAAAGGCTTCCTCAACCCTGAAACAGCTTCAACAAGCTCTACCTGCCCATTCCCCTCCACGCCAGCTATCCCAAATATCTCTCCCTCGTGGATTTTAAAAGTAACACCTCTTACAGCATCCTGTCCTAGGTCACCCTTAACCCATAAGTCTTCAACCTCTAGGATAGGCTTCCCAACCTCCCTCGGCTTTTTCTCTATTTTCAAGAAAACCTCTCTGCCAACCATTAGCCTCGCTAGCTCTCCAGGAGTGGTTTTCCCTGTTTCAACCTCCCCAGCAACCCTGCCTTTCCTTAAAACCGTGATCCTATCGGTGACCTGCAGAACCTCCTTCAGCTTGTGGGAAATGAAAACTATGGTCTTACCGTCATTCCTTAATTTGACAAGGCTCCTGAACAACTCCTCGGTCTCTATTGGAGTCATATTAGTGGTTGGCTCGTCTAGAATTAAAACATCAACCCCTCGGTAAAGCATTTTTATGATTTCTACTTTCTGCCTTAACCCGAGAGATAAGTCCTCCACTTTAACATCCAGCGGGACTGTTAGGCCAGAGTTTTTCATCACTTCTTCAAGCCTGGCGTCATCTATTTGACTGGATTTTAATCCAAGGTAGATGTTTTCTCTAGCGGTGAAAACGGGCACTAACGCAGGATGCTGATGAACCATTCCAATACCTAGCGAGAGGGCTTCCGACGAGTTTTTAAAGAAAACCTTTCTGCCATTAACTATTATTGTTCCACGACTCGGCTTTATCAGCCCTGAGAGAATTCTCATTAAAGTCGTTTTCCCAGCACCATTTTCACCTAGCAAACCATGTATCTCCCCACGTCTAAGCCTTAAATCAACGCCTTCGAGCGCTCTCACCCCGTCAGGATAAGTTTTCCAAATATCCAGCATTTCCACGATAAATTCTCGGCTAGACATTTAAACACCTGCTTTAAAACCTATGTGGATTTTAAAGGGTTGTAGGTTTAAAAAAGTTTAAGCCCCGAGAGCCTGTCTTATCTGCTGTATCTCAGATGCGTCGAGCGGTATCGCTGACTCGATATCGGAGAATTTAACGCCTTGAATCTCTATGTTCTTGTTAGTCTTCAACTCGTTCGCAAGGTTTGCGACTTCCTCCCATATCCAGGAGGGGATGGAGTCTCGGAGAGCCTGAACCTTGGCAATGATATCTGTCTTATTCACCGTCTTACCGGCTTGCTCAGCAATGCTTAGGAAAGTATCCAGGTCTTCCACGCTACTAACGCCCACACCACCCTCGGCTAATCCCAGCTCGAGAATGCCTCCATATTTCTGGATCTTCCCGTCTCTAAAGTCCAAAGCTCTTTTCACAGCCGTGTAAACACCCACGTCCACTCTCTTCATCATGCTTGCAATTATGAATCCTGGCTTGATCCAGTCCTGGTCAGCGTCAACGCCTATGCCGAAGGGCGGCCCCTGTGTCAGCCCTCTTGAAACACAGTATTCTTCAACAGCCTCGAATATTCCCAGCCCTGTCGCGCCTGCAACATTATAAACCAGGCCTGCTCCCTGCGCCAGCTGGGCTTGTGTCGCAGTCTTGCCTCCGGCAGGGTCGTCGAATCTACCGGTGTAGGTCCAGAGAATTCTCAACGGGGTAATCTCCTCTCCTGTTCTCTCGGCATACCTAGCTTCCCCGTATCTAATCCCCCAGTAATACCCTGCTTCAAACTTGTACAGCACAGGGATCTCCATGCCCAGGACTACTCCCACGGCCGAGTAGTTATAGTAGTGTGCAACCATCGCGGCTAAGGCTCCAACCAGGGCGCTTCCCTCATGCTCCTTGAATACGACGCTTAAAACATTCGGCTTATCCACTACTGCGTCAATAATAGCGAATAATTGGTTCGGATACTCATCCGCAACCTGGCTCACAGCATCAGCCATTAAGAAACCAACAGCCACTATAACCACGTACTCACCTGTTTTAGCAAGGCTTCGAAGGTTAGGCAGGTAATCCGACTCGCTCTTGCTTTGAACCTCAACAAGCTTTAATCCGAAATCTTTAGCAGCCCTATTCCCCCCGAGGTATGCCATGTCGTTAAAGCTCAGGTCGCCTCTACCGCCAATATCGTACACTATGCCTATTTTCAACTCGGTTACGGGCTGTGTGGAGTAATAATACACTAAGGCTCCAGCAACTACCGCAACGATTATGAGGATGAGGATTATAGTTGTTCGAGCGACGGCTTTCAAAATACTCACCATGTATTATTTAAGTCCAGCTATTATTTAAGGATGTAGAATGAGAAATGCCGCCGCCGGGATTTGAACCCGGGGCAACCGGATCTCCCCTGGGCTACGCGACCACGGTTCACAACCCGTATGAGTCCGGCGCTCTAGCCGAGCTGAGCTACGGCGGCCCCTCTCCCTAATAATCACTGATTCGAATCTTATAAAACTTAGTAACACGGATAGTTTAACCCACTATTGCTAAACAGTTAAGTGTCAGGTTTTTAGCCTCCGCCTGTAAAAGAATAATGGTTAAACAATGCGTGGATCCAGGGGAAGCTAAGGAATGAGCGTGGTTAAGCATAAACTCTATGTTTTAACCGCGGCAGTCTTGTGGAGCACCATAGGCGTTGTTAGCGTCTACAGCACCGACGCATCACTAGCCGCATTAGTGAGGGCCTGGGGTTCGGGCCTCGTGTCCTTAGTATTGTTTAGAAGCAGGAGTTTTCCATCGATTTTATCGGGAATCTTCCTAGGGGCTCTCTTCATCCTCTTCTCGTTGTCAGCGGTCTCGGCAGGCGTAGGGGTCGCTGCATTCCTACTCTACACCGCCCCATTATGGAGCACGCTGGGAGCCTTAGTTTACGGTGAGAAGCCGGGAAGGCTTGATGCTTTCTCCCTGGTTTTACTGATAGTAGCATTATCGATGATAGGTTTTGAGACCTGTAGAGAGCTTCAGGGTTTAACAGGGTTTGCAGCAGGCTTAGCCTCCGGCGTAACATACGGATTATATATTTCAATCGCTAGAAACTACTCGAGGAGGGATGAGGCTTTAAACGTTTCACTCGGAGCCATGCCGTATGCAGCATTAATAACCACGTTGCTGATACTCCTGGTTCCAGGCTTCCACGTGAAAACCCTTGCCAACTACACCGCAATCGCCTCAGGAATCTACTTAGCAGTCTTCTGCACAATCCTGCCATACCTGTTGCTTTCCAAGGGGCTTGAAAAAGTCAAGGCCTCAACAGCCTCCTTGATAGGTGTGTTAGAGCCTGTTTTAGCAGCAGTGTGGGGGATTCTATTTCTAGGGCAAATCCCCTCTCCCACTCTCGCATTAGCCTACGCGATGATAACGCTCTCATCTCTCACACAAGTATTCTTCAAAGAACACTAACTAAGCCTTAGTGTTGTAAAACACGAGTATCCAACCACCATATTAGACTTCCTTATTAGAAATCATACAATAGTTAACTAGAGTAATTTGGTTAGCTTTAAGGAAAAATAAGTATGCAGGAGAAATTATAGTAATAGGGATGGAAATGATTGTTGGAATCATTGGAACAGGAAACATGGGCTCTAGCCTTGCAGAGTGCTTATCGAGAAGAAACGTTGACATAGCATTATATAATAGGACGAGATCCAGGGCTGAAGAACTGGGGAGAAGGCTGGGGGCTCGAGTATATGATTCCCCGTCAGAGCTTGTTGAAAACGTCGAAGCCGCCATAGCATTTGTGAGGGATGATCACGCGCTCAGAACAGTATTGTTCGACATTGCATCGAGAAGTGGAAAGAATAGCCAGGTGGTCTTCATAAACGCCAGCACTGTCACTCCCTCCACTAGTCTAGAAGCCATGGAAATTCTTGAATCAAGAGGGATCGGGTATGTTGAAGCCCCGGTTTTCGGAAGCACGAGTGAAGCCCAGGAGTGCAGGCTGATCTCAATGGTTTCCACGAAAGAGTATTTGCTTGAGAAAGCAATGAATATTTTGAAACTGTATAGCTCGCAAATCCACTACCTCGGGCAACCGCCTAAAGCGATGGTGGTGAAGCTGGCTTTAAACAACATAGCATTAGCTGTTCCAGCAGTGCTTGCAGAATCTTTTATGTTGCTGTCATCCTGGGGTGTTGAGCTAGACGTGTTGAGAAGCGTTTCCCAGAATACATGGATAGAGCCGGTCTTAAACAGGTACTGGGATAGGGCTCTAGGGGATTCGAAGCCAAGGTTTACCGTGGACAACGCTGGTAAAGACTACTCTTACATAGCTAACGCCTTAAAACACAAAGGACTTCCATCATTCTTATCTGAAACTATTTCATCCCTATACTTGTTAGCAGGGCGCAACGGACTGGGCGGTAAGGACTACACGCAAATAGTTAAATACTATCTTGAAATAGCCAGGAGAAATCAATCCTTTAAAGGATAGCATATAATCTTACGTGATGAAAAGTAGTGTGGAAGAACCCATGATGTAGTTCAACAATAGGGCTGATTTTACTCCCGGTTAAGGCTTTCCCAAAGATTCTTTCGATTAGCCTCTAACAATCTGACCTCTTCACCCATAAACTCGGCTGCCGTGGTAATCTTAACCTTCATATTCAGTTTCTCCAATTTTTCAAAATACCTCCTATAGTATAGGTCTCTGAGTAAGTGGTGATCAAGGATCAAAACAGTGTTATGAACGATATTCTTTAATAGCTTCTCAAGATTTGTAAAACCCTCCTGAGCCTCCCCTAGGTAGGTGGGGGGCCCGCTCATTATCAGAAAATCCGGTTTCTTACTCATTAGATGATTAAGGGAATCCTGGCACAGGCAACCCTGGATATCGCTGGCATGGATAAGGGTTAGCCCATCCTCGATTACGGAAGTAGCTAAAACCCATCCAAGCCCTGTCCCACACTGCCCGTGTGAGAGAGGCGGTGAGAACTCCAGTGAAACCCGCCCTATTTTAATACTCGCTGAATCCGCGTACACTATCGATTTCGCACGGGTCTTCACATTCATTTTCTCCAGCAATACATACGCTCTTATCCTTTGACTCGGGTTTATGAAGGCTTGAGGATGCTTTATGAAAAGGTTCTTACCTGCATAATACTCCTCTTCCCCGAACCGGTATGGGTAATGGTCTCTATGATAGTGCGAGATGATTAAGTAGTCGGATTCTTTCACATAATCGTATATTGCGTTAAGCTTTTCTCGAAGCACTTTCAACTCCTCCTCATGAGGCGGTAAGCCATACCTCCTAGGTGCTAACGCTGCTCCAGGATCAATGAGAAACGTTCCCTCGGAGGTTTCGACGAAAGTAGCCATTGACCTAACTCCCATACTATCGAAAGCAATCAACTTTATTCTCAACCAAGCCACCTTCTACATTACATTATACGAATAGGTTTATGGAAAAAAGCTATTTGTTGATAAGCCTCCTTAAACACCATGTAAAAATTACGGGGAAGAACCATAATACTAGTGTCGTTAGAACAGCCCTTAACGATTAAAGAAAACGTTTTATCGAATATTTAACGGGTTTTCTCAACATTATTTCCGATTACCCTAGTAATCAATCTCTTAGATATTCGATCAATACAACAGCCGTGTTGCTTCAATAAGGGGACGTTATAATTCTTTAATGAGAGAATGGTTTACTCTACACCTACAGAGTATTTCACGCTTTACGTGATTAATTTTTGGTTAATTATTTAAATTTATCATGATAGAAACGGTTTGAATCAGTTAGCAAAACGATACAAATAATAAAGAGTTAATCATTATTGTAGAAAGGGGATATAATGCTAAGTAAAAACCCGTTGGAAATACCTTCCTCTAAAAAGTTGACAAGTATTGAAACGGCTCAGGCTTTACGCTTGGCTATTATAGCAGAGCTAGACGCTATCAACCTATACTTGCAGCTGGCTAGTTCAATAGATGATGAGAAGGTTAGAAAAGTATTCGAAGACGTGGCTTTAGAGGAGAAAACACATGTGGGGGAATTCCTGGCCATGCTTAAAAACATGGATCCTGAACAGGTGGAGGAGTTGAGAAAGGGTGCTGAAGAAGTGCGGGAGATAACTGGTGTGGAAACAAGTGATCCTCCTCAGATGGTGAAGAACGGCGGCACGAAATCTTGGAGTGATTTCGAAGAATTCGTAAAGACCCAGGTTAGAAATACTGTGAGAGACCTGAGTTTGATAAGGAATAATCTTCCGGTCGTGTTACTTGGGAGAGGGGCTTCGTCCACGGTGTTTGAGAGGGAGCCTGGGAAACAAATAATTATACCTTTAAACGAAGTAGCGGTTAACTTTCTAATCAGCCAGAGAGAAGCCGATAATTGGTTATCAGGCGCCGGCGATTTAAGCCTACCCGGGGTTTCCAAAGCCTCCAGGGAACTAGCTATGTCTGAGGACAGGCTTGTCTTGGAACGCCTCCTTGAGTGTAAGGAAACAATAACATACGATGTAGGCACGTGGGAGAACGGGGACGAGATTGTTAGCGATGTGGCTAAAGCAGTTTCAACATTGATGTCCTCAGGCTTCAGCAAGAATCTCATGATGATAATCAACCCTGTCAGATTCGCTAAGTTATTGAGAGTAGATTCCAGGACAGGGTTAACTACGTTGGAAAGAGTTAAGGCATTCGTACCTAACATAATCGTCACGCCGCTTATCAGCGAGAAGGAGACCATAATACTCTCATCAACACCTGGCGTTATCGATGTGGTAATAGGTGGGGACTCCGAGGTTGACTACATAGGGCCTAAAGACGGACTCCACGAGTTCAGGGCTTGGTCATCAATAGCCACGCGGATAAAGAATGGGCAGGGAGTAGTGATTCTTAGAGAGAAATAGTTAACGAAACTTTTTTTCTAAAACAAACTGGTTTGACATTTTAAAATTAAGGGCCCGGGCCGGGATTTGAACCCGGGACCTCCGGGTTTCAGCAAGCCCTTCATCACGGGCTTCCACAGCCCGGCGCTCTATCCAGGCTGAGCTACCCGGGCCACCTTTAAGACCCCGCGTGGCCTGGGATCATCATTGCCTAACGGCTCTATGCTCGGGCCCTTCAAAAGTATCAAAGTTGAAAAGGGCTTATATCTTTATTTTCTCAATAGAGTTTCGTTTTACCCGGCGGGGTTTTAGTTAGACTAAGTCCTGGTTTACCAGTGAAAGAGGATAGTTAAGGTGCTTAAACAGGTTTATACGTAAAAACACTGGTTAAAAAATAAATTACACTGTGAAACGGTTAAATTAGTTCTTTCACGCCCCATAATCTAATGGTAACAGGCATTCTCGACATTGTGGGCACAGTTTTCTCGAGCTCTCCCGTTAAACCTTTTAACGGTTTATTATCTACAACGCCGACAAAACCCATCAAGTCCCCTGCTCTAGAAACAGGTATGGTTATGCTCACCCTGTTCAACGAGTCGCGTATTGTTATTAACGCTAATTTGTATTTGGCAATCTCTCTTATTGAATCTAAGGTTGTCTTGACCAGGTCGTTGATCGTCCATCCCGGGCTCAGGTTTTTAGTGGCTATCAGATCTGATTTAAGCATTAAAACCGCTAAATACGTCTCGTCTAAGAGTTTTTCAACGGGGTATTCATCCGGTTTCGTGGGAGCCGGGACTGCCGGTGCCGGTGTAGGCGCAGAAACAGGTGGTTGAGGCTTAGCCGGGAACGTTACCGGTGGTGGAGGAGTTGGAGGCGTTACAGTAATTGGAGGAGGTTTAACGGAGACTTTAGGAGGTCTTTCGAATAATTCCAGCAACCCCGAGTAGAGAAGTGAGACGAAATTATTGCACACGCCTCCTTCCTTCGACTCACAGTTAATGCTTATATCAGCCATGCTTCCCTTATCCGCTGGTTTAACCTCAGCTTTCAAAACAAAATCAGCCAACTCGCCAGTTCCCTTTACTACAATACTGTTTTGAGTGACGCTCTCCACGTTCAGGTCAAATGACAGCTCGCGGTCAAACCCGTGGAATGTTTTAACCTTTGTCTGCAGTGAAACTTTTCCTTCTTTGGAAACAATAGTTTTGACGTTTTTAATATTCTTGAAGAATGTTTGAAGATCGTACATGAATCCTAAAAGAGTTAGTGGTTCCATTGCCACGCTCGTGGAAAATATCACGTATGCGCCGATAATAGGCATCGAATTCACTCTCCAATCCAAGTTTAAAATATGTAGGTTGTTGGAATATAAAGGTATAGAGCTATTTTCGACGTTTAACTTAGAGATACAGCTAGCATTCTAATAATGTCTGCAACTCTTTCCCCTCTATCAGTAGCCTCCTCCAGGGTATCAATGATTTCCTTACTCAGTATGCACCATTCGATAGATTTCTCATTGCATTTTTTAAGAACTACCTTATATGCTTCAAGCTTTAGGTCGTCAACCTCTTCCTCTATTTTTTCAACCTCATTAGTATATTCAATCGTCTCCTGAGCACTTCTCTTCAGGCTTTGAAGAGCAGACAGGATGAGCTCAGCAATGTGTCTTATTTTAGAAGTAACAGTTGAGACGTAGCTTATCATATGCTCGTCCAACTCCTCCGATGCTTCGATAAGTATCAAGATTCTTTTTCCAACAGCCCTGCAGTATCCTGCGATTTGATCAATGTTTAACGTGAGATTGATCAAGTACTCTCTATCTATAGGGTGGATTAAGACCTGGCTAACCTCCTTCATCAATGTTCTCTTGAAGACATCAGCCTCCCTCTCGAGCGAGGAAATCTTTTCATAATCCTTCCTGAAAGAATCTAAGTCTCGGCTTCGTACATGAGATATGGAAGCCTCCAGTGCCCGGGCTGTTTCTACAACCTTCTCAACATGTTTTAAATGGTCTTCAAGAATCTTTTTCTCCATCTGCTTAGAGGTCCAGAACCAGGTGCTCATAAACCTCCCACCAAGAGCCCTATTACATAATAGAATAATGCTCCGACTATTATAGTTATTGGAAGAGTTAGCATCCATGAGAAAACAATTTTCAACACAACGCTCTTACTGCTCAAAAACCATTTCCTCCCGTACTTAGCAATACCTACTCCAATTATAGACGAGACTGAAGCATGAGTTGTAGAGATAGGCATACCGTAGCCTATTAGCCACGAGGGTATCGTTGTAAACAGCCAAACAGTGAGGGAGTTTGAAGCCTCAGCGACAACGCCTGTTCCATAGTCGAGCTTCGTTATCTTATACGCGACTGTATCTATTACTTTTCTACCAATGCTCCACCCGCCCACTACGATGCCTGCAGCACCTATTGAAGCGAGGATAAACATCGTGTAGGGATCGGGCAGTCCAAGGTATTTGGACGTGACAAATAAGTAAACCCCTGTGGCGTTTGCAACATCGTTAGCGCCGAAGGAGTATGCTGAAAACAGTAATGTAAGAATCATCACCATCCTAATAACCCTCCTCCCTCCTGCCGTGGTTTCAAGCTTTATTAAGTGTTTTTGAAAAACCATGTAGAGTATTAGTGAGAGAAATATTGCTGATAGCGGTGATATTATCCAGCTTAACACGATGTTGGATAGAACACCGAAGTTCAAATCGCTTAGAGACAGCTCACCTTTGAGAACCATTCCAAGCCCGACGCCTATCACGCCTCCCACGATACTCTGGGATGTTGAGATCGGCATTCCCTTCAAAGTAGCTATCAATACCCATGAACCCGCTGCCAGTATGGTTGCAACAGCCCCAGCCAAGGGTATCGTAGGGACAATGCCTTTCCCAACAGTTTTGATCACGTATGAGCCCTGGAGCAAAGCCCCTGCGAAAACTCCCAGCGAGAAGAGCATAAGGGCTTGACGAATCGTTAGGACTCCGGAACCTACAGCTGTGTCTACCGGGTTAGCGGCATCGTTTCCTCCAATGTTAATCGCCATGAAAAACGAAAGGCAATATCCAATTGCTATAAGCACTATCGGATCCATAGCCCTGTTCAAGCTATTCATCGCTTGGTTAAAAAATTTTTCACCCCCAAGGTAATCGTTAAATATTTTAGTCCTTTCTTCTAAACAAATTAAAACAGGCCGCCGTAGCTCAGCCTGGTGGAGCGCTGCCCTGGTAAGGCAGAGGTCCCGGGTTCGAATCCCGGCGGCGGCTCTACTACGGTGTTAGTTTAATGAAACCCGGCGATTTAGATGGAGAATGCTCGAGAATTATTCAAAATCATCAAGAGAGTTTCTGAAAGCTTAACCGGGCTGCTCAGACAGTATTACGGCGATGCATCTTACTCTGAGGTGGTAGGCCTAGGCGTGACCGGGGATACCTCTAGACGTATAGATATAGTGGCCGAGGAACACGCTGTCGAGGAACTGCGTAGAACAGGTCTCGAAGTCTGGGTTGTCAGCGAGGAGAGGGGCTTATATAGGTTGAGCGAGAAACCGGATTATATAGTATTGATAGACCCTTTGGATGGAAGCCTCAACTATTCAATAGGAGTGCCTTTTGCCTCTGTATCCCTAGCATTATTTCCTTATAAAAAATTAAATCCTCAAAGCATCCCGGAAGAGGTTGTGGGTGTTGTAGAGAACATTTTCACACGTGAATGGTACGGGGTCATCGGGCATGAAGTATATGTTGAGGGAAGGCTGGTTAATTCGTATCCAATGCACAGGACAGGGATAGCATCGGTGTACTTCGATACTATTGAAGAGTTGAAGAGCTTGCGTGATTTCTTCAGGAACCGAGGGTGGAATTTAAGGCTCAGGGTTTACGGGTCAGCGTCACTTGAATCAGCCTATGCATCCGTGGGGAAAATAGACCATTTCATATCCTTGACGAAAAAACTTAGAAACACTGATATAGTGGTTGGCTACGTAATCGCAAGCAGGCTTGGAGCAGGCATCACAGGGGATGTTTCACCCTCGAAAGTTTTCACAAGCAATGTGGTAACTGTTGGCAGGATAGCAATATCTCCTCCTGAACGATTGATAAGTGTCACCAGTTTTAACGAGACAGTTCAATGATCAACCTGGTTTTCTCAGACAGGATCCTCGGGCCCTTCTTAGTCAGTAAGACATCTTCCTCCAGCCTAACCCCGAATTTTCCAGGATAGTAGAGCCCTGGCTCAACGGTGAAAACCATGCCCGGTTCAAGCACTGTCTCACTACCCAACCTTAAATAAGGCGGTTCGTGAACTACAACGCCTATCCCGTGCCCAAGACCATGGATAAATCTTTTTCCAACACCGTTCTTCTCAAAAAACTCAACTACCTTCGACGCAGCCTCTCCGGCTTTCACGCCTGGCTGTATAGACTCTACTCCTGTGTAAAGAGCTTGTTCCACGAGCTCCAAGGTCTTCTTTTCCTCCTCGCTCAGCCTCCCATATTTTAAAATCCTTGTTATATCGCTACACCTACCGCCATATTTTACTCCGACATCTACGAGTATGATATCGTTTCTTCCCAGCCGCTTAGAAGTAGGGACATTGTGCGGGTAGCTGTTGTTTGGTTTAAAAGAGATTATAGGGTCGAAGGCGTACTGGCTGACCCCTTCTTTTCTAACCCTCTCCTCGAAGTAACCAGCGAGCTCGGCTTCAGTGACCCCTTCAGTAACCATTGATGCAAGCGTGTATACACCTTTAGATGTTATTTCAACAGCTTTCTTTACCGCATCAACCTCCTCCTTGGTTTTCACCATTCTTTCCTTCCATATCCTGCTGGAAGCATCAACGATTTTCTCTCCTGGGAGTTCGCCCAGCAAGTGTGAAAGAGTTGATGGGAAGGATTTGTCAACACCGACTTTCTCCCTCTCTCTTAATAACTCGCTAATAATTTCCTTCCAGTCCTTATCAACTACCACGGCATCTTCCGGTTTAATTGACTTGGAGACTGCGTATACCTCAGCCTTGTCTTTTAAACTATCTCTGAACCTGTAAAACTCTAGGACAGGAACATAAAGCTTTACGCGTCCATCTTTATCTGCGTAGAGGATTTGAGTGGAGTCAGCGATTGTTGGGACACCTGTGAAATACTCGGTGTTATCCGGGGCTGTTAAAATAAGAGCATCTACTTTCAACTCTTGAATTATGCTTAGAATTTTGCTGGTTGAATCCAACCAACACACCCTTTTAGAGTTTAATTTCGAGATAATATAAAAACATGGATGTTTAATTGATTGTAAAGGTGTTGACAATGGATATGGGTAAGTGTCCGAGAGACGCGAACAAAATGCTGTTCACATTTGAGTCGGAGAAACTGAGCAACGGGATTGCCAGGGTCTCGCTGGTTTTGAAATGCCCCGTCTGCAATTACAGGGTTGTTGTAGAGAGGTTGGAGGCTAGTAGGGATAAGGATGGGAATATTTTGATAAGAAGGTTTTTCACAGAATCCAAGCCTGGGTGAAGCCTGGTTTAAACCCTCCTATTCGATTACGCTGTGGATTAAATCCTTTACAAGCTGTGGATCAATCTCCGCGAACTCGATCTTGTAGTTTTCAG
>Ga0065719_102742_pt1 | contig 24417 bp, 23 predicted proteins | sample GBSCel85sediment_FD_59106 | JGI IMG/M metagenome (GOLD analysis project Ga0065719, IMG submission 59106) | Hot spring sediment microbial communities from Great Boiling Spring, Nevada - Cellulolytic enrichment CS 85C v3 (version 3) | ecosystem: Environmental > Aquatic > Thermal springs > Hot... | reverse complement strand
ATCAGGCTAATAAAGGAAAAGAAACAGGTTTTTTGGGATTGGAAGAAATAAAAAAAATAAGTAATTTTTGTAAAGAAAAAAACATAGAATTAATATTTTATGGAAGAAGACCTTCTTTAGAGGAAATAAAATTAGCAAAATCTGGCTATATAGATGCTTTAATATTAGATGTTGCTAGAGAAAACAATTCGGCTCTTTTAACATCTGATAAAGTTTTATATTTAATTGCTACAGCACTAGGTGTAAAAGCTTATTATTTTGGAAAAGAATTAGAAAAAAAGGAAAAATTATCATTTGAAGATCTTTTTTCAGAAGATGCGGCTTCTGTACACATAAAAGAAGGTGTTAAAGTAAAAAGAAAAAGAGGAACTCCTGGAATGTGGAAATTAGAAGAATTAGATATAGTTTTTAATAGAAAAGAAATAGAAGATCTAATTGCAGAAATATTAGAAGCTGCTAGAATGAGAAAAGATGGTTTTATTGAAATTGAAAGAGAAGGAAGTATTATAGTTCAGCTAGGAAAATATAGGATAGTTATAGTAAAACCCCCTGTTTCGGATGAATACGAAATAACGATAGCAAGACCAATAAAAAAATTAAAATTAGAAGATTATAATTTAGATCAGGATCTCATAAAAAGATTAGAGGAGAGGGCGGAAGGTATATTAGTAGCAGGAAAACCTGGTTCTGGAAAAACAACATTTGTTCAAGCATTAGCTGAATGGTATCATAAAAAAGGAAAAATAGTAAAAACAATAGAATCACCTAGGGATTTGGATGTAATAAAAGATATTGTTCAATATTCTAAGAATTTTGCTTCTTCTGAAGAACTTCATGATATTTTATTATTAGCAAGACCAGATTATGTTGTATTTGATGAAATGAGGGATACGGAAGATTTTAAATTATATATTGATTTAAGGCTAGCTGGTGTAGGTATGATAGGAGTTGTGCATGCAGAAAGACCAATAGATGCTATTCAGAGATTTTTATCCAGAACGGAATTAGGTATGATACCCCAGATAGTAGATACTATTATATTTATAGATAAAGGGAGAATAAACAAAGTTTATGAGTTATCTCTTACAGTAAAAATTCCTACGGGTATATTTTCTGAGGAATTAGCTAGACCTGTTGTAGAAGTTAGAGATTTTATAACTGGAGAATTAGAATATGAATTATATACATTTGGGGAGGAAATTGTTGTAGTGCCTATAAAAAAGTATGAGAAAAAATTTACACCAATAGAAAAAGTAGCTATTAAATTATTGGAAAAAGAATTTAAAAATCTAATAGGGAGTAAAGTTAAAGTAGAATTGGTTTCTCCATCTTCAGTAATTTTGTATGTTCCGGAAAAAGCTAAAGCAAAAATAATAGGTAAAAAAGGAAAAAGGATAGAAAGATTAGAAAAACTTTATGGATTAAGAATAAAAGTAAAATCTTTTGAGGAAAATATAAAAGAAGATGTAGATTTTGAAATAGAAGAAAAAGAGGATAAGATTATTATTTATTTAAATCCTGAATTAGCAAAAAAGAAAATAACATTTTATATAGAAAATCAACCTGTTTCTAGTTTAATTGTTGATAAAAANGGGAAAAATAANAATATCTAAAGATAGTAAATTGGGGAAAAGAAATATTAGACGCTTTACACAAAAACAAAGAAATAAGAATAAACATACAATAAGAATGATTAGAATAGCTGTAATAGATAGNGAAAAATGTAGAGCTCCAAATAAATGTGATTACATATGTATAAGAATCTGTCCCTCTCAAAAGAATAATATAAAAGTTTTTTCAATATCTGAAGATAAAAAACCAATTATAGATGAAAATTACTGTATAGGTTGTGGATTGTGTGACTAAAAAATGTCCATTTGGTGCTATAAAAATAATAAATTTGGCAAAAGAGCCGGAAAGTTTTCCAGTATTCCAATATGGACCAAATATGTTTAGGTTATATAGATTACCTATTCCAAAAGCAGGTTATATTGTTGGTATAATTGGAAGAAATGGGATGGGAAAAACTACAGCTATTAAAATATTGGCTGGTTTGTTAAAACCAAATTTTGGAGAATATAATAGAGAATTTTCTGAAAAAGAAATAATAGCAAGATTTAAAGGAACTGAATTGCAAAATTATTTTGAAAAATTATATAATAAAGAAATAAAATTATCATATAAGCCACAGGATATAACTTTATTTATAAAATTATATGGTGAAAAAACAGTAAAAGAACTTTTTTGATAAGATAGAAGATAACAAAAAAGAATTAAAAGAAGAAGTTATAAAAAAGTTAGATATAGATAAAATAATTAATAGAAAGGTAAAAGAGTTGTCTGGTGGAGAGTTACAAAAAGTTTTAATAGCATTAACTTCTCTTAAAGATTTTAATATTTATCTTTTAGATGAGCCTACAAGCTATTTAGATATATTTGAAAGATTGAGAATAGCAACATATATAGATAGTTTAAAAAGAGAAGATAATAGTATAATTGTAATAGATCATGATCTTTTGTTTTTAGATCATATTTCAGATACAATCTTTATAATTTATGGTGTGCAAAGAGCGTATGGTGTTGTTTCATATCCTATTGGTGCTAGAGAGGGGATTAATCAATATTTAGAGGGATTTATAAGAAGAGAGAATCTTAGAATAAGAGATAAACCAATAAGATTAGATATAAAAAGTTTTTCAGATAAAAAAGAAGGAGAAAAAATATTAGAATGGAAAAATCTTAAAATTAATCTAGGAGAATTCCTTTTAGAGGCTAATGAAGGATATATAAGCAAAAATACTGTTGTTGGAGTATTAGGTAGAAATGGGATAGGAAAAACAACATTTGCAAAAGCTATAGCTGGTATTATAAAATATGATGGCTATATATCAAAAGAAGTTTCTATTTCATATAAACCACAATATCTTGAATTATCAGAGGGTGAAAAATATATTACAGTTGGAGAATTTTTAAGAAAATTAAATCCTGATTATAAGGCTCAATTTAATGAATATCTTTTTGATTTAGGTATATCAGATCTTTTAGATCATGAATTAGGATCTCTTTCTGGGGGAGAATTACAAACAGTAATAACTTTTGGTTGTTTAATTCAAGATAAAGATCTATATTTATTAGATGAGCCATTTTCATATTTAGATGTTGAGCAAAGAATTAGATTATCGAAATTTATAAGGGAAATAATTAAGCAAAGAGAAAAAGCTGCTTTAGTAATAGAACATGATTTATTATTTTTAGAGTATGTTTCTGATAAAATTATAGTATTCTTAGGAGAGCCGGGTAAGTATGGGAAGGTATATGGACCTATGGAAAATAATAAAGCACTAAATATGTTTTTAAAAGAAGTTGGAATTACTATAAGAAGAGATCCTGAAACAAAAAGACCAAAAATAAATAAACCAGATAGTTATTTAGATAGAGTTCAAAAGAGCAGTGGTATTTATTATCAAGATTTCTGATCTTTTAACTGGATGATTATTTTTCTACCTTCTTCTTTTATATCTACATTAATACCCAAATTTTCAAATTCTTTTCTTATTCTTTCTATATTATAATCGGAAAATATCCATGCATATTTCATTAAAAATTCTCCTATTTTTCTATTTTCTTCTATTTTTTTCTCTATTTCTTTTAAAGCTATTTCTTGCTCTTCTATTATCTTCAAATATTTTTGTTTTTCTTTTTCCAAAGTATCTTCTTCAATTTCCTTTAGAAAAATATTTTCAAACACGTTATCTATATCTTCGACCCATCGATTATCATACAGTATGCTGTTATTATTAATAAAATTAAAATAAACATTCCATAAAGTTTCTATTTCTTTTTCTGACAAATCTTGGGATTTTTTAGTTTTTTCAATATTAGATAATTTTAAGAATTCTTCAGCATATTTTCCACCCAATTTTAAATCTATAGCTAAACATCTAACTATATCCTTTTTATTCGAATTTTTAATTATATTGTAAAAATCTTCATATTTGTTTGGTACAGAAAAAGATGAAGTAGGAACCTTATATTTTTCTCCTTTTGCTATTTTTCTAATTTTGTAATCTTTATAAAACATAGCATATTTTATTATCCAATTTTCGTCTAATACTATAATATTTCCTTCTGAAAATAGTTCAATGACTAAGTAGTTACTACTGTCGTTTGGTAAAACGACAACAACCCTTTCTAAATCAAGTATATCTACTTTTATATTTTTTCCATTAAACTCTTTTCTTAATCGCAGAATAAAGGAATTCGATTCTAAATTTTTCTTCTGATTAGATAAAAAAACAAAATTTCCTGGTATTAGATATAAATATTTTTTTTCTAATCCTGGTTTGTACAATTCTAATATTATTCCATTTTTATAAGTTCTGTAAATTTTTTTTATTATAGAACCATCTATATTTTTCTTATTAATACGCAACCACTTTATCAACTCATATATATTCATTTGCATAATTATTTAAGAAATTACAAATAAATAAAATTAATCTATGATGAAGATTCGGGGCCTTGATTTGTGAAGAGAGCCGGAGACACTGATTTAGCATATATTATTACCTTATCCCAAAGCAATCCTTTTTTTCTTATTACTATTACATCAAATCCGTTTTCTTTTAATATAATATCAATATTTTTTATCCATTCTGGGACTTCAAATATTTTAAATATCCTATCATATACTATAGCTAAAAAAATACCTCCTGTTTTTAAAGATCTTTTCAAACCCTCTATAAACTTATTATAATCTTTTATTAAGCTTAAAGTATGATATGCTATTACAACGTCAAAAAAACTTTTGAATCCAGGATCTATAGAATCTGGCTTATCCAAAATAGGCACAATGTTGAATATTTTTCCTTTTAGTGCTTTCTTTTTCAAAATATCTAAAGATTTTTTAGATATTTCTGATGAATATACAAAACAATCATATTTTTTTGCAAAATATGTTGACAAATGTCCTGTGGAGGATCCAAAATCTAATATTATCTTTTTATCTAAATTTCCAAGTAACTTTTCTATAATGGGTAAATCTTCTTTTAATAATAAATAATAAAATATATCAACTATTGGTGCAAAAAGATCATGAAAGATTTTAATTATTTTTTTATTTCTTTGAAACTCTCTAGATAAGTATAGAGAAACCCCCAGGATAGTAATTAGCAATAACACAAAAATTTCCAATTTATATATTAAAGTTATAAACAGCAATATTATTATAAGCAAATAAGAGACAAAAAGATTTATGTATGTCTTTATATTTCTTTTTTCTTTCTCTAAAATTGTTTTTATAAAAGCAAGGGTAGATGTTATATAGATAAAAATAGAGGCAACAAAATAATTATTTATTAATATATCATATATCCCAAAGATATAGAAAAAAGCTGCAAAGATTACTGTAAAGAGTATGGAATATACAGGCACCCCTCCTTTAGTAGTTTTACTAAATATAGAAGGTAATTGTTTATTAAGACCCATTTCGTGAAGCATGTTAGAACCACCTATAATCCATATAAGTGAGTTGCCAATTGTCATCATACTTCCCATTAAGAAAATAAAGAGTCCTGTTTTTGTTAATTCATAAAAACTACCTTTATTTAATATAGTAATTGTAATTAAAAATATTAATGTTATGACAATAAAAAAAACAATAATAGAACCAATTATAGTTGCTTTTCTTAAGATTTTTTTATTTTTATTGTTAGCAAAAAAACCTAATATTTCTGTACCTGCAAAGATTTCTAATATGGATGCTAAAAGAACCTTTAATTTCTGATTTTTTAGAATATTTAGAATATTCCTAATATTTATCTCTATTTGTATATAATCCAAATTTAAGTATAAATATATGGCATAAAGAAACAATAATATAACAAGGACTAGATTAAACAGGCTTAGAAAAATTATAAACTTATTACTTGTTTTTTTACCTAAAATAGAAATTAAGAAAGCAATAAGTAAAACAAATATTCCTATTATACCAAAATTCTTGTTAAAGATTGTAGATAATAAAGAAACAGAAATATGAAGCCAAAAAGATAAGGCTAATAGAATACCTATATATTCCAACCAACCTACAGCAAAACCCAAATGCTTATTTATATAAGTAGCATATTCATAAACCCCTCCCTCTTTTGGAAACAAATATATTAGATTAGCATAAACAAAAGATAATAAAATAAATATTATACCCATAAAAATCCAAAAATATATTTGCTCTATAGAAAATCCAAAATACATTACTAATAAAACAGGAGTAATAAAAATACTAGTACTTAAAACTCCACCCAAATATATTAATACAGCTTGATACAGTTTTATACCCATTATTTTAATTTAAATACACTTTCTGATATATAAAAACTTTTATTATTCAAAAAGATTTATTTAAAAATATATTTTTCAAAGTAATAAAAATACTTATTTAAGCGGGGGTGCCCGAGCGGCCAAAGGGGTCGGGCTCAAGACCCGATGGCTAAGTGCCGTCCGGGGTTCGAATCCCCGCCCCCGCAATATTAAGTTAAATAGATTAGAATACAAATAGTATTTTATGAAAATTTTAAGTAAATTGTTGAAAATGAAAGAATTATTGAAATTCTCTATAGTTGGAGCTAGTGGAATATTTATTAACAATATATTTCTATATATCTTTGTAGATAAATTAAAAATTCCTTTAGAAATATCAGGGAACGTATCTATATTTTTAACAATATTTTACGTATTTCTATTAAATGATATATGGACTTTTAGAAATAGAAAAAAATCAAAATCAGTCATTGTCAGAATATTAAAGTTTTATATATCTAGAATTTTTGGATGGGTAGCTCATATATTAATTTTAATAAGCTTAACCAAAATTGGTCTCTTTTATTTATTATCAAATATAATTGGAATTATAATAGCCTTTATAGTAAATTATATAACAAGTTCTAAATGGGTGTGGCAATAAAATAAAGGAAAAATATATCAAAATAAAATGCTGATAATTGCAGAAAAACCCTCGGTTGCTAAAAAAATTTCACAATATTTATCTAGGGGAAATTATAGAAGAATCCAATATAAAAGAAAGGTAAATTATTATGTCTTTAACTTAAATAATGAGAAAGTTTATGTGGTTTCGGCATTGGGACATTTGTTTACATTATCAGATAGAAATAAGACTTTGGAATACCCAACTTTTAATTATATATGGGTACCAGCATATGAGGAAGATAAAATATACATAAAAAAACAATATATAGATTTAATAAAAAAATTTTCTAATGAAAGAGAAATAATTATAGCTACAGATTATGATATAGAAGGAGAATTGATTGGTTATAATATATTAAGATTTATATTAAATAGAAAGAATGCTTATAGGATGATTTTCTCAGCAATAACCCCTATAGATATTTGGAATTCTTTTATAAACAAAAAAGACAGCATAGATTTTAATTTTGCAATAGCAGGGGAGACAAGACATATCGTAGATTGGCTTTATGGTATAAATTTATCAAGAGCTTTAACTAAAGCTATAAGATATTATAATAAAAAAATAGTATTAAGTATAGGAAGGGTACAAGGACCTACTCTTAAATTAGTATATGAAAAAGAATTAGAAATAAGAAATTTTAAACCAGAATATTATTATATTTTAGAAGCTGAAATAATTAAAAATAATAAAGTATACAAATTTAAACACAAAATAGCTAAGTTTTCTAGCAAAGATGAAGCAGAAAAAATAAAAAATAGCATAAAAAATTATTTAACAATTTCTAATATAGAAAAAAGTATTGAAAAAATATCACCCCCATATCCATATAATTTAACAGATTTGCAGACGGATGCTTATAAATTTTACAAAATTTCTCCAAAGAAAACTTTGGATATAGCACAAAAATTATATGAAAAAGGATATATATCTTATCCACGTACATCTTCCCAAAAAATACCAAAAACTATTAATATTCTTGATATCCTTGAAAATTTAAAACAAATATTATCTTACAGACCTTTTATATCAATTTTATTAAAAAAAGAAAGATTAGAACCAAATAACGGTCCTAAAGATGATGTTCATCCAGCAATACACCCTACAGGACTCATACCTACAAATGTTTCTAAATTAGAATGGTTAATTTATGATTTAATTGTTAGAAGATTTTTGGCAACTTTTATGGATAAAGCAATTATAGAAAAAATAAAAGTATTAACTAAAGAAGGTTTTTATTACGAATATAAAAGGGTTATAGAAAAAGGATGGTTATCTGTTTATTGGATTTGGATAAAAGATGATTTTGAGGATGAAGAATTTAGAATAGGTGAAAAATTAAGTTTAAAAAGTATAAAAATAAGAAAAAAGAAAACATCTCCTCCTCCAAGATATAATCCTGCTTCTTTAGTTAAGAAAATGGAAGAAATAAATATTGGGACGAAAGCAACTAGAGCAGATATTGTTCAAATATTGTATAAGAGAAAATATATTAAAGATAGAAGTATAAAAATAACAGAGTTAGGAGAAAAAATAATACAAATTTTTGATAAATATTTTCCAGAAATTCTTGATGTAAATTTAACTAAGAAATTAGAAAAAGAATTAGAAAAAATAGAAAAGGGGAAAATAGATTATAGAGAAAAGGTTATACAAGAAACAAGAGAAATAGTAAAAAGTATATGCTATAAAATAAAAGAAAAGGAAAAAGAGATAGGAAAAGAATTATATGAAATGGCAAAAACATTATAATTTAATAATATTAACTATTTCAGATACAACCTCTTCAGGACTTCTTGTATTATCTATATAATATATATTTTCGTCTGATAGAATTTCTTTTAATTTTAAATATCTTTCCCTAATTTTTTCTAGAAATTCTTTATTTTCATATATATTTTTCTTTTCCCTATTTTTTATCCGTTCTAAAGCTATCTCTACTGGAACATCTAGAATAAAAACATAATCTGGTTTCTTAAGATATTTATGCATTTCCATAACCCAATTTATGTCCATATTTGGATAAGATAACTGATATGCAAAAGTAGAATGATAGTATCTATCAGATATTATTATATATCCTTCTTTTTCTTTTTGGGAAATTTCTATTTGATGATAATATCTATCTGCTGCAAATAATAAGGCCATTATTTTCCCCCAAATTTCATCAATTTTATGTTCACTTTCTAAAAGATTTTTTATCAATTTTCCTGTTGGTCCTTCTGTTGGCTCTTTAGTAAGAAATACTTTGTATCCTTTATTNTCTAAATATTTTACCAATTTTTGTGCTATAAAAGTTTTTCCAGAACCATCTATTCCTTCTATTACAATTAGCATTAATATTTATTGANCATCAATTTTAAATTCAGTCCAGTCTTATAGCATCCCCATTTTTTGGTATAACAGTTTCTATATCAAATGTNCNNTTTACNTTTTTCAGCAAGTTCAAATGGTTTTGGTGGTTCTCCATGCACAATTATAACTCTTTTAGGTTTTGGAGATAATTTTCCTATAAAAGATACCAATTCTCTTCTATCGGCATGTCCAGAAAAACCATCATATTTTTTTATTTGTAAATTAACTTTTATTTTATCTCCATTTAATTGTATTTCTCTTTCTCCATCTAGAAGTCTTCTCCCTAAAGTTCCTTTAGCTTGATAAGATACTAAAGCTAATAAATTATTTTCATTTTCAGCAGCATATTTAAAATAATCCACAATGGGACCACCTTGCATCATACCAGATGTTGCTACAATTATACAAGGTTCTTTAGATTCTATAATCTGATTTCTTTCTTTTGGACTAGCTCTTATAATGAATTCTTGTTCAAACGGATTTTTTCCTTCAAGTATTAGGTATTGTATATTTTTTGAGAGAAATTCTGGATAAGCTGTATGTATCATAGAAGTTTCCCACAATATACCTTCCAAGTATATATTAACCTTAGGTAATTCATTATTCATTATGGCTTCAGATAACAATAAAATAATTTCCTGAGCTCTCCCTACTGCTAATACTGGTATTAAAACTTTTCCTGATTTATTCAAAGTATTTTTTATATCTTCTATAAATTGTTTTTCAGTTTCTTCTCTTGATGGATGATAATCATTTTTGCCACCATATGTACTTTCAATTATTAATGTTTCTAATCTTTGGAAAATAGTGTTTGGTTTATTTAATAACCTACCTGGTCTAAATTTCAAATCTCCTGTATATAAAATATTATGCCTGTTTTCTATGTTTATATGAACCATTGCAGAACCTATTATGTGCCCAGCATCATAAAAAGTTATTTTTACATCAGGTGTTATATCTGTTACTTCATTATAATTTAAAGTTATTGTATGTTTTAAAAATTCTTTTATCTCTCTGGCAGAAAAAGGGGTTTGCTTAATTTGTTTCTGAGAGACTTTTATATAATCTAAAAGAATTAGGGCCCCTATATCTCTTGCAGGTTCTGTTAAATAAACAGGTCCTTTCCATCCAGCTTTAAATAAGAATGGTAGAAATCCTATATGATCTAAGTGAGCGTGTGATATTACAACAGCATCTATTTGTTGAATATCAAACTCTGGAAGATTCAATATTGGATAAGCATCAGGTCCAAAAACGGAAACACCCAGACCGAAATCTATTATTATATTTGATTCGGAAGTTTGTAATAAAAAGGCAGATCTTCCCACTTCCCTTCCAGATCCTAGTACAGATAATCTTATAATTTTTTTTCCTTTTTCAGCAATTGAAACTATTCTTTTTCCAACTTCATGTAAAAATTTTGCTCTGTATTCTGATTTTAGATGTAAGTATGCCCTTATAACATCTATAACTTTTGAAGATTTTAAAGGAGCTCTTTTAATAAGTATATTACACAAAGTTAAAGATCTTAAATAATTTATTATTTCTTCATCAATTTTTTCAGGGTTATAAGTTTCTAAAACCACTCTAGACAAATGTCTTTCAATAAAAACATTTCTTAATTTTATATCTCTTGGTATAGCATTTCTTATTTTTTCTTCAATTTCTCTATCACTTAGTAAGAATTTTGGGTCCATTCTAATCTCAAACCTTTTCTTATACTTTTGAGCAAGTTTTTTTCCTATTTCATAACCACTTAAAAATATATCTTTGTTATTTGTATAAATAACTATTTTTGCCGCTTCAAATTTTATATCTGTTATTGTTCCTTCTGGAAACTCTTTTTCTATTTCTTTTAATTGAACCATAAGCATAATATATAAACAATCATTTGTTTTTATTTTTGATATTAACTATTACAGTAAAAATACGTTAAAAACTTAAAAAACTTATAAATTTTATGATATCTTTTTTTCTATATTTCCGACTTTTATTAATTCTCTCTCTATTCCTTTTTCAGATATAGTTACTATTTCTATTCCATCTCCAGATCCCATATCTCTTTGTAGAGCTGCATATACAGCTTTTTTTGCTAATTCTTTTGCCTCTTCTAAACTGATGTCCTCTTTATATGAAGATTCTAAAACACCTAAAGCAAACATCATACCAGAACCAGTTGCCATAAATTTGTCTTCTTTAATTATAGATCCGGCGGGATCTAATATATAAATATTATATTCTCCATTATGGTCTTTACCAGTAACTATAACTTCTACAAAATATGGTAGCAATCTNCTTGAATACATCAAAGTGGATAAAAAGCTTGCTGCCTCTTTTGCAGANGATTTTTTTCCAGATCTAAGTTCTTTTAATTTAAGATTTGCTGATAATATTTTTGCTAAAAATTGTAAATCTGCGTATAAACCGGCGGCGGCTATAACTATGTCATCTGTTATCTGTATTATCTTTTCTCCTTCTTTTGAGTATATTGTATATCCTGAAGAAACTCTTTTATCCGAAGCTACAACTACACCTTCTTTAGTTTTTATAGCAACTATAGTAGTACCAGTTTTTTTCTGCATAAAAAAATATTCTTAAAAATTATTTAAGCCTTAGCGTATTTACTTATAACCTCTCTTTCAAATTCTGTAATCGCCTTCTCTAATTCTTCATCAGATTTAGCCCCAGTGCAAACAAATTTGCCAGTTTTGAAAACAAGGAAAGTTACATTAATGTCCCCTTTTTGATATTTTACTATAGCCCCTGGGAATTGTTCTGGGTCATATTGCACATTCTCCAATTCAGATAACATTTTCATTATATCTATATTAGTATAATCAAAGTTTCCCGCTACAACATAATTTTCTACGCTCAAATTATAATCTGATGGGGTTTCGATATTCATCTTTTTAAGAATTTCCCTTATTTTTTCTACAATTTCTTTAACTTCTTTTAACGATTTTCCTCCTGTTACTATTATTTTTCCGCTATTAAATATTAAAGTAGTTGGCTTATTTTCTCCAAATCTTAGTATCAGACCAGGGAACTGTTCTGGATCATATTCCGCCTCTGGTAGTTCTACGGCAAGTTTTTCTAATGGGATATTTACATTTAAATCAACCGAAACAACCATATTGTTAGTTTTCCACTTAGCCATATGTTTTTAAATAGAAAATAATATTTTTAAATCTGTCAAGTATTGTGCTACGGGTATCCAACGTATACTTTTACTTTGTGCTCTTTTATCGAAAACTCGAATTCTTTTATTACATTAATATTTGAAAAATCTAATAATATTACAGAGTCTGTAACTTTAGATAATTTATTTATGTTATTATCAATTATTTTTCTTATTTTTTCATTCGTTTCTATAATAAATATTATCTTTTCTCCCTTTCTTAATCCCAATTTTTTTCTTATTTCTTGTAACTCTCTTTGTAGTTCTCTTAGATACCCTTCTTCTTCTAACTCTTCAGTTATTTTTGTATTATATGCTAAAGCAAATTTAGTTTCTTCTACTTTTTCAAAATTATCAGGTATTTTAACATAATTTACTTTTTTAACATTAAGTTTTGTTTTTATTATATCTTCAAGTTTTTTGTATATTTCTTCTACTTCTTTATCTTTTATTTCTATATATAATTCTGGTAAAGGCCATCTTAAAGATATTTTTATCTTATCACGTAGTCTTAATCCTGTTTCAAGTATTTGTTTTAGTATTTCTGCTTCTTTTTCAATTTCTTCATTTATATATTCTTTTTCAATTTCCGGCCATGGTAATAAATGTATAGATTCTTCCTCTAATCCAAAAGAATTTTTTAAATTTTGAAATATAGCTTCTGATATAAATGGTGTTACTATAGATAACATATTGATAGTATCTAAAAGAACTTTATATATAACCCATAATACAGTTTCAGGATCTTCCTGTAATCTCTCTCTAGTAAGTTTTATATAAAATCTAGACAATTCTAAATATAAAGATTCTAAAAGTCTTCCTACTTTCCATAATTCATAATTCTCTAAAGCATCTTTTACTAAAATTTTTGTTTTTTCTAATAAATGTAACATATAATAATCTTCCCATCTTAGATTTGGTTTTACATTTTTGGGATTAATTCCATAATACCTAGCTTGTTCTATTAAATAATTATGTATATTCCATAGAATATTCAGGCTAGAAAATTTATTTTCTAATTCTTTTAAATCTACCCTTACGTCTTCATAAGCTTTTACAGAAGAAGATAAATAAAATCTTACAGCATCAGCTCCATATTTTTCTATTAATTCTTTAGGTTCTATTACATTACCTAAAGACTTAGACATCTTTAAACCTTTAGAATCTAATACAAATCCATGTACATAAACATTTTTATAAGGTATTTTACCATAATATATTTTTCCTAATATTGCTAAAGCATAAAACCATCCTCTTAGTTGATCTATTCCTTCTACTATGAAATCTACAGGGTAAACATTGGTAGCAAATGTTGCAGATCCGGAATCTATCCAAACATCTATGACATCTTGTATTCTCTTCATTGTTTTATTGCAAATAGGACATTTAAATATGAGGCTATCTATGTATGGTCTGTGCAAATCAAAATTATATATTCTTAAAATCTCATAGTTTTTATTTCCAAAAGATCTTACAACAACATACTCTTCTTCTATTTTATTTATTAAATCATCAGTTATAGAATCTATAATTATAATTGTCCCATCTTCCGCTTTTTTTATAATATCTAATAAATTTTCTGTTTTTGTTTTTATTATTTTATTATTATCAAAATAAATTCTTAAAAGATTTTCAGCATATTCAGATTTCTTTACAACTAAATATATTTTTCTTAAATCTTTTCCTGTAAGTTTTTTTAATTCTTCTATAGAACCAACCACATATATATGTCCGTTTTCACATTTCCAAATTGGTAAAGGTATACCCCAGTATCTTTGTCTAGATACAACCCAATCCGGTGCGGATTTTATAACATTTTTAAAAGCATCTTTAGCGAATTCTGGTATAAAATTAACTTCTTCTAAATCTGATATTAATCTCTCCTTTAGTTTCTGAACATTTATAAACCATTGTTTTGTTGCTCTTATAATTAATCTATTTCTACACCTCCAACAGATTGGATAATCATGCTTATAAAATTCGAAATAAATTAAGGAACGTTTCTCTATTAATTTTCTTACCCATTTTAAATCATCATATTTAGCTCTCCATCCTTCAAAGAGTGGTAAATTTCTAGCGAATCCTTCATCATCTACTGTATTAAAAGGTTTTACATTATATTGCTGTGCAACTTCATAATCTTCAGGTCCACAGCCTGGGGCGGAGTGAACCAAACCTGTACCTTCTTCAATACTTACATATTCTTTAGATAACCATGCTGTAAAAGCATTCGGATTTTGTTCTTTTATTTTATCTAAAATGTCTTTTAATTCTTCATAAAATGGTGGTATATATTCTAAACCCTCTAATTCATATCCTTTAACTATTTTTATTATTTTATAATCATTAATTCCAAACTTTTGCATCAATTTTTCAACCAAATCTTTTGCTATTATCCAAACCTCTCTATTGTTATTTATTTTGAATTTTAAATCTAAAACTTTTTTATTTTCTTCATCTATAATAATATCTTCTAAATATATTGATGGAACTTCAACAAAAGTATATTCTATGTCAGGATTTACCATAACACCTAAATTGAATGTTAATGTCCAAGGAGTAGTTGTCCATATAATTAAATATGTATTTTCTTTGTCTTTTAATCTGAATTTTACATAAATAGAGGGATCTGTTGCTTGCTGATACATAGCATCCATGTAGCCTAGTTCTATTTCTTGTTTAGACATTGGTGTTTGACATCTAGGGCACCACCAAACAGGTTTTTCTCCTTCGTATAGCAAACCTTTTTCATATGCTTTTTTGAATAAACTCCAGACTTTTTCTATATATTCATTTGCTATTGGCAAATATGGGTTATCTGTATCTTGCCAGTGTGCTATTACTTCATACATTTTTGTAAAATCTAGCATAGATCCATAAGCAAATTTTTTACATTCTTTTATAAAGTATTCTATGCCTATTTTTTCTATATCTTTTTTATTTTTTATATTTAATTTTTTTTCTACTTTTTCTTCTATAGGAAGACCATGCATATCAAACCCAGACTGGACCCAAACGAAATATCCTTTTTTTGCTTTATATCTTAATACTATATCTTTTAATGATCTGTTCCATAAATGTCCCAGATGTGGGGAGCCAGTAGTATAAGGTGGCCCCTCTAAGAAGTTAAATTTTGGCTTATTTAACTGAGAGAACCTCCATTTTTCATATATTTTATTTTCATTCCAAAATTTCAGAATGTCTTTTTCTATCTTATTAGACCATTTTTTATCCATTAATCCGATACGTCATTGTAACATTATAAACGTTACTTTTATAAAATTTTAAACGTGCTTTTCATTATGACAGAAGAAAAAAAGACATTCGGGAAAGAATGGATAATACTTTATTTATTAATAATATTTGCTACCAGTGTGATTTCGTTATCTATTTTGGTATCTGGAAAAATAATAGCAGGTTCTTTGAGTTCAATAAAAGCTTTATCCATAGCAAATATAGATCCCATAGAAGAACTAAAAACTATATCATTACCAAAAATAGATGATTACGATCCTAAATATGGAAATGGCAATGATATATTAATATTCGAGTATACAGATTATCAATGTCCTTTTTGTGCTAGATATACTATCAATGTCTTTCCTTTAATTTATGATAACTATGTAAAAACAGGCTTAGCAACATATGTATACAAAGATCTTCCACTTGAAGGTATACATCCATATGCTACAGTAGCTGCGATATTTGCTAATTGTGTTTATAAAAACTATGGAATAGAAAAATACTCTGAATTTAAGAAATGGTTATTTGAAAATGCAAGTCTTTGGGCGAATCCAAATTATTTATCTATATTCAGGGAAAAATTAAATCAAATAGGAATAGAGTATAATATAATAGAGGCTTGTATAAATGGAACAGAAGTTTTAAATGATATTACTGAGGATTTGGGTGAAGTTAATATGTATAAATTTACAGGTACGCCTTCTTTCTTAATAGCTTTAAATAGAAATAAGATAACTACAGAAGAATTCGAATCCCTTAAGGATAAATTGGAAGAATTACTTGAATATGGATTAAGATATAAAATTTGGAGGAGTGAAGATGGGAAATATATATTAATAGCATTTTCTGGTGCTTTGCCATATAATTTCTTTGATAGTATATTAAGTTTGGTAAAATAATTTTGATTTTTATTATAATCTATACTTTTTAAAATTTTCTTTGAAGAATTTTAAATGCCGAGACAGAAGTCTCATCTAAACTTAGCAACAATAGGGCATGTAGATAATGGAAAGTCAACAATGGTAGGAAGATTATTATATGATTTGGGCTTGATAGATGAAAAAACGATGCAGCAGCTAAGAGAAGAAGCTAAAAGATATGGTAAAGAAACTTTTGAGTTTGCTTATTTAATGGATAAAACTAGAGAAGAAAGAGAGAGGGGTTTAACAATAGATCCTACACATTATAAGATAGAGACAAAGAAATACGAATTTACCTTTATAGATTTACCAGGACACAGAGACTTTATTAAAAATATGATTACTGGTGTAAGTCAGGCTGATGCCGCTATATTAGTTGTATCTGCAAGACCTGGTGAAGCTGAAACAGCATTAGGACCTGATGGACAAGGAAGAGAACATTTATTATTAGTAAGAACATTAGGTGTACAACAATTAATTGTTGCGATAAATAAAATGGATGCCGTTAATTATGATCAAAAAAGATTTGAAGAAGTAAAGAATATGGTTTTAACATTAGCAAGACAATTGGGATATGATCCGCAAAAGCATATTAAAGCAATAATACCAATATCTGCATATTANGGGGACAATGTGGTAAAGAAATCCGATAAAACACCATGGTACAATGGACCAACATTGTATGAAGCATTAGATTTATTTGAAGAACCACCAAGATTAGTTGATAAACCATTAAGAATTCCAATACAAGATGTTTACTCTATAAAAGGTGTAGGAGTAGTACCTGTAGGAAGAGTAGAATCTGGTAGGTTAAAACCTGGTGATAAAGTTGTAATATTACCATCTAAAAAGCCTAATGGTGTTATAGGAGAAGTAAAATCTATAGAGATGCATCACCAACCACTAGAAGAAGCGTTGCCAGGAGATAATATAGGGTTTAATGTGAAAGATGTAGAAAAGGAAGATATTGGTAGGGGAGATGTTGTAGGAAAATTAGGAGAGCCATTACCTACAGTTGCAGAAGAATTTACGGCAAGAATTATTGTATTATGGAATCCATCTGCAATAGCACCAGGATATACACCAGTATTCCATATACATACAGCAACTGTAGCAGGTAAAATTGTAGAAATTATATCAAAATTAGATCCCAAAACTGGTCAGGAAATAGAAAAGAACCCACAGTTTATAAAACAAGGAGATGCAGCTATAATAAGAGTAGTACCATTAAAACCTGTAGTTGTAGAAAGATTTCAAGATTTTCCAAATACAACATTAGGAAGATTTGCAATAAGAGATATGGGTAAGACTGTAGCTGTAGGACAAGTATTAGAAGTAAAGGCAAAGCAAATACAGCTAAAAACATAATCTTTTTTTAATTATTTTATTGTTTATGCATTTAAATATTTTTATTCTATATTAACTAATGCGACTTAGAATTAAAGTGTGGGGAAATGATATAAATAATGTAAACTATGTAATTAATGAGATATTAAAAATTGTAGAACAATTGGGTATAGAGAAATCAGGACCTATTGCCTTGCCAACAAAAATATTAAGAATACCTACTATGAGAACATTAGGAAAAAGGGGTACAAAGATTTGGGAAACATATCAGATGAGAATTTATAGAAGGATAATTGAAGTAGCTATGGATGAGAGATTTGTTAAAAACTTTATGAAAATACAAGTACCACCGGGTATTCAAATTTCTATGAAGATTATAAGATAAAGTTAATAAAAATAGGAACAAAATAATAAGGTATGGAGCTATTGCTTACAAATGTATTATTAGGTTTTGTTGCTGCAGCAATATTAGCATTGCTATATGGTTTAAAGAAAACTCTTATATTGGAAAAAAAGATACTGCTAATAGAAGAAAAAATATTAAAAATGGAGGAGAAAGTATTAAAAATTGACGAAAATTTAGAAAAGATGTTAAAAAAAGAAAAGGGATAATAGCCTAAACATAGTTTTATTTTTATATTTTTATATCTTATTACTTTTATGAGATATGCTATTTTAAGGGCGGATGGTTTATATTTGTTTGATGAAAATTTAAATCTGATAGAAAAAATTGAAGGGACTTTGAGTGAAGAAGAATTATTATTAATAGAGGAAAAGAAATTACCAGAAAAAATTAAAGCTATTTTGCCTAAAGATGTTGTCTTTTTAGGACAAGAGTTTGAAGGATATTCTTCAGAAAAAGATCCATTAAAAGTAAGCAAGGCTTTGGATAAAATATTAGTTAGTAAAGATATAGAAAAAAGACAAAGAGATTTTGTTTCTGTGACTATATCTGAAATTTCAGAATCTGTTACTAGAGATCAAATAATAATACAAGCCATTTCTTTATTAGATGATTTAAACAAAATAACAAATCTAATGATGGAAAGATTTAGAGAATGGTACGAATTATATTTACCAGAGGTTTCCCAAATGATAGAAGATCATGAAAAATTTTTGAAAACAATTTATAAGAAAAGAAGAGAAGAGTTAATGAGAGAATTTGGTATAGAAAAAACAATGGGAGGGGACTTAAAAGAAGAAGATATAAATATGTTAGAAGAATTGGCAAATGAAATATTAAGATTATATAAATTAAGAGATAATTTAAAAGAGTATATAGATAAACTAATGCAAGAAGTGGCTCCTAATGTTAGAGAAATAGCAGGTCCTACTGTAGGAGCTAGATTAATAGCATTAGCAGGTGGATTAAAAGAATTGGCACAATTGCCTTCTTCTACAATACAAGTATTGGGTGCAGAAAAAGCATTATTTAGACACTTAAGGAAAGGAACACCCCCACCAAAGCATGGAATTCTTTTTAATCATCCATTTATTCAAAAATTACCAAAGAAATATAGAGGTGCTATGGCTAGGACTTTAGCATCTAAAATAGCAATAGCTGCAAAAGTTGATGCATTTAATCCTGGCAAAATAATTTCTGATAAAATTATGGAAGAATTAAAGGAGAGGTTCGAACAGCTTAAGAAAGGAATAAAAGAAAAAAAGAAAAATAAATAAGATGATAAGACCAATCAAGGAAAATGAAAATATATTTACAGATGGGAAAAAACTTTATACAAAAAATTTAGTACCTGGACAAAGTGTTTATGGAGAGAAACTGATTAAATATAAAGGGGTAGAATATAGAGAATGGGTAGTAAATAGATCAAAATTAGCTGCAGCTATTAAGAAGAAGATAAAAATGATTCCTATATATCCAGGCGATAAAGTATTATATTTAGGAATAGCAGCAGGTACTACAGCTTCTCACGTATCTGATATAATAGGATGGGATGGAATAATATATGGTATTGATATAGCCCCAAGAATATTAAGAGAATTGATTCCAATTGTGAAAGAAAGAAAAAATATTATTCCTATATTAGCTGATGCTGCAAAACCTGAAAATTATTTACATATAGTTTCTAAAGTTGATGTAATTTATGAAGATGTTGCACAACCACATCAGGTTGATATATTTATTAAAAACATTGAATATTATTTGAAAAATGGTGGTTACGGTTTTTTAGCTGTTAAGGCAAGATCCATTGATGTTACTAAAGATCCTAAAGTTATATTTAAAGAAGTAGAAAAGCAGTTAATGGATTATGGTTTTGAAATAATAGATGTATTAAGATTAGACCCATTTCATAAAGATCATGCAATGTTTTTAGTAAGAAATAAATAGTTTTTGCTTATTTATTTTTAATGTCACTATTAAAAGCTATAGTTAAAGAAGATAGATTTGGAAATAAAGTATTTATCTGTCCATTATGCGGTCATGTATTTTATAAATCAAAACAATATACTAAACATCTTATGAAATCTCATTTAAAGAATATACCTATGAAGAAAAGAAAAAGGAAAAAATTCTTAAAGCAAATAACATTATTGAAGATCAAAAAAGAACAAGGATTAGAATTAACTAGATGGGAAAAAATATTGGAATTAAAATTAAAATTAACTGGATACAAAATTTGAATTTTTGATATTTTTAAATATAATTTAATATATTAATAAATTTTTTTCTTTTATTATAAATGTTATATGATATTTTTGTTATAAATCCAAAATCTAATATAGCTGTAGCAACTTTATGGTCAAAAAAAGAATATATTTTATCAAATATTCCAGAAAATGTAAAAAAGAAAATAAATATTATTGGAACAGTTTATACATCTTATGGTATTAATTTTGTCTTAGAAACATTAGGAAAAAATCCGCAAATAGATACTTTAATTTTATTCGGATCTGATTTATCAACTTCTGGAGAGGATTTAAAAAAATTATTCGGTGAGAAAAAAATAGAAAGCCTTAAGATATTATTTAATAAAGAACAAATAGAAGAAATTATTAATACTGTAAAATTAATAGATTTGAGAGAAGATTTTAAAAATAAAGATTTTTCAGCATTAATTAAAGCTATAGAAGAAAATTATAATCCAAAAGGACCTGTTAGGGAAAAAATAATTTTAAAAATTGAAGAAAAAAGTGAAATGGTATCTTGGAAAATTCCTTTATCAGGTTTATACATATATGAAACTTCTGTTTTTCGTGCATGGTTAAAGATATTAGATGCTATAATGAGATTTGGTTATGTAAAACCTTCAGAATACGAAGAGTTGCAAAAAGAGTATTTGAATATAATGGTTACAATAGGTCTTTATGGAAAAGAATATAAATTAGAAGAAGAATTTTTAGAATTTTTAAGAAAGGAAGATTTTGAAAAACATTTGGAAGAAGTTTTATTATTAAAAAAGCCTGAAGGCGTTAGTTACACTTATGGTGAAAGATTATTTAATCATAGATTAGCAGGAAATCAGATAGAATATTTAATAAATAAATTAGTAAAAGTTCCTTATACTAGAAGAGCTATTTCAATAACATGGGATTTTGAAATAGACAAAAATAGTAAAGAACCACCATGTATTTTATTAATTCAAGGGGAAATTTCTGGAAATTATTATAATCATACAGTTTATATAAGATCTAATGATATGTATTCTGCTTGGCCTTTAAATACATATGCTCAAATAAAATTGGCTGAAAAGATTGTTGAGGAAATAAATAAAAGAGCAAATACTAATTTAGAAATAGGAACTATTACTATTATTTCTTCCTCAGCGCATATATATAAACATGATTGGGAGAATGCTAGAAGAGTATTAGAAAAATATGGAAGAAGAATTTTTGATTTTATAGAAGATCCAAAGGGGAATTATGTAATATATCATAATGAAGATAAAATAGTTATAGAACATAGAACACCAGACAACTTAAGCCTTGTTGAAAAAATAGAAACCAAAAATTTCTGGGAAGCATATACTTGGTTAAAAAATGAAACAAGGTATTCTACATATCAACATGCTGTTTATATAGGAAAAGAATTGGCAAGGGCTTTTGAAAAATTAAGAAGAGGAGAAACTTATATACAAGACGAAGCTTAGCCTAATGGTACAAATAATTTATGTTTTTCTTCTTCTTTAATTTCTTTTAATATTCTTTCTACTAATATTTTTACAGGATCTTTAATTCCTTTAATTCTTTTTTTAATATCTTCAAATGATTTAAATTTCTCAATTTCTCTTTGCTCTAATATATTATTTAATATAGTTTTTCCAATACCTGGTAATAATTCTAAAGAATGAATTCTAACATTTATTGGGCCAGCATTATTAAAGAAATCCACAAATTTTTGTTCATTCTCTATAATTATTTTTTCTATTGCTTTAGGTAAATTATCTTTAGCTATGGGTGTAAGATCTTCATATTTTATTCTTTTTAAAACTGTTTTTATCTTAGGTCTTGGCCCTTCCCCTATATATACTTCTTCTAAAAGATCTATTTTTACATTTGGCTTTGGTATTAAGGATAAAAGCAAGAAATAATTTTTCCCCAAAGCATATACTATTGGTTCTCTTATTCCTTTTAAAGGATCTCCATGTGGTAAATAATCAAGAACTATAGCATACTCTTCCCTAAAAGTTCCTCTTTGAAATTTCATAATTTCAAATATATTTCTTTACAGTTTCCAATATCTTTTCAGCCTTTTCTTTATCTAAGGGAATCCCGTACAAGATTACTTTTAATTCTTCAATATCCTTTGGTAAAAATTCTACTATTTTTATTATAACATTTTTTGGCAATTCTTGTATATTTAAATTTAAAAGCTCCTCATATAATTCTTTTGCAGATTTTTCATCTAATTTTAATACAGTTTTTAAATAGTTTAGTGTTTTTTCTTCTATGTAAGAGAGTTCGAAATTTTTTGATATATTTTCAAGTAAACTTTTAACCTCATGTGGTAATACAGGTTTTTCTGAGAGAATTTTCATTTAATAAATTTTTAAAAAATCTTTTATAAATTTTACATAAAAAATAAAAAATGGTTGATAGAAAAGGAAAAGGTAAGAGAAGAAAATCTAGAGATAAATTATCAAAAAATGTAAGGGAAAAGGGCAAAATAAAAATAAGAAAGTGGTTACAAGAATTTAAAGTAGGAGATTATGTTCATATAAAAATAGATTCATATGTTCATATAGGTATGCCACATCATAAATTTCATGGAAGGACCGGTATTGTAATAGGGAAAAGAGGGGATTGCTATGAAGTTAAATTAACTGATGGAGATAAGGAAAAAATAATTATTGTACATCCTGTTCATTTAGAATTAGCCAATTACAAATAAATATTATTTTACAAGGAGAACTTTAATTCTCAAAATATTACAAATTAATCATTTCAATCAGGTTTTGCCTTGATCGATGTTTCTTTGAAATGATAAAAGTATGACTAAACCGCTTAGGCTTCGCAAACTATTATTTGCAAGTCTATGATAAAAATAGTGCGAATATAAGTATGAATGGGCCCGCGGGGATTCGAACCCCGGACCTCCGGCTTTCTTAGATTGTGCAGAGCCCAGCCTTATAAGGCCGGCGCTCTAACCTCTGAGCTACGGGCCCTATAAGTGATAAAATATAGTAATATATAAAAGGTTTAGATATACATCATATACTTAAGCGTATATATTAATTACAAAGAATGGAGCAGGCATTGTTAGAAAAAGAAATTAGTGTAGAAAATTTATCTTATAAATTAGAACAGCTTTATGAGCTCTCAAAAGATGAAATATCAAAAATTATAAAATCTGGCGGGATCTCTTTGGTTATTCCATATAACAATATACTTTCTGTAGATCACAAACTTGCAGAAGAATTATTAAATAACCCTAAAAAAATATTGCAAATACTAAGTGAATATTTTACAAAAAAACTAAGTTTAGAACATAAGATAAACGTTAGGGTAAAAGATTTACCAGATACTCATAAAATAAGAATAAGAGATATCAGATCTACACATTTAGGAAAATTAATAGAAACAGAAGGGATAATAAAAATATCTTCTGAAGTAAGACCAGTAGTAATAGAAGTTTTATATTATCATACAGAATGTGGTGGTAGATTTTGGTATAAAACAGCAAATTTCAAATTAGAAAAACCAACAATATGCGAGATTTGTAGAAGAACTACTGGAAAGTTTATAGAATTAGATAAAAAAACAATAGATGTACAAAGATTATTAATAGAAGAATTGCCAGAGCAAATAGAAAAAGGAGAACAACCGGCACAAATCGTTGTTATTTTAACAGAAGATTTATGTGAACCAAAAATGGAAAGAAAAACTATACCAGGGACTAGGGTAAAAGTTACAGGAATTGTAGAAGCATTTCA
>Ga0065719_106772_pt1 | contig 24442 bp, 32 predicted proteins | sample GBSCel85sediment_FD_59106 | JGI IMG/M metagenome (GOLD analysis project Ga0065719, IMG submission 59106) | Hot spring sediment microbial communities from Great Boiling Spring, Nevada - Cellulolytic enrichment CS 85C v3 (version 3) | ecosystem: Environmental > Aquatic > Thermal springs > Hot... | reverse complement strand
AAGATTACATCAAGGGGTCCTCTTGTACCTATTTGAATTAGTATTTTTTTAGTAAAATTCACTTCTGTTCCTGTAAGTTCTTCTTTTCCTTCTAATATTATTTCCAAACTACAAGTACCTATAGCCATTGGTACAATGGTTATTTCATAAACTTTTTCTTCGTTACTTTTTAACAATCCTATATCTAGTTCTCCTATAGGAAAGTTATTGTGTAATATCAGTAAATTCTTTTCGCATCCCTTAAAAGTCAAATTAATATCAGTTATATTTGTATTTCCCTCATTTGAAACATACATTTTAAAATTATAAGATAGTAAAAACAACCTTAAGTATTCTCCTATCGCAGGTTCAAAATATAAATTAAGAACGGGTTTAAGAATCTTATATGTTTTACTTACAGTATATATATTACCTGCTAAATCTACGGCTTCTGCAACTATAGTACATGTATCACCCCCGCAAATGTCGTCAGTTAAATGAACATTTGCTATATAATTATTTTTGTATGTACATTTTTCCTCAACAACCTCCCCTATCTCTGAAATATAATATTTGCATAAATAAAGATATTTATTGTCCTGATATGTTATATTTACAGTTACTGGAAGAGCTATGGCATCTACACCCGGTTCTATAGTAATATTTGGTTGTATATTATCTAAGAAGTTTAATTGTACACTATCTCCATCCGCTCTATTTAATGATTTTACATGAGAATTTGATTCTTTATATAATGAAATTAAGGGATATCCAGATGTATTATCTAGAACATCTGAAAATTCTTTAGATAGACAAATTGGTATCAAATTTGCACCCTGTACTAAAGATACATGACTATTTCCATCCCTATAAAGGTATAACAATGTCTCTTTTCCTTGTGTACAATTATTTCCATATTCAAAAACTATAGGTATCATATATTGTGATGAAAGAACACCTCCTGAAGAAACTATATAACAATTTACGTATAATATATTATTAACATTACAAAGGGAGGCATGAGAATTCATATCTGCTTCTTTATTTACATATACACCAATTAGACAACCATCAGGAGTATTATTTAAAAAACACGTAATATTTCTTGATGTTGTGCCTCCTGCAAAAGAAGGATAGAGTAATATAACCAATAACCAAAACACCAACATCAACAACTTCATTAATAACAATTTACTTTTAACCTTTTTTATATTTTATATTATATCTAGTTATGGATAAAATACCTAATTTTAAAGAGATAGAAAAAAAAGTAAGAGAACTTTGGTATAAAGAATTAAAAGATTTATATAGATGGAATCCTTATAAGAAGGATAAGATTTATATTATAGATACCCCGCCTCCATTTACTTCTGGTGAAGCACATATGGGACACTCCTTAGGTTTTACATGGATGGATTTTATTGCAAGATTTAAAAGATTAGAAGGATATAATGTTTATTTTCCAATAGGATGGGACTGTCATGGTTTGCCTACTGAATTAAAAGTTGAAAAAAAGCTAAAAATACCAAAAGAAGATAGAGAAGCTTTTCTTAAAGCATGCAAAGAATGGACATTAAAACATATAGAATCTATGAGGAATACTTTCTTAAGAATTGGTTGTTCTTTTGATTTAGATAGAGAATATAGAACAATGGATGATAAATATAAAGCATTGGTTCAGTACACTTTAATTAAAATGTTTGAAAAAGGTTTGATTTATAGAGAAAAACATCCTGTTTTGTGGTGCCCAAATTGTGAAACTGCTATATCAGTACAAGAAGTAGGATATATTAAAAGAAAAGGAGTTATGGCTTATATAAAATTACCTTTGAAGGATGAAAAATATAATATTTTGATTGCTACTACAAGACCTGAAATGCTTTCAGCATGTGTTTCAGTTTTTATAGCAAAAGAAAAATATGTTGTTACTAAAGATAATTTAATAGTATCTAAAAAGTTTGCTGAGGAAAATGGATTAGAAATAGAAAAAGAAATAGATTACAAAGAATTGGAAAAGAAAAAAATAATAATACCTTTGATAAATAGAGAAGTTAATATAATATCTGACGAAGGTGTTGAATATAATTTTGGAACTGGTATAGTATGGGTCTGCACATACGGAGACGAAACTGATTTAAAATGGCAAAAGAAATATAATTTGCCAGTAATTCAAGTAATAGATGAAAAAGGAAGGATAATGAATTCTATAGAAGAAATAAATGGCTTAAAAACTGAAGAAGCCAGAAAAAAAATAATAGAAATATTAAAAGAAAAAGGATATTTATATAAATTAGAAGAAATAGAACATAATGTATTAGCACATACTGAAAGATCTGATTGTTTATCTCCAATAGAATTAATACCACAAGAACAATTCTTTATAAAAATATTAGATTATAAAAAAGAATTGTTGGATCTTCAAAAAGAAATAAAATTTTATCCAGAAGAAATGAGGCAAAGACTTATAGACTGGATAAATTCTTTATCATGGGATTGGATAATATCTAGAAATAGAATTTGGGGTTTAGCTTTTCCTTTTATAAAAGTTAATGGAAAGATAATTCCTGTAGATATAGAAGACCTCCCTTTTGATCCAAGAACAGATAAAGAAAAATTAGAGAAATATAAGAAAAGATACGAAAATGTAGAAACCTTTGATGAAGTTTTAGATGTTTGGATAGAATCTTCTATAACACCTATTGNTATTATATTTTATGCTCTTACAGAAAAGGAATTTAATGTAAAAGATATACCAAAATATTTTGAAAAAGCTATAGAATATTTACCTACAAATNTTAGACAACAAGGATATGAAATAATACGTACATGGTTATTTGATACTTTATTTAGAGTTTTTGTTTTAACCGGAAAATTGGCTTGGAAAGAAGCTTTAATAAATGGTATGGTATTAGATGAGAAAGGAAGGAAGATGTCTAAATCTTTAGGAAATTATGTGGATCCTAATGAAGTAATGGATAAATATTCTCCTGATGCACTAAGATACTGGGCCTTAATGGCTTCTCATGGAGATGATTATAGATTTACGTGGAAAGATATAGAAACAGGGCAATCTTTTATAATAAAGTTATGGAATATAGCAAGATACATTTATATGAATTGCAAGGATATTGATTTAAAATATATACCAGAGTTAAAAGAAGAAGATAAAAAATTCATAGATAGATTGAAAGAGGTTATAGAAATTTCACATAAGNTAACAAATGAATATAGATTCCAAGAATATCTAAAATTGTGGAGAAAATTTGTATGGGAAGAGTTNGCTAATGAATATATGGAAAAAGTTAAGAATAGAGTAAAAAATAAGGATATGGCTGCAAAATATATATTGCTTAAAACATTAAGAATAATAATTCAGTATCTTCATCCCGCTTTTCCATATATTACTGAAGAAATATATAGAATACTATTTAGCGAAAAAGAGGGAAAGAAATCATTAATGCAAACTACTTTTTCAGAAATAAAAATTTAACAAGTTTTTTACTATACTTATAGATGGATCCTAAATTATTAGAACTTCAAATGCTAATAGAAAATTTAGAAAAAATACATGGAAGAGGGACAGAGTTAATATCATACTATATACCTGCAAATTATGATTTATCAAAAGTGTTAGAACATTTGAGCTATGAATATTCTACTGCACAAAATATAAAAGATAAAACAACTAGACAAAATGTTTCTGATGCTATAGCTAAAATTATTAATTATTTAAAAGGCTTTAAAAAGATTCCTGAAAATGGTTTAGTAATATTTTGTGGAAATGTTTCTGATGAGCTTGGAAAAACAGACATAAGATTGTGGGCATTAGAACCACCAGAGCCATTAAATATAAGACTATATAGATGTGATTCTAAATTTGTAGTAGATCCATTAAAAGAATACTTAGAACCAAAGCAAATATATGGATTAATTGTTTTAGATAGGGGGGAAGCTTCAATAGGTATATTAAAAGGAAATAAAATTATTGTTTTAGAGAATAAAGAATCTTGGGTTCCTGGTAAAATAAGAGCTGGTGGTCAATCTTCTGTAAGATTTCAAAGATTAATTGAACAAGATGTTCACGAATGGCTAAAATATATTGCTGATAAAACAAGAACATATTTTGATAAATATTTAGATAATATGATTGGTATTCTAATAGGTGGGCCCGGTCCTTTGAAAGAAAAATTTATTAAAGAAGATTATTTACCATATTATTTAAAGCAAAAAATTTTAGGAATATTTGATACAGGATATTCAAACGAATATGGATTAAAAGAATTAGTAGAAAAAGCAAAGGATATTTTAAAGAAAACACAATATATTAGAGAAATTGAATTAGTAAAAAAATTTTTTGAACATCTTGGAAAAAATACAGGATTAGTAGTTTATGGATATGATGATGTAAAAAAAGCTCTTGAGATAGGGGCTGTAGAGTATGTTCTTATATCTGAAGATTATAAAGAAAAACTTGAAGAAATATTAGAATTAGCTAAACAAAGCAAAGCTGAGGTAGAAGTTATATCAAAAGATCATCCAGAAGGAGAACAATTTTCTAATTTTAAAATAGGTGCTATTTTAAGATTTAAAATTTATTAATTATTTATGTTTGACAAAATATTAAAAGAAATTGTACCATCTAATAAAGAAGAAGAAAAAGCTAAAGAGATAATAAATGAGTTTAAATCAAAATTAGAAAAATATTTACCAGAAATAATTGTTGGTGGTTCTTTTGGGAAGGATACATGGTTAAAAGGAGATTTTGACATAGATTTATTTGTTCTATTTGAAAAGGATGATAAAAATATTTCAAATATTGTTGAAGAAGCTCTTAAAAAAGAAAAATTAAATTATATAAGAATTCACGGATCCAGAGATTATTTTAAAGTCTCTTATAAAGATTTCGAATTTGAAATAGTTCCCATATTAAAAATAGAAAAACCTGAAGATGCAAAAAATGTAACAGATTTATCCCCATATCATATATACTATGTAAAGAAAAAACTTGAAGAAAATCCTGAATTAAAAAATGAAATAAGATTGTTAAAAGCATTTATGAAAAATATAAACGTATATGGAGCAGAATCTTACATAAAAGGTTTTTCTGGTTATGCTACAGAATTATTAATAATTTATTATAAATCATTCTTGAATTTTATTAAACAAGCTTCTGAATGGAAACCAAAAGTACTTATTGATATAGAAAAACATTATAAAAATGTTAATGAAGCAATAAAAACTTTAGGAAAAGATAAAACAAAAAGCCCTATTATACTAATAGATCCTACTTTTCCAAAAAGAAATGCTACAGCTTCTGTTTCTACTGAAAAATTTGCTAAACTAATATTTTATTGCAAATTACTTCTTAATGATTTAAAAGAAGGAAAGGATATAACAAAATATTTTTTTTCTAAAAAAATAGAATTAAAAGAATATATTGTTAAAGCAAAAAAATATAATACAAAGTTAATTATCTTAGAAGTTTTGGGAAAAGGAAATAGTATTGATATTAAGAATTCTAAAATATTAAAAACAGCTGGCTTTTTTAAAAAGCAAATAGAAAATTTAGGATTTAAAATATTAGATCTAGATATTAATTTTTCAAAAGATATTGAAAATCCATCATATATTTATATTTATGTTTATCCTGAAAAATTACCAGATTATGAATTAAGAATAGGCCCACCTGTCTGGGTTAAAGAATCTTTTAACAGGTTTTATGAGAAATGGAAAAAATATGAAATGAAAATATCAAAGGATGGAAGGATTATAGCTATAATTCCCAGAAAAATAAAAAATGTAAAAGACGCTATAGAATTTATAATAAATAAATATAAAGAGACTTTAAAAGAGAAAGTAGAATATATAAAATTTAAAGTATATTAGTATCTTCTATTTCAAATAATCCTTTATCAATTATTCTAAATTTCACACTTCTTCCTTCTGGTAAATATCTATGTTTTCTTAGTATAGCTTCCCTTATTCCTATACCTACTATCTTTAATTCAACTAAACATTTAGACCAATATTTTGTTAAATCACCACCCACTACTTCTAATTTATCCTTTTCTTCAAAAACAGAATAAACTTGATTTGTAACTAAAACTGGTATATTATATTTTCTGGCTATATCCGATAATATTTGCAATTGTCTTGCTAATTCTCTATTAACTTCCCTTGCTTCTTTATCACCTAGTTCTAATCTATATAACATAGAAATAGAATCTACAACTACAAGTCCTATATCTTCTTTTTTTGACTTTACAAAATCATAGGTTAAAAAAATGTATTTTTTTTGCTCTTGAAATGTTGTTGGTTTAAATAAAATTATATTTTTTAAAATATTTTCAAATTCATCTGATAACTGTTTTATTCTTTCAAAAGAAAAACCTCCTTCTGTATCTATAAAAATAACTTTTTTTCCAGATCTAACAACACTTACAGTAGTAGACAAAGCAATATTTGTTTTTCCAGATCCAGCAGGACCATAAAAAGTTGAGATTATATCAGATTCTAAACCACCATCTAATAATTTATCTATAGCATTGGATCCTGTAGAGATTTTAATCATTATTAAACTTAGAATTAAAATTTTTTATAAAGATTTTTAATTTAAGTATTTAATGAAGAAATATATAATCTATCCTGATCTTTCAATTGTTATTTTAGGACATGTAGATCATGGAAAAACTACTTTAGCTAAAGCTTTAACAGGACAATGGCTATCTAAACATTCTGAAGAATTAAAAAAGGGTATAACAATAAAACTAGGATATGCTGACTTTACAATATATAAATGTTTTGAACATGGTCTTACTACAAAAGATAAGTGTCCTATATGTAAAAAAGAAACAGAACCATTAAGAAAAATATCTATAGTAGATGCACCAGGACATGAAGCATTAATAACAGTAATGTTAAGTGGTGCTGCATTAGTAGATTGCTGCTATTTTAGTTATTGCAGCTAATGAACCAGTGCCGCAACCACAAACAAAAGAACATTTAATTGCTTTTAAATTATTGGGAGATAAACCATTAATAGTTGTACAAAATAAAATAGATTTAGTTTCTAAAGAAGAAGCTATAAAAAATTATGAAAAAATAAAAGAATTTCTAGAAAGCTTAGGATATAAACCAGAAAATATTCCAATAATACCTGTATCTGCAATAAATGAAATTAATATAAAATATATACTTGAAGCTTTAATGGAAATAAAAATTCCAGAAAGAGATTTAAATTCAGATCCTTTATTCTTAGTTTCTAGATCTTTTGATGTAAACAAACCTGGTACACCAATAGATAAATTAGTTGGTGGTGTTTTAGGTGGAAGCTTATTAAGAGGGGAAATAAAATTGGGGGATGAGATTGAAATTAGACCTGGATTAAAAATAAATAATAATTGGATACCTATAAGAACTAAAGTAATGGATTTAAGACAGGGGGGACATAAAGTGGATAGAATAAGACCTGGAGGTACTGCCGGAATAGGAACTTCTCTAGATCCTTTTGTTACAAAAACTGATATATTAGCAGGACAATTATTGGGATATCCAGGAAAATTACCAGAGCAAAGAAATGTTGTTTCAATAGAATATAATTTATTTGAGTTTGTAATAGGAGAAAAAGAAGATATAAAAGTAGAACCTATAAAAAAAGGAGAAGAATTGATGATTTCTGCATATAGTATTGTTTCGATAGGAGTAGTGAAAGAAATAGGAAATAATTATATAAAAATGATATTAGAAAAACCAATTTTAGCTGAAAAAGGAGATAAGGTTATATTAGGAAGAAAGATAAAAAATAGATGGAGAATAATAGGTTATGGAGAAATTGTATAAAATTCTTATTGATACAAATTTCTTCTTTATTCCATTTTATGAAAACTTTGATGTTTTAGAAGAATTACCAAAATTTTTAGAAAATAAAAAAATACTAATAGAAGGATTTTATACGTTAAGAAAAAATATTTGGGAAATTGAAAATAAAATTAAAACTGCAAAATCAAAAAAATGGGAAAAAATATATACTTTAGTAATGAATTACATAAAAAAACACAACATAAAAATAATAGACACCTCTGTTAATGAAAAAACGGATAGATTAATAGTAGAGACTGTAATAAAAGATCCCGATAAATGGATTGTGTGCACGCAAGATAAAAATCTTAGAGAAATATTAAAAAGATTAAAAATAAAAGTTATTTATTATGCAAACAAAAGTTTACATATTATATAATGGTAACTAATGCCCCTCCCGAATTTTATAAAGCTAAAGAAAAATTTGAAAAAGCTAGAACACCAGAAGAAAAACTAATATCATTATATGAGATGTTAAGAACAGCTCCAAAACATAAAGGGGCTCAAAATTTATTAAAGTGGATAACAAAAGAAATAGCAAAATATAAAGGATTATTAGAGAAACAAAAAAAGAAAAGTACAAAGAAAAAACCATTATTACAAAAAACAGGAGATTTATTAATAAGTATATTAGGAATAGAAAATTCCGGAAAGAGCTATTTTTTAAGAAAATTTACTAATGCTAAAGTGGAAGTATCAGAAATTCCATTTACTACAAAGAATCCAGCAATAGGAACAATATTTTATAAAGGTGTATATTACCAATTTGTAGAAATCCCTTCCACATTTGATTCTGAATTTAGAAGTATTTTATCAATCTCAGATTATTATATTCTATTATTAAAACACAACGAAGATCTCCAAGAGCAAATAAATAAGGTAAATGAATTTTCAGCTGGTATTGTTGCTTTTTCTTTTGAAGACGGAGAAAACTATACAGTAATAATTAATAAATTTAATGATTTTTCTGATATAAAAATAGAGCAAATATTAGAAAATATTATTAAAAAACTAAAACTAATTAGAGTATTTCCTATGAATTCTAATCATGCTATTTTATTAAAAGAGAACTCTACAATTGAAGATTTTATAAAAACTATAAATAAATCATGGATTAGCAAATTTAGATATGCAAAAGTAATAAGAAATAATAAAATAATTAAAGCAGGACTTAATTATCTTCTTAGAGACTTGGATATTGTAGAAATAAAAATTAAATGAAAGCAGAAATAAGTGTAATTGTTCTTTCTACACCTTCTATTTTTCTTATATTCGATACTACAGCATTTCTAAGCTGTTCTAAATTGTCTGCTTCAACCTTTAATACAATATCATATTCCCCGTAAACCAAAGAGGCATCTACTACTTTTAATCCATTTATCTTTCCTATTTTTTCTAATATTTCTTCTTCTTTTCCTGGTTTTGTATTAATTAAAATATATGCTTGTATCATTTAATTTTCTTTTCTATATTTTTTAGATGTTCTCTTATAGATTCCAATTCTATAGCAATTATACCTAACCATATTAATGCTAACCATAGAAATACTACAGCCACAGCATCTGCGGCTGTTTGTATCGCTTCCAATGGAAAACCAAAAGTTCTTGCTATTATCCAAAAGCCAAACCCTATTATAAAAGCTAATGCTATAAATAACAAAAGCTCTAATAAATTTGGTAACCTAAATTCATACTCTACCATAAATTTTTTATTAAATTAATATTTATATTCTTTCTAATGAGATGTTTAACAAATAAAGAGATAAGAATGTTAACAAATTATTTTCTAGAAAATTATAATATAGATATCAAAGAATTAATTAAAGATAAAACAATAATATTCGATGAAAAGGAAAAACTATATTTTTTAGAAAATATACCAATTGCTTTTATCTATAATGAAAAAATATATCCTACTTTATTTCTTATATCAAAAATAGAGCCAGATATACCTTATGTTATTGTAGATCTTGGAGCTAAAGAGAAAATACTTAATGGGGCTGATGTATTCAAACCTGGTATAATAGAAATGGATAAAAGAATGAAAAAAGATTTTCCTGTTTTAATAATTTCTTCTGATAGAGCATTATTAGCTTTAGGAATAGCATTATATAATTACGAAGAATTATTAAAAATGGAAAAAGGAAAAGTAATAAAAAATATACACTATTATGGAGATAAAATATTCAGACTAAAAAGATAATAATTTTTGTTTTAAAATATTACTATATGTTTTTAATTTAAATACAGATATATTATATTTTTCCAATTTTTTGTCAATATAATTTAAAGCTTCGTTTAAATTATAAAATTTTTCTATAGGATTTTTAAATAATCTTCTGGTGCCTTCCCTTACTACCCAAACACCCAAAGGCATGTAATATTCCTTTGTAATAATCCTAAATATAATACAATTTGCTTTTCTGCCCAATTCGTTTAGTAATTCATAAAAAGATAATTTAGCAGCGTAATAACCACCTGATTCATCATCTCTTCCCATTATAACAAAGTTATAATGCAAATTATAAGCAGAACCTGGTAAAATAGCTTCTATTAGTTCAAATTTTCCATCTCCAGGAAAAACTATTGCATAAAAATCATTTCCATAAAATTTATAATTAAAAACTATTACTCTTTCTATTGTTTTAGAAAATCTTTTAATAAAATTATATAAAAATTTTATTAAAATACTTTGAACAGCTGTTATAGACCATTTGCTAGGAACCAATTTTCTATTAATTTTCAAACCCAAAGCACCTATAGATAGTAATCTAGAAATATAATAATCTGAAAAGCCATAAATATACAATTCTTTTATAGCTTCTTCTGCTTTTATATCTTCTTCTACCATTCTATCTGTTATAACTGGTATTTTTGGATTTTCTGCTAATTGAAGATCTTTTAGTATCCCTTTAAAGCCGTAAAAACCTAAAAGCTTAGAAAATTTATCAGATAAAGCTATCTTTTTTATTTTAGCCTCAACATCTATAGATTTTACAGATAACATGCTATCTAAAATTTTTTCATATAAAACACTATTCTTTCTTGGTAATAAAACATCTGTTATTTTCCTAGCATTTATTAAATTAACTCTTAGTTTTACTATGTCTTCTATACTCATTTCTTTTTCTGTCCATAATATTGGATTATCATATATTTCTGTGTTTTTATCTTCTGAAATCAAAATTCCTAAAGATATTTTAGGATATTTTATCTCAGTGAGTAAAACAGAAGGAGGAGTTGATCCAAATAAGTCTTCTTTAAGTAATATTGACTTCCCATATAATTTTTTTATCCTTTCTGCTAATTTTTTGGCAGTTACAGGATCTATTGTACCCACTTAAATATATATGCATTTCACTTTAATAAATCATTATGGATACACATTATATCCCAACTAAAATTATTATAAAAGAATTGAAAAATTTTGATAAATTATTAAATATTTTACCTAAAAAAGTAGGAATAGTCACTATAATTCAATATTTAGATATAGCAAAAAAAATAAAAAAAATCTTAGAAGAAAAAGGATTTGTTGTTTATTCAAAAAAATCTGAATTTTATCCAGAAATGATAATTTTGGGATGTGATGTCTCTGCAGCAGATGTAAATACGGATACTATATTATTCATAGGCTCTGGAAGATTTCATGCATTAGAAATAGCAAGAAAACTCAACAAAAATGTTATAATATATGACCCTATCACTGGTAATATATTATTTATAAAAGATGATAATTTTGAAACAAAAGTAACATTGCTTTTAAGTGAAATTAAATATAGTAAAAAAGTTGGTATTATAACTTCCATAAAACCAGGACAATACTATATACAAAAAGTTCTAAGAATAAAAGAAGAATTGGAGAAAAAAGGAAAAGAAGTTTTTTTATTTTTAGCAGATAACATAAATTTTGAAGAATTTCAAAACTTTCCAGATATAGATTTTTGGATAATCGCTGCCTGTCCTAGATTGATAGATGATATATTAGAAAGAAAAATAAAAGTAATAACTATAGATATTTTAGAAAAACATATTACTATGTTATGAAATTTAATAAATTGTCTGCAATACTCCATAATAGTATACTACCGAAAGTGGCTATAATAAAGAAAAGAATCGAAGATAAAAATAAATTACTATATATATACTTCTTTTCTTTTATAGGATTTCTCCCATTTTCTATTAAATTCAATATATAAGAAAGTAAAATAGTAATTAATAAATTAAATAAACCAACTATTATAAAAATTGTAGCAGGACTTACATCATTACCTGAGAAAGATAAAAGATCTATAATTTCTAAAGGAACATATGTAATAATATCTGCTGTAGAAGTAGGAACAAATGTTTGTTTTATATTTGCTATGGCTATACCCAATTTATATAAAATGTTTAAAGACATTAGAGCAATTGCTACTACAATTCCTAATATACTTGGTGCCAATATTTTGGCTAAAGATTTCATCTGGGAAGTTACTTCTGCTGTCAAATCTAATAACCTTAATCTTACTTTTTCCATATATAAAAAGTATCTAGATATAGCTATAGCTGCTTTTCCTGCAGAAATTGGAGAAACTTTAGAACTTTCTACTATTACTTCCATTGCGGCTTCTAAATATGCTGATGGATATTTAATTAAAGCTCCTTTTTCCCTATCGAATATAGCTTCTTCTAAAGATAAACCGACTTTTAAATTTTTATAAACTTCGGATATAAAAGATCCTATTGGTTTATCTTTAAATCTACTATAGATTTTTATTAGTGCTAATTCCAAAGGAACCTCCTCACCTAAAACATTTCCTAATGAAAATAGAAAAGAAGACATATCTTTATCTATATTATCTAATCTCTTATCAAAATTTTCATAAAAATGATAATAAAAATAACTTGAAAAAACCATAGCTAAAGATAATAAAAGAACAAAGATACCAGATAATAAAATAGATAGCAAAGAAAATTCCATTAAAAAATTTTTTATTATAAAAACTATTATAAAAAATAGAAAAACTATTAATAAAGAAGCAAAAAGAACAGAAAGAACAATAAATTTTCTATTATTTTTCTTTAAGTATAAGTAAAAATATATATCTTCTCTTTGTATAGTTTCTTTTCTTTTACTTTCTATATATTGTTTTGTTAATAGGAAAACAAAAAAAGGTATTGCAATATCAAAAAATACAAAGAGAAAAGATGGAGAAAAAACATCAGACATCAAAATACTTACTAAAGGGAATAAAGTTAAAAGTAAAGTTGGTAAAACTATACCAAGCATATAAATTAAATTAATAGGAGATTGCAATTCTCTTACATATAGTGATAAAGATTCCAATAAATTATTAAGAGATTCTTCTACAGCTTTATCAATTATGTTTTCTCTCCTAATAGGATCTGATTCATAAAGAGAAGATATTAAAAGTTCCATACCAATAACAAAATAGTAAGCATCCTCTTCCCAATTTTTTAAATAATAAGAAATGGCTTCTTTTAGAGAACTATACTTTTTATTATAAGTATCCCACAATAATTTTAAAAAATCTAATCTTAAAGGTGGTTGGATATATTTTGTTGTATATAAAAAGGCTGTTTCCAAGTTTGGATTTTCTCTTAATTTCATTGCCATAAATAGAATAGCCAAAATTAACTGTTCTCTTTTCTTTGACTTTAAAGAATTGTATAAATATTTGGGATAATATAAAACAAGAAAATACATTAATAAACCACATATTAGAAAAAATAATAAAAGAAGAGAGTTAGCACTTAATAGAAAAAATATTACTCCTGTGAATGAGAAAACTAATAAAGAAAAAATAGATAAGGAATATACTTGATCATAATTTAAATCTAAATGTATTTCTTTATTTATATTTTCAAATTCTTCAATTTTTTTAATATCTCCTGTTTTTAGCTTTAAAATATTATGTACAAATTTAGCTAACTTTTCATAATATTTTGTACCAGAACCAAAAAATATTTCCTTATATTCCTTATATTCCTCCTCTATCTTGCGTATTTCCTCAACCATTGTTCAAATTTTTCCAAAATATATTCCTTATCTATATCTCCAAACTCCTCTATAGAATCATTTATAATTTTATATAACGTTTCATTTGCAACAATAGTAAAGTTTGCTTCTAATAAATCTCTATTTCCAGTATTTTTTGCATATTCTACAATTAATTCTTTTTCTTTTGCAAGTATTTCTATCATATTCCAGATTTTTTCCCAAGATTTAGATAAATACTTAGTTCTAGACGCAATAGATTTCAAAATATCAGAATCTCCATTCAATAAATTAGATGTTGGAAGTAGAGAATCTTTATCTGGATCATAAATCATTAAATCTACAAAACCCCTTTCTTTTACTGGATCCTTACTCCAATGTTTCCTAACTTCAGTAATTCTAAGAACTCTTCTATATTTCCTTATTCCAGAAGGATCTTTAATAGGATTTGCTATTACAACTATATCTGTAGCTTTAAATGATGTTATAGGAACTCCCAAATCATTTACAACCCTATCATATACACCATATGGGCTTTCAGCATGAATTGTTCCTAAAACAGCGTTAGCTAAAGCTCCAACCCTCATAGCTTCGTATAAAGTCCTTGCTTCTTTAGATCTAACTTCACCAACTACAATTGCAGAATCTCCTAATCTAAGNGAAACCCTTATACCATCCTCTGCACTTAATTCTGTTGTTTGAAGAGCAAAAGGACTTCTTACTTTCATTGGAACTATATTATACCCTAGCTTTTTGAAATAATCTACTGGTATTTCTAAAGTATCTTCTACAGTTATTATTCTTACTTTTCTTGGTATTTCTAACATCAAAGCAGTTAATAAAGACGTTTTTCCAGCCCCTCTAGTTCCAGCAATTAAAATTGTTCTACCATTAGCTACAAAAAATGATAATAAACCTGCAGCTAATGAATTTATCATTTTATTTTCAATAAATAAAGGCAATGTCCAAGGTTTTGTTCTATGTCTTCTAAAAACATAAGATAAGCCTTTAGGACTTAACGGTTCCATTATTGCAGCAACTCTTAGTCTTGTATCCCCTAAAAATATTTCAGTATCTAAAACAGGATTGGATTCGTCAAAAGGTCTTCCAGATATTAATCTTAGCTTAGTAGCCCAAGATTCTAATTCCCTTCTAGTAGGAATTACGTTTGTTATACATAAATCATAATCTGCATGCTGTAAACTAATTGGAGATAAACCTGGGGGTGGATTAACAAATATATCTTGCACTCTTTCGTCTTTTGCTATTTTTTCTAATATTCCGAATCCTATAGAATATCTTATTAATATACTTTTTATTATGTTTTTTCTCTTATCAGATAAATAAATATTATATTTTTTGCTAACATCATCTATTATACTACTAATTATTTTATCATGAACTTCTCTCATTCTTTCTACATCCAAATAATCTTCTCTTTTTGGTTGATATTGTATTAGAATTTCTCTAACTTTATTTAAAATTATAGATTCTTCTTTATATACTTGATATTCCTCTGGAAAAATATAATATCTAAAAAACATCTCATTAGGTTTTTTAAATATAATTACTTCTGTATTCTCATCTATATTATAAGTTTCTATTATTTCAGCATCTTCATCTATCTTAGAAAAATATTTTATAGATACAAATTTTGGTCTTATATCCCCTATGAATAATCTCTTATAGATCTCTCTATTACCTGGTTTATGTCCTGATAAAAAATCTTTTATTATTTTATAAACTGTTGTTGACTGGAATTCTTGAATAAAATTAGATATTACATTAATTAAAGGAATTGCAGTATTTTCCAAATCTTTATTTTTAGATAATATTACATTTATTTTTCTGTAAAGCCTTTTAACACTAACAAAAACACCAATGGGATCTTTCAAATATTCCTTATCTAAAAGATTAATCAATTTTTTGTATTCATGATAAAATGGATTTGCTGTTAATAAATAAGAATATAGCTCTCCAATATGTGGTTTGAGTTTATAATAAACAAATGCTAACTCTCTTAATAAATTTACCGTATTTTCATAGTAAGATATAAGATCTTCTTGTTCAATTTCTATAGAGGTTATAGATGGGTCTTCATAGATTTTTGATAAAACCAAGCTTAAAATAATAGGGTCTTCTTCTAAAGTTGCTATTCTTGGATAACTAGAAGCATTTATTTTCAAAATTTTTTCTCCACCCTCATAAATAATATCATAATTTAGTTTTACTAATTCCATATAAAATTAATATCTGTGTTCAAACATATAAAGTAAATGGACATTGAAAAGAGAATAAAATATATAGAATCTAGAATAGATATGATTAACCAGCTCCTGGAAAATATAGAATCTAATTTTGTAGAAGAAACAAGAAAAATTGATGAAAAAATTAAGCTTTTAAATAATGAAATATCCAAGTTAAAAAAAGAAGTAAATGAATTAAAAATAAAAATAAATGCTATACTCGATCAATTATCCTTATTTGCAACTTCAGAGAGGGTTTCTATTATAGAAAAATATATAGATTTAATAAATCCGTTTGAGTTTGTTACAATAAAAGAATTAGAAAAAATATTGGATAAAAAAATAAGAGAAATTTTAAAAAATAGAGAGAAATAAATAAAATATCATGGGCATATTTGATATCTTCTCAAAAAAAGGCAAAAAAGGAGATGATATGTTACTAAAGGAATTAGAAAATCTCGGTCCTACTAGTCAAAATATTAATTTCCCAACATTACCACAAGATCAACAACCATCTTTACAGTTGCCCATAACAGAAAATTATACAACGGATAAGCAACAAAAGCAAGAATTACCATTACAACAAACAGCTGCACCCCAACAAGAAGTTAGTTACGATTATGGTGAATACTATTCATATGATTGGGAATCTTATATACAAGAAATCTCTGAAAAAGTAGTAGATGAAAAAATAAAAGTAATTGAAGAAAAGTTAATGGAATTTAGAATATGGAAGGAGAAAATAGAATTAGAATTATCAAAAATTAGAGAAACTATAAATAATTTATCTTCAAAAGTTGATAATCTTTATGATACTATAGCTAAGAAAATTGCAGAATATGATAAAGGAATTAAAGAAGCTTCTACAGAAATACAAGCTTTGCATAAAGTTATAAAAACAATGATTCCAGCAATATCAGAATCTACAAAAGAATTAAGAGAAACTATAGAAGAAATCAAATTACTTAGAGACAAACTAAAGAATCCTTAAAGAGTTATTTTTAAATAATTTGTTTAAAGTAGAATACAATGAAAAAAGTAATAATATATATCTTAAGTTCGATCTTAGCGCTTTCTACATTTATAATGTATATAGGATACAAATTGCATGATACTAGAACAACTACACAATCTGAATATTATATGATTCTCCAAGTAGCTGAGAGTTGTAGATATTTATGCATTTTTGCAAAACAAAATTTGTCAATTAATCCTACATCTCAATGTTTATCAGATCCTGACAAGATTACAGGAAAATATTGGATATATCCAGAATGGGCTTGTGATATTGTTAATAATCCAAAAACCCCTGAAGATGAATTAATAGAAAATAAATGTATAGAATATGTTTATGGCTATGCTAAAAACTTAATAGAAATAGATAAAGATTGTAATGTTGTAAATATAATTTATAAAGGAAAAAACATNTCNTTAATGATATAATGTACGANTATGTAGATAGCCATATACATTTGTATCAATTTTCAGAAAATGAAAGAAAATTAATTTTAAATAAAAAGGAATTTATTTTTATATCTGTTTCTGAAGATTTAAATAGTAGTTTAGAAAACTTAAGACTATCATATTTGTACGAAAATGTTATACCATCTATTGGAATACATCCTTGGAATATAGAAAAAGCAAAAAAAGAAGATTTAGAAATAATAAAAAAGATAATTAACAGAGAAAATATAAAGGTCTTGGGAGAAATTGGATTAGACAAAAGATTTGCAAAAGATTCTTATGACAAGCAAAAAGATTTTTTTATAGAATTTTTAAATATAGCCAAAGAATACGATTTGTCATTAAATTTACATACTCTAGATTCCTGGAGGGAAGTTTTAGATTTATTAATAAAATATGATATTAAAAAAGCCGTTTTTCATTGGTATACAGGACCATTAGATCTTATAGAAGAAATAAAAAATGCTGGATATTTTATAGGAATAAATCCAGCTTTATTTGTTCAAGAAAAACATAAAAAAGTTTTGGAACACTCGGATCTCTCTATAATTTTAACAGAATCTGATGCACCATATGAATACAAAAATATTTTTTTGCATCCCGATAAAATAAAAGAAGTTATACAAGAAATAAGTAAAATATTTAAAATTTCTACTAAAGATGTTATTATTATTATAAAGAACAATTTATCAAAATTCCTATTGTAAAATTTTAATATACATTAACATTTCATTAAAAAAATTTAACCCTTCGTTAATCAACAATGTTTATAAATACTGACAAACGGTATGTATACTATGTGGATCTTAGATACAAATGTTCAAAATATAATAGATTACATAGCTAACAAAAGCGAATTTACAGAAAAAGAAATAAAAAAGAAACTAAAGATAAAAGAAAATGAAATAAGAAAAGTATTATATAAATTACAAGAATTGGGAATAGTTTATCCAATAGGGTCTTTAATAATAAAAGAAGGAAAATATGATTTTAAATGGGGAACAAAAATTACAGATATAGAAAAAATTTATGAAGTAATTATTGAAAAAGAATTAAAAGTATTAGAAGAAGAGAAAAGTAAAGAACAAGAAATAATTTATTATTGCGAAGAATGTAGATTAAGTTATGATTTTGATACAGCAGAAGAAAATGATTTTAAATGTACAGAATGTGGCTATTTACTTATACAAAAAACAAATGATAAAATATTTAAAATAAATGAAAAAATAGAAGAATTAAAGAAATTATTAGAAAAGGTAAAAACTGAAAAGATAAAGGCTAAAGCTTAATTTTATAATTTTTATTTTTAATGACGAACTTGTGTGCCACTGAATAATGAAGAGAAGGGCAGGGTCTGAACTTTTAAATTAAAATTGTTTACTTAATATAATGATAATAAATACAAAAATCGTAGATATAACTGATATATTTAATAATACAAAATCAAAATTTATTAAAAATTCTATAGAATCTGGAAAAAAATTGTTTGCTATTAAATTAGATAAATTTTCTGGATTATTAGGATACGAAATACAACCCAATAGGAGAATAGGAAGTGAATTAGCAGATGTATCAAAAAGATTTGGATTAAAAGGTATTTTACATTCTGATGAACTTCCTGGTTATGGAATTTCTGAAGAAGAAGTAAATGAAATTAAAAAAAAATTGGGTTGCTCTGAAGAAGATGGATTTATTATATTAATAACTGAAGATTATAAAAAAGCAAATCTTATTTTTGAAAAAATAATAGAAAGGTTAAATGAAATGATAAAGAAAATGCCAAAAGATACTAGACAAGTTAATCAAGATGGTACAACATCCTTCCTAAGACCCCAACCAGGTTCTGCTAGAATGTATCCAGAAACTGATCATTCATTAATATTTGTAGAAAAAGAAGTAAAAGATTTTGAAAAGTATACAGAAATTATATACACAGTAAAATATGGCGATAAAAATATTATATTTTCTGTTATAAAATTAAAAGAGCAAGATATAGAATTGTATTTTTCACTTAAAGATATTGGAAAATTCATTTTAGATTCTTTAAATCCTGAATTTAGAAAAAAAATATTAAAGCATCTTGGATTTAATGAAAAACAAATTGAAAATATACTTTGGTCAGAATACTTAGAAGAAATAGAAAATTTAGCTAGAATAACAAATCCATCAATAGTATATTATATATTTTTCCAACTACCTTCAGAATTAAAGAAATATTATAATACATTAGTTGAAAAAATTGATATAGATTTTGTAAAAAAAATAGTAGAATGTTTGAATAAAGGAAAAATAGCTAAAACAGCAATATCAAAAATTTATTATTATTATATAAAGGAAAAAGAAGATGTAGAAAAAATTATAGAAAAATATTCTTTATTTAAAATATCTGGAAAAGATTTGGAACAAAAAATAAAAGAACTTTTAGAAAAATATAAAGAAAAAGATAAAAATAAGTTATTAAACAAAATACTAGAAGAATTAAGATATATTGCTGAACCAAAAGAAGTTATAGAAATTTTTAATAAACTTTATAAGTAAAAAATAATATGGAGTGTGTTTTTTGTAAAATAATTAATAAAGAACTGCCAGCTTATATAATATATGAAGATGAAAATACTATGGCTTTTCTAGATATAAATCCTGTCTCAAAAGGGCATTTATTAGTAGTTCCAAAAAGACATTATAGCAAATTGTCTGAAATGCCAATAGAAGAATTAGAAAAATTCTTTAAAGGACTTCAAAATGTAATAAAAATAGTTGAGAATAAGTTATCCAACCATTATAATATTGTTGTTAATCAAGGAGAAAAAGCCGGACAAGTAATAAATCATTTGCATTTTCACATTATTCCAAGATATGGATATGAACAAATATTTATTTGGAACACGCATAAACTTACAGAAGATGAAGCAAAAGAAGTTTTAAAAAAATTAGGAAAAATCTAAACTTTATTTTTTAGCATTTTTAAATAATTTAAGCAAGATTTACAAAGATTATAACTTTTAAAGTATTTATATTTTATATCTTTGATATCAATTCTAACATATCTTTCTCCTTTTTTTATATAAAGACCACAAAAAGAACAAAAATGTATTTTTCTTGCTTTTCTTATAGATACCTCCTTTATCAACCCAAAACTCTTATATTTTATACTGTACATAGTACTAATAAATTTATTTGAAAGCTTTAAATAAAATTAAAGTCTTGCTCAGATGAGGTGAAGTTCTTCATATATCTGCAGCGTAATGCATCATCATAACAATATTTATATATTTCTTATTAATTATTTTTATGATTATTTATTATCATCCCAATAAAGTAGAATACGAAAAGTTAAAAAATTGCAAAAAAGTTTTGATAGATATTGATTCAACATTGTTAAATGATTATCTTGTAAAAATAGTTATATTTGAAGCGTTTAAAAATAAAAAGACTAGTATTAAAGATGGTTTATACTTTTTCCTTATCTATACAATCCATAAATTTTTCGGAATTAATAAATGGATTATAGAAAAAACATTTGAATTGGCTAAAAAATATATAAATAGTGTAAACCTAGATTTTATATTAAACAAATACATTAATTACAAGTTACTAACAATTCTAAAACATTTATGTAAGAATAATAATTGCTATTTTTTTACACAAGAACCTAAAGAATTAGTTAAATATTTACAAGAATATTTAGAAAAACATTATAATATTTACGTCAATTTATATATACATTCTGAAAAAGATAAAATTTTAATATCATTTAAAGATAAGATTAAACAGATAAAAAATAAAGAAAATATTTGTATTATAGATGATTCTGATTCTTAGATTTATGTCTTTCAATAGCTTCTTTAATTATATTTTTTGCATCCTTTACCCCTTTCCATTCCTTTACTTTTACCCATTTGCCAGGTTCCAATTCTTTATAATGCTCAAAGAAATGTTTAATTTGATCTAAAATGGCCTGTGGCAAATCTTCTATATCTTTAATATTAGAAAATCTCGGATCTATTTTTTCATTTGGTACTGCTACTATTTTTCTATCAATCCCTTCTTCGTCTTCTGTAATTAACACACCTATAGGTTTTATTCTAATTAATACCCCTGGTAAAAATGTTTCATAAGATATAATTAATACATCTAATGGGTCTCCATCTTCTTCTAAAGTGGATGGTATAAATCCGTAATTAAATGGATAAAACATTGCGGTATATAATACTCTATCAACAACTATTTTTCCTATTTCTTCATCAAATTCGTATTTTATGTTGCTTCCTCTAGGTATTTCTATAACTGCATATATGTCTTCTGGTGGATTTTTGTGTTTTACTTCCATAAAAAACTTGATCAAAATATCTTTATAAAACTTTTTAATATTTTTATAAAAATGGGTAGAATTCTTCACAAAAAATTCAGAAATTATGCTGAAGATATATTAAAAAAATATGGTAATTTGCTTACAACAGATTATACAAAAAATAGAAAAATACTTGAAACAATTACTATCCTACCATCTAAAAGAGTAAGAAATATAATTGCTGGCTTTATTACAAGAAAAATTAAGAAAATGATAGAATCATGATGACGGAGGCGAGTGTAATATATGTCGGAAACAAACCATTTATGAACTATGTAACAGCAGTAGTGATGCAATTTACATCCCAAGGGGCTAAGGAAGTAGTAATAAAGGCTAGAGGAAGATATACCGCAAGGGCTATAGATGTAACAGAAGTAGTTAGAAAGAAATTCCTAGCAGGACAAGTAAATATAAAATCTGTAAAAATAGATTCGGAGGAGTTTTCAACACCAGATGGCAAGAAAAAGAGAGTATCTACAATAGAAATTTCTTTAGTTAAAACTTCTTAACTTTGTTTTTAATTTTTCTTTTTATATTTCAAAATATAAAATAAATTAACCATCTTTTTAAGCTTTATTAAATATATATTCATCATAGCGGGGTGGGGCAGCCAGGAGTGCCCGGGGGGCTCATAACCCCCAGGTCCCGGGTTCGAATCCCGGCCCCGCTAATTAATATTATAAATGTTTCATAAGAATAAATTTCATGATAATACCAGTTAGATGCTTCTCTTGTGGAAAACCAATAGGTCATTTATGGTTTAGATATAAAAAACTTTTAGAAGAGGGAAAAACGCAAAAAGAAGCTTTAGATGAATTAGGACTTGAGAGAATTTGCTGTAGGCAAATATTTCTAACACATGTTGATCAAATAGAATTAATATCTAAATTAAAAAAATGGTAATTATATAACCAATCTTATTATTAGCTCATATTTTTTAGGTTTATGTGGATTTTTTATTTTTTCTATTTCTATTTTTCCTTCCTTCCTTAAATCTTCTAATACTTTCTTAACAACACCATAATGAACTTTAATAATTCTTGCCAACTCTTCTATAGCTAATTCTCTTTTTTCTTCAAGAATATTTATAATTATGTTCCTTATCATTTTACTTTGATTTTTTATTAAAATTTATAATCTTCGCCGCGGCGGGGATTCGAACCCCGGCCCCCTTATCGGGGATGTGGTCTCCAGCCACACCCCTTGGTCCGCTCGGGCACCGCGGCTATAAGATATTTTTACTTTGTATTTTTAAGAAAATTTTTATAAATTAATATATAATGAAAATAAAAATATACCTTGAAAGGGAAGCAAAAGAATTAGAAATAGAATTTAATGGAAAAAACATAAAAGATCTTTTAAAACAATTAAATTTGGATTGGTCTAGATTTGTAATTGTAAAAAATGGAGAAATTGTAACAGAAGATGAAGAAATAAAAGAAGGGGATTATATAAAAATATTAGACGTTGTATCTGGTGGTTGAAGTTTATCATCCTGAAAAAAGAGAACTTGTATCTGAAAAAGATGTTTATTTAAAGGTATCTGATATTCTTTATTTTTACAAAATTGGAAAAGCTGATAAGCAAAGAACAATAAAAAGACTGAATTTTTTAAAATTAATTGTTAAAAAGAATTTTAATAATGAAAAGCTCTTGGAAATAATTGAAGATTCTAAAAAACTGCTAGAAAAATTTGATAAAAATGCTTATGATGAATATATGAAAAAATATGATATCGAAAACTTGACAAAAAGTGGTGGGATTTTGAAATTTTTAAAATGAAAAAATATGTAATTTCTTTAGGAGGATCTTTATTATATAATGAAAATAATTTAGATATAGATTATATAATTAATCTAACAAACTTAATAAAAGAGTTTTATAATAAGGATTTTTGGTTTGGAATTGTTGTTGGGGGAGGAAAGATAGCAAGAGATTTTCAAAAAATTTTGGAAAAATATTTAGATTGCGAATCCCTTGATTGGATAGGGATTAGAATTACACATTTAAATGCAGAAATAATAAGATTATTTCTTAAAGATATAGCTTATGAAAAAATATTAACAGATTATGAAAATATTCCAAAAACTAATAAAATAATTATAGGTGGTGGATGGCTACCTGGTTGTTCTACAGATTACGATTCTGCATATTTAGCTTATAAAATTGGTGTAAATACTGTTATAAATCTAACAAAGGTTGATGGAATTTTTATTGATAACAAATTAGTAAAAAAATTAAGCTGGATGGAATTAGAAAAAATATTACCAGAATGGAAACCTGGTTTAAATTTTCCAATAGATCCTAAAGCAGCAAAGTTTTGTAAAGATAATAATATAAAATTTATTGTAATAAATGGTAGAAACTTGGAAAATTTAAGAAAGGTTTTAGAAAATAAAAAATTTATGGGAACTATTATTGAATAAAATGTTTTTATTAATATAGAAAATAAATATCATAATGGATATAAAAGAAATTATAAAAAAGTATGATAAATTTATTAAATCCTGGGCAGTATTTTTTACCTTTATAGGCTCTCTATGGT
>Ga0065719_100061_pt1 | contig 24569 bp, 22 predicted proteins | sample GBSCel85sediment_FD_59106 | JGI IMG/M metagenome (GOLD analysis project Ga0065719, IMG submission 59106) | Hot spring sediment microbial communities from Great Boiling Spring, Nevada - Cellulolytic enrichment CS 85C v3 (version 3) | ecosystem: Environmental > Aquatic > Thermal springs > Hot... | reverse complement strand
AATAAAGCCAGCGCCTGGGTTAGTTCGGGCCTCCGGGAAAGGTTTGGCCGGTAGCGGGAAAGGGCCAGGAGCATTTCCTCCCGGGAGGAGGTGGGGCCCCCCAAAAGGACAGGAGGATCTGCCCAAAGCACTGCGGCCCAGGGGCCAGCTGATTCGTCCAGCACCTTGCGGGCTGCGGCAAGGATTTTCTCGGCCATCCCCCGGGCGGAGGTGGATGCAGAACCGTCCAAAACAAGGAGCGTCGCACCGGAAGGCCTAAGCGCGGGGACCCTGGGCTGGGTGAGGGAAAAGGCAAAGAGGATAACAGCCAAGACCTGAAGAAGCAAAAGGAGATCCAGGCGCTGGCGGAGGCGCTGGAGAAACATGGGGCGATCCGGGCGAATACCTTCCCAAAGGAAAAGGGCGGAGACGGGCCAGTCCTTTTCCTCGCGTCGGAGGAAGTAAAGAATCACCACGGGAACCAAGGCCCCAAGCCAGAGCCAAGCCCACGGCTGGGCAAAACTCACGGCCGCCACCTCCGCACAAGTTCCAGGGCCGCGCCCACCGGCGATCCCTCGGCCATAAACAAAAACTGGGCCACCCCAAGTTCCTGACAGGACTCCGCGAGGGCGCGGTTCCAGCGCGCCAGGGCCTCCTGGTAGGCCCTCTGCACCGACCGGCCCACAACGAGGGGCTTTCCCCTCCGCTCCTCTACGTCCCAAAGCCGCACCTCTCCGGCCAGTTCCGGAGCCACATCCTCTTTGGCAAGGACCTGGACCGCCGCCACAGCATGGCGCCCATGCCGCAGGACTCTCAACCCCTCCGCGTAACCTGGGGCAAGGAAATCCGAGATCACCAAGCAAATACCCGGCTCGGTTATGGTTTGAGTCCAGTGGGTAAGGGCGCGGGGAAAGTCGGTTTTCCCCGCGGGGGTGAGGGAGGCAAGCTGGGAAAAAGCCCGGACCAAGGCAGTTTTTCTCCGCGAGGGTTTGCCTTCATACTCCAGGCGCTCCCCAAAAGGGTAAACCCCAAAGCGATCGCCGGCGCGGAAAGCNAGAAAACACAGAGCAGCGGCCAGCCGCGAAGAAAACCGAAGTTTCCCGCCGAGGCCCATGGAATTCGATGTGTCCAGGAGGATGTAGAGAGGGGCCTCCACCTCCCGGGAAAAGACCTTGGTCATGAGCTTCTGGTGGCGGGCGTATACGGCCCAGTCCACGAGGCGCAAGTCATCCCCGGGCTGGTAAGGACGGTGATCGGCGAACTCCAAAGAGGTGCCGGTGCGCCGGCTCAGGTGCCCTCCGAAGGAACTTCCCCGGGGATGGCGCAGGGACAACCGGGTTTTTCCCAACAGAGCTAGTTCGGCCGGGGAAAGAAGTTCCCCTACGGCGGGGGAACCGTCCGCAGAACCTCGGCGAGAACCTGCCATGGTGTCACCCCCTCGGCCTCAGCGCGGAAGTTGAGGATTACCCGGTGGATGAGGGCAGGCCGGAAAACGGCCTGGATGTCCTCTACTTCCAGGTGGAAACGGCCGGCAAGAAACGCTCGCGCCTTCGCTCCCAAAACGAGGGCCAATCCCGCCCGCGGACTTGCCCCGTAAAGTACGTATTTTTTCACTGCCTCCGGGGCTCCCCGCTCCCCGGGGTGGGTAGCCCGCACCAGGCGCGCGGCGTACCTCAAAAGCTCCGGATGCACAGGAAACTCCTGGACCACGCGTTGACAGAGGAGAACCTCCTCCCGGGTGAGGACCGCCTCGGGCAAGATAATCCCGGCCCCCTCCGTGTTCCTGCGAATGATCTCCACTAGTTCCTCTTCTGTGGGGTAACCCACCTCCGCCTTGAACAAAAAGCGGTCCACCTGGGCTTCAGGAAGGGGATACGTGCCCTCCAGCTCGATGGGATTTTGCGTGGCCAGGACCATGAAGGGGTCCGGAAGGGAGTGGGTGACATTTCCTACCGTAACCTGCCGCTCCTGCATCGCTTCCAAAAGGGCGGACTGGGTTTTGGGAGTAGCCCGGTTGATCTCATCCGCGAGGACGATGTGGGCAAACACCGGACCAGGCATGAACCGAAAACCATTCTCGGAAAACACATTAGTCCCCAAAATATCCGCGGGCATCAGGTCCGGGGTACACTGAATACGGGAGAAACTGAGGCCCAAGGCTCTGGCCAGAGCCCGCACGAGGAGTGTTTTGCCCAACCCCGGCACGCCCTCAAGGAGCACGTGCCCTCGTCCCAAAAGCGCCCACAGCACCACCTCCATGACGGATTCCTGTCCCACGATGGCCGTGGCCATGGCAGTCCGCAGCTTAGACAAAGCTTGGTGGGCACGGTCAATATCTGCTCTTTCGATCACGATCCACCCCCGGCGAGAAGCTCAAAATATCGGCGTACCAAATCCCGAAGCTCTGGAGGGAGGTTCGTCTCTCGCAACCAAAGTTCCACCTGCTGGGGAGTCAAAGGGGCCGGAGCCTCTCCATCGGCCGCAGCCGATTCCCCGGGTAGAAAGAGTTGTATTCCTGTGCGCACAGGGCCCTCACCTGGACGTACCTCCGCGGACACCACTTGGCTTTCCCCCTCCCAGGCTAGAGGAGTTGCCTCAGTTCCCCTTTCCCCCTCCTCCGTACCAACGCCCAATCCCTCTTGGGCTTCCTCGCGTTCTCCTCGGCGGGCCTCGCCTGGAGGGGCCCCCAGGACCACATCTGGCAAAACCTCGCCCCACCATTCGGGGGTTTCAAAGGAAAATTCGCCGCTCTCCTCTCCTTCAATGGAAGCTTCGCTTTCTCCAGCCGATCCGGGTGCAAGGGCCTCCTCCTGTAGGCGGGCTAAACCTTCCAAGGCTGCTGCTACCACTTCTTCGGCTTCGGCCAGGCCTTCTTCTCCTCTCGCAAGGTTCTGGGATAAGGCCTCCCGCACATCCGGCCGGGCGAGCTCCTCCACGATATCCCCAATTTCCGCGGCTTTCCGGGGAGTAAGCCCCGAGGCCTTAGCTTCTTGAAGGCTCTCCCATATGCGGCGCAAAAGGCCTTCCTCTTGGGCCAAGCGCTCCACGGCCTCTTCCAGGCTCAGCTCTTCACCCAGCAGTGCGGAGAGAAGTTGGGAGTAGGGCGAAGGGCCAGCAAAACCGGGAGGAAGCTGGGGGATTTCCGGAGGACCTGTTTTTTCCTCCTCTTTTACGGTCAACCGCTTTTCTTCCTCCTCAGCCGGAGCCTCGGCTGGGACAAGTTCCTCGGAAGAAATCTCCACAACCGTTAAAGAGGGGGGTGCCGGGGCGGGGACCAAAAGCAAGAGAATCCCCAAAAGGAGGGGCGGAACAAAAGCCAGCACTTCAGGAAACAATAGGCGCCGAAGAGGAACGCGCAGCTCGTGCAATAGGGGATTGAGGAAGGCATTGGCCCTGCGCTGCAGGGCTGCGGAGAGGCCGGCCAGGCGGCCTCCCAGTCCCATCCGCCGGCCAGCCCAAAAAAGGCGCCTCTCTATGGAAAGCGGCCAAACAAGGGAACAAAACGGGACCGCAGCGAAAGCCAGATAGAGCCAAAGGGGGACGTTCCAATTCAAAAGGCGCCCGAGGTGCGCCGTTCCTAGGGCTGCAAAGCCCACACCGGAAGCGACAAGAATAAACCGTCGGGCTCTGAGGGCATGGCGAACCCGGGCTAGGATGTCTTTCGCCCGCTCCGCAGCAACCACAGCGCTCCCAACCCTCCTAGGCCAAGGTACAAAACGGCTCCTGACCACCCTGCGCTATGTCCCTCCCAAATAGCTCGGAGCGTGGCCAGCCCGCTTCCCGGAAGGCCAAACCCCAAGGGAAGGAATTCGGCCAAAGCCAACCCCCCATATTTGGCAAGGAACCTCAACCCTTCGGATCTTACCACCCGCGGCATCCCATGCCCAACGAGGCTCCACACAAATCCATGGACGAGGAGAAAACCCATGGAGAGAACTACCGCGGGCCACGTAGCCGCCGTCTCCGCCCGGTGTACCAGGACCAGAGGGCTCACCAAAACTAGGGCCATGGCTCCCAGCCCTGTGAGGCGGAGGAGGGTTTTCTCCGGAGGCCGCGGGCCAAAACCGCATTCAGCTTCCCCCACCTGAAGCGAGAGAATTCCTTGAAGGAGAATCAGGGCGTCCAAAAAGAGGGAACGGCCGAACCGGGGATCGGGCCAAAGAAGGGAGACCACTAGGGCTCCGGCGTTGAGAATAACGAAGGCGTGATATGGGGTAAGGAGGGCCTCGTGGAAAAGAGGTTCGCGGCTCATGGCAGCTCGATCCAGAAGGCTTCGGCCTCCCGAGGGCCGGTTGGCAGGCGGCGCAACAGCGCTTCTCCCCACGGAAGGTCCAAAGTTTCCCAAAGCCAAGGGGGCGGGGGCACGGGCTCCCCTCCCATGACTCTAGCTTCCTCCGGGACAACCCGGAGGAGCACCCGGGGAATCCCGGGCTGTAGGGGGACCACGGTGGTCCACCCATCTGGGCCGTACTCCCAGCGCAGGTCTAGCCCCCTCCATCCCCTGTGGGGGAGGAGTTCGTGCCACCAGCCGGGCAACGCGATCTCCCCAAGCCGCCAGCTTATCAAACCGCAAATTTCCAAGTAAAACCTTTGCACGCTTTTTGAGCTGATCCTTATTGCAATAGAACTTAGCTGCTCAGCACTCTCACGCGAAAGTGAATAAAACAGCGATAAACCGAGAAAAGCGAGAACCACCGCGCACAAGAGGCCGCTCCTTCCCCGAACCATTCGCCCTAGCCCTGGCCCCAACGCCACCAAGTACAGGATGATCCCTGGGATGAGGATTGACCAGATCGGCGGAACCGGGCGAAGGAGGCTCAGCCTTTGTCGAAAAGGCTCCGCTTGAATGGAGGCCACCCCCGTGGGCCCCAGGGCAGACCTTCCCCCAAGGAATGCTTGCCAAGCGCGAATGACCTCTTTTCCTTCCGGCGCGAGGGGCCCAGAGATCTCCAGCTCCGCAAAAGGCCAAAGAAGAAGAGGGTCTTGCGGAAAATCGGCAGGAGAGATGACGATCCCCGACCAAAACCCTGGCGGGCCAATCTTTCCAGGCAGACGCAGGGCTTCCACCTGCAGGGAAAATTCTCGGGCGAAAACCTCTGTGCCTCTGGAGAAAACGCGTACCTGAATGGTGGTCATTCCCTGATAAATAGACCAAGGGAGCACCCACACCGTTCGGCCCCAGGCCCCCAGGAAAACGGGGATCACCGCTGTGCGCACAGCCTCGCCCCGCCAGGGCGAACCCGCCGTCCCCCGGATGTGCACCTCGCCAGAAAAAGGTTGAGGGGAAGGATTGCTCAGGGTAAGCCAAAGGGGATTAACTACGGAAAGGACAGGTCGCCCGGCCCATCCCACCTCAAGGCCCACCTCCAGGGCCGCACCGCTCACACCCAGGAGGAAGGCCAGGAGGATCATTGGGGAAGGCCGTTCACCGCCTCCAGAGCATCGTAGGAAAGAACGTCAGCATAAACCTGAGTGGTGCGGATGGACGCGTGTCCCAGCTGCTTTTGCACGAGGCGCAGGTTATACCGGGAGGCGCGGTATAGAAGGGAGGCATAGGTGTGGCGGCAGGAGTGGATGGTGAAGCGCTCGGGGAGCCCAGCCATTTTGGCATAGCGCTTGAACATAAGCCAAAGGGCCTGGCGGGTGAGGGGCCCGCCCCGCGGAGAAAGGAAAAGATAGGCCTCCGGATCCGTGGGCTCGCCCACGAGCTTTTTCCACTCCAGAAACTCCAAGAGATGACGCCGGAGGGGCTCGCCGATGTGCACGCTTCGTATCTTTCCCCCTTTTCCGCGCCGGACGATGATCGCCCCTTGGCCGGGCTCAAGAAGGAGATCGCCTACCTTCAGGGCGGCGATCTCCGAGGCGCGGAGGCCGGCGTCCAGAGCGACATGGAGGATGGCCCAATCCCGGACCGGCCCCTTTTTGCCGCGGCGGAGGGCCTCCTCCGCGGCTTTCCTCGCCACGCTTTTGAGGCGATGCACCTGCTCCGGGGTCATGAAGTCCTCCAGGGTCAGCTGGAGCGGCATCTTACCCCCTTTCTCCCTTAACCAAGGATGCGAAAAACTTTACCAAAGATCGGCCTCCCCGCCATCTCTCTTCCCTTCGCGATTCCCGAGAGGAAGGACTTAACAAAAGGTCGCTTTTGTAAAGCGCCTCAGTCCAGGGCATAGCGCTCGATGATCTTCTTCTCCTCGCCCTCCACCTCCGCGGAAAGCTCGATGTAGTCCCGCAAGCCTGAGGTCATGAGCTTTTCCCGAAAGAGGCTGTCCAGTTGAAAGATCCCCGCGGAGTTGGTCATCCGCACATGAATGTGCACGGGCTTATCCTTTCCCTTACGCACCTCAACCTTCTCGATGGCCAGGGCGGAGACGGAGTGGATCGTGGGCCGGCCCACCTGGAAGGGAATGCGGGCCCGGCCCTTCTCCATGTCCAGGGCATCCGCCACCTTCAATACCCCCGCCTCCAAGGTCAGGGGTTTGGCTTCCACCCGGTGGGCATAGATGGCGTGGAGGACATCCGCCAAAACTTGGGTTTTCGCGGGCTCCTCATAGATCCCAGAGAGGAGCTCATCGGCAAGCTGGGCAGCGAGGAGAAGGGAAAGGTCCTCGTGATTCTCCCGGTGGATGGCGTGGCCCACGTCGTGGAGGGCGGCGGCCAACGTGACCACCACCTCCGCATCCTCCGCTTTCAATCCGTGGTCCAACACCCCGGGCCGCACCCCTGCCTCCAAAAGGAGCCGCAGGATCTTGAGGCCAAGGCGCATGACGATGCGCACGTGGACGGGACCGTGGTCGTTAATACCCAGGCGGTTGATGGCCGTGACATTGGAGCAGGCCCAGAGGGCCTTGAGGCGGGCGGAGGCCTCGATGGCTCTCCTCAGCTTGGTCAACTTTTCGTTGGGCATCCCCTAAATATTGAGGTCCCGGAAGCGTTCCCACCAGGGCATCTGTGCCTCTTTGGAAAGAACCCTGGCCTCCAAGAGCCGCACCCGCTCGGAGAGGTCCCGCACCTCTTGGGCCAGGTGCTCGAGGAGCAACCGCCAGCCCCCATCGGCAGCGTTCTCCTCCTTCGCCGGCTTTTTTCCACTTTCGTATGAAACTTCATCGTCCGTTTTGCTTTTTATTTCGGTCTTAAAGCGCAAGATGTTAGCCGCTTCCTTCAAGGTATGCCCGGTTTCGCACAAAACATGGAGCTCGCGGAGGAAGCGGAGGCCCTCCTCGGTGAGGAGGAGCTGGTTGTTGGGCCCGCGGCGAAGGTGGGGAAGGAGGAGGTCGCGGATGGCCTCGATGCGGTTTCGCACCTGGTTTTCCGTGGAAAGGCCCAAAAGGGAAACGAGTTCCCGCACGGTATACACGGTTTCACCCCCTTTTTCCTCGTTTCGCATGAAAGCGTAGAGCGCAAAACCCCAGCGGGCAAGCGGGCGAAGGCTCCTCCTCCCGAAAGGCTTGGGGCGCATTTTGAATCCCTGACGGAACGAGTCCCCTTTGGGACGCGAATCCGCGCGACCAAAAGCGCGCTCCCTTTGGATTGCACCGGAACTTTTTGCGTCTATAGTTTCTTCGCGATGCGGATTAGGCGTCTTCCCGAGGAGGTCATCCAGAAAATCGCCGCCGGAGAGGTGGTGGAACGCCCTGCTTCCGTCCTGAAAGAGCTTTTGGAAAACAGCCTCGATGCCGGAGCCACAAAAATCCGCGTGGAAATCGAGCATGGCGGGATAGAACGAATTCTCGTTTCCGACGATGGTTGCGGCATGACCCCGGAAGAGATGCGCCTGGCCATCGAGCGCCACACCACAAGCAAGATCACAAAAGAAGAAGACCTTTGGTACATCCAAACCCTGGGATTTCGCGGGGAGGCCCTGGCGGCCATTTGCGCCGTGGCCAGGGTTCGCATCATCTCTCGGCCAAAAGGCGGGGATCTTGGTTACGAGATCTTCGTAGAAGGCGGAAAAATCCAGGATGAAAGACCTGCACCTCATCCTGTGGGAACCACGGTGGAAGTTTCTGAGCTATTTTTCAACGTACCAGCCCGCCGGAAGTTCCTCTCCTCGCCGGCGGCGGAAGCCCGCGGATGCCTGGAGATTCTGCGGCATTTGGCCCTCGCCCATCCCAGGATTACTTTTTCCGTGAGCTCCGAGGGGCGCAAGGTATTGGACCTATCCCAGGCTTCGAGCCCCTTAGCCCGGATAGGCCAAATCTACGGTGAAGCCTTGGCCAAAAGGCTCATCCGTGTAGAAATGGAGGAGCCTGGGATGCGGCTTTTGGCGTTTTTTGCGCCGCCGGAGTTCTCCCGGCCCACCCGAACGGACCAGCATCTTTTCCTCTCTGGCCGTCCAGTCAAATTGGGGAGCCTTGCGGTCCCCATCTATCAAGTTTTGGGACAAGCCCTCCCCGCCGGGCAGCATCCCGTTTTCTTCCTCTACCTCGACATTGACCCAAAGCTCGTGGACGTAAACGTGCATCCAAAGAAAGAAGAGGTGCGCTTTCAGAACGAGGAGGCAGTGAAGGACCTTTTCCGGCGGGCGGCGATGCGCGCCTTGGGAACTTTCACCCCCACCTGGGAAGGCAAACCCATGTCCACTTCCCCCCAAAAGACCCTACCCCCTCCGCGCTCTTTCGGATCGCAAGAAGAGATGATCTCCTTTGGATCACCGGAGGAGAAACCCTGGCGCGTTCTTGGACAGGTGCAGAAAACCTTCATTCTCGTGGAAACTTCGGACGGGATTGAAATCGTGGACCAGCATGTGGCCCATGAGCGCATCCTCTTTGAACACTATCGGGATGGCGCAGAGGTGCCCATGCAGCGTTTTCTCATCCCCGTACAAATTGAGCTTCCCTTCGATCAGGCGGAAGCCCTACGGGAGGCGATACCCATGCTCAGGGCTTTAGGGGTGGAACTCGAGCCCTTTGGCCGGCGGGCGTTTCTCGTGCGGGGCTGGCCGGCGGCGCTGGCCGAGCGCCAGGCGCGGCTGGGGTTTTTAGACCCCCTTTTGTCGGTAGCGGAAAGTTGGCGCACGGGAAACCGCGAGCTTTTGGATCTCTGGCGGGAGGTAGCCTGTTCNGCGGCTATCCGCGCCGGCGAAGAACTTTCCCCAAGCGANCAAGAAGCCCTGATCTCCGCATGGAAAGCAACNAAAGAGCCGGCGCGGTGCCCTCATGGCCGGCCTATTGCCGTAAGGCTCACATTTGAGGAGATCGCCAAAAAGCTAGGCCGTTGAACGCAAAACCCAGCGCGTCCCCTCCGGACCGTCCCGCAGTTCCACGCCAAGTTCGTTCAGTTTCTCCCTAATCCGATCCGCCAAAGTGAAGTTCTTTTCTTTGCGCAAAGCGGTGCGCAACTCCACGAGGAGTCCCAAAAGCTCCTCCGAAAGTTTTCCCAGTTCCGAAGAGGAAATCTCGCCTTGGAAAAGTCCTAAGGGCCGGGAAAGCGTGCGTACCACCTCAGCCGCGGACCGCAGCGCTCCCGGATCGTTGCGCCGATAAGCCTCCCCGATGATCTCTTGAAGCACGGCCAAGGCACCAGGGGTGTTGAAATCGTCGTCAAGCTCCGCGAAGAACTTGGCCTGCTTTTCCGAAAGGAACAAGGAAAAACCGGGGTCCGCGGGCTCAACCCCTTCGGGGATGCGGGAAGCCTCTGAAAGAAAGTTGTAAACCCTCTCCACTGCGGCCTTGGCCTCGGAGAGGGCCTCAAACGAGAAATCCAGGGGCTTGCGCCAGTGCCGCGAAAGATAAAAATAGCGCACAGCTTCTGTACCGAAAAGCTTTACAACGTCCCGCGCATAGTAGAAATTCCCCAGGGATTTCGCCATCTTCTCCCCGCGGACGGTGAGCATCCCGTTGTGGAGCCAAAGGCGCACAAAGGTCTTACCTGTAAGGGATTCCGCCTGCGCCCTCTCGTTTTCGTGATGGGGGAAGATGAGGTCATTCCCACCCGCGTGGATATCGAAGGTTTCGCCCAAAAGGTAGAGAGACATGACCACGCACTCGGTGTGCCAGCCGGGCCGACCCTCGCCCCAGGGGGAAGGCCAGCGGGGTTCACCGGGCTTTGCCGCCTTCCAAAGGGCAAAGTCCAGAGGATCGCGCTTCCGCTCGTCCACCTCGACCCTTGCTCCCGCTAGCATTTCTTCGATGGACCTTCCCGAAAGCTCGCCGTATCCTGGGAAGCTACGCACGGAAAAATAAACATCGCCATCCACCACATAGGCATGGCCCTTTTCCACGAGTTTTTCCACAAACTCCACCATTTTGGGGATGAAGGCCGTGGCCGGCGGGGAATAGGTGGGCGGGCGGACGCCAAGGCGCTCCAAATCCGCAAAATACTCCTGGGTGTAACGAAGGGCTACTTCCGCGGGGTCCCGGCCCTCCTCCTGGGCCCGGCGAATGATCTTGTCGTCCACATCCGTCACGTTCTGGACATAGATGACGCGAAAACCCCGCTCCTCCAAATACCGCCGCAAGGCATCGAAAACGATGAAAGGCCGCGCGTTCCCGATGTGGATAAGATCGTATACGGTGGGACCGCACACATACATGCGCACGGTTCCCTCCCGTACGTCCAGCTCCTCGAGCCTCTTGGTGAGGGTGTTATAAAGGCGCATAGGTCCACGCGATGGTACCTAAAAGGGCGCGTTTCACCAAGTAGAATTCGGGCGTGAAAGAGATCCTTTGGGTTTTGGCCGTCTCCGCGGCCCCTTTAAGCGAGCTTCGCGGCGGGATCCCTTTGGCTTTGTCTTTGGGGCTTCCGCCCAGAGAAGCTTTTCTTTGGGCTTTCCTCGGGAATCTCCTTCCCATCCCTTTTCTCTTGGTTTTCCTTCCCCGCATGCTTCTCCTTTTTCGGAGGTTACCGGGCCCTTTGGGCTCGCTCGTCGCAAAATATTTGGCCTGGCAGGAAAGGCATCGAAAACACTTCGCTCGGTTTGGGCCGTGGGCCCTGTTCTTTTTTGTGGCTTTACCTCTTCCGGGAACGGGGGTTTGGACAGGAGCCCTCCTCGCCACACTTTTCCGCATCCCCCCTAAAGCCGCTATTTGCCCCCTTCTTTTGGGACTATCCGTCGCGGGCATCCTCGTTCTTCTCGCGAGTCTTGGCGCATTTCGCCTTTTCGGGCTTTGAGGGCTAAACTAGGCGGTATGCCGGAAAAGCTAGCCGATCGTGTCCACCTTCAGGAGCTTTTGCGCCGACACCCTGCGGACGTGGCAGAGATCCTGTCTACCCTGCGCGAAGAGGAAGCGGTAGAGCTTCTGCGCCGGCTTTATCTCAGGCGGGCCGCGGCGGCGCCTCTAGGNGAAATGGACCCCGAGGAGGCCGCAAGGCTCTTGGCTGANCTCAATCGCGACGAGGCCATNCACATCCTCTCCCANATGGATCCCGACGACGCNGTGGACCTCTTGGCCGAGCTCCCCGAGGAAACGGTGCGGGACATCCTCTCCCGCCTGGAGAGCCGCAAGGCCCAGATGCTCAAAGCCCTCTTGGCCTATCCGCCGGATACCGCGGGCGGCCTCATGTCTCCGGAAGTTTTGGCCTTGCCCGCCCACCTCACCGCTCAGGAGGCCATCGAGGAAATTCGCAGGCGCGCGGAGGAACTGGAGACCGTTTACTACGCGTACGTGGTGGACGAGGAAAACCGGCTTTTGGGGGTTTTGTCCCTGNGGGATCTGGTGTTNGCAANACCGGAGACNACTTTGGAAAAGATCATGAANCGAGAGGTCATCAGCCTTCCCGCGGAGATGGACGTGGAGGAAGTGGCCCAGATCTTCGACAAGTACAACTTCCTNGCTTTGCCCGTGGTGGACAAAGACGGAAAACTTTTGGGCATTGTCACTGTAGATGANGTGATGGACGTGATGCAGAAGGAAGCCACGGAGGACTTCCTGCGGGTGGGCGGTATCCCCGCGGGAGAGGACCTNCCCTTGGATCCACCCCTTGTGTCCGTACGCAAAAGGCTTCCCTGGCTAATGGGATTAGTCATCCTCAACATGAGCGTGGCGGGGTTGGTGAGCCGCTTTGAGGCCACCATTGCGGAACTGGCCTTTGTGGCCTCCCTCATGCCCCTCATTGCCGATATGAGCGGCAATGCTGCATCTCAGGCGCTCACTGTGGCCATCCGGGGGATGGCCTTGGGGTTGGTGGGCTGGCGGGATCTGCCCAGGGTTCTCTGGAAGGAAATGAGGGTAGGCCTCTTGGCCGGCTTAGGTTTGGGGGTGCAGATCGGGGTTATCGCCACCCTCCTTTGGCGCAAACCCCTCTTTGGAATGGTGGCGGGGATTGCCTTGGCCGGCACCACTGTGGGCGCATGCCTCACCGGCGGGGCCATCCCCTTTCTCTTTAAGCGCCTGGGCTTGGATCCAGCCATGATGTCAGGCCCGGTAGCCACCACCATCGGTGATCTCATTGGTATCGGGCTCTTCCTCTCTCTGTCCGCTGCCTTTCGTTCCCACCTCATGTGAGTGATCCCACGAGCTTTGCGTTATACTCGGGCTAGCGTTCGCGGGAAAGCATAAGTTAAAAGGGGTGATGCCATGACGGCTTTTGCACAGACGACCGGAACGGAAACAAGCCAGCAACTCATATCGCTTGTAGTCATCCTCGTGGTGTTCTTCGCCGTTTTTTATTTCCTCCTCATCCGGCCCCAGCGCCGGCGGGAGCGGGAACACCGCGCGCTCCTTTCCTCCCTTAAGCGAGGCGATCGGGTGATGACTGCAGGGGGTATCATCGGCACAATTGAGGACATCGACGAAAACGAGGTAATTCTCACCGTGGAGGACGGGAAGCTCCGTGTGACCAAATCCAGCATCGTGGAAAAAGTGAAGAAGTGAGGTGGTCATGAAGCGCAGGGATTGGATTTATCTGGGCGTCGTTTTGGCCGTCCTTTTCGCTTCGTTGGGGCTTCTTTATCCGTTTTGGCCCTTCGACCGGGTGATCAAGCTCGGCCTCGATCTCCAGGGCGGCGTGCGGCTGGTCTTGCAGGCCCAGGGCCTCGAGGAAATGCCCGCGGCCCAAAGGAAAGATGTGGTGGATCGACTTGTCACCATCTTCGCTGAGCGCATTGATCAGTATGGCATGGCCAACGCAGAAATCCGCCCTCTGGGCAGTGACCGCGTGGAGGTACGCATCCCCGGGGCGGAGGATCCCGAACAGGCCAGGGAGCTTCTCGGCCGCACGGCCATTTTGGAGTTCCGCAAAGTCCTCGATGAGGCCACAAACCCCGATGACCTTGCGGCCAAGCGCGTAATCCCTCAAGAAATCCTGCCCGGAAAAGAACCAGGGCGGTATTACCTCGTGGAAGGTGATCCCTTGCTCACCGGCGAGGTCTTGGACAACGCGGAAGTCCGGGTATCCACCGACCCCCGCAATCCTGGCCTCTATATCCTCCTCACCTTCAACCGGGCAGGCGCCGAGCGGTTCGTGGAGGTTTTAAAAAGGCTACAGGTGGGCGATAGGCTTGCCATTGTACTCGACGGCGTGGTTTACTCCGCTCCCGCTATCTCTGCGTCCATCAAGGAAGCCGCCGCTCAAGGTTGGCGGGCGGTACAGAACTCCACCACCATCAAGGGGCGTTTCACCTACGATGAAGCCAAACTCCTCGCGGTGGTCCTGCGCTCCGGAGCTCTACCGACCCGGGTGACCGTCATTGAGGAGCAGCGCATCGGTCCCACCCTGGGCGCGGAATACGTGCGCCGGGGAACCCTCGCCCTCCTGGTAAGCTTCGTTCTCGTCGTCTTGTACATGATCTTTTACTACCGCTGGTATGGAATCATCGCGGGGCTGGGCATCACCCTCACCATGCTCATCGTTTTTGCGGCCCTGCGGGCATTCAATGCCACCCTCACCCTGCCTGGAATTGGCGGCCTCGTCCTCACCTTGGGAATGGCCGTGGACGCGAACGTCCTTATTTACGAGCGGATCAAAGAGGAGCGCAGGGCCGGCAAGGCCCTGAATGCTGCGGTGGCCGCCGGCTTCCATCGCGCTTTGCCCGCGATCACGGACTCCAACATCACCACCCTTATCGCCGCCGTCATCCTCTTCCTTTTGGGTTCAGGACCTGTGCAGGGCTTCGCCATCACCTTGGGCTTAGGGGTCGCGTCTTCCATGTTTTCGGCCCTCATCTTTTGCCGCCTGCTTTTGGAAAAAACCGTGTTGGGACAAAGGGTTCCCGTTAAGGTTGCGCCCACTGCCAGATGAAAAGCTGGAGGGCATCTTCAGGGGAAAGCTCGCCCAGTTTGATGCGCAAATCCAGTTCCTGAAGAAGGCAAAGGGCCTGGATCAGTTTGCCTTCGCCGAACCGGCGTGCTTGGAGGAGCCTGCGGCGGATGAGCCAATCAGGGTCATCTAGACTCGCGTTGGCTTCGTGGGCGCTCAGGGTGGCCAAAAGGGCGCGGATGTGACTAACCACAAGATAAAAAAGAGCCTGGGAATTCCAGCGGGCCCTAAGAAGCTTAGAGAGTGCGGCGAGCGCCTCTTTTCTTTCCCCTAAGACCTCCAGGAACCCGTAGGGCTGGGGCTGGCCGAAAAAGCAGAGCTCGGGAAGGCGGGAACGCGGGAGTTTCCCGCCTTTCCAGATCGCGAATTTCGCAACTTCTTGGGCAAGGCGGAGGGTATCTCCGCCTGCGGCTTCCACTAAAAGGTCCACCACGAAGGAATGCACGGGAAGGCCGGCCTCACGCATTAAGATCTCGCACAGCTCCCGCAGGGCTTTCCCAGAAGGACGCGGAAAATGCTCGGCCTCCTCCGCGGCCTCCGCTAAGGGACCGCGCAGATCCTCACCCAGGAAGAAAATGGCCACGCCGTGGGGAAGGCCTGCAGCCAAAGCCAGCGCGAGCTCCCGCTCCCCTCTCAAAGGATCCGCCCGCCGCACCACCACCGCCTTTTCCTCCCCGAAAAGGTCCGCGGTTTTCGCCTCCAGAAGAACACGGCTTGGCGTAATCTCATCGCCAAAACACACGACTTTGCGCGGCTGGTTTAGGCTGGAAAGTCTTTCCCTCAACCGCCGCTCCACGAGGAGGGGATCGCCGGAGTACACACCAAATCTCACCAAGGCCACGTTTTTAACCTACCCGCTTTCCCGGAAGCCGACAAGCTCGCCTTCGCCATTGACTTTGCGGATTTTCTCGGTTAAGAACGGGCTCGATGAAGATCGGGATAGGACAGATCGACCCGAAGGTCGGGGATTTGTCGGGGAATTTCCAGCTCCTTCGGAAAGCCGTGGAGTGGGCGCAAAAGGAGAGCCTGGATATTTTGATCTTTCCGGAACTTGCCCTCATCGGGTATCCGCCCAGGGACCTCCTTTTGCGGCGNGGGTTTGTGGAGGCCGCAGAAAAAGCTTTCCAGNAAGTAGTGAAGGAAAGCAAGAAGGTCCCGATCATCATTGGGCACATCGCGAAAGCNCAACCCCGGGCGAAAAACGAGGCGGATCCCTCCTCTTCNCTTTGGCAGCCCNACTTCCTTGAGAACGCGGCTTTTCTCCTTCTCGATGGCACTATCGCCGGATACCAGGCGAAGATACGCCTTCCCTCCTTCGATGTATTCGAGGAAGAGCGCTATTTCTCGCCAGGAGAAAAAGCGGAGGTCTTGGAGTGTTTTGGCCTTCGGCTTGGCCTTTCTGTTTGCGAGGATTTTTGGTATGCGGACAGCGCTGTGGCCAAGCAAAGCGAAGCCAATGTTGACCTCCTCATCAATATCTCTGCTTCCCCGTATTTTCGGGGAAAGCCCGCGTTGCGCTTCTCTTTAGGGAAAAAATGGGCGAAAAAGGCCAACGCTCCGCTCATCTACGCGAACCTTGTGGGTGGCCAAGACGAGCTCATTTTCGACGGCCGCTCCTTTTGCGTCCGACCGGATGGCGCGTTTCTTTTAGCTTCTCCCGCATTTGTTCCCGGATTTTTCGCGTTCCAGTTGAACGGAGAACCTGTGGAGCCCCCGGAAGAAAAGGGAATTGAGGATGTCTATAGGGCTCTGGTTTTGGGGATCCGGGATTACGCGCGAAAAAACGGGATAGAAAAGGCGGTGATTGGGATCTCTGGGGGAGTGGACTCCGCAGTGGTCGCCGTTTTGGCCGTGGAAGCGCTGAGAAGGGAGAACGTTATCGGCGTTTTCCTTCCTGGTCCATATACTGCGCGCATTTCCGAAGAGGGCGCAAAGGAGCTTGCGGAAAACCTCGGGATCAAACTTTTGCAGATTCCTATAACCCCGGCCTTCGAAAGCTTGCAGAAGATTTTGGCCAATGAGATTCCGCTGGTTGGAGTTGTGGTGGAGAACCTCCAGGCTCGCCTGCGGGGCCTCATCCTTATGGCCGTTGCCAACGCTTTTGGGGCCATCGTCCTTTGCCCGGGAAACAAGGCGGAAGTCGCCATGGGCTACAACACCCTCTATGGCGACACCGTGGGCGCGCTCGCTCCCCTGGGGGATCTCCTAAAAGAGGACGTTTATGCCCTGGCCCGGGAAATCAATGCCGCGGGGAAAACGATCATTCCGGAAGAGGTGATCCGTCGGCCCCCCTCTGCCGAGCTCAGGCCCAACCAGCGAGATGAGGACGACCTTCCGCCTTACGCCGTTTTGGACCCATTTTTGCGGGAGTTCCTGGAGAAAAACGCGCCCGAAGAAGTGCTTGCGGAAAAGTTTGGGAAGGAATTGGTTCAGGAGATCCTACACCGGTTCTATCGCGCTGAATATAAGCGCCGTCAGCTTCCCTTAGTTTTGAAAGTGACTCCAAAGGCGTTCGGTTTAGGCTGGCGATTTCCCGTTACCCACGGATTTCGGGGCTAGACAAGGCCCTCGGGCTTTTTGCGGCGCAGAAAAGCGGGGATATCGTAGTCGTCGCGGATCCCCTCCCGGCGAAGCTGCTCGATGAGCACCGCTTTCTCTTCCTGCTCGGGTTCGGAAACGCTCATGGGGGAAAAGCCCGTAGCAATCACGGTTACCCGGGTGCGGTTGAACCCTTCCCAAATGGTGGCCCCGAAGAAAATATCGGCGCGGTCGGAGAGAGCTTCCCGCACAACGCTAGCCGCGGCCACCACGTCCTCCAGGGTGAGATCCTCGCCGCCGGTGATGTTGAGAATGGCCTTCTTCGCGTCCTTGATGCTGAAATCCAAAAGCGGGGAGGAAATGGCCCGACGCGCCGCTTCCCGCGTGCGGTTTTCGCCCTCTGCCTCACCGATTCCCATAAGGGCTGTGCCAGCACCCCGCAACACCGCCTCCAAATCGGCAAAATCAAGATTGATAAGGCCGGGAACGGTCACGAGTTCCGTAACCCCCTGAACCCCCTGATGGAGGACTTCATCGGCGAGCTCAAAGGCTTTGGTGAGGGGCATATCCGGAGGGGCAATTTTGAGGAGCTTGTCGTTGGAGATGGTGATGAGGGCGTCCACAACCTTGGAAAGGCGTTGGATCCCCATTTCCGCCTTTTGCGCGCGGGCTGGGCCCTCGAAGGTGAAGGGCTTTGTGACGATGGCCACAGTAAGAATTCCCATTTCCTTGGCCACTTCCGCTACTACTGGGGCGCCACCTGTTCCTGTGCCGCCGCCCATTCCCGCAGTAATGAACACCATATCCGCGCCCTCAAGGAGGTCGGCAATCTCCTCCCGGGATTCCTCAGCAGCCTTACGGCCCACTTCCGGATCGCCGCCCGCCCCCAGGCCGCCGGTGAGCCGAGGGCCAAGCTGGAGGTGTTTGTGGGCCTGAACGAGGGAAAGGACCTGCACATCGGTGTTCATGGCCACGAGCTCCACTCCACGCAGGCCCTGGCGGAACATGCGGTTCACGGCGTTTCCGCCGCCCCCGCCCACCCCAACCACAACAATCCGCGCTGGGCTTTCGCCCCCCATTATCCGCCTCGCAGGAACTGCCTAAACCACCCGAAAAGCCTGGCCAACATGCCCTTCGAACGCCGGGCCTGAACGGAGCGGGCAAAATCCTTACCCTCCACAGCGAACTTCAGAAGGCCCACGCCGGTCGCAAAAATGGGAGATTCTACGATCTCCTGGAACCCGTGGACGTTCTTGGGAACGCTCCCCCGCCGCACAGGAATCCCATAGCGACGTTGGGCGAATTCCACAATCCCATGGAGGAGGGAGGTACCACCAGTAATGACCATTCCCGCGGGGATGAGGTCGCGGTAACCTGCGTCTTCTACCTCCTGCATGGCAAGATCCAAAATTTCCTCAACCCTGGGCTCGATGATCTTGGCCAGCCTTTTCCGCGGAACTTGGCGCGTGCTTTCTCCGCCGAGGGTGGCAATCTCGATCTTTTCGTCGTCCCCTACGGAATCCACAAGGCATGTACCATAGAGTTTTTTGATCCTTTCCGCTTCCTCCAGAGGGGTCTGGAGACCCACGGTGATGTCCTGGGTGATGTGCTCGCCGGCAATGGGGATGGTTTTAGAGAACCAAATGTCCCCGTTTCGGAATACGGAAATGTCGGTGGTCCCTCCTCCACAATCCAAAAGCACAACCCCAAGCTCCTTCTCCGCGGAGGAAAGAACCGCCATGGCCGAGGCCAAGGGCTCAAGCACGATTTGCTTGACCCCGATCCCTACCGCCTCCACGCAGCGCACGAGGTTGTGCACCGCGGTCACCGAGCCGAGAACGATGTGAACGTCCACCTCTAATCGGGTTCCCGTCATCCCAACGGGGTCGGTGATCCCCTCCTGGCCGTCCACGATGTATTGCCGGGGGATGATGTGGATGATCTGAAGATCCGGGGAGATCGGGATTGCGCGCGCGGCCTCAATAACTCGCCGTACATCCTCCGCGGTAATGGTTCGGTCCGACCGCGTGATGGAAATGACCGCGGAATTATTGATAGAGCGGATGTGCTTTCCCGCGATGCCCACATAGGCCTCGCGCACCCGCACATCCGCCATGTTTTCCGCCTCCTCCACGGCCTTACGGATGGACTGGATGGTGCGCCCGATATCCACCACCACGCCCTTCTCCAGGCCGCGGGAGGGCGCAACACCCACGCCGATGATCTCGATGAGATCATCCACAACATTGGCGATGAGACAGGCTACTTTTGTTGTCCCGACGTCCAGCCCCACCACCAATTTTTCCCGCTTCATGCCATCACCATCCTCAACCGCCCCGCTTAAGAATCACCACATCGTTCGGGCGCAAATCCACGGCCGTATACCCCTCTAACAGCCCCGCCCGCCAAAGCTCTGGGAGAATACCTAATTTTTCCGGGACTTGGCAAATTGCACCCAAAAAGACGGTGGGCGTACCCAAGGCCACCCCTTCTCCCGAGGAAAAATCCAGTTTGGGATAGCGTTCTCGCAATAAAGCTGGAAGCCTTTCCCACGCCAGCCCTGCCTCCACTACCTCTCCCGGCACCCTTCCTTCAACCAGAAAAACGCCCCCAATCCTTGCTCCTTGGGCTTCTTCCAAAATCACGCCTTCCCTATCCACCCACACTTTTTTCCCGCCTTGCAGTTCCACGGCCAAAACTGGAGACCGCTCACGGACCTCAATTTCCACACGCCCATAAAAAAAGCAAACGCGGGTGACAATGCCCAGAACCCGCGGATCACTCTGGATCTCCCGACACAATGGCTCAAGGTTCAATCGAAGTATGTTCGCGCCAAGGATCCCCCCTGTCAACTTTTCCACGGCCACATAGCGGGTGGGAAAAATCCGCACCTCCCTCACGGTGAGGAACCCTCCCCACCTCACGGAAACATAACCGCAAACTAGAAGGCAAAGGAAAAGGACAAGGCCGCGGAGGACTTGGATCAAAGGAGGACGACTTCGAGCTCCAAAGTCAAACTGAGGCCGAATTTTCGCCATACGGCATCCTGGATGCGCTCAATCAAAGCCAAGACATGCGAAGCTTGAGCGTTTCCCAAATTTACGATGAAATTCGCATGTTTCTCGGAAACCTGGGCGTCACCCACCCTGGCGCCCTTGAGGCCGGCTTGATCGATGAGATACCCTGCGGAAACCCCTTGGGGATTGCGGAATACACAGCCGGCCGAGGGGTACCCCACCGGCTGCGTCCGCTTTCGCTCGAAAAGAAGGTCCTCCACGCTTTTGATTTCCCGGGGAAGCTCGAGTTCCACCCCAAGCACAGGAAGGCGCTTTTCCCGGAAAATGGAGTTCCGATAGGAAAAGCCGCACTCCTCGCGGGGAAGAAGGGCCAAAGTTCCGTCGGGAAGAAGGGTTTGCACGGAAAGAACGTAGGAGGAGATGGAGCCGTATTTGGTGCCGGCGTTCATCACCACAGCCCCGCCCGCGGAGCCCGGAATCCCTGCCAAAACCCAAAGCCCGCGCCGAACGAGGCCGGAAATGGGGAAACCTGGCTCAACCCGAATCTTTTCGCCCTCTTCCTGCACTCCGCGGAGGCGACCGGTGTGGATGACAAGACCGGGAAAGCCCTGATCGGGAAAAAGCACCTTTGCCCCGCCGCCGATCAAGCGATAGGGAATTTTCTCTGTGCGCACCCTGCGGATGGCCTCCGCAAGGGCTTCGACCTGAGGGGGAAAATACATGACCCAGGCGGGCCCACCGATACGAAAGGTGGTGTAGGGTGCCAAAGGCTCCCAGAGCCGAAATTCCCCGGGCAGATCCTCTAGGAGCCGGCGGAGAGCGAACGGGCCATCTCCCGGCTCAAACGCCATATGTCTCCGGCCCCGAAGGCCACCACGATATCGCCGGGGCGGATGATCTCCGCCGCGGCTTCCATGGCTTGGGAAAGATCTGGCCTAAACAGAGCTTTTCCCCCAGCCTGCCATACCGCTTCCACCACGTTTTTCCCACTCACCCCGGGAATGGGCTTCTCGAACGCAGGATAGATCTCGGTTACCACAACCTCATCCGCCTGCGCCAACACCTCACCAAAACGGGAGGCCAAAAGGGCCGTGCGGGTGTAGCGGTGGGGCTGAAAGATGGCAACGATTCGCCGCCCCGGCCACCCCAATCTCAACGCCTCGATCCCCACGCGAAGCTCAGTGGGATGGTGGGCGTAATCGTCTACCACGAGATACCCGTTCTCCTCGAGAACTTCCAGGCGACGTTTGGGCCGCGGGGCGGAAGAGATGGCCTCGGCGAGGAAGGGCAAGGAAAGACCAAGGATGTGCCCCGCGGCCAGTGCCGCTAAAGCATTGCGCACGTTGTGTGGCCCGGGAGCAGGTATTTCCACAGGGCCAAAACGCTTGCGGAAAACCCAAAGCTCGAAGGCCGCGCGGTCGCCGGAAAACCAAAGACCCTTTGCTTGAAAATCGGCATCCGAAGAAAAACCAAAGGTCACAACCCTGGGTAATCCCTGCAGAATTTCTACCAGCCCAGGATCGTCCGCGGGCGCCACCACGTACTTTGCCCGGCAAAGAAAAGCGTGAAAGGCCTTTTTCAGGCCGTACAAACTCCTGTAGGTGGGAAGGTGGTCGGTGTCCACAGAGGTGAGGACGGCCAGATAAGGAGACAGATAAACGAAGCGGCCGTCGGATTCGTCCACCTCGGCCACGAAGAATTTCCCTTGCCCCCAGGTAGCGGAGGGGAGGCCGGGGATTTGACCGCCCACGTAATGGCCAGGCTCAAACCCACCTTGGCGCAAAAGATGAGTGAGCCAGGTGGCGGTTGTGGTCTTTCCGTGTGTGCCCACCACCGCCAAAAGGAGGCGGTTTCCCAAAAGCTGGCGCAACGCGTAAAGGCGAGGCAAAGGGTCCTGCACAGCCCTGAGCTCCGGGTTTTCATGGGACACCGCCGAGGAGAAAACCACGGCGTCCACACCAAAGGGAATGTTTTCTGGGGCATGTCCACAGAAAACCTCTGCCCATTCCGCAGCTTCCCAGAACTTTCCTGAGGGCTGGAGGTCTGAACCGGAGACCTTAACCCCGCCCTGCCAAAGGAGGCGGGCCAGCCCGGCCATCCCGTCCCCGCCGATGCCCACAAGATGAACCCGGGAGAAATCCCTCATGACCTTTCCTTTCCCAAGGCTTTCAGGGCTTGGGCCACGCAACGAGCGGCGTCGGGTTTGGCCCAGGCCCTGGCCGCCGAACTGAGCTGCAAAAGCCTCTCCTCGTCCTCCCAAAGGCCCGCCACAAGGTCCAAAAGTTTTGACGGCGAAAGCTCCCTTTCCCGCAAGAGGAGAAATCCACCGCGTGCTGCGGCGTATTCCGCGTTGATCTCTTGATGCTTATGGGCCGCGCCTTCCCAGGGCACGAGGATCCCCGGCCGGCCCGCGGAGGAAAGCTCGGCTAAGGTGGAGGCGCCCGCCCGGCAAATCACAAGCCTTGCCCGCGCCAGAAGCGCTTCCACCCGCTCCGTAAAAGCATGAGCTTCCGCCCAAATCCCCCTTTCCCTAAGCCTTCGGGCAAGCTCCTCGGGATCACCGGCCCGGCCCGTAATCACCTCAACCCGAAGGCCTGGAATTCCCGAAAGCCCTGGAGCCGCCTCCAAAATGGCCTGCAAAAGTTTCCGCGAGCCCAAGGACCCCCCGAGCACCAGGAGTTCCTCCCCCAAAGTCTTTGGAACCCTCGCGATTTCCGGGCGCACCGGAACGCCCGTGACCAGGGTTTTTGCGGTCCTTGGGCAACCGAGGGTTTTTGGGAAGGAGAGGAGGACAAGATCAGCAAAACGGGAGAGAAATCGGTTGGCAAGGCCCATGATAGCGTTTTGCTCGTGGAGAGCCACAGGGATCCCCAGGCGCTTCGCGGCCAAAACGGGCGCCACGGAGGGGTATCCGCCCATGGCCAGAACCACGTCGGGCCGGAATTCCCGCAAAAGCCGGGTGGCCCGCTCCAAAGCTTTTCCTTGGCGGAAAAGGGCCTTGGGCCAGGCCCAGGGGCGGTCCCGGGGAAGGCCCTGGGTAACTAGCGGAAGAAACTCAATCCAAGGGCGACTTTCCGCGATTTTCCCCTCCAAACCCTGGGGATTCCCGATCCAGCCCAAAGAGACTCCTGGGCGAAGCCGCAGCTCCTCCAACACGGCCAACGCGGGAAAAACGTGGCCGCCGGAGCCGCCTGCCGCCACGAGGACCCTCATGCCAACCCCTCAGGAATTACCAAGGCCACGCGGGACACACGGTGCGCGCGGGCCACCCCCAAAATGAGCCCCACCAAAGCGAGGCTCACCACGGCCGAAGACCCTCCGTAACTGAGGAAAGGCAGGGTTAACCCGGTTATGGGCAACACGCCCACCACCACACCCAGGTTCAACAGCGTCTGGAAGCCCAAAAGAAAGGAAGCGCCCAGGGCGTAGAGGGCACCGAGCTTGTCCGGCGCGCGTTTGGCCACAAGGAATCCCAAAACCACAAGCCCTACATAAAGGCTGAGCAAAACGGAAACCCCCAAAAAACCTATCTCCTCGGAGACCACGGCAAACACGAAGTCGTTATGCGCGGAGGGAAGATAAAAAAGCTTGACTCGGGAAGCACCAAGGCCGCGGCCAAAAGGCCCCCCGGAACCGATGGCCAAAAGGGCCTGATAAAGTTGGTAACCCACGGTGTCCCGGTACATCTCGGGATTGAGGAAGGCGAGAAACCTCTCCCAGCGGTAGCGGGCGGAAAAAAGGAGGGCCGTTCCCAAAGGCAGGGCCAAAGCACCCGAAACGAGGAGGTGTCCTGTGGGCACACCACCCACCCAAAGAAGAAAAACCACCAAAGCGGCGTAAATGAAAAGCATGCCGAAGTCGGGCTGCAAAAGAAAAACGAGGGCAAAAAGGCCGAGAACGAGAAAGTGGGGGAGAAGACCGTGCCGAGGGTTCATGAGAAGGTTTTCCCGGCGGATGAGGGAGCCAGAAACGTAGAGGAGAACCGCAATTTTCCCGAATTCCGAGGGCTGAAGCGCGAAAGGCCCAAGGGAAAGCCAGCGGCCGCCGAAGCTCAAACCAGGAATGAGGGTGAGCAAGGTGAAGAAAAAGGCGACCAAAAGGAGGAGATCATCAATGGAAAGCCAGCGATGGTAGTCCACTCGCCAAAAAAGAAGGAGGGCGAGAACCCCTACCGCCACTGCGGTGGCCTGGCGCTTGACCATGGCCCACGGGTCGTCGTAGAGCCTTGTGGAAATAGGAGCGGAAGCGGTGCTCACAAAAATGAGCCCCGCAAGTACAAGAAAGATCGCCACCACCAGGACCTTTCCCTCCAGGCCGAGCATCACAAGGAGTGTGAGTCCAAAATGCCCAAAGGCAAAGGAAAGGGAGGGCGAAGCCTTCGGTCCTATGGGCTAACTGAAGGTGCGGGAGGTCCTACGTTTTTCGGACAGCTGACTCTTCCCTAAGCTTCTGAAAAGCCTGTTTGAAGGCCTCCCCCCGGTGCGCGTAATCCCGGTATTGGTCGAAACTCGCGCAGGCGGGGGAAAGGAGGACTGTGTCGCCCGGCTGGGCTAGGCTATAGGCCTTGCGCAGGGCCTCCAGAGCATCGGAGGCAAAATCCCTAGGAATTCCCCAGGCCTTGAGGAGCGCGGCGAAAAATTCCTGGGATTCGCCGATGAGCACGCAAGCCCGGACCTTCTCGCGCATGGGAGCCTCCAAGGCCTCATAGCCGCCACCTTTGTGGCGGCCGCCCAAAATGAGGACCACCGGCCCAGAAACTGCCCGAAGCGCGGCACAAGTGGCATGAGCATTGGTTCCCTTGGAATCGTTTACGAAGGGGATGCCTCGGATCTCCCCCAC
>Ga0065719_100586_pt1 | contig 24778 bp, 30 predicted proteins | sample GBSCel85sediment_FD_59106 | JGI IMG/M metagenome (GOLD analysis project Ga0065719, IMG submission 59106) | Hot spring sediment microbial communities from Great Boiling Spring, Nevada - Cellulolytic enrichment CS 85C v3 (version 3) | ecosystem: Environmental > Aquatic > Thermal springs > Hot... | reverse complement strand
AATATGTTGCCCTCTTGTTCAGAGGGCCGCTCTACGTCTTCGATGCTCAAACAGAGAAGCTCGTGAAGGTTCTGAGCGAGTACAGGGTAGAGGAGCTATAGCGCTCTCACCTCGATCTTTCTTGCCTCCACGTCCTCCAAGTGAGCACCTATTCCGCCCACTGTGAGCTCTCTCCCGTCTTGAAGCCTCACTCTTATGTTTCCTATACCCCTGTAGGAGTTCTCAAACTCTCCGACAACCTCGCCTGTGAACTCTACGGGTGAGCCATCGCTTGTACGCCTCCCCTCAACGTGTACTAGTACCCGCCGCCCCGCCTGGCTCAGCGCTCTTATGTGGTCGAGGGCTCGCGAGATGTGCACGTAGCTTCTGCGCTCGAGGCTATCAAGCCTCGTGAGCAAGAGCTTTGAGCCCGACCTGATGTAGCTCAGGTAGTAGGCGGCGAATATTCTAATCAAGTTCTCGTCGGTAACCAGGTAGGATACCACTTTCCTCTCCTCCCAGCCGATTATCAGCAGAGTACGGTGGAGATCGGGTATTACTATCGCCGGAGCTCTAGTGGGCTTCACCCTCACCTCGTCGAAGCGCNTAAACTCGTCGGGGACGTTCTCANGGGCATCGTACAGAACCGCGCACGTGGCTATGTCCTCTCTGACCATGCTCGCGATCTTCGAGGCCAGGTCAGAGTACCCNGANAACACNAGCTCGTACNCNGCCGAGCNTACNGTCTCCTCNAGCATGTTCAAGGCCGAGAAGTACCCCGTCGATGTCCACACACCAGCTTCTTTTGGCTCAGCAGCGAGGGAGGAGACCTTGCCCAGGACTTTGTGGAGAGCCTTCTTTTCCTGCTCGTGCTTTTGCCTCACGTAATTCACTAGAGCGATTTGAGGTGGGAGGGCTGTGAACCGCCTAGGTCTGCCCTCCGAGACCATGATGAGCCCCTTCTCCATCAAAGAGCGGACAATGTCGTAGACTCTTGGTTGAGGAATTTCGCTCCTTGAAGCTAGCTCGGTTGCTGTCAGAGAGCCGCCGCCCACCAGAGCTGCATAGGCCTTAGCCTCGTAGCTCGTGAGCCCCAGCCTTCTCAGTAGCTCGTACAGCTCGTCCCCAGACAACCTCGCACCCGGAGGGGTTGTGAGCAGGTGGGTAAAAATGCTAGCGCACAGCAGGAGGACCGTGCCCTAATGCTGCGTAAAAACTTCCTAGATGCTCACTCTGACCTTTGCCCCTCTGTACGCCACGTTGAAAGACATGCTAACCCTGCAGGGGGATGCGCTGCGCTCATAGGAAAGACTCTCTCCGGGCTGGATCTTGAGCAGCCCGAAGAGGATCGCCGTCCAGACTCCGCCCGCTGAGCCTACGTGGAAACCGTCGCTCGTGTTGCCGTAGATGTTGGAGATATCCGCTAGGGCGGCCTGCCTCAGTAAATCATACCCCTCCTCGCTCCTCCCGAGGTACAGAGCTAGTGCCGCGTACATCGGCAAGGATAACGAGCTGGCATGCGTTGTTCTTCTGAGATAGTACTCGTAGTTCTTCACGAGGACCTCCCTGGGGAACTTGTCGCGGAGGAGAAACATCGCGGCAACAACATCTGCCTGCTTGATAACCTGGTACTCATGTACTGAGGCTAGGACCTCTTGCGGGAGGTTTTTCTCGCCGAGCACTCCCGGCTCGATCGTGAAATCCTTCAGCTTGAAGTACCCCTCGAATTGCTCACACAAGCCATCGCTCTCACAGGGGATCTCCAGCTTCGAGGACACCTCAACCCACTTGCTGATTTCCTCCTGGGTCACGCGGAGCTCGAGGAGCCTCTCTCTGAGCTTCGAGTCCGCGAGAGCCTCTCTGGCGTAGTGCGCAGCTAACTCTAGGTTGTGCTTAGCCATCACGTTCGTGTAGAAGTTGTTATCCACGCCGACGTGGTACTCGTCGGGGCCTATGACGTTCCTTATCACGTACTTACCCCTGGCGGGATCCCATTGAGCGCGAGAAACCCAGAACCTAGCGGTGAGCACCAGGATGCGCAGGCCGCATCTCTCGAAGAAGTCCCTGTCCTGTGTGAACCTGAAGTACAGGTCGACGGCGTAGGCGACGTCGGCGGTTATGTGGTGCTCCAGTTCACCCGTGAGTATTCGAACCCTCCTCTTGCCTGCGAGGTCTAGGGGAACCTCCCGGGGGGTGGCCTCGAGACCGTCGTCAGCGCTCTCCCAGGGGTACTGTGCGCCCTCGTAGCCGTTCCTCCTAGCGTTCTCGATTGCAGCGTCGAGGTTTCTACACCTGTACTCAAGCATCTTCCTGGCAGCCTCGGGTTTGAAGAGCAGGTAGAAGGGAAGAGCGTAGATGTCCGCATCCCAGAAAACGTGCCCCCTATAGCCGTAGCCGTGGAGACCTCTTGCAGGTAGTATGAAGACCTCGCACTCGTCGTTGTAAACCTGGAGTAGGTGGAAGGTGTTCAAGATCAGAGCGTTTGCGAAGTCTTCATCGCCCTCGATGCTCAAACCGAGCTCTCTCCACTCCCCTCTCCCCACGAGCTCCCTCGTGCTCATCTAGGAGAAGACTCAAACCCTCTACTTCGTGGCCTCGTTAGCCTGCTTCACCGCGTCCTCGGGCTTCAAGCTGAAGACAGCGTACCTCTCCACAGAGAGGCTAGTACCCGGGGATATGTCCACGCAAGCTACCTGGCCAACATACTTACTCGTGGTGTAAAAGCTCCCTCTGATCCCATCGGGCAGCCTAGCAAAAGACACTATACGCAACCTATACCTGCCGTCAGCGGTTTCCACGTCCAGGGTTGGGAAACCCCTGCACTCAGCGCCCGTGACCCTGTAGAGCTTGACGGAGACCCCCGGGGGGCACAGAGGGGTTTGCCGTGTCGAGCTCGATGGGAGCTTTTACGCAAAGCCTCCCGCTGGCATCCAGGCTTTTGATGAAAGCTTTGAGACCCACCAAGCCCCTGAGCGACTTGTGGACAAACCTTCTGCTGCTATAGCGGATCCTACCAGTGGGTGATGATAAAGTGGTATTTATCTCGAGGAGACCGCTCCCGGTGTCTAGGGTGTACTCCACTCCCTCCGGAACAAGTGGAACCCCCTCCAGCTCAAGGTACAGGGCGTGGGCGCGCGGGAGGTTCACAAGCTCCCGGTAGAATACCGGTGTGAAGCTGTAAATCCCGGAAACCAAAGCCCCGTGCTCGGACTCTACAAACTCTGGATCCCCTCTGATGCTTACAAAGCCGTTTGAGAGCGTGGTCAGAGTAGCTATGACCTCCCTACTCATCTTATCCTCTGTGAAGACAAATTTCCTCATGCACGGCACCCTACGGCTTCCAGCAGCTCAGCAGGCTTCCAGAGGGAAAAATCTGTCACGACGAGGTCCGCCCCGTAGCTGGCGAGCTCTTCGTCGAAGCACCCTACCGCCTTGCCTCCAGCCTCCTTGGCCGCCTCAACCCCGGCTGGCGAGTCGTCGAAAAACACGATGCACTCTGCGCTGCGAACCCGCGAGAAAACTTCCTGCAGGGCTCTCCGGAAAACTTCGCGCTTCGACGAACCCTTACCGCTCACATCAGCGTCAAAAAGCTCAGCAAGCTTGAGCCCGCCTACCCTCACCCGCTCAGCAAGGACGAGAACGTTCCTAGACGCCGACGCGAGCACCTGCGTGATGCCGCCAGCCCGCGCTTTGCAGATGAAGCTGACTACACCCCAGTTGACGCTGTACCTCCCCTCCTCCACGAGCCTGAGGTACACCCTGGTCTTGTACTCAGCAAACTCCTCGACAACGCTCCCACCTCTCTCAGCTAGGAGGTGGGGAGCGAGGTTCTCGAGGATGTTTCTGGCGCCTTCGAGTCTAGGTCTGCCCGAGACGTACCTCGAGTAGAACTCGTGGCTGAAACCCCTGATCCCCCAGTGCTCGCAGGCGAGCCGCCACGCATCCTCGTGGGGGGTTAGGACTATCACGCCATCAAAGTCCCATACGAAGGCGGCCGACCTCGGCATCATCAAGTTACTACTGATAGTGGTATATAAACTAGATTTTAATGCGAGTGAGAACCACCTTGAAAGCTTCAGCATAGCCTGCTGCGCCTCATACCGTCTTAAGCCCCAGGTGAGGAAGAGAAACGCCTCATCAGGGTAGGGCGTGTGTCGGCACTGCGCACCTCCAAGAGCGCTAAATTATGCTCGCGAGTCTGAGCGGGAGAAGGTTCGCTAGTACTAGGCATTAGAGTCGGCGAGCGCTACCTCAGGATTCGAGACCGGCTGCTGGCTCTACGCTCAGCTTAGACCGCACGGTAAACCTTATACAGGACTACGTGTAGGTCTACTTAGGGCATATGGGCTACGTGACGGTTTCAGCTAAGATTCCTAGGCGCTTGAAGGAGATGCTGGACAGGTACGGTATCAAGCCGGGGCCAATCATCAGGAGAGCTCTCGAGGAAGAGGTTAGGAAGCGTGTGCTGGGCGAGCTTGAGGAGAAGGCGAGAGAGCTGAGCGCGAGGCTCGCCCACGTGAGCGACGAGGAGGTTGCTGCCCTGATACGGGAGGACAGGGAGAGCAGGTAGCGCGAGGGGCAGGTGGGGATGTACCTGTTCGACGCGAGCGCCATTGTAAACCTGGTTAAGCGGGGTTCGCTCAAGCCGCTGGGTGGGGGCGCCAGCCTCGACCTGGCGGTGTACGAGTCGCTCAACGCAGTCTGGAAGGAGCACGTGCTGCAGAGCCGGGTGGACGCGGGTACTGCAAGGGGGCTCGTGGAGGTCCTGACGGGTGTGTTCAGCGTGATCCCGCTGGAGAGCATCAGAGGGTTCGAGTTGGAGGTGTACGAGCTAGCATACAGGGAGGGGTTGACCGTGTACGATGCCGCGTACCTCTACGTGGCGCTCAGGGAGCATTTGACCCTGGTGTCCGATGACAGGAAGCTCCTCGAGAGGGCTTCACGCCACGTCAGAACAGCCAGGACCGCAGACATCCTGAAGCAGCAGTAGCAGCCAGCCAAGCTGGGCAGCAGCCAGCCAATTCACGCGCGCATCTTATGCTAAAGCGCCGCCGTCACGCTAGGGCAGCTTCTCTCTGAGGTCGCCCGGCCCGATAGCTGCTCGCGGCAGGCTTACCTTCTCTAGGAGGTCTAGCAGCTCGCTGTCGAGGGTCAAGAGAGGGAGCCCGCCGGTAGCCGCGGTCGCGTAGAGAAGGTTGTCGAAGAGGTCCCTGTGCCCCAGGCTGTACAGCTTCACTGCGAGCGAGTATGCCTCAGGAGGAGTATCGGCGGCTTCGAGCCCGTAGACAACCCTGGCCGCCCCCTCCCTCGCCATCCCCGCGACCTCCTCCAGCCCCAGCCTCCCCCGCCTGGCCTCCCTCAGGAGCACCATGACTGCCTCCAGGAGGCTGTACGGGGAGTAGTAAGCCCGGATACTCCCCCTCCGCTCAGCTACGAGCTCCAGGCAGCCGAGGACCTCCTCCCCAGCGTCCACGCCGAAAGCTGGGAGGAGGAAGGACGTGTCAAGCAGCACCTTGAGCATCGCGGGCGCCCAGCAGCTCCTCCTGAGCCTCCACGCTGGCTCTCTCGAGCTCCTCGGGCGCTAGGCGCAGCCTCTTAGGGGTCCGCCTCGCCTCGGCGAAGAAGTCCGGGAGCCTTCGCAGCACTATGCTCTCACCCTCTACGGTGAGGACCAGCCTCTCCCCCTCCCTGAGCCCCAGCTCCTCCACGACGCTCCATATGAAAGCAGCTTACCTCAAAAACTAGTTTATTAGTGCAGGGATAGTTTCTCGAAAACTTCAGCATTGCGCGCTACTGCACCCATGCGGACTCGCACACCATGATGGGGAAAGAAGTTGTGCATCAGAAAATACCGCTAGGCGGTGCGCATGGGGGGTCTGTGCGCGAGGTCTTGCGTACGAGGCTGCGGGGCGCTCCTACTTCCGCTACCCACGGTGGAGTTAAACCTCTCTACCTTGCCGGCTCCTTCGCTCTGATGGTGGCAGTCTGGGTGGAGGTGTAGGAGGCTGCCGGTAGGCGTGGGGAGTGCTAGCACTGAGCTACGGCTTTGAGCAGCCATGCATTGCTCTTTATCTCGCTCAGCCTCGGCAGCAAGTCCCGGGCCATGAGATCCGAGAGAGCAGCTACCTCTTTGTCGCGGCCGCAGCCAAGCACTCCCAGTACCTTATCCCTGTATGAGTAGAGCGCGAGAAAGCTCCTGCCCCTCATGTCCCCCTCGATCACCAAGTCGTCCCAGGCGGGTGCGTGGCCGGCATACCTGATGCTCACGCCGAACTGCCAGGTCCAGAAAAAGGGCACACCTCTGTAAGGGGTTTTGACACCTGCCATGTTCAGAGCGGCTACTCTCCCCAGCTGCTGGGCTGTACGCCAGTGCTCTATGGATACACGCATACCGGTGCGCCAGTCCGGGAAACTCGCGACATCTCCCGCGGCGTAGACTCCGTTACCTGCGTGCATGTACTCGTCCACAGGAATCCTCCCCCTCTCGTCCAGGCTCAGCCCTCTGATGAAGTCCACCACGGGCTCTATACCTACCCCTACGATCACCATGTCGGCTGGCACCCGCTTACCGTTATCCAGCACAACACCCCTGACCCTCTCATCTCCCTCGATCTCCTCGACCGTGTGCCCCAGGGCGAAGGCAACACCATTCTCCTCGTGAAGCTCGCGGAAGAAGACCCCGACCTCCTCCCCGAAGACCCTCGAGAGCGGGGTGCTCTCGGGGGCTACCACTGTAACCTCGAGCCCTCTGCTGCGGAGTGCTGAGGCTATCTCCATGTTCAAGAAACCCGCGCCGACCAGGACAGCGCGTCTGGAAGCGGTAGCCCACTCCCTGATGAGGATAGCGTCGTCCAGCGTCCTGAGCGTGAACACGCCTCTCAAGCTCTCGCCCGGAATCCCCAGCTTGCGGGGCCTACCCCCTGTGGCGACCAGCACCTTGTCGTAGACTATGCTCTCGCCGCTGTCCAGAACCACAGTCCTCGACCTAGCATCGAGCTCCACAACCCGCCTACCCAGTAGCAGCTTCACACCTAGTGCGCTCCAGAAAGCCTCGTCCCACAGGTAGAGGCTCTCCACCCCCATCTCGCGCATGAGGAAGAACTTGCTGAGAACAGTTCTGTCGTAGGGCAGGTGCTTCTCAGCTGAGATCAGCACGATCTCGCCGTCGAAACCAGCCTCCCTTAGGGTCTTGGCGGCAATAGCCCCGCTGGCCCCACCCCCTATCACGACGTAAACCTTGTCGCTCCGAACAGCGGGAGACTGCACCCTGCCTGCAGCCTCCTCTGCACTATCCACGGGAACCTTTACCAGAACCGCCTCACCTCTCACTTCCACGGTGAACCTGCGCAGGCCGCTGAGCGCAGGAGGCTCGATCACACTCCCTGTCTCAAGGTCGAAGACCGCGTTGTGCCACGGGCATATCAACCTCTTTCCGCAGATAGCGCCCTGGGACAAGTCCGCTCCTTTGTGCGGGCACCTAGCGGAGACGGCGAAGAAGCCCTCAGGNGTCCTCACCACGAGAATTTCCCTGCCTTTAAACTTGACCAGCCGAGGTTCGTGGAACTCCTCAGCTCTGCCCAGGTAGAGCTCCTCGGAGCTCATCCAGCCCAGTCTAGAGCTCTCCCGNGCTAATTTAGCATTACGCGGCGCGCGCGGAGAGAATTGCAGCTGCGAGGATGGAGTTCTGCAGCAACCTCCTGGGCGGTCAGCCATTCTCGATGAAGAACTTCCGCGAGGTGCGCGAGGTGTGCGACAGGTACGGCTTGCCCCTCGTCTCGGACATCAGCATGCTGGACCGGCAGGTGGCGCTGATGAGGCTCAATGCCGTGGCGGCTTCATCACGACGAGGAGCGCTGAGCTGTGGGAGAGGATGAGAGTCTGGCAGTCCGTGTTCGAGGGGCACCCGACCTACGGCGGTATGTCGCTGAAGGAGGCGCGATGCTGATCGACGGGCCGCGCTTGGCCCTGAACGACAACCTGCCCTTCTATGAGATAAAGCAGGTGAAGTACCCCGTGCGCATGCCGCTCGTACCACCCTCCAGGGACGAGGGCGGGTATCCGGCTGGAGCACTCCCGTGTGCGGTGTACCTGGCGAGCGGTGTAGGGACTATGGAGAGAGGGCAGGTCTCTATGGACAGGGATCCGAGGACTGGCTAGGAGGTGCCTGTCAAGCTCGACCCTGCACGCTTCGGGATACCACGGAAGACATACCTCAGAGGGCACTTGGACTACATCGTGGTCAAGCTGGTGTGGCTCTGGGAGCACAGAGACCTGGTGAAGTGGCTGAAGTGGGTGTACGAGCCGCCGGTCATGCGCTTCTTCGAAGGCACTTTTACGGACGCGGACTGCTGGGGGATAAGCTCTCACAGCAGCCTTCGAGCGGGAGCTGGGAGGGTATTGACGAGAGCCCTTCGCTCGCGAACACCTGGCTTTATACCCGTTTTCTGCGGCGCTGCCAGTCCGCTCAGACTCCCAGCGGTACGTTTAAACCTGTTTCCGGCTAGTGCTCGCCGTGGGTTTTGTGAAAGTTAGGGTGGGGGTGTTCAACCCGGCTGACCCAGGCCGGGTTCTGGACGGTCGAGGGGGTGGTGGACACTGGTGCTGTGTACACGGTGATCCGCAGGGACATCCTCGAGAGCCTGGGCCTGAAGCCGCTCGGCAGGAGGAGGTTTAAAGCGTTCGGCGGCTACGTCGAGCGGGACGTGGGCGAGGCGGGCCTCCTCCTCACTGGGTGAAAGGAGGACTGTGCCGGTGATCTTCGGGGAGGCTGAGGACGCCCTGGTCATAGGGGTTACCGCGCTGGAGATCTTCGGCTTGGAGGTGGACCCTGTCAGGGGCACGCTCAGAGAGGCGGAGCTTCTCCTCCTGTAGCCCAGCTGCCGGGGCGCACGCCCTCAAACTTGGAGGAAGAGATTAAAAGGTGTGGCAGCGTGGCTGCTTGAAGAGCATGCGGCAGCTGGTCAGGGTCACTAAGGAGCACCTGTTCTACAGCTTTGACCCCAGCGTGCCNCCCGCGGCTAGAGCTGCGCCAGGAGATCTGGTGGAGTTCGAGTGCCTGGATGCGCTGGGCGGGCAGATCACAGACGAGCAGCAGGCTCTCGAGAGCATAGACTGGAGCAAGGTCAACCCCGCTACGGGGCCTGTCTTCGTGGAGGGCGCTGAGCCAGGAGACGCGCTCGCAGTCAGGATCCTCAGCATAGAGCTGGCAGAGCGGGGCGTCGTGGTCACGATTCCNGGTGAGGGCGCGCTGCCCCACAGGACCCGGGAGGCTAGGACGAGAGTATGCCGGATCGCGGGGGATTTCGTCGAGTTCCTGGGCCTCAGGCTCAAGGCGCGGAAGATGATCGGGGTTATCGGCGTGGCCTCCAGCGAGAGGTTGCCCACGGGGACCCCCGGCAGGCATGGGGGGAACCTCGACACAAGGCTCATCACAGAGGGGGCAACGGTGTACCTGCCTGTGGAGTTCGAGGGAGCGCTGCTGGGCCTGGGAGATCTCCACGCGGTGATGGGTGACGGCGAGGTGTGCGTGGCGGCGTGCGAGGTGCCCGGCAGGGTGCTCACCCGCGTGGAGGTGGTGAAGGGCTTGGCACCGAGGTGGCCTGTGGTCGAGCTAGGTGATGATAGCTACGTGCTAGTGTCCAAAGAGGGGTTGGAGGAGGCCGTGAGGGCCGCAGTCGAGGAGGTAGTCAGCGCTCTCGGTAAGGCTATCGGCCTGGAATGGCACGATGCCTACATGCTGGCAAGCCTCGCTGTCGACGTCGAGGTAAGCCAGCTGGTAGATCCCCGCAAGACCGTGAGGGTCAGAGTGCCCAAGGACCTCATCCCAACCGCAGAGCTCCTGAGAGCGCTTACACCCAGGTGACCGCGCCCACAGCACGGAACAGCGCAACGGGGTAGTCCCCCCGGGGACCGGGAGGTCCGCTAGGAGTAAAGTGTTCGAGGTTGAGCGGGGTAGGCCCCAGCGCGGTCGTTACTCGCGTCTCCGTGTGCGGGCTAGCCGGGCTTCCTCGCCAGCTTGACAACCCTCTGGTTGAAGGGGTCGGGTATGGCACCCCACTCCGGCCTATAAGCAGAGTAGCTCTCGCCGTGTCCATCGCCGATGTCGTAGAACACCCAGATCCCGATGCCCTCCCCACCCCTGACCAATCCGAGCTTCCTGGCTATCCCGCGCAGCCACTCCTCCGGGCTCCCCGCCCCCTGGTAGCCTGTCACCACGAGCTGCCCCTGGAGAATGCCCGAGTGCGTGACCAGTACCTCCTCGGTGTACAGCTCGGTGACCACGAGGAAGGGCGGATTGTGCTCGGCAAGGGCTCTCACCACCTCCACGTAGGGCTGGTCGATCCAGGCGGCGTAGAGCGGCTTCAGCTCCCTGGGCAGCGTGGAGTAGAAGCTCAGCAGGTCGCTGGCGCTAGCCCTGTGCCTCCAGCCGTACCACACGGCAATCTTCCAGGTGGAGTTGAGCTTACGAGAGGTAGTCCATCACCTGGAGGACCAGCCGGTTCATCCTGGTGCCGGGCTCGAGGTAGTCCTCCTCGGCTCCGTACTTCCACTTTGGGAAGATGGCCCAGAGCACCCTGAGCCCATGCCTCGATGCGAGCTCGTCGACCACCTTCAGATTACTGAAGTAGAGGGGTGTATCGTCCGCTGGCACGACAATGATCACCGTGTTGTAGACGAGCGATATCGCCTCGAAGTCCTCCTCCATAACCCCCCTGTACTCGCTCAGGTTCGCGTGTGCGTAGAAGTAGATCCTGTCCCCGTACCTCTCCCTCCAGAGAGGTGTGCAGGCCCTGGACGGGAGGATGTACACGACTGCTTTCACACCCCCCGGCTCAGCTGTGCTACGCCCGCTGGCAGCGGGCTGCTCCTGGTGCGCAACCTGCTCCTCAAGCCTCCTCAGCTCCTCGAGGAACTGCTCCCTCAGGGCCTCCGCCTCCCTTAGCGCCTTCTCGAGCTCCACCAGCTCCCTGGAGACCTCCGAAATTCTCTGGAGGAGGGCGATCGAAACGGCCAGCGAGGTGAGAGCCACCGCCAGCAGGGCGGCAGCGAGGTAACGAGCATTCACGCAGTCTGCCCGCAGAGTTTAAAGAAAAACATTGCGTGAGCTTGCGCGCGGCCAAGCTGAGGAAAGGCGCCGGGTATGCCCTGCGCCTACTTCCTCTCGGCCAGCTCGCGGTTGAGCGCTAGTATGCCCGCTGGGCTGTCCTTAACGAGCTTTACCTTTGCCAGGAGCTCACCTGCCGTTTTCTCCTCCTCTACCTGCTCGCTGACAAACCACTGCAGGAAGTTCTCAGCGGCCTTGTCCCCGGCCTGCCTGGCTAGGTCGACCATCCTCCAAATGCGCTGCGTGTTCTCCTGCTCAGCCCTCAGGAAGTCCTCCGCAGCCTCGAGTATGCTTTCCCAGGAGCTCTTCGGCTTCGGGATTTCACCGAGCTCAACGCTCCATCCTCTGTCCACGATGAAGCCGTAGAACCTCATTGCGTGCTCGAGCTCCTCCTTGGCCTGAACCTTGAAGAAGTTCGCAAAGCCGCTGAGAGACAAAGAGTCGAAGTACGCGGCCATTGATAGGTAGAGGTAGGCGTTTCTGAGCTCCTGGTTTAGCTGGCGGTTGAACTCCGAGACCAGGCTCGCAGAACTCATCGAGGCGGTCAAGGAAGTAACCTGTATAAAAGCTGCTCCTTAGGCCTCCGAACAAGCCTCGTAGACGCCCAGGTAAACCCCTTAACCGGGGCTGCACAGCGGAGCGCGGACCTTACTCGCACGCCGCGCACTCAGCACCCCTCTGGGTTCAGGGCCGCAAAGCGTATATCGCCAGCAGTGCAGCTAGCCTCCTGGAGGATGAGTGCACGTCAGGCTGATTGATGATGCGATTGGTCTTTCCTGACACCCCCCGTGGGCGCGTTCTCCCACGTTTGCGCTCACTCGAGTTCACCCAAAGGTGTAGCTGGCTCCAACCCCGCATGGCAGCACCTCCTCGTGGACCCTGCTCAGCAGTTCAAGCGCCCGCTTGCCCGTGCAGTGGCACGCCACGAGCTTCTCCACGCTGAGCTCCCTGAGCCTCCTGGCTGTGGCCAGCACCTTTTTCTCGTCGCTCTCCACCAGGTGGAGACCGCCGATAACCGCGGCTATACTCCTGTCAGGCAGCATTTTCAGAGCTTCCTCTACAAGCCTCTCAACCCCCGGGTGGGAGCAGCCCACCACCAGCACCACTCCTGCACCTGTTTCGACAGCGAGCGCCTGCTCCCTGATCAGCACGCCCTTGTACTTCACCTCGAGCGGCCCCACTAGGTGCAGGCTCCTAGCCAGGCTCCAAGTACCACCAGGTGTTACCGCTGCGGCGCTGGGATTTCGCGAGAGCAGTGCAGAGAGGCCTCCCGCGTGATCCCAGTGATTATGTGAGATCACGACAGCGGAGATGCTCCGCGGGTGCACACCCAGCACGCCCATGTTGTAGAAAAGCACCGCGGGGTCTCCGCCCGCGTCGAAGAGGATCCTCGCCCCGCCGACCTCCACGAGACAGGCGAAGCCGTGAGCCGGGATCAGCCTGCGGTCGCGCTCCTCGTTGTCATAGAGAACTGTAAAGGTCGCGGAGCTCAAGCCTCGGGCCACAGNACCCCCTGATGACAGGACCGCTATAGCTTTTTCCCGGGGTACTTCAGGCCTCCAGGGAGGCGAGGAACAAGGGCACTGTGCCCCGGTCCAGGAGGACTGTGCGCAGGGGCTTCCTGCCAGGCTTCAGCGAGACGCCCCACTTGACCTCGAAGCCTCTCACACAGCGCTCGAAGACCGCGATCACGTCTACCTCGGTCCCATCCCTCCAGTAGTAGACAGGGGGCCACCCTGGAGAGGTGCGAGACCACNGTCGCCTCCACTACAGCTGGCTCGCTGGGCTCNACGCGNGTGTAGCGCGANAACACCCGGTAGAGGAAGGGGTCCGCCAGGACGACCTTCTTCTCCTTCCTGTAGTCCACCCTCCCGTCGGGCGANGCCCAGTGCACCACTTTAGCCACGAGCAGCCTCTCCAGGTGCTCGACGTAGTCCCTGGCCGTGTGCGGCGATGAGATCGAGGTGGACCTCGCGATGGCGTGCCAGCTGACAGGGGTTGTGCCTACTTCGAGCAGGTAGGNNAGCAGCTCCTTGAGGTAGGCCTCGNTCTTCCCCANCTTGACCCAGTCCGCGACGAGCCAGTCGAGGTAGGNNTTGTGGGACAGGTAGGTTACCCGCCCCTGCGTGAAGTACTCGCGGATCGGCAGTGGGAAGCCTCCTGTCTCCAGGTACGCCGAGAACATGCCTGTGATGAGCTTCTCGTAGGGCTTCAACGCCGCTAGCTCGCCTAGGAGATCCTCCGCGTCGGGCTGGACCGCGGGCAGGTCCAGGCTCCTGAGCACGCTCACGTATTCGCGAAAGGACAGGGGGAGCATCACGATATCCCTGCCGCGCCCCCTCCTCCCCGGGAATCGCTCGGAACCCGCTACCAGCTCCAGGCTGGCCGACCCGGTGACCACGATGACATCGCTTGTGAAGACACCGCGGTCCACCCTGGACTTCAGAGCTCTCCACCACTCCTCTACGAAGGTGATCTCGTCGAGGAGGATCACGGACGACTTCACCCCCCACCTCTCCCTTGCCGAGAGGTAGGTGTCCAGAACCTCGCCCAGCTCGTTGTAGTCGCCCAGCTCGTCGCAGGAGAAGTAGAAGACCGAGCGCGGGTCACGCTCCCGCGCGAGCTCGTGTGCCAGTATCTTGAGAGCGGTGGTCTTGCCGACCTGCCTAGGCCCTGTTAAGAAGTGAAGCGCGTAAGGTTCTAGAGTGATCCTCCTGAGCACCGGCGGTACCCAGCGGATGGGCGATCTCAGCCACTCCTCGTAGAGCGGATCCCGCTCCCCGAGCCACCAGGGGTTGTACTCCTCCACGTGCATAACCGCTGCACAGATATACTTAAGCAATTTGCAATCAATCTGCATAAAGCTTATATTTTTCATAGAGCCCGGGATAGCCGCTGTGTGGAGCCCGAGATCTCAGCCCTGCCGGCGCTGCCTTACTAGATGCTGATGCTGATGATGCTGATGAAGGAAATAAAGAATATTTATTACGTGCAACCCGTAGAACCCCGTGAGCAGCTACTCGAAAAAAGACTTGTTCAAGCTGCTACTGGGACCGCTCCTATTCCTGCTTCTCGCGCTAGCCCCACCACTACCAATGGTGGAGGAGGCTGCTTCGATGGTCAAAGCACCCTCCCCGAAAGCCCCCCAGATCGCTCTGGGCGGCATGTTCTGGGTGGCATCCTGGTGGGTTACGGAGGCCGTGCCCCTAGGCCTCACGGGAATACTGGCAGCGGTGCTGTTCAGCTTCCTCGGCTACGTAACGTGGTCTAAGGCTCTCACCAGCTTCACGAACCCCATAATCTGGATCTTCATCGGGGGCTTTGTGCTCGCAGCAGCCTTTAGGAAGTGGGGTGTCGACAGGCGGGCCGCCCTGGCAATAGCCAGGCTGTACAAGGGAGGGAACCCCGCGCTGACAGCGTTCTTCGTGGCATGCCTCCCAGCCTTCTTCCTCTCTGTCACAGGCTCCATCACGGCCTCTGCGAGCGTGGTGTTCCCCATAGCGCTCTCCCTTCTATCCATGGTGAGAGCTTCCGACAGGTACTCTGAGGCGACGATGCTCGCGCTGGGAGAGGCTGCCACAGCGGGGGCGATGCTCCTCCTCATAAGCACTCCGCCTAACCTCATCGCGAAGCAGGTGATCGAGTCCAGCGTGCCAGGCTTCAAGCTGACCTTCATCGACTGGTTCATTGTCGGGACACCTCAGGCTAGTGGCTAGGGCTCTTCATCTCCTGGTTCCATCGTGTTTAAGCTGGTGAAGTTCGAGGAGAGAGAGGTCAGGGTCCCGCTGGTCAGCAGCGAGAGGGCGCCCCTGTCCCTCGAGGAGAAACTCGTCCTGGCAGTGTTCGCGCTCACGCTCGCCCTCTGGATACTCCCAGGAGCTCTCGCTATAGCCGCGGGCTTCGAGCCCGGCCTGGAGCCCCTGGCGAGCACCGTGTCGAGCTACCTGCCCGAGGCAGCCCCTGCAGCTCTAGCCGTGCTGCTGCTGGGTCTCCTGAGGACGNGCAAGGGGCCGCTGCTGACAATGCAGGAGATATCAGANGGGGTGGACTGGAACGTGGTNTTCATGTTCGGTGGGGGTCTCGCGATGGGCGCGGCGCTCGACGCCAGCGGATTCTCGCAGTGGATCGCGCTAATGATTTCAAGCACCGGCGCGCTCAACACCTTCACCCTCTCGGCAGTGGCAGCTCTCCTCGGCTTCCTCATCACCTTCCCCGCCTCCAACACGGCAGCAGCTATAATCACGACTCCTCTCGTAGCCTCCATCGCTAAAGGAGCTGGTATCAACCCCGTGGCGCCTGTGCTCTCCGCGGCGCTCGCCTGCTCCATATCCAGCGCCCTCCCCTCCACAACCCCGCCCATGGCCATCATCTACGGCCTCCAGGAAAGTCAGAGCAGCCACCATGTTCAAGGTGGGGATCCTGTCGGACCTCCTCAGGCTGGCATTCCTCGTGGTGACGGAGCCCTACCTCGTCAGCACCCTGCTGGCCCTGAAGCACATCCCCTAGCGAAGTGCTTCGAAATTACTCGTGTCCCCACTCGAGCTTCTTCAGCATAAGCACTAGGGTCGCTGAGAGCCAGGCCGCTACGCTCAGCGCAGAGACCCAGAGTGGGTAGGCGTGTAGGTGCCCGGTCAGGGCCTTACCCATGTCCACCAGGGCCGCCGTGGGGATTGCAGCGCAGAGGCTGCGCAGAGGCTCCGGCAGCACCAGCGGCGAGTAGAACACTGGGGGGAGCAGTGTGGTCACCGTGTAGAGAGGGTTTGTGACAGCCGAGATGTTCATCGGGTTCTTTATCCTCAGGATCACCGAGAGCGAGAGGAAGAGGCCGAGGAAGGTGGCTACGACCGAGAGCAGCACAACCAGCAAGAGCCCGGACAGGCTGATACCAGCCATCGCCGCGACGAGCAGCACCAGGGGGAGCTCGCTCACGAAGAGCGGGATGAAGGAGCCCAGGACAGAGCCCAGGATGTACTCCGCTGGTGTCAGCGGCGAGGCCACCCTCCTCTCGTACTCACCCATGATCCTGTCGTACCCGATCCACTGCGCAGCAGAGTTCAAGCCCACGCCCCAACCGCTCGCCAGCAGCAGGGCTACCGTCATGTGCCTNAATGCCTCCAAGCCGCCCCACGCCGAGGCCAGGATAGTGAAACAGACCACCATGACTAGGCTCTGGGCGATCCACATCCACTGCCTCCTGAAGACCACGAGCTGCTCGTAAGCCACCCCGGCGATCCTCCAGAGGAACCTCACGGCTGCCACCTCTTCACCACCTGCAGGTACACGTCCTCCAGGTTCACCTCGTGGACTCCGTGCACATCCACCTCCAGCTCCCTGAGCAGCTCGTAGAGCTCCTCCCTCGCTCTAGCGTAGACCACCAGCCTGTCCCCCAGGCGCATGTGCGGCACGTCGCCGGGCAGCTCCCCGCGGCTGTTCACAAACGCTTTGTACCTCCAAGGGAAGGACTCCAGCAGCTTCTGCGGGTTGCCCGCGGCAACAGTCACACCAGCGCTGATGAAAACCACGGTGTCGGCAGCCACCTGCGCCTCGGAGAGGTTGTGTGTCGTCATGAACACGGTCGCCCCCTGCGCCGCAACCTCCCTCAGCACCCTGAGGACCTCGTAGCGCCCCTCCACGTCGATTCCCGTTATCGGCTCGTCGAGGAAGTAGACCTCCGCGGGCTCCGCGAGCACAGAGGCTACGAGAGCCCTCCTCATCTCCCCGCCGCTCAGGAGCCACAGCCTCCTCCCCCCTGAGCTCCCACATGCCGAGAGCCTCCAGCCACCTCCTCGCCTCCCTCTTCGCGTCGGAGTAGCTGACACCCCTCTTCATCAGGCTGGACACCACGAGCTCCTCAGGCGTCAAGTCCAGGCTGACGCGGTACTCCTGCGGCATGTAGGCGATGATCCTCCTGACCTCGCGGTACTCCCTCACCACGTCGAAGCCGCAGACGTACGCCTCACCCTTATCCGGCTTGAAGTAGGTCGCTAGGATCCTCGTCGTGGTGGTCTTCCCCGCGCCGTTAGGGCCCGCCAGGACACTCACCGACTTCCTCTCGAGCTCGAAGGTCGCCTCCCTCAAACCCCACACGCTGCCGAACTTCTTGCCCAGCCCCCTCGCAACCACGGACATGCCGACCATATGTGTAAAACTGAGCTTACATATAAGCTTTTCTTACATATGTACTATTAGCTTCGGAGAATGCGCGGTGCAGCTGCGAAAAGCTGAGAACGCGGAGCCGAAAGAAGTGAGAGCACGGAGCATCGCGGCTCTCGTCGGAAGAAGCGGTAGAAAAGCTGGGGTCGGGCGCCTTTTCATCCAGCCCCGCTTGCGGGGCAGTCGAGGCGCGATCCTGCCGGACCGTGTCTAGATGCCTTACCGAGGATAAATTCGTTTCTCCTGGGTCGCGCGGTGACGAAAGCGTAGCGGTGTTGGACATTTGTCGAATCACCCCGAGGATCGCTTGCAGCGCTGTGGTGGTTATCCACGTTAACCCCTCGGTATTTAGCCTGTTGACGAATAGCGGTATGAGGGCGCGGTTGGGCTGCAATCCTAAAGCTCTCATAGAGGCTGCAAGGAGCGATGGTAGGCGTAAGCTGCTGGAGCACGAGTCCCTGTGTCTTTGCGAGTACTACGGTATCCCGGTTGCGAAGTACGGCCTTGCGCAGAGCAGCGCAGAGGCTGTTGAGGTCGCGAAGAAGATAGGCTTCCCCATCGTGATGAAGATCGTCAGCCCGGATATCCTGCACAAGTCCGACGTGGGGGGTGTGGCGCTCGGTGTGAGAACCTTCGAGGAGGTTCAGGAGAAGTACACCTCCATCATCCGCAGCGTGATGCTCAGAGCACCGGGGGCCAGGGTGCACGGAGTCCTCGTTCAGGAGATGCTGCCCAAGGGCCTGGAGGTGATAGTCGGCGCCACTAGAGACCCGTACTTCGGTCCTGTGGTTATGCTGGGAATAGGTGGGGTTTTCGTGGAGGTGATCAAGGACGTGAGCTTCAGGGTCGCTCCTCTCACGCCCGTGGATGCTGAGGAGATGATTAAGGACCTGAGAGGTCACAGGCTGTTCAAGGGGTTCAGGGGCGAGGGGCCCAGGGACGAAGCAGCGGTAGTGGACGTGATCCTACGGGTCTCCGAGCTGATCACCGAGCTGGACGAGGTAGCGGAGGTGGATCTGAACCCCGTGGTAGTCTTCGAGGAGAGGCACGGGGCCAAGGTGGCTGACGCCAGGTTTGTGCTGAGGTGATGATGTATGGCAGAGCACCTGCACAGGCTGTTTTACCCCCGGGCGGTGGCGATTGTCGGAGCCTCTAGGGACCCCTCGAAGATCGGCCACGTAGTGCTGAAGAACATACTTTCCTGGGGATACCCGGGCAGAGTATACCCCGTCAACCCCAACGCTGACGAGATCCTAGGCTTAAGGGCTTACCCGCGCGTCTCAAGCATACCAGGGCAGGTCGACGTAGTCATCGTGGCTGTGCCAGCTCAGAGAGTACTCGACGTCGTGGAGGACGCTGGGAGCTCCGGAGCTGAGTACCTCGTAGTGCTCAGCTCGGGCTTCAAGGAGGTAGGCAGGGCGGATCTCGAGAGGGCGCTAGTAGAGAGGGCGAGGGAGTATGGGATGCGCGTTCTGGGTCCGAACATCTTCGGCTACGTGTACACCCCTGCGAGGCTCAACGCCTCCTTTGGCCCCTCCAACGTGCTGCCTGGAGGCGTGGCATTCATCTCGCAGAGCGGCGCTCTGGGCATCGCCCTGATAGGCTACTCTATAGTCGAAGGCGTAGGTGTGTCGGGTATAGTCAGCATGGGCAACAAGGCCGATATCGACGACGCGGACGTCCTGGAGTTCTTCCGAGAGGATCCGAACACAAAGGTGGTCATAGCGTACGTGGAGGGAGTTGCCGACGGCAGAAGGTTCCTCGAGACTGCCAGCAGCGTCTCCCTGCGGAAGCCGCTGGTGGTGATAAAAGCCGGGAGGACGGAGGCGGGTGCCAAGGCTGCTGCAAGCCACACGGGTTCGCTCTCCAGCGGGCCCCTGCTGTGGGAGGGAGTCCTGAAGCAGGCCGGCGCGCTACAGGCGAGGGACATCGAGACGGCCTTCGACTACGTCAAGCTCTTCTCCGCTTACAGCGTGCCACCGGGCCCCAACATCCTGGTAATCACGAACGGCGGGGGAGCCGGTGTCCAGGCCGCGGACACACTCGCTGAGAACGGAGTGTACCTGGGAGAGCCCCCGGCGGACTACGTAAGCTACCTGAGAGAGTTCCTCCCAGAGTTCGCCTCCACCAGGAACCCCGTGGACATCACCGGCGGGGCGCCCGACGAGTTCTACTACTTAGCCCTGAGGAAGGCACTCGAGCACCCTGAGATTCACGCGGTCCTAGTCCTCTACTGCCAGACTATGACCACGAACCCGCTCAGGACAGCGGAGGCCGTGGTCAGGGCTGTGGAGGAGGTGGGCTCCGGGAAGCCTGTGGTCGCGGGCTTCGTGGGCAGCGAGGAGGTGCAGAGAGCGATCAACCATCTCCTTGGGAGAGGCGTACCCGCGTACCCGACACCTGAGAGAGCCGCTCAGGCCCTAGCCGCGCTGTACAGGTACGCCGCGCTGCGTAGGGTTGTCGAGAGGAGAGTGGAGTACTTGCAGGCAGCAAGAGGAGAAAAAGCCAGGTTAGGCTGCGCCGAGAGCGTGGTGAGGCGCAGCTCTAGAGGATTGCCATGACAGCAGCCATCGTGAAGGCTACCGTGAGGGCCCTGAAGAACGCTGTAGCCAGGATGTTTCTGTACTCCTCGTAGAGGTAGCTTGCCGTGAGGGCGTGGAGCAGCTCAACGCTCGTAAAGGCGTAGTAGAGGCCGTAGGCGTTCATCGCTATGAAGGCCTTCACTATCTCCAGGCTTTCCTCCGAGAGCAGGCCCAGCGCCAGGTACGGCTTCAGCGCGCTGTCCACGGCGAGTGGGTTGGCCGCGATGGAGACCCACCACGCGAGCGGGAGTACCCTAGCCAGGTACTGCAGCGCTGCGGCTGCGGCGAAGCGGCCCCACCACCTGCCAGTGGGCACCTTGTCCTGTACTACGCGCCTCAAGAAGAGCTCGTCCACGAGCACCAGCGGCAGTAGCAGGACGAGAAGGTAGAGCATCAGCGCGAACCTCAGCGGGGTCATCGAGTAGTTGGCTACGATGCCTGTCATCGAGAGGTTGTACACGATGTACATGAAGAGCCACAGGACCACCGCTACGGTCACGCCGACCGCTATGTTCTTCAGAACGTTGTCCTTGAGGCCGGCCAGCGCGCCTCTGCGCAGCACGGCGTAAATAGCTACAGCCAGCAGGAGGGGGATTGCGAGGAAGAGGAAGTAGTAGACAGTGTACTGGGCGCCCGAGAACCTCGCAAACTGGTACTCGCGCCAACCCCAGTCGACGATCAGCGGGAAGATCGCGAAGGTCACAAAGATGTAATACGCAACACCCGCTAGAACCACTACCAGCGCGGTTCTGCTGGGCATCACAGGCTTCAGCTCGGCCACGAGACCTTTACCTCTCAGGTACCTGGTGACCAGGTAGGCTAGCGAGAGAATACCCAGCAGCGCAAAGAAGCCCGCCGAGGAGGAAGTAGACGCGAGCACGGCTGAGTCGAGGTGGTGGGTCGGTCTGCCCATTCCGAAGCTCGCGAGAACCCACTCAACAACCTCCTCCACAGTCTGCTTCGCGAAGACTACGGAGTAGTGATCCGCGCCGGGGACGACGACAAGCTTCCTCCCCGTGCCCTCCCTCAGTGACCCGAAGACCTCGGAGGGCTTACCTGCGGCCCGCGTCGCATAGTTGAAGAGAAGCTCGGCCAGAGAGGGCGGCGTGATCATGTCGTTGCTGCCCACGATGATCAGCAGGTTCCTCGGGGAGGTCGTGTTCACAGCGCCCAGCTCCCAGCCGACGTACGGGCCTATCATCACTACGGGGGCTCACCGTAGGCACGAGTAGCGCGAGCCTCAGCACGGCTCTAGAGCCCATCGAGTAGCCCACAGCCCCTATGCGCCCCGCGTCCACGTCGTCCCTCTCGGCGAGGTAGCGGACAGCTGCTATCAGGTCGTTGGAGATGTTAGGCGCAGTAATGGGGTCCCCGATGTAGTTCACTCCCCCCTCGCTGCCGTCGTGGCCCCTGTAGTTCAGAGCCAGAACCAGAACCCCGTTACGCGCCAGCTCGGTGGAGATCGCGTTCATGGTGTCCGAGGAACCGCCTAGCCCGTGCACCACGAGAACAGCGGGTAGCTTACCCGCGCTCCCGAGCGGCTTGTACACCAGGCACCTCAGCCTCGCACCGTCGGGGCCCGCTACGTAGACTTCCTCGAGCTGCACACCCTGAAACAGCAGGCTTCTGGCTGTGGCGGCTGAGGACAGGGCGAGAAGGACCGAGAGAAGGAGAGCCGCTAGCGCTGCTACGAGCTTCCTGTCTACTCTCTTTTTCTCCTCCTGGTTCACACATGATAAACCCCTCGCTCATGATTTATATGCTGGGACATACGTGTTAACCACCCACTTTTCATACAGCCGGGTAAACCCCACTGCTGTGGAACGGAGAAGCTTCTCCACTCGGTGGGCAGCGGTAACAAGCCTCTTCCTGCTGCTAGCACTGCTGCCGAGCACCGCCACGCTGCACGCCTCCTCTAGCGACCCCTACCACCCCTACGGCTACTTCACACACCCCTACCCGGATGTGGCTCTCAGAGCTGGTGACATAGTCATCGGCCACTACCCTGGGCAGGAGTACACGATCGTTGGCTACTGGTCGCACGCCGGGATACTCTACAGGTACGACTCGACGCTGAGAGACTGGCTTGTCGTCGAGGCGCTGTTTGAGGGGGTCAGGGTCAACACCCTGCGGGAGTTCCTGTCGCGCTACAGCGCGGTGGTGATCCTGAGGGTTAACGGCGTGTCCGACAGCGCCGCCGCGAAAGCTGCCAGCTGGGCTTACTCGAAGCTGTACTACCCCTACGACTGGAACGGCTACTACAAGCAGGTCTACGGCCCCTCGTACTACTGCTCAGAGCTAGTGTGGGCTGCGTACATGGCTACGACGAGCGTCGATATCGACGCGTACGTGTGGCTACCCCAGAACTGGTACGGAGTGCTGCCAGGGGAGATAGTAGCCGACTCTGACACGTACGCTGTGTGGTACAGCAATCTAGAGGGCTGAGAACGCCTCCCCAGCCAAAAAACGGGTTTTTTCCTAGGCTAACAGTGTTACCCTCTCGGCTTTTAGGCAAGTGTTGAACTTTCCCATCGGAGCCTGTATGAGTTCCGGAGTCGGGGTTGTGGGCGCATACAGCACGAAGTACGAGGCGAGGTCGCAGAAGGAGACCCATGAGATGATAAGGGAGGTTTCCACAAGCGTCTTCGAAACTGTGGATAAGGGGATGACGCCGGAGGAAGTAGACCTGATAATCATCTCGAATTACTCCGATAGCTTCGGCAATATCCTGCACACAGCACCCCTTGTAGCGTCCTACATCGGGAACATGCGGGCGACGGGCTTCAGGGTGGAGAACGCCTGCGCCGCTGGCACGACTGCTGTCTTCCTGGCGTGGAAGCTGCTATCCAGCGGCTCCTTCAGGAACGCCCTGATCGTGGGTTTCGAGAAGATGAGCGCCCAGGGTTCGGCGGCNAGGGCGAACGAGATCCTGATGAGGACNGCNAGCCCCGAGGAGTACAGGGTGGGNGCCCCCTTCGTTAGCCTCTACGCGCTGATNGCCNGGGAGTACATGAGGAGGTACGGGGCGACCGAGGAGGATCTAGCTCTCGTTGCTGTGAAGAACCACGAGAACGCTACCCGGAACCCCCTGGCGCAATTCCAGAAGAAGATCTCGGTGGAGGACGTGCTCAAGTCGCCCTACATCTCAAAGCCGCTCAAGCTCCTCGACTCTTCCCCGCTGTCCGACGGCGCGGTAGCCATCCTGCTGAGCGCCGAGCCGCGNANGTACACNGACACGCCGGTCTACATAAGGGGGATAGGTATCAGACACGACTACCCCGGCGTTTACCAGCGCGAGGACATGACCTCCATCGAGGCCGCGAGGCTAGCCGCGCAGGACGCCTATAGGATGAGCGGGGTGGAGCCCAGGGAGATAGACGTCTTCGAGGTGCATGACGCATTCACTATCTCGGAGATCGTGCTGTACGAGATGCTGGGGCTCGCAGCGCGGGGCGAGGGCTACAAGCTGGTGAGGGAGGGGGTCACGAGCTTCTCAGGTTCCCACCCGGTTAACCCCAGCGGGGGCTTGAAGGCGAAGGGGCATCCGATAGGCGCGACAGGGGTCGGCATGGTGGCCGAGGTGTACTGGCAGCTGCGGGGCGAGGCCGGCGCGAGGCAGGTCAGCGGCGCGGAGCTCGGGCTCGTCGAGAACCACGGTGGGACCGGCGCTACGTCCGTGGTGATCGTCTTCGGGAGGTGAGTAGGTATGGTGTGGAGAGTTAGGGTGTTTAGCGAGCTGTACACCGCGGTCGAGCCCTTCAAGAGCACGTACATAGTGGCTGTGGTCGAGAACGAGAACGGCGAGAGAAGAGTTGCCAGAGTCCCCGCGAGGTACTTCGGCAGGCTCAAGGAGGGGGTGGAGGGGGAGCTCAGGGAGGAGTGGACAATCTTCGGCACAGTCCCTGTGTTCGTCCCCAGCAGCGAGGAGAAGATCAGGAAGGTGGCGTTGATCACGGGAGGAAGCAGGGGGTATAGGCGCCGCTATAGCGGTTGAGTTCGCCAAGCACGGCTACGACGTCGTGGTCGCGGACATAATCCAGGATGCGGAGACCGAGAAAACGCTGGAAGCCGTGAGGAAGCACGGNGTNAACGCNTNNTTCGTGCTNATGGACGTGTCNAAGAGCGAGAGCGTGTTCAAGGCNGTNGANGANGNNGTCAGGNNNGCNGGGAGGATAGANGTNCTGGTGAACAACGCNGGNATAACCCGGGACACNTACCTGGAGAGGATGCGCGAGGAGGACTGGGACAGCGTGCTNGCTGTCAACCTGAAGGGNGCGTTCCTGTGCTCNAAGGCCGTGNTNCCNGTNATGAAGAGCAGTAGGGGGCGGCGTNATAGTGAACATAGCGTCNGTNGTGGGCATCCTGGGCAATATCGCTCAGGCGAACTACGCGGCATCCAAGGCCGGGCTGATAGGCCTCACGAAGGCTCTCGCCAAGGAGCTGGCCCCCTACGGCATCAGGGTCGTGGCGATAGCGCCGGGCTTCGTGAGGACGAGGATGGCGCTGGCGGTGCCCTCAGGCCTGCTGCAGGAGTACCTGAGGAGGATACCGATACCGAGGCTCGTGGAGCCGGAGGAGGTAGCCAGGCTGGTCTACCACGTGGTCGAGAACGAGGCGCTAAACGGCGTAGTGATACCGATAGACCTGGGCACCACCATCGCAGCGCCCTTCGCCTAAAGGGCGGGAGCCTGGAAACTCACGTGTACTCTTTCTCCCAGTCCTTCTTGGATGCCAGCATGAAGTCTACCACAGCGCTCAGGACCTTCAGCTCAGCCCTCCTCAGGGACTTTATCAGGCTCACGCGGGAGACGCCCAGCATCCTCGAGAGCTCCACGCTGTCGGTCCCCTTAGGCCAGGAGTAGTAGCCCTTGCTCAGAGCCAGCCTGAGGAGCTCCAGCTGCTTGGGGGTCAGCTTATTAAGCTGCGAGACCATCCTCAGGATCGGCAGGTAGTTTGCGGT
>Ga0065719_106729_pt1 | contig 24780 bp, 27 predicted proteins | sample GBSCel85sediment_FD_59106 | JGI IMG/M metagenome (GOLD analysis project Ga0065719, IMG submission 59106) | Hot spring sediment microbial communities from Great Boiling Spring, Nevada - Cellulolytic enrichment CS 85C v3 (version 3) | ecosystem: Environmental > Aquatic > Thermal springs > Hot... | reverse complement strand
TTTTTAAATTTCTAGGCTAATTTTTTTAGGGCTCGTGGTCTAGCGGTTATGACGCCGCCCTTACGAGGCGGAGATCGCCGGTTCGAATCCGGCCGAGCCCACTAAAAATAGAAAAGTTAATCTTCTTCATTCAAATTCAAAATTATGAAACTTTACGAATTCCAAGCGAAGCAAATATTCGCAGACTACGGAATAAAGATTCCCAGAGGATCTGTTGCAGCAAAATTAGAAGAAGTTGAAAAATTCGTCAAAGAGCTGGGCAGTAAAGCTGTTCTAAAGGCTCAAGTCTTGGTTGGAGGAAGAGGAAAAGCTGGAGGCATAAGAGTTGCCAGAAGTGTTGATGAAGCAGTTGAGATCGCAAGGGAAATGTTCGGAAAGTCGATAAAGGGAGAAATCATAAGAAAGATCTACGTGGAGGAGCTTCTGGATGTAAAGGAAGAATGGTATATGAGCGTAGCACTCGATAGGGTAGAAAAATCCTTCTCCTTGATCTTCAGCACAGAAGGGGGAATCGATATAGAAGAAATTGCTTTGAAATCGCCGGAAAAGATTTTCAAGATAAGAATAGACCCAAGATGGGGTCTCTGGGACTACCAGCTTAGGGATCTGTTCAGCAAGGCAAGGATAAAACAGGACTTATGGAGGGAGCTAATGACAATAGCAAAGGCAATTTACAGAATTTTGATTGAGAAAGAAGCTGAGCTCGTCGAGATAAATCCTCTAGGAGTAACAGAAAAAGGTCTTTTTGCGTTGGATGCTAAGATAACGATTGACGATAATGCTCTTTTCAGACACAGAGAACTAGAAGCTTTAAGGAATTTTTCTGAAGGGCTCGAAGGCATTGCTGAGAGAGAAGGCATGAACTACGTAAAGTTAGATGGAAACATTGGAGTCATAGCAAACGGAGCCGGAATGGCAATGGCAACCATGGATCTAATCTACCTAGAAGGCGGAAGGCCTGCAAACTTCCTCGATATAGGCGGCGGTGCTAGTGCAGAAATGATGAAAAAAGCTTTGGAAATACTGACAAAGGATGAAAACGTCAAAGCAATATTCATAAACATATTTGGCGGAATAACAAGATGCGATGAAATAGCAAGAGGCCTAGTAAAGGCTTTTAACGAATTAAAGATAAATGTTCCAATAATATTAAGGCTTTCGGGAACAAACGAGGAAGAAGGCAAGAGAATAGTGCTCGAAAACTTGAAGGAAATCGAAATAGTTGAAACAATGGAAGAAGGGGCAAAAAGAGCTGTGGAGGTGGCGAGATGGCGATAATAGTGGATGAAAATACGAAAGCCGTCGTTCAGGGCATAACTGGAACGCAGGGAAGGTTTCATACAGAAAGAATGCTGAAATACGGGACAAAGATAATCTGCGGAGTAACTCCGGGAAAAGGAGGAAGCGAAATATTTGGAGTTCCTGTTTTCGATACCGTAAGTGAAGCCGTGAAAATGGGAGCCAATGCTAGCGTTATATTTGTCCCAGCACCCTTTGCAGCGGATGCAATAATGGAAGCAGCAGATGCGGGAATAAAGGTCATAGTATGCATAACCGAAGGAATTCCAGTTCACGATGAGCTGAAAGCTTATCTGAAGGTTAAGGAAGTGAAAGCAATCTTAATCGGTCCAAACTGTCCCGGAATCATTTCTCCGGGAAAATGCCATCTTGGAATAATGCCAACCCATGTTTTCGCTGAGGGAAACGTTGGAATCGCTTCCAGAAGCGGAACTTTGACTTACCAGATAGCCCAAAATCTTACCAAGATTGGAATCGGGCAATCGACAGTCCTAGGAATTGGAGGAGATAGAATAGTCGGACTTAGCTTTTCAGAAGTTCTAGAAATGTTCGAAAAAGATGATGAAACGGATGCAATTGTTTTAATTGGAGAAATTGGAGGCAGAGATGAGGAGAGGGCTGCAGAATTTATAAAGAGGCACATAAGCAAACCGGTCATTGCCTACATCGCAGGAATAACAGCTCCTCCGGGCAAGAGAATGGGGCATGCTGGGGCGATAATAGAGGGAGGAGTTGGAAGCGCCGAGAGCAAGATAAGGGCCTTATCGGAAGCAGGAGTTAAAGTTGGAAAAACGCCAAGGGAGGTTGCAGAACTGGTGGCAAAAGAAGTAAAAAGATGAGGCTGGACGTTCTGCTCGTAAAACTGGGCTACTTCAAATCCCGAAACAGGGCAAAGATAGCGATAAAGAATGGTCTAGTGATAGTCGAGGGAAAGGTTGCAAGAAAGCCCTCGATGGAAGTTGACATAAACGCTAGAATAGAAGTTCTCGATGATAAACCGGCTGGCTACTGGAAGCTGAAAGAGCTCGATGAAAAGTTCAAAATATTCAGTGGTAACGAAGTCGTTCTCGACTTGGGAAGCTCAGCAGGAGGATTTTTGCTCTATGCAAGCGAGAAAGCGAAGTTTGTCTATGGAATAGAAATAAGCAGAGAGTTTGAAGAAGAGCTTAGAGCGATTGAAAGCGAGAGAAAAAACGTGAAGGTATTCATAGAAGACGCCTTCAAGTTCGATATCGAAAAGATAGAGCCTGTGGATTTGATCCTGAACGATTTGACTCTAGATTTTTCCTCCTCAATTAAAGCTTTGCGAAGATTTCTTCCAAAGCTAAAGGATCAAGGAAGAATACTCTTTGTCGTAAAAGGAAATGAAGAGGTTGACTTTTCTGAATTCGAAGTCATATTTTTTGAGCATTCAATTAAAAAGAGGGAAGCTTACTACCTGCTGGGCAAAAAATAAAAAAGCTTATTTAGCCTTGTTGCCGAAAAAGGATCGGTGGAAGTATGAAGATAGCGGTTCTTGGTGCAGGAGTAATGGGGCATGGTATAGCGCAGGTCTGCGCAACCGCTGGTTATGAGGTGGCAGTCAGGGACATAAAGCAGGAGATCTTGGATAAGGCAAAGGATGCGATTGAAAAAAATCTGTCAAAAGCTGTTTCAAAGGGAAAGATCAGTGAAGAGAAGGCAAAAGAGATAATGGGCAGAATAAAGTTCACGCTGTCTGTTGAAGAAGCTGTTAAGGATGCAGATCTTGTAATAGAAGCAGTGCCAGAAATAATGGAATTGAAAAAGCAGGTTTTCGCAGAAGTGCAGAAATATGCAAAGCCGGAATGCATCTTTGCAAGCAATACTTCTGGACTGAGCATAACAGAGCTCGGAAATTCAACAGATAGGCCGGATAAATTCGTTGGTCTGCACTTCTTCAATCCTCCTGTTGTGATGCAGCTTGTCGAAGTCATAAAGGGAGAAAAGACGAGCGATGAAACGATTAAGAAAGCGGTTGAGTTCGTGAAAAGCATTGGAAAGGTTCCTGTGGTTGTTAAAAAAGACGTCGCTGGATTTATAGTGAACAGAATTCTCGTTCCATACCTAACATTGGCAATAGACGACGTGGACAAGGGAATTGCAAAGCCTGAGCAGATAGATAGCGTTTTCCTGAGCAAATACTCTTTCCCAATGGGACCCATTGAGCTATCCGACTTCGTCGGCTTGGACATTCTCTACTTCGCCGGAAACCAGTGGGGTCTTGTGCCAGTTCCAAAGATTCTGAAGGATAAATTCGAAAGAAAGGAGCTTGGAATGAAAACTGGAAAAGGATTCTACGACTGGAGTGCCGGAAGGCCAAAGATAGAAAAAATGGAAGGCTACGATGAGCTTCGTCTATTGGCTCCAATGGTCAACATCGCAGCTGAGCTGATAGAGCTCGGAGTTGCGGATGCAAAGGAAATAGACACAGCAATGAAGCTGGGAACGAACATGCCAAAAGGTGTATGCGAGCTCGGAGATGAAATAGGGCTGGACGTCATACTGGCAAAGCTCGAAGCACTTTATAAGGAAAAAGGATATGAAATTTTAAAACCAAAGGAACTGCTGAAGAAGATGGTTTCAGAAGGGAAGCTGGGAGTAAAGACCGGAAGAGGATTCTACGAATACGGAAAGACTGTTTACAAGAACATAGAGATACAAAAGGAGAACAGAATTGCGAAGCTGATAATAAACAGACCCCAGAAGCTAAACGCGCTCGATTTGGCAACTCTGGAAGAAATATCGAATGCGCTCAAGGAGCTGGAAAAAGATGAGGAGGTTAGAGTTCTGATAATTACTGGGGCTGGAGATAGGGCCTTTTCAGCCGGCTTCGACCTACAAACTGCAACAGATCTCAATCCAGTAAAAGCTGTCGAAATATCCCTAAAGGGCAACGAGGTTTTCTCACAGCTTGAGAGATTTCCAAAGCCGGTAATAGCTGCTATAAATGGCTACGCCTTCGGAGGCGGTTGCGAACTCGCTTTGGCTTGCGACTTCAGGATAATGAAGAGGGGAGCAAGAATAGGTCTAACAGAACTCAGCTTGGCTCTTATTCCGGGATGGGGAGGAACGCAGAGATTACCAAAGATTGTAGGAATTGCGAAGGCTAAGGAGATGATAATGCTGGCAAAAAGAATAGATGCGGATGAAGCTGAAAGGATAGGACTTGCAAAGGCAGTCGATGCCGAGAAGTTCGAAGAAGAAGTCATGAATCTTGCAAAACAGCTCGCTGAAATGCCGCCGATAAGCCTGAAAGTTGCGAAGTATGCCATAAACTTCGGCTACGAGCTTCCAACAGATGTAGGAAAAATGCTCGAAGCCCTGGCTTTCGGAGTAGCTCTTTCCACGCAAGACGTAATCGAGGGAATAACTGCCTTCTTCCAGAAGAGAAAACCGGAATTCAAGGGAAGATGAATTTTTTCTTCTTTTTTATGATTGTCAGAGATGGGAAGATTGAAAAAAGTTAAAATTCCTCCTCTTCAATCCTTTCTATCGTCACCGTGGGCATTACCTTCTTTTTAACAAGCTCGTATAACTTTCTCGCCTCTTCATATGGCACGTATTTAGCTGAAGTTGTTAGAATTCCAATATTGCCCTTAAGAGCTTCTTCGATCTTTTTTCCCTCAAGAGGAATCTTCTGCTTCTCGACGACTAAAGGAGATGGCTCTACTATTGCAGCCTTCTTTATGTATACAAAATCCTCATCCACTGGAGTTACAACAAGGGCTCCAACTTCCCTGCTTCCAAGCTTCACAGCCAAGACTACGTCGCCGTCTTCAGTTTCTCCCAAGTTCTCAAGGGAATACTCCACTATTCCTGTCATCAGGGATTCAGCCCTAGAGAGACTTGATTCCATGGCATTCTTCACGGCCTCCTCGGAAACTCTTTTGAAAGCTTCTATTTTCAANCTGTCCAGCTTCCAGTTTATCTTACCCGAAGATACCTCGTAATCGATGACGATTCTCACGACATCTCCTTTATCCAGCTTCAGATTGTCCACAAGAATGTTGTAGAGCAGTCTGTTCAGCTGGGCAACCGCTTGGGCTACCTCCTCGCTCTTAAGACTGCCTTCTTTCAGCAGATCGCGTAGTTGGGCAAAAGCCGTTCTCCTTATCTTGTCCGCATATGCTCCTGCTATAACTAAACCGGAACTCAGCTTGGGCAAAGCGCATCACCTTTGAAAATTAAAAACTCGAATTATTTAAGTTTTGCTAGGAATATACTTAAATACAAGGGTTCTGCAGAGGGAGCATGGAGAAGGTAAAGCTATCTCTTAACGATGAAATCGCAAGAATCAGCCTTAACAGACCAGAGAAGAAGAATGCAATGAATTGGCAAATGCTGTCAGAACTTAGAGAAGCTTTAGACATTGTCAAGAATTCTTCGGCAAAAGTCCTCGTCCTTTCTGGCGAAGGAGACACTTTCTGCTCCGGTTTGGATAGAGAGCTCCTCATAAGCCTGACCCAGAAAGGCGATTTTTTAGACAAACTTGAGGAGCTGATAGATTTTGTTCAGAGCTTAATAATAGATTTGAGGACAATAAAAATTCCCGTAATCGCGGCAGTCCAGCGCTATGCTATTGGAGGCGGAATGCAATTAGCTCTGGCTGCAGACATTCGTATAGCAACACCCGGAACAATATTCTATCTGAGAGAGCCAGAATTCGGAATAATTCCAGATATGGGAGCACTGCAAATACTGCCGAGACTTGTAGGAGATGGAATAGCAAGAGACATGGTATTCACCAGAAGACAGATAACTGCTGAAGAGGGCAAATTGATCGGACTCGTGAACGAGATATACTCCGATCTGGAAAAAGGCATTCAGGAATACGTGCAGAAGATTCTTTCCGTTCCCGACTACACGATAGCGGAAGCGAAGGCTATAATGGAAAGGAGCTGGTATTTAAGTCTGGAAGAGAGTCTGAAGGAGAACAAAGAGGCGCAGATTAGATGCATAAGGGAAAGCCTGAAGAGGTTCCAACAATAAACGGCGATACCGAGCTTATCTTAAGATAATATATAAACATGCTCCGTGCAAAAGGTTAAAATAATGGTTTTGCCTTAATTATAAAACTGTGAAAGCTCTGATGAGAAAAGATGAACTAATCGCCGAACTGATTTCAAGAGTTGCTGGTGAAATAGGGGCAATTCTATATTCACTTGGGATAAAAAACGAATTCACAGACGATCAGCTGGCTTTAGAACTCGGAATAGAGATAAGCGAAATAAGAAAGGCTCTCTTTGCAATGTATGAAATTGGACTGGCAGAATACAGGAGGAAAAAGGATGACGAGACGGGCTGGATGGAGTATTACTGGAAGATAAACTACGATAAGGCAAAAAACGTGCTGAAGAGGGAGCTCGAAAAGACTAAAAAGAACTTGGAAGCAAAGCTGGAGAACGAAACAAAGATGATATACTACATATGCCCGAACATGTGCGTAAAGCTGAACTACGATGAAGCGATAGCGAACAATTTCCACTGCCCAAAATGCGACGCTATGCTTCAGCATTTAGACTGCAGTGAAGCGATAAAGAAGATAAGGGAGGAAATAGAGATGATAGACAATCTACTGGCAAGCCTTTGAACACTGCCTTAATATTTCTTCCCTTATTTTCTTGCTAACCCTAATGCTCGTATCCATGATTTCTTCGAGAAGAGATTCACTGAGCAGGTAATCCCCGCTCTTCTGAATTGCAACAATGTTGTCATTTCTGTCAACTGTTATCGTTATAGTCCTCTCTCCCACGCTCATTTCATCTCTGGTTGGATCCACGAGAAACTTGTTTCCGATTATAAGAGAAGTTACGCTGACAGGTATGTCGTTAACCGGTAGGCAAAAGTCCTCTCCAAGTCCAAATCTGCTCGCCGGGACTATAGTGTTCATCAAAGCGCAGATTGAAGCAATTGCGGAAGCATCTAAAAGGTTTCCATCATCGTCTAGCGCGTGGATGTCAATAAAGGTCAGCCAAACCTTTTTTCCAACTTCTATGCAAAGCTTTGAGAGATCAACTGCTTCGCTCTCCCTTATTCCCCGATCTATGACTCTTGCAAGCTCTATCGAATTCTCATCAGGCGGCCCTGGCTCGAATGTAGGAGAAGCCAGTGGAACTAGCTCGGCATTTACTATTATTACTCCTCTGTCCGGAACGTCTGGAAATGGTTCTCCCGGTTGCATCTTAACTCCAACTACAACTTGTGTGTTCCCAAGCTTTACGTAAGCAGATCCCTCTGCCTTGCTAATTATTCCCGTCTTTATCTCTAGCTTCCTGAACTCATCGAATTTTCTGCCATCGATTCTTTCACCGTCTCTCAGCTTTGAAAGAACATAGTCTTTTTTTATTTCCGAAAGTATGTCCTCAGTCATTCCTCTCCCTCTTGGACAAACTTCTTCATTATCGCTTCTCTCTGCATCTGATAGATCTCCATTGCTCCCTTCTTAGCAAGCTTTATCGCTTCCCTTATTTCCTCTCTTGTCATTCTTCCGTCCATCTGCAAAAGGGCTATTGAATCTATTTTTCCTCCTCTCATCAGAAAAGCAATGGGCATGTCCGCTTCACCGTAGTTGTCTTCCTCCTTCATCGGATCCAAAACAAGAACTCCATCGACTTTTGCCACTGCAACGGAAGTAAGAATGCCTTTCATTGGAATTCCAGCATCAACCAATGCCACGCTTGCGGCGTTTATGCAAGCTGTTCTGCTTCCAGCATCGGCTTGAAGGACTTCGACGAATATGTCAATGGCACTTCTTGGAAAGAGTTCCTTCATTATAACCGCTTCGAATGCTTCCTTACTAACTTTGGAAATCTCTATGCTCCTTCTATCTGGTCCAGGCCTTTTCCTTTCTTCAACGCTGAAAGATGCCATGTTATAGCGATATCTAATTACGGCCTTTGTTGGATCCTGTATATGCCTTGGATGGGCTTCTCTTGGCCCATAAACTGCGGCAACTACTCTATTCTTTCCCATTTCCAAATAGCATGAACCATCTGCTCTCTTTAAATAATCGACTTCTATCTTAATCGGCCTGAGCTGGTCTGGAGCTCTTCCATCCAATCTCTTACCATCTATTATGAACCTTTCTGGTCGAGGCATTCTTTCCTCCTCCTTATGAACTCGGCAACTCTATCTGTCAATCCCTCAGTATGGGCTTCTTCTTCGATCAAATATATTGCCTCCTCGGCTATAGAGATCTTTCTTCTGTCTCCATTCAGCCATATCAGGCCATTTTGTCCAGCTACTATTTGAACATCGAGTTCGCTTTTTAACAGCTTTATCATGCTACCCTTTTTCCCTATAACCCTAGGAATCCTTGCCGGATTTATTGCCACGATCCTTCCAAACCTTATAGCCCTGCAGATCTTGTCTTTCATCGTCAGAGTTACCCTCATCCTTGGATCTATGTTTACAACCTTCGCAATCACAGCATCGCCCAAATCGAGGATTTCATTTGACTTTTTTCCTGGCTTTGCTTCCGGATTCTCGGTTAGAGGTAGAAAAGCCTGATAGGGAGAATTTATATCGAGATTCCAGCCATTGGCGGTAACTTCTTTAACAATTCCGATCACGGTGTCTCCAATGGAAGGAACGTATTTTCCTTTGAGCGGAATGACCTTGACAGAATTCTCTGTTTCATCCAAAAGACCGAGTATCTTTGCGTAAACCTTTTCCCCTTCAACGTATGTTCCGTATCCTGCTGCTTTGGGATTGTTCGAAATTAAATCTCCTGGAAGAACTATTTTTCTCATCCTATTCTCCTCAGAATCTTTGTCAGAGCTTCTCCTTTTGTAACTTTACCAAGAAGATCCATAAGATCCCCATACATTCCGCTCGGTATTCTCATGAGGCATATCCAGCTGCCATCCTTCTGCCATTCCTCTTTTGTTATCCCGCCGAATTTGTAAAGTGCAGAAATAGCCTTTCCGACATATTCAGCCGGAATCTTTATTGCAATTTCCATTTCTTCGAACTTCAAAGGAAGAATCGGCTTTAAAGCTTTGACTATGTCCTTTATTTGAGCCTCAACGGATTTGAAGATGTCTATGTGAACCTTAGCTTCCTCCAAAGCCCTTTCGATCCTTGCTGGTGGATGCGGTGTATTAGTTCTAGGATCTATAGTGTTCTTGCTCAAAAAAGTCACTATCTGCTTCTTCTTTGCCTCAAGCATTTCCCTTCTCTGTTCAGCAGTTATCTGGACTTCTCCTTCGAGTATTATAGTCTTGGCTATCTCTCTAACATCTGTTGTTCCAAAAGTTTTCTGCAATTCCTCAACCGGAACTCTTTCTCCTTTCCTCGCATTCCTGAATACTTCCTCGACTGCCAGAAGATCGTCGAAGTCAACTTCTTTGCCCTCCTTGAGATCCCTCGCAAGATATGGATCGACGAGGACTTCAAACTCTGCTCCACCCTTTCTAAGTTTTGCAACCACAGCTTTTTCAAGCGATACCATACTACTTCTTTAACTCAGCCCTTATTCTCTCGTTCGCTATTTCGACGTATTTCCTGAGCTCTTCAACGCTCATCTCGCGGTATACTTTTTCATCTGTCTTAACGTAGCCGACTTCCACGTTCTCAGCCTGAAGCTCGCTCTCTATGCTCTTCCCCATTGCAACAAGAGCCAAGATCAGAGCTTCTTCAAAGCTCAAGTCTTCTCTGTATTCCTTTTCAAAGAACTCCATGACAACATTTCTACCCATTCCTATAGCCGTTGCCTTGTATTCAAGCAGAGCTCCACTTGGGTCTGTTTCGTATAGCTTTGGCACGGAATCAACTCCTGCAATCAGAAGAGATACGCCGAAAGGTCTAACTCCTCCAAATTGCGTGAACTGCTGCTTGAAGTCGCAGATTCTCTTTGCCAGTTCCTTTACAGTAATCGGTTCCTCATAGGTTAGCCTGTTTATCTGTGCCTCAATTCTTGCCCTTTCGATCAGAACTCTGGCATCTGCTACGAGACCAGAAGTCGCTGCGCATATGTGTTCGTCTATCTTGTAGATCTTTTCAATCGTGTCGGCCTCAAGAAGTCTCGAACCCACTCTCTTATCGGCTACAAGAATGACTCCGCTTTTTGTCTTTATTCCTATTGCAGTTGCCCCTCTTTTTACCGCTTCTCTGGCATATTCAACCTGAAAAAGCCTCCCATCCGGGCTGAAAACGGTAATTGCTCTATCGTATCCCATCTGAGGCAGGTGCATAGCATCACCCCAACTTCTTCCTACAACCTTTCAGCGTTCCGCTTGTTGCAACAGTTATTATACCCAGCTTCTCATTCCCAACGCTTTCTATTAGCGTCAGGGCTATCATGACTTTCTGCATACTCTCAAGCTTGCATGAAACAATTCCAACTCTTCCATCGAATTCCTCAAGTTTCATACCCGTTCCCAAAGCTTCCACTTCTCCAAACAGCGAAGTCAAGCTTTCCATCATCGCATCCCACAGCGCTCTCTTATCAATGCTATTCTCAGCTATAATTCTGAACGCAATATATCTTTTTCTACTTCTCATCGATGGTGGCAGATTCATCTCCATCACCCCTGAACCTTGCCTTCTGTTATTTCCCTAAAAGCTGTCAAGACTGCTTCGACTTCCTCATAGCTCAATCCGTAAGTGGAGAGCTTGAAGAACCTTGTCAACCCAGGCTTTATACCATGGATCCCCCTTCTCTTTAGCTCCCTATACAAAAAGAATCTGCCGTCCTTCATGGATTTGGACATTTCGTAAAGTTTCTCAGCTTGGAAGAACATTAGATCGTGATTGTGTGGCTTCTCTCCGAGCTGTATTATTCCCATTTCTTCCATCTTTGCCGAAAAATACCTCGCCTTTCTGACTTCATCTTCCCACCTCTTTACCCTCTCCTTAACAGCCGGAAAGGATGCCATCATAGTTATTATGCTCGCACCTCTTGCCGTGCATCCTAGAAGCTCTATTTCCTTGTTCTTGAACCTCGAAGACTTCCTCAGCACTACTTCCTCCCATTCGGCTTTCATTCCAAGAACCCCTATTGGTCCGCTTGAAGCCATAGATTTATGCCCGCTTCCAACGATGAAGTCTGCACCTATTTCTTTGAGCTTTATTGGCATCCTTCCAATCGCATAAGCTGCATTCACTAGCAATGGAACATCGTAATCCTGACAAATCTTTGCTATTTTCTTTACATCAGGCAAATTTCCATAATTTCCATCCGGATATGTTATAAGGGCTAAAACAACTTCCCCCTTTCTCTTGGTTTCTTCCAAAACCTCCGCAAACTTTTCCGCGGAGATCAGAAAATCTGGATATCCGGAATTTGGGACTTCTGCTATGTTCAATTTAGCCCTTTCAGCGGAAACAAAGCTCGAATAATGAGCATTGGAATCTATCACAATCCATGCATCCTTCTTTGCTAAAGAGTGCATTACTGCGAACTTCGCTTCTCTGGCTCCAGTTGTTATTCTTGCAACATCGCAGCCTATGAACTCTGGAAGAGTCTTGTGAACGAAATCGTGAATTGGCGGATTCCTTATTTCATCCAGCTTCCCAGTGCAGAAGTCGCACACGCTGTAGCCATCCCCCCACTCAATCAGAGCCCTTTTTGCCTCTTCAGTCAGCTTTCCTCCAGTTTGAAGGGGATCGATGTTTATCATCCCCTTTGTCTGCCTTTTGAACATATCTAATTCCAAAGATCAAATGAAGATATCACTTTCCATATGCATAGCTGAGAACTACTTTGCCCTCGGAGTCAAATAAGTAAATGACGCCCTCTTTACCCAGTAGGCAGCTTGAACAGAGATAAAAATTTCCCCCATTTTCACCGCAACCTGAATGAATTGTCACAGTCTTACCGCCTTCAAGCGAAATTTCAGGAAAGATGAAATTCTTGTCTCCAATGCTTAAAATCCAATGTGTTAGATTGCATGCAAAAGGACAGCTGTTCTTCAGAACTAAAAATTCATCCTTGCAGTCTGCGCTGAGCTTCATGTATGCAATACCTATGCAACTCCTGCAGTCCAGATCTCTCCATATCCCCAGCTTCTGCTCTCTGGCAAATTTTTCAGCCTCCTTGAAATCCCTCTCGTATTTCAAACCCTCTGCCATCGCAAAAGCGAGACCTTCTCTTACAAGCAAGACGTTTACGAGCTTTCCATCGACGTAGACGTATCTGAGAAGTCTGCCGTATCTGTCCTTATCCTCTCTGTCTTTTTCCAGAAGAACTTCTTTCCCTTCGACCAGCTCTTTTAGCCTTTTTTTAGCTTCCTCATAGAACTTCTGTCCTTTTTCCGGCGCATTTATTCCGAGAAGGCGAACAAGCTCTCCATTGCTTAGCTTTATTGTGTCTCCATCGATTACTTCGACGACCAAAGCTTTCTCGGGCTCAGCACAGAGAACGAGAAGAAGAACTGCAGCCCAAAGGATTCGCCTCATATTCTTAACTCACTAAAAAATTTAAAGATCCTGTTCTTAAAACTATCATGGTCAAGATAGACGAGATAGACATCGCGATAATCAGAGAACTGCAGGAAGATGCCAGAAAAAGTCTGAGAGAGATAGCTGAAAAAGTCGGAGTTGCAGAAGGGACGATTTACAACAGGATCAACAAGCTGAAAAACCTTGGAGTTATAAAGAAGTTCATTCCTGTAATCGATTACCCAATGCTCGGCTACGAGATAACTGCAATAATTGGAATAACAGCCGAAGGAGATCAAATAGTTGAAATAGAGAATGAGATTGCAAAAGAGAAAAATGTGACTGCTGTCTATGACGTGACTGGAGAATTCGACATCCTGGTTGTTGCAAAGTTTGAAAACAGAGAAAAGCTGAACGAATTTGTAAAAAAACTTCTTGGAATGAAAAGCGTAAAGAGGACTTATACGATGCTGGTTTTGAACGTTGTAAAGGAAACACATCTAATCGAGCTCTAAGTCGTGTATTCCGAATTTATCTTCACGTATTCATAACTCAGGTCGCAGCCAATCGAAAAGTCCTCGTAGCTTCCCTTGTGAAGATCCACGATTATTCTGAAGTCCTTCTTCATCAAGTCTCTCGCTTCTTCTTCCTTACCAGTTATGAAACCTCTTTCGACGAGTTTAACACTCTTTTCCTCATTCTCAAAGATCACTGTTATTTTTTCATCAACTTCTGCACCGCTATAGCCAATTGCAGAAATTATCCTTCCCCAATTTGGATCTGAGCCAAATATGGCTGTTTTGACTAGAAGAGATCTAGCTATTGCCTTCGCAACAATCTCGGCATCCCTTTCGCTCTTAGCGCCCTTAACTACGACCTCGAAAACCTTTGTAGCTCCCTCTCCATCCCTCGCAATCTGTTTAGCTATACTATAGCAAACTTTTTCCAGTTCTCTCTCAAAAAGATCCCTTTCAACTTTTTCCCTTCCAAGAGAGATCAGAAGCACGGTATCGTTTGTAGAGGTATCTCCATCGACTATTAGCCTGTTAAGCGGCTTAACAGCTCTCTTCAGCATTTCATACAGCTCTCCAGCTTCGAATTTCGCTGCTGTGAATATGAAACATAGCATAGTCGCAAGGTTTGGAGCGATCATTCCGGCTCCTTTTGCAACTGCGGAAATCTTCGCATCCACGCTATAAGCCTTTTTTATAAATTTGTCCGTTGTCCTTATGGCGTTGGAAAATCTTTCAGCGCATTCTTTACTACTTCCAAGCCCAGCATATACTTCTGGAGCCTTTTTCCTTATCCAATCAATATCGAGTCTTCTTCCTATTACACCAGTTGAAGCCACTGCGATTTCTCTTTCACNGCACTTCAAAAGCCTCGCAGCAATCCTGCACATCTCTCTTGCATCTTCCANTCCCTTTTCNCCAGTAAATGCATTCGCATTTCCGCTGTTGACTATAAGCCCTCTGGCNTATCCGGAGCTTATGTTTTCTCTGCAGACTATAACAGGAGCCGCCTTTATCTTATTGCTCGTGAAAACACCTGCAATTGCCCCTTCAAACTTTGCAATTGCCAGTCCGAGCTTTCCTTCTTTAATGCCATTGCACAGAACGCCGAGATCCGTTATCTCCATGATCCTACTCAAGCATCGATTAAAAAACTCTTTTAAACTAAAAGCTGACTCGCTATATGGATCTCCCAACCCTAGACGATGCGGGCGAATTCGACTCTGTTCTGCTAAGAGTGGACATAAATGCTCCGATTGTGAATTCAACAATTCTGGATACCTCAAGGTTCGAAAGCCATGTTCCAACACTTCGGGAGCTAGAAGATAAAAAAGTAGTAATATTGGCCCATCAAAGCAGACCAGGAAGAAAGGATTTTACAACACTTGAAGAGCATGCGAAGGTATTTTCTAAAATACTGGGAAGGGAAGTGCAGTATATAGATGAGATCTTCAGCAAAAGAGTCATTGAAAGGATAAAAAACCTCTGCAGTGGTGAAATACTCCTGCTCGAAAACGTTCGCTTTTATTCAGAAGAACAACTCGAAAGAAGCGCTGAAGAACATGCAGAATCCATTTTAGTTCGAAAGCTTGGTAATCTATTCGACATCTTCGTAAACGATGCCTTTTCCTCGTTCCACAGAAGTCACGCTTCTCTTGTGGGCTTCATACCCGTTCTTCCAACATTCATCGGAAGACTTGCCGAGAAAGAAATAAAGGCACTCAGCAGAGCCCTGAAACCGGGAAAAACAGCATTCGTTCTTGGAGGTGCAAAGATAAAGGATCCGATAAAGGTGATGAAAAATGTGCTGCAGAACGGCATAGCGGAGAAAGTTTTCCTCACAGGAGTTGTTGCCAACTATTTCTTGACTCTCAAGGGAAATGATCTGGGAGAGGAGAACAGAAAGGTCATCGAGGAGAACAAGGAAGGAGTAAAAGACGAGGAGGCAAAGGCTCTGATTGATAAATACGGAGATAAGATAGTTCTGCCAATTGACCTCGGCGTCGAGGATGGCGGTGTGAGAAAAGATGTTCCTCTGAGTGAGTTCAATGGAAAGGGGAAGATCAAGGACATAGGAATAGAGACTGTCAACGAGTATACCCTAATGCTTTCTGAATTCGAAACAGTTGTCATCAATGGCACGGCAGGAGTATACGAAGATAGCAGATTTTCTCTAGGAACATACGAAATTCTGAAGGCAGCGACGAAAACCTATTCAATAGTTGGCGGAGGCCATACAGCTTCGGCTGCAAATCTCTTTGGACTCTCTAACAAGATTTCGCACATTTCAATTGCCGGAGGGGCTTGTGTTAGATTTCTGAGCGGTGAAAAGCTACCAGTGATAGAGAAGATAAAAGAATACTGGGAAAAAAAGTGGAAGTGGAGAAGGCAACTCAAATAAAAATTTAAATGATAAAAATTTCCATACATAAGAAAATTTTTTATAGTTTTAATTTTTCCTTGGATATCATGTAGAAAAATTTAAATTTCAGCCGCAGAATGCAAAACATGTCAGAGATCATGAGAGAATACGAGAGAAAACTGATTAGTGCTGAAGAAGCCGCAAAACTCGTAGAAAACGACATGCTCATAGAGCTTGGCGGTGCTGTAAACTTTGCGAGCATAGTGGACAAATATCTGGCCAGAAGAAAGTCCGAGCTTAGAAGCGTGAACGTCGGAACCTTTATCGACATAATGCCATACGAGTTTCTCAGAGTGGATCCAACGCAGGAAGTCTTCAAATGGCACAGCGGATTCCTGCATGTCTCCACAAGACCTTTCAGCAGAGAACTGGGCGTTTGCATGTTTAGACCAAACCTATACCACGATGTTCCGAAGATCGCAAGAGAGGTCTTTTTCAAAAAGATAGACATCGCATTCATTCCAGTGACTGCAATGGATAAACGTGGCTATTTCAACTTCGGACTCACCTGCTCCCATCTACGAGCTCTTGCAGATTCTGCAAAGACAGTAGTAGCGGTTGTAAAGAAAGACATGCCTTGGATCTTCGGAGGTTACGATGAGTGCATCCACATTTCCGAAGTTGACTACGTGGTTGAAGATGACGAATTTCCAACTTTTGCGCTCCCATTCATTCCGCCTTCGACAAAAGAGGACGAGATGATAGCCGAAAACATAATCGAGGCAGGATTAATACAGAACGGTTCAACTCTTCAAGTCGGAATAGGCCCACTGCCAGATGCTGTAGTTAGGTTGCTCAGAACTTGCGATTTCAAGGAACTTGGGGTTCATACTGAAATGATAGGTGACGGGACGAAAGTTCTGATAGAAGAAGGCATAATCACGAACTCGCAGAAGAAGTTAGATAAGGGAAAGAGCGTTTTCACATTCAGCGTTGGAACCAGAGATCTATACGACTATCTGGACAGAAATCCAGAAGTTGCAACTTATCCTGTTGAATACACGAATGATCCGATGATAATAGCGCAGCAGCCGAAGATGTTCTCGCTCAACCAAGCGATGCAGGTGGATCTCATGGGACAGGTTAATTCGGAGCAGTTGGGAATAATAAGCCCATCAGGAAAGCTTTTCCAAGTCAGCGGAACTGGAGGACAGCTAGATTTCGTAATGGGCTGTCTCTTCAGCAGAGATAGAATGGGAAAGAGTGTTCTAGCTCTATATTCGACTTACAACGGTTTTTCCAGAATAGTCCCCATTCTACCAGCTGGATCAGCCGTTACAGTGCCCAGATCGATGACGCAGTATATAGCCACGGAATTCGGCATAGCCTATCTGAGAGGGATGACAATAAGAGAGAGAGCCATTTCGCTGATAAAAATAGCACACCCAGACCACAGAGACTGGCTTGCAAAGGAAGCTGAGAAGCTGGGAATATTCCCGCCGAACTACACGGTTCCGGCTGGAAAGCCGGAAAACGTCCTGATAATGAGAGATTAATTGATAAAAATCTCATCCGAGGAAACAATAGTTGTTAGCTCAACTTTTTCTAGCATTTTTCTGAACTCCTCAACCTCTGGTGTGCTCTTAAGACCTTCGATGAAAGGCCACGATATTGGTTGATAGAGCAGCTCAGCCCTTATCTTCAGCGGTCTTTTGAAGTCTTTCTTCACGAGATATGTAATCCTGTCCTTTCCCGGAGAAAAGTTGTCGTCCTCAACTCCAATAGGTATAGTATCTGGATGGGCGGATGAAATTCTGAAACCCTTGGGCAGAATCCTGTTATCCTTCAGGTAGCCATGCGCCTTTAGCAAATCGGTCGTGTAATTTCCATCTCCTGCCATCATCACGCTCTCGTATATCTGAACCTGGTCATCTGAAGTTATCAGATCGTAGTGCATCTCCGGATAATCCTCTCCAACAACTTTCCCATTCTTCAAAACCCTTCCAGATTCAAAGATTATCCCGCTGGAATCTTCGACTACCAGATGAACTATCGCCCTCCGAGAGGGAAAGCCTGTGGGAAACTTGTGTCCTGCGTTGTTCGTTATTTCGACCAGTATTTCTATTTCACCTTCCCTAATCTTAACGGAAATTATCTTTATCTCAGCAGAAGACTTAAGCTGGTCTTCAGCTCTTCTGGCGCCTATTTCATCGCCCATTAGCTCGAGAATCTGCACGTTAGCTCCCGAGAAATGATGGTGCTTCGCTTGTCTTTCAAATAGATTTTCTGGCCTCGTAGATATTACGAAGCTATCGCCCTTCATGTGGCAGCTCTGACAAGTCTTTTTGGGGTTGTAGATGCTGTTCATCCACTCAAAGAATGTCGTCTGCTCGGGGAAGTGTTTAACTATTTTACCCTCCTCAACCGTGGGAGTGTAAAGAACATGACAGTTTCCGCAGAAATCGGCTTTTAGGAAAATTTCAGACTTAGTGGGGAAATAACCAACGCTTCTATACATTTCTATGCCGTAAGCGGGAATGAATGGGCCATAAACTGCTCTTTCTGGCTTTTTAGCAATGGGATCTATCAGGTAGTTTCCACTGATGTTGTTCCTCTTTATCTGATGGCAAAGAGTGCAAGAAACGCCTTCGATTGCGAATTCATGCAGATTGCTGGATTCATTTAGAAAACCGTTTCCGAGGATTCTAACAACTCTTCCTTCCAGCCTTGCCTCGATCTTCGCAAGTGGAGTATGGCACTTTGCACACTCCTCTTCAACAAAGCTTCCAAACATCACCTCATTGCTCAACTTCGCTATGAAGTATGGATCTCTAGCCGCATTCGAGTGCATCGACTGAGCCCAGTCGGAGACAAAAGATGCATGACATTCTGCACAGCTTTCGGATGTAGTGAAAATTCTTTCAGCATGCGGGAAAAGGATTAATGTGGCAAATGCAACAATGGACAGCACCTTAAGCAGCATGCGGTCTTTTGTAATCGCAAATTAATAAGCTTTTTCCACGAAAAATTTTAAATATTTGTATACAACAGATTTTTGATGAACTTGGCGAATCTGTTTGAAAAGCTCTCAATAGCAATTTATGTTTCCGGAAAAGATTTCGAATACGAAAACGAAAAGGCAAGGGAAATAAGGCTGAAGGAGAACGTAGACAGAGATAGTATTTTTATTAAAAATAAAATTTATAAAATACATCGTGAAAAAATTTCAGATTTTGACATATACTTTGCATTAGAATCTGAAGAAGGCACGGAAGCGGAGAAGCTTAGGATATACCAGCATTTTTTCAGAGAAGCAAGATACTTTCTTTTCATACTGGACAAAAAGGGCAGATTTCTGGAAATAAACCCCAGCTACGAAATACTCGGCTTCAGAAGGGAAGAACTGATCGGAAGCAATTCGAGGAAAATAGCCTTTGAGGATCAAATCGAGATACTCAGAGAAAACTTCAAAAAAGTGCTTAGAGGAGAGACTGTAAAGTTCACGTTCAGAGCAAAGACTGCAAATGGAGAGGAGAGGTATCTAGAAGTCGTAGAATGGCCGAGATTTTCGAATGGAGATGTAGTTGGAAGTGAAGGAGTTGCCAGAGACGTTACCGAAAGAAAAAAACTCGAAATAGAGCTTGAGAGAAAAAACAAATCTTTGAAAATTTTGAGTCAGGTAAGGAAGCTGATTTTAAGAGAAAGAGACGAATATTCTCTTTTGCGCAGGGTTTACAGGATAATGAGAGAATTTGGCATCGAAATCCGCGCATGGCTGGTAGAATCTGGCAAGCTTATGACAGCAACGCCAAAAGCTTCAAATTGTGTCATTAAGGAACCCAAGCTCTGGTATGGAAAGTGTGAATGCGAAAGGGCTAGGGAGAAATCTTTAACCGTTCCTATAATCCATGAAGGTAAAATATTTGGCTTGATAGCATTCTGTTCCATTGGTGAGCTCAGCGACAGCGAAATAGACACATTCTCCCAACTCGGAGAAGATCTGGGATTTGCAATGAATTACTACCAAGTTGAGAGACACAAAAAGATAATGTCCGAAATTCTAGTGGATAACCTCAAACAGTTCGAAAAAATCTCAGATAAGCTGAGAAATCCGCTTGCAGCTGCACTCGGATATCTGGAGCTGGAAGACGTCAGCTGTGAGGAAAAAATAAGAGAAGTAGAGAAACAGCTTAAAAGGATAACGGAAGTGGTCGAAGATCTGAGATTTCAGGAAGTTATGACCTTTCTCCTCACCAGGAAGTGAAGGAATCGTGTCATTTCTTTATGTAAACGGTCGCAGTCTCCGGAGTTTTTCCCTTTTTAACTGAATGGTAGTACTCATACGTCATGACTTCCGCATCTTTCAAAATCTCTGCATCCACAACTTCGCCTATGAAAAGCGTATGAGTCCCAACATCGCATTCCTGCAAAACTTTGGCTTCGATAAAAGCCACAGCATGATCCAAGACAATTGGAGACCCAGTTTTTCCAATCCTGAAGTTTATGCCTTCAAATTTGTTGAAATCCCTGCTGCTTCTAAAGCCAAATCTCCCGATGAATTGCATAGGAGTGTCTTTTTCCAGAACGCTTACAGCAAAAGCTTTTGAATCTTTTACAAACTCATAAGTCGCATTCTTCTTGTTAAGACAGGCTCCAATCTTTGGTGGCTCTGAAGTGAGCTGAAATACCGTGTTCGCAATCTGAGCTGACAACTTTCCATTCTTAGCAGAGGAAACTATGTATAAGCCGTAGCTAATCTTGTATAGAGCCTGAAGGTTCATCTTCTGCACCCATCCTCCTTTTTCCAAGTTCCGAATCAAGGAACAAGATAGCTCTTGTATCGTTTCCGGCAAGCTTTAGCTTTGTAACGACTTCTTCAAAGCTCTGCTCCTCCTCGACCTGTTCATTAACGAACCACTGCAGCATGTTGAAGGTAGCATGATCCCTTTCACCGATCGCAAGATCCACTAGATTCGATATTCTCTTCGTTACTTCTTTTTCATGAGCCAATGCGAATTCAAATGCATCGAGCGGAGACTTCCATTCCTTTGGCGGAGCCTCTATTGCATAGAGTTCAACTCTTCCGCCTCTGCTTACTATGTAGTCAAAGAACCTCATCGCATGCATCAGCTCTTCTTGCCACTGAACTCTCATCCAGTTTGCAAANCCCCGAAGTCCCAAGGATTCGAAGTATGCGGACATGGAAAGGTANAGGTATGCAGAATATATTTCCCTGTTCAGCTGAAAGTTCAATTCACCGACCAGCTTTTCGCTAATCGCCATGAACTTTTTTCTAGTCTATATTTATAAATCTTTCTGGGTTTTTCTTCAGACGAAGAACTGAGCAACGTAGTTTGCAGATATCATTAAGACCAGTGTCGAAAGGAAAAGCCTTATAATCTTTTCAGGCATGAACTTCTGGAATCTTGCTCCAAGATACATGCCAATGAATCCGCCCACGCCAAAGGAGAGGCCAATTTTCCATTCAGGAGGATAGCCCAACAAATAATAACTGAAGATGCCAAAGATAGAAGTCAAAAGCGTTCCCAAAAGCGTTGCGCCGGCTACTGTGTAAATGGGCAAACCAAAGAAGCTTGCGAGGATTGGAGCCAAAATAGCTCCACCGCCTATTCCGTAAATGCCCCCTATTATTCCGATCAGCAGTGAAATGATAAAGATTGCAACTGGAGAGAATGAGAAAATTTCTCCCCAGAACTCGTATTCTACTCTTCTGATCCCAACCCTTCTAGTCTTTACAACTGCATCTTCTGGAAGCCCTGAAGCTATTTTCTTTTCCTTCTCCACCGCATTAGCTCTCTCCTTGAACTTTCTTTCAAGCTCGATCATTTTTTGATTTGGCCTGAGAACAGAGATCAAAACTCGAAGGCCAAGGTATAAGAGCACAAGGCCGACGAACAGCTTGAAAAGCTTCGGATCCAGAAAGTAGCTTGATCTAAGAGTTGCACCAATGAAAATTCCGGGTATAGTTCCGAGGATTGTTATCGCCGCAATTGGCCAGGCCATTCTTTTTTCTCTAACATAGCGATAAACCCCTCCAGGAATTGCAATCAGATTGTAAACTAGATTAGTTGCACTAACAGAAGGAGACGTGAAGCCAAGAACACTAACCTGAAACGGGAGCAGAAGAAATGCTCCGCTCAAACCGGCTGGAGAAGTGAAAAAGGCTATTAAGAGTGCCACTAGAGAGAACAAGATTATCTCTACCATGCAAACTCCTAGAACTGATGTCCTAAAAATCTTTCCTTTCTTTTTCGATTTTTCTCGCAATCAGAATGGAAATAACTGAAAGGCCGAGAATGACAAAGCCGAGAAAAATTATGGAATGGAGCAATCTAAGCATTCCACGGGAATAGGCTGAATGATAGAATACTGCTGAAAGGATTAGAACGGATGCGGAAAAGACCAGCCAGAAGAAGCCGAGAACGTAAAGAGTTGCGGAGATCCTTGCAACAATCTTCCTAGGATATTTCGAAGCTTTCTTAGCCAATGAAAGCAAAATGCTGTATAGAAATGCAAATAAGGGAAGAATGAGAAAGTAGGCAACCGCTTCTAGGTTGAAAAATATCATTGAGATCGCGAGGATTGAAATCAGGAGCGAGATCCAGAGCAGCAGCTGGAACATAATGAAGTGTTGCAATCTCCCGATATTTATTTCATCACAAAAGAAAAGGGATTTAGTTCCAAAGCATTTTTCCGAGACTATGAAAGGCGAGATGCTGGCTTTGATAGCTGCAATCCTCTGGGGCATTGCGCCAATACTTGACAAATACGCTTTACAGGAAATGCCAACTTATCCTGCAATAGTTATAAGAGCTCTTGGCGGTCTAATAGCGATTCTTGCTATCTCCTTTGCCCTAGGAGAAGCAGAATACAAGCTTTCAAGATCAATTTTGCTTCTTTTGATTTCTGGAGCAATAAGTGGTGCTTTTGGAATGGTTTTCTATTTCGAAGCTCTTAAAAGCATTGGAGCGAGCAGAGCAGTGCCAATAACGGCAATTTATCCCATGTTCACGGCAGTTATTTCCTTTCTACTGCTCTCCGAAGCCATTTCGGCAAGAGTTGTGCTGGGGATAGTTTTAATAATTCTTGGGGTAATTCTCGTGAGCGAGGTGTAGGAATGGATCTCGAAGGCTATGCGAGGAAAATGCTGAGAAATCTGAGAGAAGAAGAAGTAGAAAGAAAGCTGGCTGAAAGAATTGCTGAAATAAAGGACTGGAGTCTCGAAAAGGCTACCTTATGGGCAAAGGCAGTTATTAAGGAAGTGAAGAACGCATACTCAAAGACGAACTGGCTTCTTGACTACTACAGAACTGGAGTAACCATGGGTAGCTTTGGAGTCGGCAGTAGAGGAAGGGGAGATTTTTACGTGCACTCAAAGATAGGAGACATCAGCAGAGTTTCTGCCGTTCTGTCTCCAAAGGACTTAGATGATGCCGGAGTAGTTGAAAGGGAAGGCCTTTACATAGCCGTAGCTGTAGATGGGATTCATTCAAGGCTCAGCGAGTTTCCTTTCCTTTCCGGCTTTCATGCTACCAGAGCTGCGATGAGAGATGTTTACGTAAAAGGGGCTGAACCTGTTGCAGTTTTTTCCGACATACACATCGCAGATGACGGAGATGTCAGCAAGATATTCGATCACATAGCTGGAATCGCTACTGTATGTGAGGCAACAGGTGTTCCTCTTGTGAGCGGATCAACGCTCAGAATTGGAGGAGACATGGTCATCGGGGAAAGGATGACTGGCTGCGTTGGATGCGTGGGAGTTGCCAGATACATCATGCCAAGGAAAAGGGCAATGGAAGGAGATCTAATCCTTTTAACAGAAGGATCTGGAGGCGGAACCGTTGCAACTGCCGCGATTTACCATGGAATGCATGAAATCGTTGAGGAAACCATAAACCTCGATTTCATAAAGGCAGCCAGGGCGATCTTTTCCGCTAACTTGGTTCCAGAAATTCACTCGATGAGCGACGTGACGAATGGCGGAATAAGGGGGGATGCTGAAGAGATATCAAAGGTTTCGGGAAAGGCTCTGGTATTTGAATACGAAAAGCTCCGAAGCTGTGTGAACTCAAGAGTTCTGAAGATGCTCGAAGAACTGGGAATAGATTTCATGGGCATTTCCATCGACTCTCTGATGATAATCTGCCCGGAAACTGTTGCAGAAAGGGTTAAAAAAGTCGTTAGATCAGCGGGAGTTAAAATAGAAGAAGTAGGATGGGTTGAAAAGGGGAAAGGAGCTTATCTGATAGATGGCGAAATAAGAAAGGAGATGAAGCCGAAGTTCAGGGAATCTGCATACACTCCGCTCAAGAAAGTAGTAGGAGAAGAGATGCCGAGAGATTTCGAAGATATGAGAAGAAAGGTAGACGAAGCGGTCGAGAGAGCGATAGAAAAGAAGAACAGAGTTCTGAGGATGCTGATCAATAATAGTAATCATAATTATTAAGATGAGAAAGCTTATATTCTCCCGAATGCACTAAATCCGTGAGAACAAGCTTCAAGATTTCGCTTAAAAAAAGGGGAGTTGGGGTATTTGAGATCATAAAGAGAAGTTCTAAAGCAGAATGGCTCGATGAGGAGACGACGAGAAACCTATCAAAGAAGTTAATGGAAGAATACAAACCTCCTGATGGCTGGTTCGAAGTTGAAAGATATCCCGTATATTCCAAATTCGTCTTCTCAAGCATTCATATCCTATACAACGAGAAAAACAACGAGTTCGAATACCACGTCAACGAGCCACCTCTTGATGAGGAAGAGAGGCAGATAGTCAACGATGTGATCAAAAAACTGGAATATTATCCCGTGAATCCAAAAGAAATATCGGATAAATATGAGGCATTGCGAAAAAAGGTTAACAGAATTCTCGATGATTTCAGAATTAAAAAGGAGGGTGCCGACTACTACAGACTGCTCTACCACATAGTTAAAAAGACGATTCTCTACGACCGAATAACCCCGCTGATGTTCGATCCAAATCTCGAAGACATCTCATGCAATGGTCCGAGGATTCCGATTTACGTTTTTCACAGAAAATACACAAACCTAAGAACAAACGTCGTCTTCGAAGAAGAGAGCGAGCTGGATTCATTTGTCATAAATCTGGCGCAGAAGTGCGGGAAGCATATAAGCATTGCGGAGCCAATGGTCGATGCAACCATGCCCGATGGGAGCAGAATA
>Ga0065719_100201_pt1 | contig 24807 bp, 31 predicted proteins | sample GBSCel85sediment_FD_59106 | JGI IMG/M metagenome (GOLD analysis project Ga0065719, IMG submission 59106) | Hot spring sediment microbial communities from Great Boiling Spring, Nevada - Cellulolytic enrichment CS 85C v3 (version 3) | ecosystem: Environmental > Aquatic > Thermal springs > Hot... | reverse complement strand
AGGAGATGGTCATATTAGGGATTGTGTTGAAATATCGACAAAAAGTTCAGTTTTGGCAAGTCAAATTTCTTACCTTTTGAAAAGATTCGGTATAGATGTTACTCTCAAGAAAAAGAAAATAAAAGGAGAAATTTACTATAGAATTTTTGTAGTTGGAGAAGATAGAGATAGACTTTTCAAAATTCTTGGAAAGAAAGGAAACATCAAAAATTCATACTATGGTTATCCTAGACCANTAATTGATTATTTGAGGAATGTTTATAGTTTAACAATTGGCGGGAATAGAGGGAGAAAAAGAAAAATAATAGGTAAGAAGAATTTCATCAATAGTCGTGCATATCAAGTTCTGGTTAGAAGAGCCAGAATGAAGGTTATTAATCAAAAGACTTTTGATGAAATTGTTAGCATATTCCGCCTAGGCAANAATATTTTAATTGAGACGAGAAAACTTGCGAAAAACTTGGAAAATCTTGATAGAGAAGAGCTAAGAGAGCTTGTAAATCTTTTACCNTTTCCTTTTAAAACTTTAAGCAAATTACTTGGAGTAAGCAAGTCAACAATTCAAAATTATTTAGTTAGGGGCTTTCCGAAGAGAAATAAGAAAATAATCAATGTTCTAAAATCGTTGATTATAAGAGAGATAGATAAAAGGTTGAAATTGTTAAATGAATGTTTGGCTACTTGTGAAACAATAAGCAAATTTTCATGGGACGAGATTAACAAGATAGAAGAAATTCCTTACAATGATTATGTTTATGATTTTGTAGTTCCAGATGGTCATACTTTTATTGGCGGTTTTNTTCCTCTACTGTTACACAATACTCAATTGGCTCATCAACTTTCTGTAAACGTTCAATTGCCTCCTGAAAAAAGGAGGACTCGGAAAGGCAGCAGTTTANATAGATTGTGAAGGAACGTTTAGCCCAAATAGAATTGTTAGCATGGCGAAAGCTAAAGGTTTAGATCCTCAAGCAGCATTAAGAAACATCTTCGTTGCTAGAGCCTTTAATGCTGAGCATCAGATGTTTATCGTAGATAAACTAAGAGAGCAAATAGAGGAGAAAAACATTGGTTTAATTGTTATCGATTCTATAACCTCTCATTTTAGAGCTGAATATGTTGGTAGGGGAGAGTTGGCAGAAAGGCAGCAAAAGTTGAATAAACATCTTCATGCACTACAAAGATTGGCAGACGCTTTCAATTTGGCAGTTTATATAACAAATCAAGTGATGGCAGACCCTTCTGTAATATTTGGAGATCCAACAAGACCAGTTGGAGGTCATGTTTTGGGACATTTCTGCGTCGCTCCAGATACTTTAATTCAATTAAATGATGGGAGCATTATTGAGGCTAAGGATGTTCACAATCCTCATGAATTAGTTGGAATTGATTTTAGCAGCTTTACTCTTTCTTCTCAAAGATGTGCCGGAGTTTTCAGAACAAAAGGTAGCGAAATTATTGAAATAAATAACTCGCTTAGAGTTTCACCTCAGCATACATTATTCAAGGTCGATGGTTTGGATATAGTTGAAGTAGAAGCTAAAGATCTGAAAGTTGGAGATTACATTGTTAGAGTTAGGAGAATGGATTTTGAAGGAGAGGAAATAGAATTGCCAAAAATTGTCGTTGAAAGATTGTATAAAATTACTAAAGAGGGGTGTGAGTTAATTAAGAAGAGAGCAAAAGAAAAAGGAATAAGTCTAAAGAAGAACAATAAAGAAATTTTTGGAGTAAATGCAAGACAATTAAGAAGAATACTAAATCAAGGTTATCCTACTAGAGAAGAGAACATAAGGAAAATAGAAAAGGCGCTAGATATTGATCTCAATGATTTTGTAGTTNATGTAGCTACAAACAAATATAAAATGGTTAGAATACCAACAAAACTGACTCNAGAACTTTCTCAACTTTTTGGATATTTCTTAGGTGATGGAAATATTTACGAGAATAGTATCACGATAAGAGATGAAAGAAAAGAAGTNTTATTGGTTTACAAAAAGATAGTAGAGGAAATTTTTGGATTAAAAGGGAAACTTACGAAAGTAAAAGGAAAGAGCTGCTACCAGATTGAAATTACCAATAAATATGTTGCTGAACTTTTCAAATGGTTCAAAAACAATTACATGATCATATCTAAGGCCAGAAAAGAGTGTGTGAGGGGTTTCTTAAGAGGAATTTTTGATGCGGAAGGTTCTGTAGGCAGAAAGAGAGTAGAGTTTGTCATGGTAGATAGAAAGTTGGTAGAATTTATAAAACTCCTGCTTCTCAGGTTTGGAATAAGAGGTACGATATCTCAACTAAAAAATAGTGTAAAACTGTCAATAATTAAAGATGTAAATGTGTTTGGTAAAGAAATAGGATTTACAGCTTTTGACAAACAAAGTAAACTAGGAAAAATTTCAAAGATAGGAAGAGAAATAATACCAATAAAGAGAGAAGTTCTGGAAGAGATACTGAAAAGATATGGAATTACAATGAAGAAAAGAAGAGATTTGAAATATGTGACGAGAGAATATTTGGAGAAAATCTGTAAAGAAAATAGAGAGATATTCCCTTTATTTCAGAATCTGTTAAATTCGGATATATGTTTTGAGAAAGTTAGAAAAATAAAAAGATTGAAGAATAAGGGAGAGTTAATCGATTTCTCTGTGCCGAGGTTGGAAAACTTTATAGCTAATGGCTATGTCGTACATAATTCAACCTACAGGATTTATCTGAGAAGAAGCAAGGAAAATATTAGGATAGCAAGACTAATTGATGCTCCAAACTTGCCGGAAAGCGAGGCTGCATTTAAAATAACGGAAGAAGGAATAAAAGATGTGGATGAAAAATAGAGAAAATGGAAATAATAAAAAGAGGGGCAGAAGCAATACTTTACATTGACCATTTTGAGGGAATGAAAGTTCTAGTTAAAGAAAGAATAAAGAAGAGTTATAGATTGGAAGCTTTAGATAAAAAGCTTAGAGTTGAGAGAACAAGAAGAGAAGCAAATTTAATGAGAGAGGCAAGGAAAGTTGGTGTAAATACACCTCAAATATTCTATGTTGATGAAGAGAATTGCAAGATAGTTATGGAATTTATAGATGGAAAAAGGTTGAAGGATATTTTAGATAGTTGGAGTGAAGAAAAAATAGAGAGAACTTTTGTTGAAGTTGGTAAAAGCGTTGGCAGAATGCATTCAGCAGATATAATACATGGCGATTTAACAACTAGCAACATTCTCGTGAAAGACGATAAAATATATTTTATAGATTTCGGTTTAGGGTATTTCTCAAAAAGAATAGAAGATAAGGGAACAGATTTAAATTTGTTTAAAGAGGCAATAAGAGCCACTCATCCCAAACTTTTAAACTTGTGTTGGCAAAATATTGTAATAGGTTACAAGCAAACGTTTGAAAATTGGGAAAAAGTATTAAAAAGGGTGGATGAGATTGAAAAGCGTGCAAGGTATGTTGAAAGAACTGTTAAGGATTAGAGGAAAGGATAAACTTGAGACTGCTGAAAATTTCTTTATATTTTTGTTGTTAGTTTGCAGCATTTCACTTTCCTTATTCATAGGGATAGCTGGTGTTATTCCAAAAGGATGGCCGGTTGTTGGAATAATGATCTCAAGCTTTTTTATTTTTATTTCAATAATTTCTCTTGTAGCGATATGGGTAATTAGAGAGGTGTAGAAATGGCTAGAATGTACTCAAGAAAGAAAGGAAAGTCAAGAAGTCATAAACCACCTATAAGAATAGTTCCTAGATGGTTTGAAATGAAAAAGGAGGATGTTGAAAAGCTTGTTATAGAGCTTGCTAAGAAAGGATATTCTTCTGCGATGATAGGAACTATTTTAAGAGATCAGTATGGGGTACCGGATGTTAAAACAATAGTTGGCAAATCAATAACACAAATAATGAAAGAGAATAATCTCTATCCCCAATATCCTGAAGATTTGTTAAATCTATTCAAACAAGCGGTAAACTTGCACGATCATTTGCTTAGACATAAAAAAGATAAAACTTCAAAAAAAGGTTTTGAAAATCTTGTTTCCAAAATAAGGAGGCTTATAAAGTACTACAAGAGGAAGAAAGTTTTGCCTCAAGATTTTGAATTTGATGTTGAAAAAGCAAGGCTAATAATACAAAAGTGATCAACTTGTTTTTGGAAGAGGTAGAAAGAGTAGCTAAGATTTTCAAGGAACTCATTAGAAGAAAGCATGTGAGAGTTTATGCTCAATACGATGCTGATGGAATCACTTCAGCTTCAATAATTGCTAAAGTTTTGATAAGAGAGAATTGCAATTTTGAGTTAAGGGTATTTAAGCAGTTAAATTCGAAAACTGTAAAAGATGTTAGCTTCAGCGAGAATGATTTTCTAATATTTCTTGATATGGGAAGCGGCCAAATAAATCTTTTGAAAGATGCTATAGAAAAAACTAATGTTTTGATCATAGACCATCACGAGCCAATAAAATATGAACATCATAACCTCCTCCATATTAATCCTTTATTGTTCGGCGAAGATCCTGAGAAATATTCTACATCTTTGCTCTCATTTATTTTTGCTAAGTTCGTTAACCCAAGGAACATAGATCAAATAGATTTGGCAATAGTCGGAGCCATTGGGGATAGAAGGGAGGAAGGGATAAGAGTCGGCGCAATTAGTAATATAATAGAAGAAGCAAAGGCGTTAAATTTTATTAATGTTATTAAAGATTTGAAATTTTTTGGTTCGAATAGACCATTATTCAAAGTTATCGCATACAGTTTCGACCCTCTCATACCATCAATCTACGGCAATGAAGCGGCCGCGTTGCAGTTTTTACAAGATTTGGGTATAAAGTTGAAGAATGGAGAAGAATGGAGAACTTTAAAAGACCTAACAAAAGAAGAAAAAGCAATGATAGCTGATGGAATAATCAGAGAAAAAAGTGGCATCGTTGACTTTTCAGAAATTTTTGGAGAAGTTTTTATCCTTTCTAAAAAGCCAGAATTTCTCGCCGATTCAAGAGAATTTTCGGTGCTAATCAATGCTTGCAGCAGAATGGGAGAGTATGAGCTGGGAATTAGGCTTTGTCTAGGAGATTATTCAGTTTATTCGAAAAGCGTAGAGAAAATGGAAGAATATAAGAAGCAAATAGCTAAGAGTATGAGCTTTATTGAAAACGGTAGAATTGTAGAGAAGGAAAATGGAATTTTTATCATTGGGGGCAAAGAGATTCCAGATTCGCTAGTAGGAACTATAACTTCAATGGTTTTAAGTTCAAGAAGACCAAATAAGCCTGTATTTGGATTAGCGTATGATAATGTAACAGATATGATAAAAGTTTCGGCGAGGAAGCGGAGCATAGATAATATAAACTTGAGAGACATCTTAGTTAATGTAGCTAGCGAGCTAGGTGGCGAAGCAGGTGGTCACAAAGATGCTGCAGGTGCGTATATTCCTGTAGGTAGGGAGCATGAATTCATTGAAAAGGTGAACAAGTTGATAGGTGAGATGAATGCCAAAAAGTAAAAAAGTTAAAGTTTGGTTGAAGCTAATTACCCCAGAGTTCCTGGGCAGAAAGGAAGTTGGGGAAATTCCAGCAAACGAGCCAGAGGCTGCTAAAGGAAGGAGAGTCATACTGAGTGCGATTGATGTTTTAGGAGATTTTAACAAGTATTACTTAAAATTTATCTTCAAAGTTGGGGAGGTTGACAATCAAAATGCATACCTTTACTTTGACGGCCTTGAATGCACTCGAGACTATATTGCGAGAATGATTAGAAGAAGAGTTGATAGGACAGATTTAGTTGTCGATAAAGTTACAAAAGACGGAATAAAGCTCAGGATTAAAACTGTTACTGTAACGCGAAGAGTTCCAAAAGGAATTAGAACGAAAATGAGAAAGAAAATCGACGAAATTTTAAGCAAAGAGACTTCTCAACTAACAATGGAAGAGTTTATTTTAAAAGTGTTCTCTGACGATTTTAAGAATTCAATAATTTCAGTTTTAAACAAAATCTATCCAGTTAGGAATTTCGAGTTCAGAAAGATAGAAGTTAAGACACCACTTGACGAGTTAGTGAGGATAGAAAAAGAGAAGAAAGCAGCAAAATGAGAAAGATTAAGGAAACGAACCTTGATATTTTTTCTCCCTTCTCTCCGTATTTTTCTTTCAAAATCTCTTTTACTATAAGCCCCCCATCTAACGGCAAGATGGGTAGCATGTTGGCTATAGCGATGCCAATACTCAAAAACGCTATCCATTGAAAAGTTATGAAAAAGTAGTTTATCAACAATATCAAACTTTCTGGCACAGCAACGTTACTACCTTTGTAAACAATGTAGTTTCTTGCGCCAACAATTCCGATATATGAAACGTTGTCTTTTTCTGCTAGCGTTAAATTGTACTTCCCTTCTGTAGTTTCTATAGCAACTGTTGTGTTAGGTTTCGCGCTTCTCAAGAACTCTTGTAAATCATAAATGTTGTTAATTGTTATATTGTCGATTTTTACTATTACACCCTTGAGTTTGACGTTTTCAGCAGGAGAACCGGGAGCTGTGGTATTGAACCAAACTCCCCTTGATTCTAAAAGCATGTTTATTGCATTAGAGAATGCAATCAAAAGAATTAACACGAAAATAAAAACTAGTAAATTGCCGAAGCTTCCTGCAGCAAAAATTTTTACTTTGTTCTTTAAGCTTAGTTTTTTCAACTTTTTTTCATCTATGTCGACGAAAGCACCTATCGGAAGTATTAAAAAGTAAAGCAAACCATATTTTCTTGTTCTGACTCCTTCGCTAGCAGCTATTAGCGCATGCATTGATTCATGCGAGAAAACAATGATAAAAATTGCTATTATCCACATCCAAAAAGGTACAGAAATTACAGGACCTGGATACCTGAAATTTGAGACAGATGGTAATACTAATGCTACTGTAGGTTTGAAAGAGATTAAGGAATTCAGGAGATAATAAACTCCGATTATCGTTAATATTGGAGCTGAAATTAGTGACATCAAGCCTAAGACTTTAAAAATTTTTGGATGAGCGTTAACTAGCTCATTTATTTTTTGTCTATACTTCTCAGAATATTCAAAGATTATAACTTTCTTAACTTTTATCTCTCTTCTTTTTAGGTAAAGCCTCACTCCCAATAGAACAAAAAGCACGATTACTGAAAGTATCTCAATTAAGTTAATCAGCATGCTCATTAAGCTCCCTCGGCTTTTTTACATATATATCCAAGCAAACTTTCCACTTCCTAGGCGCGTACGGCAGGACTTTCTTTTTACCAATTATTTCATATTTCACTCCTAACATCCCAAGCTTTTCTTCTACAATTTTTTCTGCATTCTCGAATATATGCGGCTCAACACCCCAGTTGTAAAAATGGATGTATCCTTTCCTCTTTAAACAGTTAACAGCTATATCTAGAAAGTCCTCAGCACCCTTAGGCAATGGCATTACAACTCTATCGCACTTCCCATAAAACTCTTTGCACTTTTCTCTAACATCACCCTCTATAACTTTCACCTTATCTTGAACCTTATTTAAAACAACGTTTTCTCTAGCATACTTTACAGCTATTGGATTCAACTCTATTGCAATCACTTCCTTAACTTTTGGTTGCTTTTTTGCTATTTGAATGGCATAAGGAGCAATTCCAGCAAACATTACCATAACCACCTCATTCTCTTTAACCATAGAAGCTATTCTTTGCCTCTCCGTCAATTCTCTAGGTGAGAAATATACTTTNGTTGGGTCTAGTTTGAACAAGCAACCATATTCCTTATGAATCGTCTCAAATTTTCTTTCTCCTGCCTAAGAATCTATACTCTCTTATTCTGTACACCCCCTTCCTCTCACTTACTTTTTCTAAAACCGTTTTTATGTGCTTGTTTAAACTCATTATAACTTCTGCCAGTAATTTTCTCTTTCTTTTCAGTTTTTCTGGAACTTCAATAATTGCTATATGCCCAATTATATCGAAGCTACTTGGCCTTTCCTCTTTCAACTTTTCCAACTCGCTGAATGCTTCAACTTCTTTTTCCAGTTTACTCATTTTAATATACTTTTCCTTTAACATTTATGCTAGTATTAGCGGGCTTGGGGATATCGGATGAGAAAGGAATAACTTTGGAAGGGTTAGAGGAGGCTAGAAGTTCAGACCTAGTTTTTTTAGAGTTGTATACAAGCATCTGGCATGGAAGTATAGAAAATTTGGAAAAAATTGTAGGGAAGGAAATTCAAATCTTAAAAAGGAAGGATTTAGAAGAGGAAGTCCATAAAATTTTGGAGCTCGCCTCGCATAAAAAAATAATAATATTCGTTCCGGGAGATCCGCTCGTCGCCACTACTCATTCCTCCATAATTCTGGAATGCATGAAAAGCGGAATAGAATTTAAAGTTATACATAATTCCTCTATCGTCTCTGCAATTTGCGAAACTGGATTGCACATATATAAATTTGGGCAAATCGTTACCATACCTTTAAGGGAGAGGACAATTGAAGCTAACTCTGTGATTAATGCTATAGTCGAAAATAAGAGAAGAGGCTTACATACTCTCTGCTTGTTGGACATTGATGCAGAAAGTAATAAGTATGTAGAGGTGAAAGAAGCTGTAAGATTTTTACTGGAAAACAGAGTAATAGATGAAGACGAAAAGTTGGTTGTTGGATGTTGNTTAGGGAGTGCCAGGAAAAAGATTCTTTGGAAAAAAGCGAGAGAAGTGTTGTTACTTGACTTACCGTTACCTGCCGTTATAGTAATTCCTGGCAGTTTACACTTCTCAGAAAGGGAGATGCTAGAGAAGCTATAGCTATCTCTTCCTTTCTTCTCTGCTAGTCAACCAGATAACAGCTCCCAGAATTCCAATAAACACAAGTAGAAAAATTATGGAATAGATTAATTCTTGGTCTAGGCTTTCTACCGGAATGCCAGAGATACTTGTAATACCCGTCGAGACTAGCGTACCTATTCCAATCAACAATCCAAACAAGATAATTCCTGCAATAAATCTCCCGCCAGCTTTCTCTTTTAAAGATGCTGAAAATCCTTCTGGAAGGAACATACTTGCGACGATCAACCCAATTACAACGCTTATCGTTGCTACAGTTCCTTTAAAAAAGAAAATAGAAAAGAATTTTTGGTACTCTTCGATTGTAGTCCCGGTAAGTATGGGATATGCCCACACCATGAATGCTGCGACTAGCGAAATAACAGCATTCACAACAACGTTTTTTTCCGGCTCTCCAAATAGTTTAGAACGTCTTAGCAATCCATAAAAAATGGCAGCTGTTAAAATGAATGGTAAGAATGCAAAAAATCCCATTTTCTCTAAATTTATAAGGACGATCTCTAGCGGAGTTGTCATCACCAACCACCTTTACCAACACTACTACTTATCAAGAGTACGACAATAGCTATTATTAAGCCTGCAAAAAGAAGTGTAATTTCAGTTGGCGGTGGTGCTCCACCTTGTTGCTGAGATGAGACGAGAGAATTATAAATAATGCTCACGAGCCCGCTACTAATGAAAAGTACTAGTGATAGTGCAAGCACTCCGAACAATGTACTTCTGCTTTTGAAGAACTCTCCCACTATCTTTGGGATGTCTGGATAAAAAAAGCTTGCCATTAGGAATCCTATGAAAAAAATTAGGATGAGAACAAAAGCTTGGGAAAAAAATACACTAAACTGGGGAGTAAGGTTCATTCCGCTGATTATTGGATACGCAAAGACGAAGAATGCAATGGAAAAAGCAATCAAACCGTTAATAACCGGATTTTCCCCGAATATTTTTCTTTGCTTTAGTAAGGCATAGACTAAGACTAGTGCAAGGATAAAAGTCAAGAAATTAAAAAATCCAAGGCTCAAAAGCTTCGAAACGACTAAACTAAAAACATCCTCCATAATTAAGAGTTTGTATTAAAGTTTAAATTTTATTTTTGTGCCAACCTGGCTAGGGAGCGAATAGATTCAATCAGCGCCGGCAATATTTCTTTGAAAATTTCCTCTAGTGCATTTATTCGTTGCGATAGCTGATCAATCTTTTGGCTACTCTCTTCTAATTTCTTTAGGATTTTTGAATAAGATTCTTCCTTTGAAGTAAGCGTCTCTTTCATACTTTGACTAATTTCTTCAATCCTTTTTTCAAGCGTTTGATATTTTAGATTAATTTTTTCTAGCTCTTTTGTTAACTCACTAACTCTTGAATGAATTAGATAATCGATGTAATTAAAGTAATCCTCCCATGAATATTCTGTCTGTGTTTGAGATTGTTGTGCCTGCGAAGGTTGGTCTAATTGCAGTTTTTTCGTTACTTCCTCAAACGTTGGAATTTTTGTTGTCTCTGCTTCCTTACTTTTCACTTCTACGCTAGTTGTCTGAAGCTTTTCCTTTAAGACTTGTGTTAACGCCAAATCAATTTCTTGGGGGCTATAACCTTCTCTTCTTAGAACATCGATTATTTCAGGCTCAGAAAATCCGTGCGAAGACAATTCCCTTACCCTCTCCACAGGAGGGGCTCTTTGCTGCTTTTTAAAGAGATACAACGGCATACTCTCAATTTTATATTTTGTTTTCTTGTCTTAAAATATCTTTCTTCAATTCCTCCAGTTTTGCCTCCAATTCCTCTTTCGTAATGAAGCTGGATTTTAATGGATTGAAAACATCTAAAAATAGCTTTATTTTTTGGAATTCAGTCTTGTTAACAAATTGCTCGCCACTCTTGCTCATCACTTCTATTTTTTCATTCATAGACGATAGCTCTTCCTTCAAATCAGCGATTTTTCTATCGTAAACATCCCTTATTATCTTCATATCGGTTTCCAACTCTCGAGCCAAGTTTTCCAGAGATGTTAATCTTTCCTCGATTTTCATAATCTTCATCTCAACCATTCTAAGCCTCCTGTTTATTTCGTTTATTTCACTCGAGAAGGGTGGAGTTTGAGCTTTTTCTGCCATAGATTATTTTATTGACGAGAAATAAATATATGGAAATTGAGGTGAAAGGGAACGAGTTAGTGGTGAATGCAAAAGATTGGCGTTCTTTTACTACCATAGAGGATTCGAAAGAATTAATGGAGCTCGTGATTAAAAGCATAATTGAGAAGCCTGAGGTAGAAAGAGTGTTAATTTCGGAGGAGAGAGAAATAGAATATCCGGAAAGTCAAGTGAAAATGCTTAAAGAAATAGCTGATGTATACGCTTTTTTTGTTAAAGAAAAAGGTGTTTTAAGCTTAGATTTTTACCCAGAGTTCAATCAAAAAACGAAGGAACTAATGGGGCTGCTTCTCTCAGATCCAATACTTTGTTATGTAAAACTTTCCGTTTATACATTCAAAGACCAGGAATCTTCGTATGCAAAAGAGTTTTTACTTCCATTTAAAGAGATGTTGGAAAAAACATTGCTTATAAAGGAAGTTAAAGATAAACTATCCAGCTACGTCCCTGGTAGCAGAGAACTTTACAGGCTACTATTTACTCCTACGATTAGGCCAGCTTTCATGTTGGAGAGATTCCTATTATTTCCGCCGAAAGGTTCAGAATTGATAGAGAAATACTATTTAAAAGATGGAACAGAAGTTGGTATTTACAAACTTCCTGGAAAAGCAAGACTATTGTATTTCATACTTGCCAAAGAATTTTTGCTTTCCAGCGAGGAATATTCAGTACTCCTAGAGGCCAGAAGGATACTTACTGAAAGAAAAGTAGAGGAAACAGAGCTAAAAGATTTCGAGATGGTAAGGAGGTTTTTTTCTGAAAGAGGAAAAGCTATAATAAAAGATTTGGTAATTGGAAAGAGAATTCCCATTTCACCAAAAAGAATAGAGGAGCTTGCAGAAATTCTGGTAAGGCATACAGCCGGCTTTGGGGTATTGGAAATTTTCCTAGCTGATGATAAAATTCAAGACGTATACGTCAACGCTCCGCCTGGAAAGTTCCCGGTTTTTATCAATCATGTTGATTATGGAGAATGCGAAACTAACGTAATAATCACGCAAGATGAAGCTGAGGCATGGGCAACTCGATTTAGATTATATTCTGGCAGACCACTAGATGAGGCAAATCCCGTTCTGGATACGGANATAACTCTGCCTGCAGGAAGGGCAAGAGTTGCAGCAGTTACAAGAACTCTCTCTTCAAGCGGCTTGAGTTTTGCGTTTAGGAGGCACAGGGAAAGTCCTTGGACATTCCCGCTTTTCATGAAGGTTAAATATTTTAATCCTCTCTTTGCTGGTCTAATGAGTTTTATTATAGATGGGGGAAGATCAGTTTTAATTGCTGGTGGAAGGGGCTCTGGGAAAACGAGTTTACTTTCCTCAATGATTTTAGAGCTGATGAGAAGGTATAGAATAATTGTGCTAGAAGATACGCCGGAACTACCAGTTGAAATATACAGAAAGTTAGGGTACAACATTTTGCATTTGAAGTCAAGGTCAGTAATTACGCACGTCCAAACAGAAGTGGCTCCGGAAGAAGCTCTAAGAACAGCTTTAAGGCTAGGTGATTCAGCCTTAATAGTTGGAGAAGTTAGAAGTAAGGAGTCAACAGTTTTATTTGAAGCTATGAGAATCGGAGCGCTAGCAAATTTAGTCGCTGGGACGATTCATGGAGAGTCAGCATACGGAGTTTATGATAGAGTTGTTCATGATTTGGGATTAACACCGACCAGTTTTAAAGCTTTAGACATAATTGTTATCTCNAACGTTATCAAAAGTCCTGATGGTCTCAGAAGATACAGAAGAGTTACTGAGGTTATTGAGATCAGAAAAAAGTGGAAAGAAGACCCTATGCTTGAAGGAGCGTTCGTTCCGCTATTGACATACTCGGCAAAGGAAGATACCTTGAAACCAACAGATGTTCTACTGAATGGCGAATCAGAAGTCCTGAATGAAATTGCTAAAAGAGTTAGAGAATGGTATGGAGCATGGGAAAAGGTGTGGGATAATATTTTACTAAGGGCAAAAATCAAACAAACTATTTTGGAGTTTGCAGAGAAATTAAACAGACCCGAGATCTTAGAAGCGGAATGGGTAGTCGCTGCCAACGAAAATTTTCATTTAATATCTGATCAAGTTTTTCAGGAGACGGGTACTTACAATTCTAAAACGATATATGAAAAATGGTTGGAGTGGTTTAAAGAAAGGTTGAAAGAATGATCGGGTACAGAAAATTAACAACGTTTGAAAAAGTCTGTAAGGTTTTTGGTCGAGTTAAATTTCCTGTGCCATCTTCTCTAGAAAAAAGACTTAGAGAAGAGATAGATTTTTGTCACTTTGAGATAACTCCTCACGAAATCTTCTCAACCTCGATCGTTATACCGTCTGCTTTTATGTTAGTGTCGTTTTTAATTTTGAAATTCTTTGGTGCAGCTTCAGTCGATACGATTTTCAGCTTTCTTATTATGTCGATCGTTCTATTCTATTTCCTACTCAACTATACAAAATTTCAGGCGATTTACTACAGGTCTAAATTTTCATCAGAAATGGTACTTTCTGTAATTTACATGGTAATTTCTTTACAAACTAATAAAAATTTAGAGAAGGCGGTTAGTTTTGCAGCTAATAACTTGAGTGGCTTGCTTGGGATGGATTTTAAAAGGGCGTTATGGAACGTTCAGTCGGGAAGGTCAATCTCAATTTCTGATGAGCTTTCTAAAATCGCTGAGAAATGGAGAAAAGAGAGTCAGGAATTTGTTGACGCCATCACTATTCTAAAAGAGAGCATAGTATTAACTGAGGAGCAATTTCAAAAGAGTTTAAATACAGCTATTGAGATTGTCTTACAAAAAACGAAAACTAGAATGAAGGATTACGCAATGAGTTTGAAAACACCGTTAAACATTGTAAATTCTTTTGGAGTTTTATTGCCATTGCTCGCTATGATTTTCTTGCCATTAGCTGCTATTTTCTTACCAGAAATAATAAGAGTTAGTTTCATTTCAGTTTTGTATGTTGTAATACTTCCAGCAATAGTTTATTTCTTATTCAGGCAGTATTTTTATTCTAGGCCCTACTCTTATCATCAGATTGAATATTCCGGCGAAAAACATAAGAAAAGGAAATTAATCATAGGGTTAGTTTCCCTTACTTTAGTAATGATAACGGCGATTCCGCTTACAAATTTTGTTCTAAAGTCAACTTTTTCTGATGCAGCATTCTTCGCTTCTATGGGAATAACAATTTCGTTGGGATTGGTCTTGTTTTCTGCTGCTTATTTCTACACCTCTGGATTAGAAACGATAAACAAGAAAATCATAAAATACGAAGATGAGTTGCCAACAGCTGCTTATCAACTAGCTTCTGTTTGTAGGAGCGGTAAGCCGATGGAGATGTTAGTTCAAGAAGCAGCACATTACTTAAGAGATTTGGAGATAAAAGAAGTTTTCGTCGTAGCTTCAGAGAAAATTAAAGCTGGATTAACGTTAGATAGAGCTTTCTTCGATGAACAAGTCGGAGCGCTTAAGGAAATTGGCTCTAAAATTATTAGAGTTGTGATAAGAAATATAGTAGACTTAGCTAATAAAGGCAGTATTGCAGTTTCTAGAGCGCTAGAGGCAATAGCTAGATTCTTGGATGATGCAAAAGATGTTAACAAATTTACGGATGAAGTTTTGGATGAAGTGACGTCGGAGATGAAAATAACGGTTTACGTTTTTGCTCCACTTTCTGCAGGAATTGTAGTTGGTTTACTTTCCATGCTCACTCTTATGTTTTATTCTTTTGCTCCATCTTTTCAAGAGCTTGAACAAGCTCTTAAAGGGAGAGAATATAGAAGCGCTTTTGAATCAATAGGATGGCTTTTAAACTTTACCAAGACAATCGACTTGCCACATTTCCAAATAGTTGTTGGTTTGTACATGTTGGAAATAGTTATAATGATCTCATACTTTTTGGGAGAGCTGAGATATGGAGAGGATGAAGTGAATAAAATAAAGGATATAGGCAAGACTGTTTTGATAGCGATTGTAATTTATTCTTTATTTTCAATAGGTTTATACTATGTTATGAAGACAATATTTACCTTGTATCCGGTGAAAGTATGAAAGGCGATATTACTCCAAGAATGATGCTTTTGATAATGCTTTTAATTCTGCTTTTGTTAGCTGTTGCTATTTACTATCTTATTGCAAGCGAAATGACTAAAAAAATATTAATAGGTGGTTAAATGCCAGAAATTGCTATTTCTGTCATAGTTTTCGGAATAGTTCTAGTAGCGGCCTTGGCCTTACTCGCAATAATTTATTTGAGGTTAATTCCGTCTGCCAGCGATTACTTGAATAATTTGATTAAAAATGCGGTAAATACTTTAATGTGCATGATCAACCCATTCTGTTAACTTTTATTCTTTCCTGCATTTGGCTCTATGTTTCTACTAACTTTATTTTTTAGTAATCCTGGTAGTTTAAAAAACAGAAAGAATATAGGTTATATGCAATTTTTTTGTTACGTTGCCAAGTGTAAGAGGTTCGTTCTTATCAAAGTTTTATTTTTGTAAGTTAAGAAGAAAAATGAAAGGAATTTTAATCACTGTTATCGGATTAATAATTGGAGTAATCGTTTTAGTCATTCTTATGCCACTCCTTTTTAAGGCAGCATCAAACGTATGGAGTCAGCTTACAGAGACACTGGGGATAGTGAAATATTCACAAATAGAGAGGGCACTGATTTGCTATTATTACTTGTGCAAAAGTGGTTGTAGCGATCCAATCTTTTTTGACTTTTGCTCTCCCGACAAGATTGGAAAAGATGCGTATGAAGAGGCATGTTCATTGGCTAGCGCTTTGGGTATGGACGGTAAACAGTGTACAGAAGCTCCTTTTCAATTTCCAATGAAAATTAAATTGGAAGAAAGTGCAGAAGTCTCTAAAGATAGATTGAAAAAGAAAATTGATACTCCACATCTTATCATAGTTACCGAAAGAACAAGCGGCGAAGTGGATTGGTTCGATGTAATTGCGAGAATACTCATACCTGTATACGGACTTATAAAGCTATTTTCCGAGTCCGCTATAAGTATTATTGCTTTCCATGCGTACAATCTAACTAACATAGAAGAAGAATCCTATTCTGTCGCTGGAGTTGTATTCTCCCATCTTGTAAAATTTGCTAACTTAAAGAGCGGAAGTTACTACATTAGTGGACTAAAAGCTGGCTGGCCAGACAGGTATTATATTTTTGTTGATAGCTATCCTAGATACATAAGCGTTAGCTCTAATAGCCTCCCCAGCGAAATAGAAGTTTTACCTGGCACATCTCTAAGAATAAGTGTAGAAGACGAGAAAGGAGAGGATTTAAACTACTACAATTATTTGTTGAAGGTAATTCTCATCTGTCAACCGACTTACGAGTATAATGAATATGTCCAACTATACTTTATTGGTGTAAATTTCCCTCAACAAAGCTGTGAAGTGGATTGGCCTAACACACCTTGCACTTTCAGTACGAGGAATGGTAAAATTGAGGTAACACCTTTAAGCTTCTCATGTTTTGAAAAGAGAGTAAATATAACTATAAGTTATGAAGCTCAATACGAGGAAGAGTAAGTTATGAGACGGTGAATAAGATTATGTGAACAAAGGGTTGCATGAAAGTTATTATTAAGTCCTTAGTAATTTTATTAATGAAAGCGGTTGTATGGTCGCTTATATTCCTGCTAATCTTAATTACCCTAACAATAGCAGCAACAGTCTTGGTTTTCTTTGGATGGTGGAATCCTTTTAAAGAAAGCACCTCAAAAGGGGCTTGCGAGTTAAAGATTCAGAGATATTGTCTGATGTTGGTTTGTGATAGACAGCCTGATGTTGATTTGGTAGGTTGTACAGAAGAAGGTGTAATTCCTGATAAGAAATGGTGTGAGGAGCATGGTTATTCATGTAAAAGTGGTTGAAGGATTTAAGTCTCAATTAAAAATAAAGTGGTTTTTGGCAATATTCATAATCCTAATAATAACTACACTCATTTTAAGTAGGTTAGTTTTTGTAGCATTAAGCACACTCTATCAAAAAGTTGCCGAACAATCTTCAGAGAATGTGGCGATTCAACTTTCTAGTCTGATGTCTGCGGCCGGCGCGGTTGTCGAAAGAATAGACATAGAATACGTTCCTTCAAAGGATGTGTTATATGACGTCAAGGTAGATGAAGATAGTAGGAGTGTGGAGGTCGTTGCCAAGTTTGAACCTGTTTACATTCAAAAATTACCTTTTAAATCCAAATTCTGTACGAGTTTTAAGGGTGTAGAGTTTAAGGATATCAACAGATTTATTATTCAGAAAAAGCGAGAAAACGGAAATGTTCATTATTTACTGATCGGAGGTAAAGTAAATAATGAAAGGTGACATAACAATAGGCGCTATAATTTCCGGTCTTTTTGCTATAGGTGTTGCAGCCTTTTCACTCTACCTTCTATTTAAAATTTTTCAACAGGTGCATACAATAAACATACAGGCTGCTACAGAAAGGGATGCTATCTACCTAGCGAATGCCCTTATTTCTCATGAGAGAATAGTCTACGAAGAGAATGGAGTTAAGTATCGAGGGATGTTAAACGCTACTAAGTTGGATGAAATTTTTCCTGTAAAATCTGAGAAAGGATTTAACGACTCAGAAAAATTAAGGCTCATATTCCATCCGAGCAACTGGATATCTAAAGACAAAATAGATTTAGCCTACCAAAACTCATATGCCTTGATAATTATAGTCGATTTGGATGATTGCGATGAAAATCGATGTGTAGCTTGGGGTGGTATGAGTGTTAATTTAAATTATTGGGAGCTTTTTGTAGAAGAGCATCCTCTTGTTAAATTCGGCAAATGTTTATTCGAGTCCCTTGATGTAAGTTTAGGAACGGCCTTAGGCATTGCTATTGGTTGCGGAGTAGGATTGATAGCAACTCTTTGGACTCCGGCTGAAATTTCTAACTGTGTGACGAGAAGCATACCAGAAGTTGTAAAACAGTTCCTTGGAAGTGGAAGTCCAGTTTCGAATAGAGGTCTACCAGTTAATATAATCTACGATGATGGTAGAATTCATAAAGGAAGGATAATAGTTAGTCTTTTGAGGTTGGTTTAGATGAAGGGGCAGATTCCATTCTTCGATATAGGTGTAATAGCAGTGGCATTAATCATTTTTGTAATCATTTCTATTTTTTTACCTGAAAATCTTCATCTCTATGATACAATAATACTGATCAATATAATCTACGATACTAATGAAGCATATAGACTTCTCGTATCTTTACTTTCATTAAATTACAGCTCTTATAGCACCTATGAAATGATTTCAACATATGGATATTATCCGGAAGAGTGTCCAATTGGAACAAAATGTGTAGACGTCAGCTTGTGCAGACAATCCAATGGTGAATGCGTCGACTCTTGCTCTTTTGGTTGCTGTTGTCGATGGCCAGACTCAACACAATCTTCAGACTTTTGTCTCTTTTTAAATGCATCGCTATATCGTTATTTAGAGACGATTCCAAAATGCTATAAGTTAACTTTCGGTTCTAAGGTTATAGTAGAGTTCAAGGATGAGGGTTATTCTGAAGAATGTTCAAATACAAGATTTAATGCAGCCCTTCCAATTTTTCTTCCATATAACAAAGGAAGGCTAGTTGAGTTTTTGTATCTAAATTACGAGAGGTGAGAGAATGAAGGGAATACTTATCGGAACGTTCCTCCTCATTGCAATACTAACCTTAGTTATCTCCGGAGTCTTTTTTGTGGTTTTATCCAATCAATTTATCAACACCAAAATTTCATTAAAAAGTTCGGAGATTTTAAAGAGTGTAGAAGTGGTTGAGGCTGTAAAGATAGGTTTAGATATAGCTTATAATTACTCTTTTTTCCAGGCTGCGTATGAGATAGGGAAAACGGGTGGTTATGAGGACGAAGAAAGCAAGAAAGAATGGAGAGTCTACGAAGCTACATATTTTCCATCATTTTACATTGAGAACGTTAGAAAGAAAACAGAAAATTATATATGCGAATACCTAAAATCCCTGGAGGAAACTGTAAACGAATTTAAGTTTTCTCAACCTTCGGTTAGATTGTTTTATCCTGATGAAGAAGGGAAAGCGAAAATGATCGTTTCGTTTTCAAACTTGTTTACATATTCTAAAGAGTTTTTCACGATTTACGAAAATTCTTCTCGAGTGGTTTACATTCCTGTAGAATATTTCAAACTTTACGATACAGGCTACAGATTATACATAGAGGAAGATGAGATAAGGAAAATGATCGAGGAGGCTGAGGAAAAAATGGATTTAGATTGTAGAATAATTAAGTTCGATGAAATATGCGAGCAGAATAAGACGGATAGAGAGGAAGTACTGAATGAAAGATGCCCAAACGCGGATGAGAAATTCAAAGAAATGATCCTATTGGAAGTCGAAACCCCAAAGTCTAACGAAGTTAACATTCGTATATACGTTGATGAGATAAAAACCAAACATGAAAGCTCAGAAAGTTATGAGGGTTTGAGTGAAAGTCCAGATTGCGGTTGTAAGAGATCTGTACCTGTTTGTGAAGAGAAAGATGAGGAAGGAAATTGCACACGTTGGAGAACTGTTTGTGTGGAGTACTATAAAAAGTATTACAATTTAGTGTATACATACGAGTATTTTGGTGCAGTGAAGGCAAGAGTCAATATCACTACAAAAAGTTACTATCGAGTTTATGATCCGGAAGAGGGAGATACTAGGCTGAGAAATCTTACTTTGAAGTTTGATGTGGTCACTAGTAATGATTACAATTGGAAACCTCTATAGCTTTATAGAAGGGGTTTTGAATTATCAAAAATATATCACTGTTAGTTATTCGATAGTAGCGACTTATTCGTAACTTCTGAGAACGCACTCTTGTTGCGTCCACTTATGAATTTAAGCTACAGTCTTCACGGTATGGGCATTTATCTAATCTCTATTGACTCGCATAGATTTTCGCATTGCTGCGCTTTGCCTTCTATACACGCTTTAAATAATGAGGAAACTTCTAAATCCTCAGCGCAAGTTTGTGGGATATCTCTAAAAACAACGGGATTTCCAGTTGTTCTAAAAGAGCTACATGAGGTCTGCATTTTCTGCTTACATTCTTCTATACTCATTCTAGTGGTAAAACGTCCGATGTTTCCAGAGAGAAGGAAAATTACTACAACCACAATACCAACAGCTAGGATCGCGAAAATTATTGGATTAATATCGCCTTTCATTTCCTTACTTGTCTTTTAAATTTAAAAACCTTTTACCCATTCGCACAGTTGATTACAAAAGGTTGGATCTCCCTTTTCTACGCAACTAGTAAAACCTTGAGGGTCGTCGTAATTCAATGCTTTTGCACAGGCGGGTGGTATATTTCTAAATACATCGGTTTTTCCAGAAGTTTCGTATTTTCCGCATGCAGAAATCACCNTGCTTTTACACAAGCTGGCTGAAGCTTCTACACTGAAGGGATTAAAGCCGAGCATAAAGAGTATAGCCAAAATTGCGATACCAATTACCACTGCAATTACTATGTAAACTACAGGGCTGACATCTCCTTTCATACTTTTAGTTGAAGTATCGAAATAAAAATCGTTTATGACATGGGGAACGAAGAAGGCGTACTATTTGTCTCACTCTTTATCCTTAATTTTCTCAACATTGGTTGTTAATCGCATCTTTAGGTCTTTTCTTCACAGAGAGAAGTGTAGTAGGGATAGATTTTTCTTGATGTAAACGTTTCTGTAACTATGTAATCAAATCTTACACTAACTTCCACTCGCCTTAGGTTTTCTTCGATAATTTTTTTCTCTTCCGCTTCTTCTTTAGTTTTCGTTTCCTTTAGGTAGGAACATATTCCATAATCACTTATAGTTCTTCTCACATCTTCTGAAAGCGAATTCACTTCTCTTAAATATCTCCAATATTTTTCCATCATCGTCAGATTTATGTTTGGGTATGAGGAAACATTGATGTATTCGGCATTACAGTATTGGTTTATCAATCCGATGGAAATGGAAGNGTTTAATATTTCTTCGCCGCTCTTAAGGTCCCTTATCTCGACAGTAAGAGAGGGTGGTGTAAAAGTGCAGAGTATTCCTGACCAAGAGCCTGTAGACCTAAGAGCTCTATTTATTTCTTCTAAGCTTACACAATTCTCCTTCTTTATTCCTAGGGTTTCTCTAATAAAAATACCTTCGTATTCGTTTTCAATTTCGACTACTGTAGTTGTTGGTTCAACCTCAAGATAAGTTATTCGCGGATTTGAGCCGTATATTTTTATTTGGGCGAACATTTGAACTTGGTCTATATATCCACTATACCTTTTCTGAAACCACGGATTAGGTATGAAATTGAAAACCGCCTCAGCAGGATATTGAGAGTATTTGTAATAAGGAAAAGTTTGCGGAGTGTAATCTTCGAAGTAATAAAGTGTTCCTTTGCCGACTAAAAATCCTGTATAAGTTACATTAAGTATTATGTTTAAAGGCTCTCCGCTGCATGTTGCTTTTATCCAATCGACGCATTCACATTGGAGTCTTCCAGTTTCTACGCACGTTGATTCAAAACCGTCTCTACTTCCACATGGAATATCGTATGCACACTCAGNGGCGTATCCTGCTTGAGAAATCATACTAGACGTCCAGAGACACCTCCTCTCAGAATCTACTTTTAAGGACGATGGATTAAATGTAATTTCCTCCCCGTATGTTTCATCTCTTAACAGCTTGTGTTTTTTCTGTACATAGTCTACAGGAACAAAAGTTACATCGCGGTACNNACTTTTTATATATGGTCGAATCTCAAGTAACGATATTGGGCCTTGATAGTTGTTTGATATGAATACTACTTCTCTATAACTGTGGCCGGCTGGCAATGGAAGCATCTCATTAAGGCCGATTTTCACACTTATTCCAGAAGTCGAGATGACAGGATACTCTTTACCAGTCATAATCAGAGAAGAGGATGTCAATCTTTTACACGATCTTTGTTCAAGAAAATCTGAAACTAAAGGAAGTTTTATCCCAAATAAAGACACATTTTCCATGCAAGCTTTCGTTGTTACGAGAAAAATTACGATGGGCACTAAAAAAATATAGAAAGCTCACATAAACAACCCCAAAAATAAGAATTTTAGGAAATTTGAGTGTCGCCAACACAAAAGAAATTACAAATGAAAATATGAACATGAGAAGGATAGGAAGACTACCTACTCTTAACCCAATAACTTTATAGTAGTTGGGTGAAGGCCAATAGAATCGTGATTAATAGGATAAGAAATATAGAGCCTATTGATTTGAATATAACAGAAAATGGCGACCCACCAAGATAATTAAATCCTTTCATCAAAACAGCAGCATATGCTTGAGGGAAAAATATAACTAATATTATTGTTGCAGCTACAATAACTATTAAAATAATAAGGAATGTCCAAAATAGATTCATAATGGTTTCAGGGTAAAATGCAAATACTGTAATAAATAAGAATGCTAATAGTTTAGTAATATATTCTGACAAATGAGATATTGTTCCAATAAATNGTGGTGATTTAAAATTGCTGGTAAACCCAGATTTAAGATTATTTATTATATCTTTTGTGCTCATACCAAAAGCGTTCAAGATTAATTCATCCAGTAATCCTTTTGGATACTGTCCCAGCTTTTTTTAACAACTCTTTAAATTTCTCTCTCATCCTTTATTCCCATATACCTTAATTTTTTTCTTTATCTTTTTATCTAATAAAATCAAAAAAATCTATGGAAATTTTTGGTATTGAAGCAAACGAATTCCTATTTTCAATATTTTTGCCTTTTATACTATTTTACCTGATTCTGTTTATCTTTTTAAAGCGATCAAATATTTTTGGCAGCGTCGGAAACGCTTATTATTCCATTACAGCCTTAACAATATCGCTTATCTCAGTTTTTTCCCTTTATTCTATAGGTTTAACAAAAGTTCTACCATATCTGGCAGCTTCTATAACAGTTTTGGCTTTTGTTGCTGTATATCTATTTGGTGTTTTTAATTATTCAGCGAATATTGTCACAAGAAATGAAAGAATGAGAAAATTGAGAGAAGAAATAGAGAAGCTAACAATAGAACATGATATAGAGAGAGACGAAAAAAGAAGAGAAGAGATAAGGAGAATTCTTAAAGAAAAACTTTCCGAAGCGAAATCTCTATCAAAACAAATTGGTAGAAAAATTGAAGAGGAAGATTGGTATAAGAAAGCCAAATCTAGGGTTTGATGGAAAATGATAGAGTTAGTCATACCTTTATCTTTCTCATTCCTTTCTTTTCTAATCGTTTACGGTATTTTAAATAAAATAAAAGTTTTCGAAAAAAACATAAATCTGATAGTTTCGGTTATAACTTCTCTTTTTGTACTTTTTGTGCTCGAATACTATCAAGGTCTGTTAGTAAGGATATTTTCTTTTTTTGGTCTTTTAATTGTGTTTGTTTTTATAATTTTGTCGTATTTCTTCTTTAGAAGCGAGCACTAAGCTTTATAAATTTAAAAAACAAAAAAACCCTTATGGATTTGAAAAGACTTGGTGCATTGTTTTTATTTTATTCTTTATTAATTTCACTATCATTTGGTCAGCAAACTGCTGAAATTAATAACTTGATTGGCGGGGCCGTTTCTCTAATCTTCATACTAGCTTTTATAGTAATTTTACTTGTTCTGGGCGGTATTATAAAGAAACCTAGTGGAAGAAGTATACCCGGCTTTCTAATATTCTTTATCATTTTAATAATCGTTTTGTTTGTTATTCCAATGTTTATTCCATATCCTCAACATCTAGAGGTTCCTGGAAATTTTAAGATTGCTCCACTACCCTCTTATGCCGCAAAAGTTTTTATAATGCTCGGATTACCNGAAGACTGGGTGTTTGTGCCTGCAATAATTTATTTGTTCATTTTACCATTTGCTGCTATTTATACATTGGTATGGGCATTTCTACAAAGTATTGGAATATTTACTAATGTATCATCCAATGTAAATAGGGTTTTGGCATTTATTGTTACATTCCTGACGATTCCAATGGGCTGGTTTGTAAAACTTGTTTGGGTTCTATTTAGTTTTATGGGAGCCTGGAGCGNGGTTGTGTTTGTAGCAACATTTATTATTGGAGTATTCTTTAGAGGTTTTGGGGTTGCTAAGAGAGAGTATTCTCTTGCATTGAAAACTTATGAAAGTGTCGGAAAAGATTTAGAAGCTCAGATATCAGAACTTCAGAAAAAAGTAGAAGAATTAAATTCTGCAGACATAGAAAGAGAAGTAAATCGACTTGCAGAGAAGTATGGTGGGTTATATCCTAAAGTAAAAGATTTAGCAGCTCAAGTAGTAAAAGAGCCTACCGTCGAAGGGAAAAAGAAAAGCTGTTAAAGAATTCAAACTCTAATTTTTACCAAGTGAAAGTTTAAATTATTTTAATACTACTTTTAATTAGAATCTCTAAATTAGGAGGTGTTGTCAATGCCAGAAGAGACAAAAGAACAACAAGCTGATAATGTAGTCTTCATAGGAAAGAAACCAACAATGAGCTATGTTTTAGCAGTAATAACTCAATTCACAAATGGACAAAAAGAAGTTCACATTAAAGCAAGAGGNAGAAGCATCTCAAGGGCAGTAGATGTAGCTCAAGTAATTCAGCGAAGATTCATGCCCGATGTTAAAATCAAAAAAATAGACCTAGGAACAGAAGAAAGGGAAGTTGAGGGAAAGGGAAAAGTAAATGTTTCAACAATAGATATTGTTCTAGCAAAGTAAGCGACTTTTTCCTTTTTTATTTTTTAAAAATTCTACAAGTTCTTTTAAGTCATCAACTCTCATTCCTGCTGCTGTTGGATG
>Ga0065719_100066_pt1 | contig 24829 bp, 19 predicted proteins | sample GBSCel85sediment_FD_59106 | JGI IMG/M metagenome (GOLD analysis project Ga0065719, IMG submission 59106) | Hot spring sediment microbial communities from Great Boiling Spring, Nevada - Cellulolytic enrichment CS 85C v3 (version 3) | ecosystem: Environmental > Aquatic > Thermal springs > Hot... | reverse complement strand
AAAAAAGCCCGCCGGGTGGCGGGCTCTTTATTTCTTCAGGTTCTCCAAATACTTTTTCCAGTCTTCCATGAACCTTTCTATTCCAAGATCCGTCATCGGGTGTTTGAAGAGTTTCTCCAGCACGGCAAATGGCATCGTCACGATATCCACACCCATAAGTGCTGCTTCCACCACGTGCATTGGATGTCTGATGCTTGCGGCGATGATCTCGGTTTCGAAACCGTAGTTGTTGTAGATCTCGACGATTTCTCCAAGCATTCTCATTCCGTCGTTTGAAAGATCGTCCATCCTTCCAACGAAGGGGCTCACGTAGGTTGCTCCCGCTTTCGCGGCCAGAATGGCCTGGGCTGGGCTGAACACGAGTGTCACGTTTGTCTTTATACCCTCTGCAGAGAGAGTCTTCACCGCTTTGATGCCATCGGGTGTCATTGGTATCTTGATCACCACGTATTCGCTGATCTGAGCGAGTTCTCTTGCCTCTCTCACCATGCCTTCGTAGTCGAGAGACACAACCTCCGCAGAAACGGGACCTTTCACCAGATCGCAGATCTCTTTCACTCTCTGTTTGAACTCTGCTCCTTCCTTTGAAATCAGTGTTGGATTCGTCGTTACTCCATCNACGATACCCCATTCAACACCTTTTTTGATCTCTTCTAAGTNTGCTGTGTCCAGAAAGATCTTCATCGTTTCACCTCCCAGAAGCTATTCTCTCTTATTTTCTTTAAGAGCTCGATAGGAGTTTTTGAAAATCTCTGTTAGTCTTTGGTTGATAAGAAGTTAACTCAACGTTCCTGATTTGATAGAAACATTTCAACTTCATCTAACACCGGCATAGCATCTACACCGCCTACTCTTGTGATAACGATAGCGGCGACGGCGTTGGCGAACTTTCCTATCTCGACAGCGTCTTCGATCGTTTCAGGTGTTTTCTCCAGATACTTGTGTATCACAGCGGCTGTGAACGAGTCTCCGCACCCCGTGGCATCCACAGGTTTTACTTTGAAAGAAGGAACCATACGTTTTTCTCCTTTGAACTTCACAAGACATCCCCTTTCTCCCATGGTCACAAAAAGCAGGCCGTTTTCCTTGATCGGAATTNTGTCAACGGCCGTTTCTAAATCTTCCTGGAAGATGTATTCCAGATCCTTGTCGCTGAGTTTNACNATATCTACCTTCGAAGAGATCTCGAGAAAGTCCTTCACGAAGGTGTTTCTGTCTTCTATCAGTGAGGGTCTCACGTTCGGATCGTAAGAGACGGGCTTCCCTTCTTCCAAAAACGTTTCCATCACTTTCAAATAGGCGCTTCTCGATGGTTCAACGGCAAGAGAGTATGATCCGATGTGAAGGAAAGAAAATTGTGCGGGGTCGATGTTCACTTCTTCCGGTCTCAGATTCGTATCGGCTGGTTTTTCTCTGAAGAAGACGAAATCCGGATTTCCCTGAGCGTCTCTTGCCACAAAAGCGAGGGTAGTCTTACAAGAAGAATCGAAGATGATGTGTGTTGTGTCTATGCCTTCTTTTTTCATCACCTCAAGTAGGAACTCGGAGAACTGGTCTCCTCCAAGTTTTCCGAGAAAAGAAACCTCTCTTCCCAGTCTTTTGAGAGCAACGGCGACGTTCAGGGGAGAACCTCCCGCTTTCTTTCTGAAGAGCTCACTCTGTGAAAGGTTCTTTCCTTTGTCCTCTGAGATGAAATCAATGAGGATTTCACCGGTGCAGAGAACATTCACAAGAATACACCTCCGCCGGAAAACGATTTTCTATTTCATCTTCATTATACTTCAAGGCGAAGTGTGTTAATATTGTGTTGAACTGTTATTTTTCCGGGAGGGATCGTTGTGAATATTCTTGAAAAGCTTTTCTCTTTGAAAAGAAAGGTAGCTCTGGTGACTGGTGGAGGACAGGGCATCGGGAAGGCCATCGCCCAGGCGCTGGCAGCGGCGGGTGCAGCTGTTTTGATCATGGACATAAACGAAGAAACAGCCAGAAGAACGGTCGAAGAGATAAAAGAGAAAGGTGGCGAAGCAGATTTCTATGTTGGGGATGTGACGAAAGAAGAAGATTGTTTTGGAGCGGTCAAAAAGGCGCTGGATAGGTGGGGGAAACTCGACATAGGAGTCAACAACGCGGGAATAGGAGACTGGTGTGAAGCGGAGAATTATCCGGTTGAGAAGTGGAAAAAGGTCATAGACGTGAATCTGGTTGGGGTGTTTCTTTCCGCAAAAGCGGAGTTCCACGCTATGAAGGAAAGAAAATACGGAAAGATCATAAACATCGCGTCCATGTCCGGACACATCGTGAACAAACCTCAGAAGCAGACAGCTTACAACGCTTCGAAAGCGGGTGTGATCCATCTCACCAGATCTCTGGCCGCCGAGTGGGCCCCGTACGGAATCAGGGTGAACAGCATAAGCCCCGGATACATCAGAACACCTCTCATAGAATCTCCAAACGTGAAAGATCTTGTTCCCCTCTGGCTCGACATGATCCCTCTTGGAAGACTGGGAGAGGTGGANGATCTGATAGGAGCTGCTATCTTCCTTGCAAGTNCCGCCTCAGATTACATGACAGGGCACGATCTTGTGATAGACGGAGGCTACACCGTCTGGTGAGGAGGTTAGAATATGAAAGNACTTNTGATAGAAAAACCCGGTGTTGCGAGTGTTGTGGAGAAAGAGATACCCGTTCCCGGTGAAGATCAGACCCTCGTGAAAGTACTCGCGTGCGGTATCTGTGGAACCGACTACAAGATATTCTCAGGAGGCACCAACGCCAACTATCCAGTTGTTCCAGGGCATGAGATCGTCGGCGTCGTTGAAAGATCGGGTGTTTTCGAAAAGGGGCAGATGGTTGTGATCGATCCCAACAGATCCTGTGGGAAGTGTGACTACTGTAGAAAAGGTATGTCTCAGTTCTGTGAAAACCTTCAGGCAACGGGCGTGACAGAACCAGGAGGATTTGCGGAATACGTGCTCGTGGAGAACTCACAGGTTTATCCTGTGAGAAATGTACCCGCAGAGAGAGCCGTTTTCGCAGAACCGCTTTCCTGTGTTCTCGAAGGAGTGAAGATGGTGAAACATGGATTCTACGACAGAATCCTCGTAGTCGGAGCAGGTAGTATAGGTGTGATTTTTGGTCTGATCTTCAAGAAAATTTTTCCGGGTGCAGAAATAGTCCTTGCGGAGAAAGACGAGAAACGTGCGGAATACGTTGTGCAAACTTTTGGATTGAAAGTGGATGAACCAAAAGGAGAGTACGATCTTACTGTCGAGTGTTCTGGTACGGTGGAAGGGTTCAAAACTTGCTTTGAACACACAGGAAAAGGTGGAATGCTCCTTCAGTTCAGCGTCATCTCCAAAGACAAGATGGTTGAGATCTCACCGTTCGAGATCTACCGAAAGGAGATGAAAATACTCGGGTCCTATCTCAATCCTTTCACAATGAAAGAAGCGGTGAAGATCATAGAATCTGGAGAGTTTCCCTTCGAAAAACTTGTCACCGATCGTCTGGATCTTGAAGGGGTGAAAGAATACCTGTCGTCTCACAAAAAGGCATTGATGAAGGGAATTTTTTCTTAATTAAGCTAATTCCCGTCGAGAGTTTTAAAGAAAAACATTCTTGTCACGAGAAATCTTTTAGTGTTTTTATTGTTCTGACGGAAGATCGCTCCACGAATTTTACCTTTAACACAACTTGCATACGGGGAGATGGTTTCTTTCTATTTTTCATTCTGTCTAAAAGAATTGTTGCTGCTATCAACCCTATTTGTTGGGGGTCTTGTCTTACACAAGTTATCGGCGGATCGAAGATTTCGTTCCAATATGCATCATCGAAACTGACAAGGGATATGTCTTCTGGTATTTTTATATTCAGCTCCTTAGCAGCTTTTAATACTCCTAAAGTCATCAGGTTATTTCCAATGACAATAGCTGTCGGTCTTTCCTGACTTGTCATTATCCTCAGAAAGGATTCATATCCACCCTGTTCAGAGGATCTTCCGTCTCTTATCCACTCTTCGCGGATCTCTATGCTGTCCTTGAAGAGGAGAAAGCCCTTTAATCTTTCTTCTCCAGTAAAAGAACCTCTTAAAGGATGTATGAGACCGATTTTTTTATGGCCATGCTTTACAAGGTAATTAACAAGTATTTCCATTCCTTCTCTATTATCTGAAATTACAAAGTCAGAGTCTACACCTTCTACTAGCCTGTCGAAGAAAACCACGGGAATTTTGAAGTGATTGATTATACTGTTGTATATATCCTTATTTTCCTTCACATTCACAGGCGCAGAAAGAATTCCCTCTACTTTTTGATCGAGGAGAAGTTGTAAATGCTCCCTTTCCTTCACAGGATCGTCATCAGTTGAACAAAGTATAAGTCTGTATCCGAGATGAAACAATGATTTCTCTATACTTGAGACGATATCTGCGAAGAAATTAGCGCTTAACTCAGGTATGAGAACACCAACAGTTCTAGTATTTCCCTTTTTTAAACCCAGAGCCATTAAATTTGGGGTATACCCAATTTCTCTGGCTTTTTCCAGTATTTTCTCCCTCAATTCACTGCTGACACCGGGTTTTCCAGAAAGAGCTCTTGAAACAGTGGAAATTGAGACACCAAAATATTCTGCAATGTCTTTTAGAGTAGCTTTTTTCATGTTGTTGCCTCCCTGTACTCTTCTCTTAATCACTTCATTCACTATTATAACGTTTCCCACGAACTAAGCAAACGTTTGCGTAAATGTGATATGAAAAAATATGGAACGATAAGTTATCATATTTCTTTTTAATTTGAAATAATCGTCTTTTTTGAGATTTTGAATGAAAATGTTTTCATAGTAATCTTATGAGTAAGCTTTACTAAAAACAAAACTTTTTTTAAGGGGGTGTTTTTATGAAAAGGTTTCTTTTTGTGGCGGTGCTGTTCACCATTTTTGCAGCAAGTTTTGCGCAATTTTTGAATGTTCCCAGAGAACAAACAGTTATAGTACCGGGTCCTAAAACAGCAAATCCGGGAGACTTCAACGTGATAGCAGGATGGAAAGATCCACACAGGGGGATTCAGCAGTTGTTGCTCGAACCACTCTGGATGGATGATCCTGTGAGAGGAGAGATTATTAACGCGCTGGCAGAAACTGGCCCTATTTACAATGAAGATTTTACCAAAAATGATTGTAAAACTCAGAAAGGGTGTTTACTGGAGCGATGGTGTACCTTTCACAGCGGACGACGTGGTTTTCACAGTAGAAATGTGCATGAAATATCCAGAAATGGCAAGGCACATGGAATTCAACGAATACATAGACAAGGTCTACAAAGAAGACGACTATACCGTGGTTTTTGAACTGAAGAAACCCAACACAAGATTTCACACGTATTTCATAGACAGATGGGGATACTGGTGGCCCATGCCGAAACACGTTTTTGAAAAGGTTGAAGACCCTGTTGGATTCACTTTCAACCCACCCGTTGGCACAGGTCCTTACGTTCTTAAAGACTACGATCCAGCGGGATACTGGGTTCTCTGGGAAAGAAGGGAAGATTGGCAAAGGACACCGACTGGTATGATTTTTGGTATGCCCAAGCCGAAATATGTGCTCTTCTATGCTTACGAAACAGATGAAAAAATTACTTTAGCATTTCTCCAGAATCAACTTGATGCTGCGGGTATAGGTCCTCAAGCCCTCAAGGCACTCCTCAAAAGAAGCAAGTATGTGAAGCTTTATTCAGATTTCCCATTCGTCCCTCTCGTTGATCCCGTCGTCGGAGGAATCACCATCAACACCGCAAAATATCCGTTCAACATGAAAGAAGTAAGATGGGCTCTGGCTCTCGCACTTGATATTGTGAAACTCTCAGAAACCGAAGAAGGTAACATGCTGATATCTGCGCTTCACATACCGCCACTTCCTCTCTACAGGAAGCTCTACTATGAACCTCTGGAGGAATGGTTGCAGAATCTCACCGTGAACGGTGTAAAGGTGTACGATCCAGACGTTCCCTTGAAGATCGCTGAAGTTGCGAAAAGATACGGCTGGAACGTGCCTGATGACCCTGAAAAGATAAAACTAGGTGTTGGAAGTGGCTGGTGGAAGCATCTCCCGGATGTCGCTGAACAGTTGTTGCTCAGTGTAGGTTTCAAGAGAGATAAAAATGGAAAATGGCTGTTGCCGAATGGAACTCCTTGGAAGATCCAGCTTGGAACGAATCCGAACGATCTTGTAGCCTTCGGTGTTGCTCAGCAGTGGAGAGAGTTTGGTATAGATGTTGATGTCATCACAACTTATATTTCAGGTATAAACGAAGGGAACTTTGAGGTGCTGATAACTGGAAACTGGCCTGCTCCAGAGCCATGGGGAGGCCACGCTGATCTTCACAGAACACTTTACTTCTTCCATTCAAAATATCAAAATAAACCTCTTGGAGAAGGTGTAGGACATGTATCAAGATGGTTTGACGAAAGACTGGATAAAATCATAGACGAAATGGAAAAGCTGGATTGGAACGATCCCCGAAATATAGAATTTGGAAGAGAAGGACTGAAAATACTGGCAGAAGAGCTTCCCACCATACCAATTGGAACTATAGGAGTGTTAACCACAGCCCTTGTCTACAACGATTACTACTGGACCAACTGGCCAACTCTTGAAAATCCATACATGATGCCTTATTGGCACTGGTCACAGTTTAAGTATCTCCTCACCTTCCTCACCTTCCTTGAACCAACTGGAAGGAAATAACATTCCCCCGCCCCAGACGGGGCGGGCTCTTCTTTGAGATTAGACATAAGGAGTGAGAAAAATTATGAAATTTATAAAAAGCTACCTCATTCCAAGATTGATTCAGTATGTGTACATGGTCGTAATAGGTATAACCCTTGTTTTCCTCATACCAAGACTATCACCAGTAGACCCTATCGAACAGATTTTGAACACGAGATTAAGAATACAAAACACAACACCTGAAGCCGTTATCAAGATGAGGGAAGTTATGGAAGAGCTTTATGGACTGAAAGGCACTCTGTGGGAACAGTACGTTAATCTCTGGAAGAGACTCTTAAAAGGAGATTTTGGTCCATCGATGGTCTATTATCCTGCATCGGTAATAAGCTTGATCAGAAACTCTCTTCCGTGGACCATAGGTCTCCTTACTTTGACAACACTGATCTCATGGGTTTTAGGGTTGGTAATAGGCGCTATATTAGGATATTACAAGGAATCTTTTGGTTCCAAGATTCTTACGGGTATTCTTATGGCTATAAATCCGATACCTTACTATATCTTTGCACTTACACTCCTTCTCCTGTTTTGTTACGTGTTTCCAATTTTTCCACTTGGTGGAGGTTTCTCTGTTGGACAAAAGATCTCTCTTAGCTGGTCTTTTATTCTTGATGTTATAAAACATGGGACATTACCAGCACTGTCTCTTATTATTCTTGGTTTTGCAGGTTGGGGATTGGGAACGAAAATACTCGTTCAAAATCTTCGAGAGGAAGATTACGTTGTTTATGCCAGAATGATGGGATTGAGGAATAGCAAGATTTTATTTTCCTACGTTTTGAGAAATGCTATGCTCCCTCAGGTTACCGGTCTTGGTTTATCTCTTGGTGGAATATTCGGAGGTGCGATGATGACAGAAATTCTCTTCACCTATCCAGGTATAGGGACATTGGCTTATAACGCTGTCAGGGCCAACGATTATAATGTCATGATTGCTATAAGTTTTTTCTCAATCATAGCGGTTGCAACTGCTCTGTTGATACTGGACCTTCTTTATCCTCTGATAGATCCTCGTATAAGGTATAGATAAAAGCAAGGAGTGATCCTGATGAAGAGGATTCTGAGATTGTTTTTCGATATGTGGGAAGATCTAAGATTCAAGTACGCAGTCACAGTTCTTACTGCTTTGGTTCTTCTTTCGATTCTTTCCATTTTTTCTCCTTATGATCCTTACAAATGGTATGTGTTACCAACAAATCAACCACCTTCTTTAGAGCATATCCTCGGAACGGATGGGAAAGGTCAGGATATCTTCTGGCTTCTAACTTTTTCCCTGAAGAATTCTCTGATACTTGCAACAATCGCGGCTGTTTTTTCCAGAATCATAGCGATAACAATAGGAATGCTATCAGGATATCTTGGAGGAACTACGGACAGAATCCTCATGGCTCTAACGGATACATTCATGGTCATGCCTGTTTTTCCCCTCTTACTTCTCTTATCTTCTCTCATAAAGAACTATTTAAGCCTTCCAATTTTGGGACTGATAATAGGTGTCTTTGGATGGGCAGGGGATGCCCGCGTAATAAGATCCATGATTCTAAGCTTGAGAGAAAGAGAATTCGTTGTTACTTCGAAATTTTCCGGTATGAGAACCTTTGAAGTCGTCTTTGGTGATTTTGTACCATATTTGATCCCTGTTATCTCGGGTGGATTCATTGGAAGTATGATGGGTGCCATCGGTTTCGAAATTGTCCTGGCGATACTAGGGTTCACTCGCGTGGAGATTCCCACACTTGGATCCATGTTCCACTGGATGATAAATTTCCAGGCCATGCTCCTTGGATACTGGTGGTGGGTTCTAACACCAATAGTAACGGCTGTTTTCCTTTTCACGGCTCTCTACACACTTTCTCTGAGTATAAACGAATACCTCGATCCGCGAACGCGGATGCAAAGAATAGGGGCGGTGAAGTGATCATGGAGAAGATCGCTGTCGCAGAGAACTTGAGAGCCTACTATTTCATCAAATCTGGAGATAAAACGACTTCCATTAGAGCCGTTGATAACGTTTCCCTTCATTTTTTTGAGAATGAAGTCTATGGAATAGCAGGGGAAAGTGGATGCGGAAAGAGCACTCTTTTGAAAGTACTCTTTGGTGAAATAAAACCCCCGCTCAAATTGGTTGATGGAGAAGTTGTTTTCAAGCTCGACGGCGAAGAGTACAGGATAAACTCTATGAGTCTTGATCAGTTAAAAAAAATCCGCTGGAAATACGTGTCTTACGTTCCGCAAGGCTCAATGAGCGTTTTGAATCCTGTTAGAAAAATCAGGAGGATATTTCTTGATGTCATAGAGGAGCATACTTCAATGTCCAGGGAAGAGGCGTTTTCAAGAATAGAAAGCTATTTCGAAGCTCTTGGTCTTCCTGTTAGAGTGCTTGATTCTTATCCCCATCAGCTCTCCGGTGGTATGAGACAAAGAGTCACAATAGCCCTCGCAACCGTTTTGAACCCTAAAGTGATATTCGCGGATGAACCAACAACAGCCCTCGATGTTGTGGTTCAAAGGGGAGTGATACAACTTCTTAAAAAGATACACAAAGAGCAGAAGAATACATTGGTCATCGTCACACACGATATGGGAGTTCACGCACATCTTGCTACTAGAATCGGCGTAATGTACGCGGGAAGATTGATAGAAGAAGCAGAAACCCATGAGATATTCAAAAATCCTCTTCATCCGTACACAAGGTTCCTAATAAACTCACTTCCAAGATTCGGTGATCGCTCCCGCAAAGAAGGAACACCAGGTTCTCCTCCTTCTCTTGCAAATCTTCCTTCTGGATGTCCTTTTCATCCAAGATGTCCTATTGCGGATCAAATTTGTATGGAGATGGAACCTGACCTTATAGAAGTTGCTAGAAATCATAAAGTGGCTTGCTGGAAAGTAGGTGTTGAGCGATGAGGGTGTCTGTTCGAAATTTAACGAAGATATTTAGAGTAGGAAGCATTTTTTCTCTGAAAAAACTTGTAGCAATTGATAACGTTTCTTTTGAAATTGGCTCTGGGGAAATTTTCTCTCTTGCTGGAGAATCAGGTTGCGGAAAGACAACAACCGCAAAGATTCTTCTCGGATTGGAAGAACCAACTAATGGTGAAGTCTTGTATGACGGAATAAAGCTGAAAGACTTTGTAGAAAATGAAATGCATTTTCTCAAGAAAGTTCAAACAGTTCAACAAAATCCATTTTCCACATTTAATCCTTTTAGAAAGGTGGAAGATTATCTTTTTAAAACTGTACTGAGATTTAAAATGGCCAATACTAAAGATGAAGCGCTAAGGTTAATAGAAGAAAAGCTATCTGTGGTTGGATTGAACTTTGATGAGATTAAGGGAAGATACCCAAGTGAATTTTCAGGGGGACAATTACAAAGAATTTCAATTGCGAGAGCTCTTCTCACTAATCCTTCATTCTTGGTGGCAGATGAACCTGTCTCTATGATTGATGCCTCCTTGAGAATTTCTATAGTCAATCTCTTCAGAGATCTAAAGGAAAGATTTGGTATAAGCATACTTTACATAACTCATGATTTATCAACGGCTTATTATGTGGCAGATAAACTTGCGATCATGTTTAGGGGCAGCATAGTTGAAATGGGAAGGGCACAAGACATACTGGACACACCTTTTCACCCGTATACAAAACTTTTAAAAAGTTCTATCCCTGTTCCTGATCCTGAATACGAATGGGATGAAAATATCAACCTTTCATCCACCGAGCGTGAAGAATTTTTTGCGAAAGGGTGCAAATTTGCGAGCCGTTGCCCGGAAGTTATGAGTATTTGTAGAGAAAGTGTTCCTCCAGACTTTGATGTTAATGGTAGAGTGGTGAAATGCTGGTTATACAAATAGTAAGGGGGTGTAAAAATGCTTAGATCTTTCTTGATTTTATTTTTAGCGATACTGGGTGTTGTTTTTGGAGCAACTTTTGAGTGGAAATCGGTGGAAATCAACGGAGGAGGATTTGTACCAGGAATAATATTCCATCCTGCTAGTCCTGGGCTTTTATATGCGAGAACGGATGTTGGTGGACTTTACAGGTGGGATGAGGAAACAAAGAGGTGGAAGCAATTATTTGATTTTTTGAGAAGAGATCAGTCCGATTACATGGGAGTGTTGAGCGTTGCTCTCGATCCTAGTGATCCGAAGAGAATCTACGCGATGACAGGAAAATACACTCAGGATTGGGCAGGATATGGAGCCATTCTTATCTCGGAAGATTACGGTGAAACGTGGACAATTGTAAACCTTGACAAGTATGGGATAAAAGTTGGTGGGAACGAAGATGGAAGAAACGCTGGTGAAAGATTGCAGGTAGATCCAAATTTCAGTAGCGTGCTTTTTATGGGTACAACGAAATATGGTCTGTGGAAATCAGAAGATTTTGGAAAAAATTGGAAAAAAGTGGATAGTTTTCCCTCAACCAGTGTAACGTTTGTGCTATTCGATGAGAAAAGTGGAGAAAAAGGAAGTCCTACTCCTAGAATTTTTGTTGGATGTTCAGAACCCAAGGGGATCTTTGTAACTGAAGATGGTGGAACCACCTGGAATGTTCTTCCAAACCTGCCGAACGATCTCATTCCATTGCGTGGAAAAATACATGACGGGATCCTTTACGTTACACTTTCCAATGCTTTGGGACCGAATGGTGCTACGAGAGGGGCTGTTATGAAGTATGTGATTGCTGATCAAAAATGGTACGATGTAACACCAATGAAAGGAGATTTCGGATATTGTGGAATAGATGTTCAAGAGAACGTGGTGATAGTATCCACACTCGATAGGTGGTATCCACACGATGAGATATTTATTTCCCTGAACGGAGGAGAAACGTGGAGACCTCTTCTGGAAAAGGCAAATTTTGATATCAACAAAGCGCCCTGGATAAAAGATTTAAATCCTCACTGGATATCTGACGTCAAGATAGATCCATTTGACATGAATAGGGCTATTTTCACAACAGGTTATGGTGTGTGGGTGACTTATGAGTTAAAAAAGTCATTCGAAGGTATGGGAAAACCAGTGAAATGGATATTCGAAAATCGAGGGTTAGAAGAAACAGTTGTTTTGCAACTGGTTCCCCCCATAGGAGAAAGGCCTCTTCTCTCTGCAATCGCCGATTGGGGAGGATTCCGTCACGAAAGTTTGGACACCCCACCATCATCTATGTACAAACCCCTAAAATGGACGTCTCTTGGTATAGCTTTTGCCTATCAGAATTCAAAATTCGTGGCAAGAGTGCATACATACACCTATCCTTTCTTGTCTTACTCCGAGGATGGCGGAATCAACTGGAGAGAGATAGAAACTGTCCCGGAGGGAATAACTGACGGCGGGAGGTTAAGTTTGGCAGTCTCGAACGATGGAAAAACACTGGTCTGGAGTCCAGCGAATCATGAGGTAATTGTTTCAAGCGATAAAGGAAAAAGCTGGAAAAAAGCCATTAGTGTTCCAGTTCCAGAATTCAACTATTTTCCTGCATCTGATCCTGTAAATCCGAGTAAATTTTACATCTTCGATTGGAAAAACGGTGACTTCCTCATAAGTAAAGATGGAGGAAAGAGTTTTATGAAAGGTGCTAAACTTCCTTCTTTTGATAACTGGTGGGTATCGCTTTATTCTTTCCCTGTGTTGGCTCCTGACAGAGAAGGAGATATCTGGTTAGCACTTCAATGGAATGGACTTTACAGATCAAAAGATGGTGGAATAACGTTTGAGCGACTAGGAAACGTTGATATAGCCTACGTGATTGGTTTCGGAGCCCCAAAACCAGGTACTGACTATCCAGCAATTTACCTGAACGGTATGGTGAATGGAGTTTATGGTATTTTCATGTCGACAGATGAGGGCAAAACATGGATGAGAATTAACAACGATAAGCATCAATTTGGATGGATACATTACATGATAGGAGATATGAATGAATTCGGGAGAATTTTCCTTGGTACGGAAGGAAGAGGAATCATCGTTGGTGAAGTGAAGGAGGAATGATTTCTATGAAACCCCGTTACAAACCTGACTGGGAATCTCTGAGGGAACACACACACAGTACCGAAATGGTTCGACAAGGCGAAATTCGGGATCTTCATTCACTGGGGGATTTACTCTGTTCCGGGATGGGCGACGCCCACCGGAGAACTCGGTAAAGTGCCGATGGATGCCTGGTTCTTCCAGAATCCGTACGCAGAGTGGTACGAAAATTCCCTCAGGATCAAGGAGAGTCCCACCTGGGAATACCACGTGAAGACCTACGGAGAAAATTTCGAGTACGAGAAGTTTGCGGATCTTTTCACCGCAGAGAAGTGGGATCCACAAGAGTGGGCTGATCTCTTCAAAAAAGCAGGAGCGAAGTACGTGATACCGACAACGAAACACCACGATGGATTTTGTCTGTGGGGGACGAAATACACAGATTTCAACTCCGTGAAGAGAGGACCGAAGAGAGATCTCGTAGGAGATCTTGCAAAAGCCGTAAGAGAAGCAGGATTGAGATTTGGAGTGTACTACTCAGGAGGTCTGGACTGGCGCTTCACGACCGAGCCGATAAGATACCCCGAGGATCTCTCCTACATCAGGCCGAACACTTACGAGTACGCAGATTATGCCTACAAACAGGTCATGGAACTTGTGGATCTGTACCTTCCCGACGTTCTCTGGAACGACATGGGCTGGCCGGAGAAAGGAAAGGAAGACCTGAAGTATCTCTTCGCTTACTACTACAACAAACATCCAGAAGGTTCTGTGAACGACAGGTGGGGAGTGCCGCACTGGGATTTCAAAACGGCCGAGTACCACGTGAACTATCCGGGGGATCTGCCGGGCTACAAATGGGAGTTTACGAGGGGAATAGGGCTCTCTTTTGGATACAACCGAAACGAGGGGCCGGAACACATGCTCTCTGTTGAACAGCTCGTCTACACACTCGTGGACGTTGTGAGCAAGGGAGGAAATCTCCTTTTGAACGTTGGGCCAAAGGGTGACGGAACGATTCCGGATCTGCAAAAAGAAAGACTCCTGGGCCTTGGTGAATGGCTGAGAAAGTACGGAGATGCCATCTACGGTACTTCTGTCTGGGAAAGGTGCTGTGCGAAGACTGAGGATGGAACAGAGATCAGGTTCACCAGAAAATGTAACAGAATCTTTGTCATCTTTCTCGGTATCCCGACCGGAGAAAAAATTGTAATTGAGGATCTCAATCTATCAGCAGGGACAGTGAGACATTTCCTGACGGGGGAGAGATTGAGCTTCAAAAATGTGGGGAAGAACCTGGAAATCACAGTACTCAAAAAGCTCCTTGAAACAGACAGNATAACNCTCGTGTTGGAGGCGGTGGAAGAATGAAGGGAAAATACAGGGTGGGACTCATCAGCTTCTCCGATGGAAGAGAGTACGTGCACANNGAACTTGAAGGCATTGTGAAAAAGTTCGAAGATGAGATAGCAAAAACTCTGGAAGAAACAGGAGAAGTGGAGGTAATCAGAGCAAAAGAAATCGTGTGGAAGCCTTCAATAGCGAAGAGAGAAGCAAGAAGGCTCGCAGAAGAGGGAGCGGAAGTTACCATCTTCAACTACGCAGTTTGGGCGTTCCCTCATTTCACAGTTCTTGCGAGCAAATTCGCACCGGGTCCGTTTCTACTTTTTTCCAACATAAACCCGCAGTATCCAGGTATGGTTGCGATGCTCTCTGCGGCGGGAGCGCTGGAACAGGACGGAACGAAGCACTACAGAATGTGGGGCAACATAAAAGACGAGAAAGTTCTCAGGAAAGTGATGGCATTCATCAGAGCGGGAAGCACATACAAAAAACTCAGGGGTCAGAGATACGGTGTGTTCGGTGGAAGATCGATGGGTATGTACACCGCCGTTCCTAACGTGGATCTGTGGAACAAGATNTTCGGTGTCGATGTNGAGCANATAGACCAGTTCGANATCGTTCGAAGAAGCCAGCTGATACCGGACGAGCGCGCAAGGAAAGGAAGGCTCTGGATNGAAGAGAAAGCAAAAGCGNTTCACTACGATGGGAAGTACCTCACACCCGAAAAGCTTGAACTCCAGATAAAGAGCTACCACGCGGTGAGAGAGATCGTGGAGGAGATGGAGCTGGACTTTGTGGGAATAAAAGGCCAGCTCGAACTCACAGAACACTTCGTGACGATGGATGTGACGGAGACGTTCCTGAACGATCCCTACGACTGGGAAGGAGAGCACGAACCGATCGTGTGCGCAACAGAGGCAGATTCCGATGGGGCGCTCACGATGCAGATCTTCAAGCTGATTGCGAAAACACCCGTGCTCTTTGCGGACGTGAGACACTACGTGGAGGAGTACGATGTACTGGATCTGTGCAACTCAGGAAACCACGCAACGTACTTTGCAGCCAGATCGTTCGATCCCGACGAGAACATGAAGAAAGTGGAGTTCTATCCACAGACGTTCTACTTCCCCGCAGGTGGTGCAGCGGTAAAACACATAGCAGCACCCGGAAAAGTGACACTTGGAAGACTCACGAGGGAAGATGGAAGGTACAGATTCACAGTCGTTCCTGGAGAGTTCGTGGACTTTGGGGAGGAGAAAAACTACGAGATAGCAGACAGCATACAGAACAACTGGCCGCACGCGTTTTTGAAGATGGAGACACCTATAGACGAATTCCTGACCAAATATTCCTCCAACCACATCCACGGCGTCTACGGAGACTACGTGGAGGAGATCAAAACCTTCTGTGAAATAGCCGGTATCGATTTTGTGCTTATGAAATGAGGGCGCAGAAGCGCCCTCATTTTGTCTTTAAAATCGCTCTCTGGAAGCTGAGAACCACCTCTGTTCCTTTTTCTAGTTCTCTTGTCTCAGCGCCTTCCACAGCTTCAAGCCTTTCGTTCCAGAACAGCAGCTTCCATGGTTTTCCGGAGTCCTTCAGGACCTCAACGTGTATCTCGTTTTCTCTTCTCTCTACTTTCACACTCAATTCCACCTCGTCCCGTGTGTTGTAAACATGCGCTGTTTTGTTTGAAATTTCAAAAACGTTCAATGTGACACCGTCTGCGTAATCGTAATCCGGCCTGTCATCGACGGACCCTGCTGGAATTACGGAGTTTGGTCTCACAAAGAGTGGAAGCCCGAAGTAGTCGTATTTTTCTGTTCTCCATCTTCCTCCTTCTATCCTCTCACCGGTGAGAAAGTGAGTCCAGACTCCCTCTGGAAGGTAGTAGGTTACCTCTCCCGTCTCGCTGAAGATCGGAGCGACAAGGAGTGATTCTCCCAGCATGTACTGTCTGTCCAGATAGAGACAGGTGGGATCGTCTGGAAACTCAAAAATCATGGGTCTCGTGACAGGGATTCCCCTCTCATGTACTTCGACTGCGCTGGCGAATATATAGGGCATGAGCTTGCACTTCAGTTTCGTGAAAAATCTGAGCACCTCCACCGCTTCTTCATCGAAGTTCCAGGGAACCTTGTACATCGAATTTCCGTGGAGCCTGCTGTGAGATGACAGAAGACCGAATGCCACCCATCTCTTGTACAGATCCGGTGTTGTGATGTCCTCGAATCCTCCGATGTCGTGACTCCAGAAACCGAAACCGCACAGTGCGAGAGAAAGACCCCCTCTCAGGGTTTCCGCCATGGACTCATAGGAAGCCAGACAATCTCCTCCCCAGTGGACCGGGAATTTCTGACTCCCTGCCGTTGCAGACCGCGCGAAGACGACAGCGTTTCTCTTTCCGAGTTTTCTCTCCAGAGTTTCAAAGACGGTTTTGTTGTACAGATAGGTGTAGTAGTTGTGCATTTTCTCAGGATCGGATCCGTCGTAATAGACCACATCTGTGGGGATTCTCTCTCCAAAGTCCGTCTTGAAACAGTCAACCCCCATATCTATCAATCTTTCCAGTTTTGAAGCGAACCACTTTCTGGCTTCTGGATTCGTGAAATCGATGATCGCCATTCCTGGTTGCCAGTCGTCCGTCTGCCAGACATCTCCGTCTGGTTTTTTCAGGAAATAGCCCTTTTCTTTTCCCTCGTCAAAGAGACTCGAAAACTGAGAGACATAGGGGTTTATCCAGACGCACACCTTCAGTCCCTTCTCTTTGAGGCGTTTCAACAACCCTTCAGGGTCGGGGAAGTTCTCCCTGTTCCACTCAAGATCCACCCAGTGAAACTCCTTCATCCAGAAGCAGTCGAAGTGAAAGACATGAAGGGGTATGTCACGTTCTCTCATGCCATCCACGAACTCCATCACAGTTCTCTCATCGTACTGTGTGGTGAAGGATGTGGTGAGCCAGAGTCCAAAGCTCCAGCCAGGAGGAAGTTCTGGCCGTCCTGTGAGAAGTGTGTAGCGTTCCAGAACTTCTTTCAGATCTTTTCCAGCGATGATGAAATAGTCCAGAGTCTCTCCTTTCACACTGAACTGCACCTTTTCCACATGTTCTGTTGCAATTTCGAAGTCCACCTTTCCAGGATCGTTCACGAAGACACCGTACTTTCTGCTGCTCACATAGAACGGGATGTTCTTGTAGGTCATATCGGAGATCGTTCCGGCGTCCTCGTTCCACATGACAACTCTCTGACCGTTTTTGACGAAAGGTGAGAATCTTTCTCCGAGACCGTAGATCATCTCTCCCACACTCAGATGAAGTCTTTCAAGACAGAACCTCCCTTCTGGTGCCACGGCGTATCCCAGATCCGATTTCGTGAGGAAACGATCTTCGTAGAAGAATTCCATCTTGAGAGGATTCTTCCTTATGATCGCTTTTACCTTTCCTGAGGTGAAGATAAAACTTCCTTCTGTTTCTTTGATATCCGGTGTGAAGCTTTCATCCTGGTGGATTTCGTAGTACGGTGACTTTTCGAGTACTCCCTTGAAATGTCTGAACCGAATTCTTATTACGTTTTCAAACGGAGAGGAGATCTCGATCTCGAAGACCGGACCCTGAAGCGTCTGTCCCCGGTGCTCCACCCTCTGAAACGGCGATCGAAGGATCAATCTTTTTCCATCGCAGGAGTATTCGTACACCTGTTCTGGTTTGAACAGCTGTACCCCTTCTCTCAATCTCCACAGCCCTTCTGTGAAACGCATCTTGGCCCACCTCCTTTTGAACTAAGATTATCATGAAACTGTTTTCACGCAGAGTTTGAATAATTCCTCTGAAACCAGATACCAGCGAATTATAGAAGATTAACGTCGAGTATCTTTTCTGAAGGCTTTTTCAAATTAGGAAATACAGTTTCAGATGAGAAAATTGACGGTAAAAATCGATATTTATCGATAGTTGTGAATAATTCCAGAAAATCGGATTTTTTCGTGTTTGGTTCTCTTTGTACAGTGGTGGTAGTATAATAACGAAGAAATTTCTTTAGAGGAAAAAATAAAAACATTCATCAAAGGGGGTGTGTTCATGAGGAAAGTCTTTGTTTTTCTGCTGGTCTCATTGTTCATTGTGATTGGTCTTTCCTGGAGTGTCTACGCAACACCTGAAGACTNCTACAAAGCCACGGGTAAAAAGATTGAAAAGTTCAACGAGGCACCCATGCTTGCCGAACTTGTGAAACAAGGAAAGCTCCCACCGGTCGAGCAGAGGCTTCCAAAGGAACCTCTTGTTGTAGTTCCTGAGGAAAGTGTAGGACAGTACGGTGGCACCTGGAGGAGAGTCTGGAAAGGGCCTTCTGACAGGTGGGGTATTCCCAGGATCAACCAAGCGAGTCTTGTGTTCTGGGACAAGAACGGAGAGAAGTTTGTACCGGGAGTAGCGAAAAGCTGGGACATACTTGAAAATGGAAAAGTATATGTCTTTCATCTCAGAGAAGGCATGAAGTGGTCCGATGGTCATCCCTACACTTCCGAAGATATTCTTTTCTGGGTCGACGATATACTGGGGAACGATGAACTCACCCCTGCGAAACCCGCCTGGTACAGACTTCTCGACAGGGTGGAAGCTCCTGATCCCTACACGGTGAAATTCGTGTTCAAACAACCGTACGCTCTGTTTCTGCTTCAGGTGGCGAACAGAGGATTCACAGGCTCTCCCAAACATTTCTTGAAGCAATTCCACCCAAATTACACCCCTATGGAAGAGATCGAAAAGAAAATGGTTGAGGGTGTTCACAACACATGGGTAGATCTTTTTCAATGACAAAAGTGATTTTCTCGAAAGTCTTGATCTGCCCGTTTTGACACCCTGGAAACCCATCACAGATCCAACAGAACAGTTCTACATACTCGAGAGAAATCCATACTTCTGGGCGGTTGACATCGAAGGGAATCAACTGCCTTACATCGATAGGATCAGACACGAATACGTTCAAAGTAGTGAGGTTATCATGTTGAAAGCAATCTCCGGAGAAATCGATATGCAGTGGAGGCACATTGGTCTTCTGGGACCCGGCCCGGGTGTTTTGCCGCTTCTTCTCGAAAACGCCAAGAGCGGTGGTTACAAGGTTTTGAGATGGAAAACCGACAATGGATCCGTGAGCATGGTGATGCTGAACATCTCCGATCCACCAGATCCTGTACTCGGAGAAGTTTTCAGGGATGTGAGATTCAGACAGGCGCTTTCACTTGCTATCAACAGAGAGGAGATCAACGAGATTCTCTTCAACGGACTCGCAGAACCAAGGCAAGCCTCGTTCGTGAGTGGATCTCCGTACTACGATCCCGAATGGGAGAAGGCGTATGTGGAGTATGATCCAGACAGAGCAAACAAACTCCTCGACGAAATGGGACTGAAGTGGGACAGCAAACGCGAGTACAGACTTCTTCCCAATGGAAAACCTCTGAGATTCACCGTACAGGTCACTGGTCAGACCCACGTTGATGTCTGGACGATGGTGAAAGAATACTGGAAACAGATAGGTGTGTGGGTCGAAATCGAAAACCTCGAAAGGTCACTCTATGATTCGAGGCTCAGTGCACACGATTTCGATGCACAGGCTTGGGTGATGGACAGGGCAAGTCAGCCCCTTGTGGATCCCCTGTGGATCATTCCTGGAAGCACGGAGTACGCTTCCGCGTGGTACATTGGCTGGGCTGATTGGGCTGGTTCTTACCTTGAAGGAGAAGAATCTCTGAAGGAATATCTACAGCAGGAAGATGCGATCGTTCCACCCGAGGGTATAAAGGAGACTCTCGAAAAGCTACTCGACGTATGGAAGGAGATTCAAAACACTTCCGATCCTGAAAAGATCAAGGAACTCATGAAAGAAGTAACGAAGATCCACAGGGAAAATCTCTGGATGATAGGAACAGTGGGCGAAGATATATCTCCTGCCATCGTTAAGAACAACTTCAAGAACGTACCGGAGGAACTGGTGACGGCAACGCCGTTCTTCAGTCCATGGAACGCCATGCCGATACAATTCTACATAGAACAGAAATGAGAAAGCCCCGGCGATCGCCGGGGTTTTTTGGAGGTGAACGTGGGTGGTAAATCCGAAACTTCCTGTGATCTGGTACGGAGGAGACTACTACCCGGAACAGTGGGACGAGGAAACGTTCGAAAGAGATATCAGGATGTTCAAAGAAGCAGGTATCAACGTGGTCACCCTCGGGGTTTTCTCATGGAGTCTTATCCAACCAGACGAGAACACTTACGATTTTTCGTTCTTCGAAAAAGTGATGGATCGTCTGTACAAAGAAGGTATCTATGTCTGTCTTGCAACTCCCACATCCGCTCCCCCTCACTGGATGACGCAGAAATACCCTGAAATCCTTCTCACAGACGTGAACGGTGTAAAGCGAGAGAAGGGAGGCAGACAGAACTTTTGTCCCAACAGTGAGAAGTACAGATATTTTGCAAGAAACATCGCAGAGAAACTCGCAGAACATTTCAAGGATCACCCTGCTCTCGTTCTTTGGCACGTGAACAACGAATATTTGAACTACTGCTACTGTGATNTCTGCAGGGGGAAGTTTCAGAATTGGTTGAAGGAANAGTACGGCACACTCGATGAATTGAACAGAAGATGGAACACGCGTTTCTGGTCCCAGACCTTCACCGCCTGGGAAGAGATTCCTGTTCCAACAACGAGAAGTGTTCTCTTCTGGAGAAAGGACAGGTATCAATCTGTTCTTCCGGAACTTTATCTGGATTACAGACGCTTCATGACACAGAGTATGCTCGAGTGTTTCCTGGAGGAATACAGGGCAATAAAGAAACACACTCCAGACATACCCGTCACCACGAATCTGATTGCGGCAACTTTCAAGGAGTGGAACTATTTCGAATGGGCGAATCATATGGACGTTGCAGCATGGGACAACTATCCCGGTTACAAAGAAGATTTCTCCGTGATTTCTTTGAGACACTCTCTGATACGCGGTTTGAAAGAAGGAAAACCCTTCGTCCTAATGGAACAGTCTCCTTCGCAGGCGTGCTGGAGATGGTACAATCCCCAGAAAAGACCAGGAGAGATGAGGCTCTGGAGTTATCACGCTCTCGCTCACGGTGCAGAGACTCTCATGTTCTTTCAGCTGAGACAATCAAAGGGAGGAGTAGAAAAATTCCACGGGGCTGTTATCACGCATGTCGACAGTCCGAACACAAGGGTCTTTCAAGAAGTGAAAAGAGTGGGAGAAGAGATAAAGTCCTTATCGGATATTCTCGACACAAGGGTTGTCTCACAGACTGCTCTTCTTTTCGACTGGGAAAGCTGGTGGGCGATGGAAGACACTCTGACACCGAACATAGACTTCAAGTACCTGAACGAAGCAGAAAAGTATTTCAAGGCACTTGTGAAAACCGGCCTTGGAGTCGATGTTGTTGGTAAAGATCAGAATTTTGAGGGATACAGGATCATCGTTGCTCCGGCGCTTTACATGGTGGACGAAGAACTTGCACGGAAGCTGAAAGATTACGTCTCGAACGGAGGAATCTTGATCCTCACAACAATGAGCGGTATTGTCGATGAAGACGATCAGGTTGTTCTGGGAGGTTATCCAGGTTATCTTCGCGATCTTATGGGGGGCTATGTGGAAGAAATAGATGCTTTGCCACCTGAGGAGAAAAACGAAATCTTGATGTTTGGCAAAAGGTACGAGTGTAGTTTGGTGTTTGACTACATAAAAACCACCACAGCGGAAGTGCTCGGAAGATTTGGAAGGGACTATTACATGAACGAACCTGCCGTGTTGAGAAACAGATACGGTGGTGGATGGGTTTACTACGTAGGTTCTTCCGCGTCTTTCGATCTTGTATGGGATCTTGTGAAGTTCATAGAGAGAGAGAACACGATCTCAGAGCAGAGATCACACCGCCAGATGGTGTAGAGGTGATAAAGAAAGTCAAAGGAGAGAAGACCTTCTACTTTCTCTTCAATCACTCTCATGAACCGCAGATCGTTGACTTGCCGGAAGGAACGTTCAGGGATCTGATCAAAGGAAATTTGTATGAAAAAAAGGCAAGACTGCAACCGCTCGATGTCTTGATCCTTCTGAAAGAGTGAGAGTTTTACCAACAGTAGTGTGTTCAAGGGCGGATTTCCGCCCTTTTTTGTTCTGGTGTTAGAATTTGTACAAGCTTCGTATAGGGGAGGTGTGATGATGCTCTGGAAGGCTTTGATCTTTCTGGGTATCTACGCTGTTCTTCACTTTGGCTACGAACTCTCCGGCTGGGAATTCTTAAAGCCCATCTGTGGAGTTGACGAGTCTGTCTTTGAACATCTCAAGATCGGCTTCTGGGCGTACTTTTTCACGAATATCATCGAGTATTTCTTCGCAAAGAAAAAACACGGGTTCTGGTATCCTCGTATCCTATCAACAGTTCTTCTTCCCTGGTTCATAGTGCTCATCTGGTACATGCTTCCTGTGTTCTTTGGACACATCGAATCGCTTGCTGTGGATCTTTCCTGGGCTTTTGTGGTAACCTTCCTTGCTGCGATCCTGTCGGAAATTTTCGAGAGAAATCTGGAAAGAAATTCTCTCGGAACAGATTTCAAAACAGTGATAGTTGTACTTTTCATCATCTCCATAATCTTCTACACCGCTTTTTCATTTGAAAAACCNTGGATCGACGTCTTCACTGAACATTGAAATGAAAACATTTTCAAACTATAATGTATTNGGAAACCACATGAAAGAAGGTGAAGCCTTTGAGAAAGATCAGATTGGGTGTTGTGGGGTGTGGAATCGCCGCTCGAGAGCTGCACCTTCCTGCTCTGAAGAACCTTTCCCATCTCTTTGAGATCACGGCTGTCACGAGTAGAACGAAGTCTCACGCTGAAGAGTTCGCGAAAATGGTCGGAAATCCTGTTGTTTTCGATAGATACGAGGAACTTTTGGATTCTGGTCTTGTTGACGCGGTCGACCTCACACTTCCCGTTGAATTGAACCTCTCGTTCATTGAAAAGGCCCTTCAAAAAGGAGTCCATGTGATCTGTGAAAAACCCATTTCAACGGACGTAGAAACGGGAAAGAAAGTTGTCGAGTTGTCAAAAAAGTCTGAAAAAACAGTCTACATCGCGGAAAATTTCAGACACGTTCCAGCGTTCTGGAAGGCAAAAGAACTGGTTGAGAGCGGGTCGATAGGTGATCCTGTTTTCATGAGCTGGCAGATCTGGGTGGGAATGGACGAAAACAACAAATACGTTCACACCGACTGGAGGAAGAAACCGAAACACGTTGGAGGTTTTCTCTCGGACGGTGGTGTTCACCACGCGGCGGCGATGAGGTTGATCCTTGGTGAGATAGAATGGGTTTCCGCCGTTGCGAAGGATCTTTCTCCGCTTCTCGGGGGAATGGATTTTCTTTCCTCTATATTCGAGTTCGAAAACGGCACAGTCGGAAACTACACGGTTTCGTACTCTCTGAAGGGAAAAGAGCGGTTTGAAATCACAGGAACGAAGGGAAGAATTTCAATATCCTGGGACAGGATCGTTCTGAACGAAGAGGAAATAAGAGTTCCACAGGAAAACAGCTACCAGAAAGAGTTTGAAGATTTCTATCAGGTGGTTGTGGAGGGAAAACCGAACGATCTGGGAAGCCCGGTTCAGGCTCTGAAGGATCTTGCATTTATAGAAGCCTGTGTGAAATCGGGGGGAAACAGAGTGTTCGTTTCAAGTCTACTGTAAGGAGGTGTTTTCAATGGAGTACAGAAAAGTAGGAAAATGGGGTATCAAGATCAGCGAACTCTCTCTTGGATCCTGGCTCACGTTTGGAAAACAGCTCGACCTCGATACTGCCACAGAAGTGGTGAAAAAGGCGTTCAACAGTGGAATAAACTTCTTCGACACGGCAGAGGCGTACGCGGGTGGAATAGCAGAGGCGATGCTTGGAAAAATACTCAAGAACTTCAGAAGAGAGGACCTCGTCGTTTCCACGAAGATCTTCTGGGGTGGAAGTGGCCCGAACGATCTGGGGCTTTCGAAGAAGCATCTTCTCGAGGGGACCTGGAACTCTTTGAAGAGGCTTCAGATGGACTATGTGGATATCCTCTACTGTCACAGACCCGATCCGAACGTTCCCATGGAAGAAGTTGTCTTCGCGATGGACTACATTTTGAGAGAAGGGCTTGCACTCTACTGGGGAACCTCTGAGTGGAGTGCAAAGGAGATAGAGGAAGCGCACAGGGTTTGTAAGGAACTAGGCGTCATGCCTCCCATCGTGGAGCAACCGCAGTACAACATGTTCGTGAGAGAAAGGGTGGAAAAGGAGTACGCACCTCTCTACGAAAAGTACGGCATGGGGCTGACTACTTATTCACCTCTCGCGTCTGGCCTTCTTTCTGGAAAATACAACAACGGAATTCCAGAGAATTCAAGACTTGCCACGTTCCCGCAGGTGAGGAAGTGGCTTGAAGAGGGAGGTCTTCTCAACGAAAAAACCTTCGAAAAGCTCAGAAAACTCCAGAAAATAGCGGATCAACTGGGAGCGAGTCTTCCACAGCTTGCCATCGCGTGGATCTTGAAAAACAAAAACGTCAGCAGTGTCATTCTCGGAGTGAGCAGACCAGAACAGCTCGAAGAGAACCTGAAAGCAGTCGAGATCAAAGAAAAACTCACAGATGAAGTAATGGAAGAGATAGAAAAGATCCTGAATGAATAAAAGGCGCCGGGCGGCGCCTTTTT
>Ga0065719_100059_pt1 | contig 24856 bp, 28 predicted proteins | sample GBSCel85sediment_FD_59106 | JGI IMG/M metagenome (GOLD analysis project Ga0065719, IMG submission 59106) | Hot spring sediment microbial communities from Great Boiling Spring, Nevada - Cellulolytic enrichment CS 85C v3 (version 3) | ecosystem: Environmental > Aquatic > Thermal springs > Hot... | reverse complement strand
GGGTAGGCCTTATAGGTAAGACGAATACTGGTAAGACCACGTTCTTCAACGCCGCGACCCTCGGGGCGGCGGAGGTCTCAACTTACCCTTTCACGACTAAGGAGCCCAATTATGGGACTGCTCACGTCGTGACCCTATGTGTCTGCAGGGAGTTTAATGTCCAGGATAATCCTAGGAACTCAAAGTGCATTGATGGCTGGAGGCATATCCCGATAGAGCTCATAGATCTTCCCGGCCTGATTAAGGGTGCTTGGGCTGGAAAGGGCTTGGGGAACCAGTTCCTCTCGGTTGCATCCCAGTCGGACGCGCTTCTTCACGTCGTTGATGCTAGTGGGAGTGTTGATGAGGAGGGNAGGCTGGCTGAGCCCGGGACAGGAGANCCGCTAGCCGACTATTATGATATCGAGGAGGAGCTGATAATGTGGTTTATCAAGCTGCTTGAGCGCTCCGAGGATAGGATAATCAAGGGGCTGAAGAAGGGNCTCGAGCTCCCGGCCGCGATGGAGGAGGTTTTCAGGGGGGTGAAGGTGACTGCTCAAGACATTAAGAGGGCTCTCGAGGCTACGGGGCTGGATAANAAGGATTTCGAGAACTGGACGCCCTCAGATGACCGGAAGTTCGCCACAGCGCTTCGTGAGATCTCGAAGCCGACAATCGTGGTCGCCAACAAGATGGATCTCGACACGGCTCCCGAGAACTTTAGAAGGCTTAGGGATAACTTGGTTGATAAGATAGTGGTCCCATGCAGCGCGGAGGCTGAGCTGATACTTAGGAGGGCTGAGCAGAGGGGCCTGATAAAATACGTGCCGGGAGAGGAGAAGTTTGAGATCATCAATGAGTCGGCTTTGACGGATAAGCAGAAGTGGGCTCTCGAGATAATTAGGCGCAAGGTTCTCGATGAGTATATGAGGACGGGAGTCCAGTTTGCATTAAACGTCGCGGTGTTTAAGCTCCTCAAGATGAGCGCCGTTTACCCGGTCTATGACGTTAAGAAGCTATCAGATCACAAGGGCAACATCCTCCCGGATGTATACCTGATGCCTGAGGGCGCGACGGTTGAGGATCTTGCAAGAGAAATACATAGCGACCTGGCGAAGGGGATTCTCTACGCGGTTGATGCCCGGACGGGCCTTAGGCTCCCAGCAAGCTATAAGCTCAAGGACAGGGATGTGCTCTCAATAGTATCCGGGCGAAAGAAGACCTGAACCTATTCCATCATCCTTCGGCTGGAACCAGCTGGTAGAATAGGATACCGCTTCCCCCTATCTTATCTATCTCGAGCCTTACCCGCATACCTCGCTTCAACCTCTTCGGGTCATCGCACTTAATCCATGCTAAAACTTTGAATCCATCATCCATCTCNGCGACCCCGACAACATAATCCTCATACTGCTGATAGCTCTCCGGCTTAATGTTGACGACCGCGTGGGCCAGCAACCTTCCCTCCCTGCAAACTTCAACCCATTCCACATCGCTTGACCCGCAGCGCGAGCACTCGGGCCTTCGGGGGAAAGTATCTCACACCACACATGGGGCATCGAGTCCCATAGAGAACCCCGCTAGCAATCCCCTCATAAAATCTCTTCAACCTGCCAACAGGGATCATATATTGGAGCGTTATGGCTCTGAGATCCCTCCAAAGCATCGCGCCGGACCTCTCATCCACGATAATCGGGAAAAGCTTGGATAGATCCTCGCCCCCGCTCATCATTCATTACCATATCCCAGCCATTAATAAAGGAGAATTGCGCGCTGAGGAGCAACATGATAAAAAGGAGGNTGAGNAATTCAGCCTCGTATGGTTAAGGAGGCCAGGTTCGTGGTGAAGGTTGAGAGGGCTGAGAAGCCCTTAAAGGTTGAGAGGGAGGTATTTGAGGCGTTGAAAGCGCTTGCTGGAAGGAAGCTTCTGGATAAGCAGGAGTATGTTAAGTGCCCGGTAAAGGGCGAGGATGTGTCCTTTCTAAGATGCTTTGTCTGTGCATCCTTTATCAGGAGGGTTAAGGGCTTCGTTCACTGCTCTGGCGAGCGCTTCGAGATAAGGGCTTGAAAGCCTCGACTTGGGAGAAAACATAAATTTGGATTAAGGTAGATGCGCTTGAGATCGATGAGGGAGCTTGGTGGCAGGCTGGCCGGCGCGATGAAGAGGGTTTTTCGGGGCAAGCTAATCCTCGTTGAGATCTTTCTCCTGATATCCATACTCTTCCTCGGCTTCATGATCAGGATCCTCCCCATGAGATGGGGCGTCTATCTCATGGAATTCGATCCATGGATGCAGTTCAAGGAGATGAATTATGTTATCGAGAGGGGTTGGAAGGGCTTCATAGACTTTTTCAACTGGCATGACTATACCTCATGGTATCCCTATGGGAGGGATGTTGGTAGGACAGCTTTCCCAGGCCTACCATTTATGGCGGCTTTCATCTACCACATCCTCCACGGGATAGGCATCGAGGTGAATGCGCTTGAGCTCGCGGCGATGTTTCCACCAATAATGGCCNTGGTCGCGATCCTCTTCGCATATCTTTTGGGGAGGGAACTTGGTGGAAGACCCGCCGGTCTCCTTTCAGCATTCTTCCTAGCGATTAGCAGCGGGCATATTGAGAGAAGCCTCTTCGGCTGGTTTGATGACGAGAGCATAGGCCTTCCTCTCATGCTGATAGGCCTCTGGGCCTATATTCAAGCGCTGAAGGAGGGCAGGAGCCAGAGGGGAATCGTGGCATACGCGGCGATAGCCGGGTTATCCCTCGGATACATGACAGCAAGCTGGGGCGCCGCGAGATTCCCGCTAGCCTTCATCCCACTGATATCCGTTCTATTAGCCCTTCTCGGGAGATATCGGAGGGAGCTGCTAACAGCCTTCACGATAACATTCTCAACATATACGCTGATAGCCCTGATGGTCCCGAAGCTGGGCCCGGGATATCTCAGAGAGATAACGATACTCGCGGGATTCGCAGCCTTCATAATACTTCTATCCTTCCATGTCTCGAGGCTTCTGCCGGATAGCGTGCATGCTAAGAGGCTGCCATACTATGTGATATTGGCCGGCGTGGGCGGCCTCGCGGCGCTTGTAACATTGGGCGCCGCCGGGCTTCCCGGTTTCAAGTTTCTCAGCGTCCTCATCCCATCACTTAGACACGATCTCCCGATATTCGTATCCGTTGCTGAGAACCAGCTCTCAACATGGAGCATACTCTTCAGGGATCTAGGATTCCAATCCATGCTAATGATCGTCGGCATATACTATGCGCTTAAGCGGAGGAAGGATGAGGACATGATACTCTCAGCATTCACGATTCTCAGCATATACTTCTCCTCGACGATGGTTAGGCTCTCGACACTGGCAGCACCATCAGTGGCGATCCTAGCCGGCTTCGGGCTGGCGGAGCTAGTCATGGGCTTCGCGAGAAGCCTTAGAGCCACAGCCCTCAAGCACAAGACCCGGGCAGTCGGCATCGAATACTACCTCCTAACCCCGCTGCTTATCGGCGCCATCCTCCTCTTCTCATTCACGCCGGGTGCCTATGGAATAAGATACCCACTATCCGGGATAGATGCAGCATATACGCCACCCACAATAGTCTCCTCCTCGCTCCCAGTTAGGGCGGAGATCCCAGCATGGCTCAAGACATTGGAGTGGATGAGGGAGAATCTTCCAGGGGGTGCCGTAATCGCCTCATGGTGGGATTATGGCTACTGGATAACGGTCCTTGGCAATAGGACCAGCATCGTGGACAACGCCACCCTCAACTCGACCCAGATAGGCGAGGTGGGCTACGCATTCATGTCCAACGAGGAGACGGCCTACAGGATCTTCAGAAACCTCGGGGCAACACATGTCCTGATATTCGTGACGCATATCCCATATGGGCAGCAGGCCGGAGTTCTCCTCGGATATGGTGATGAGGGCAAGTGGATCTGGATGCTGAGGATAGCGGTGCAGGAGGGATACCAGCTCAACGAGAGCGAGTACATGAGCCCTGAGGGAAGGCCGACAGACAAGTTCTGGGCCGAGACGACGCTTGGCCAGCTAATCCCATTCAAGCCATACCAGATCAGCGGCCAGACACATCATGTCTATAGCCCGTCAAGCCTCAAGCATTTCAGGCTCGTCTATGCATCGGATGAGCCCTACACGAGCTACGCCTATGTTTACATCTATGAGCTTGTTGATTAGCCTATATAGTGGGGCTCCTTATCGCCCTTAACCTTGTCTTGTAGCATCTTCTCATAGTCCCGCCTAAACTCCTCTATAATCTCCCTCTGCCTCTTAATCTCCTCCTCAAGCCTCGTGAGATCTATCTCGAACTTGAGGACCTTTGACAGCAGTTCTAGGAGATCTTTCGCCGCCGCCGGGTCGGGAAAGTATGGCATGACTTCGGCGGCCAGTAACCAGACCCTGCCCGTCCCCTTAAGATAGAGATGCATAAGATGTGATGATAACCTGTCAGCGGGCACCTCATCCAAGCTTCTCAGAATCTTCGCGCCCGCCTTAACGAACTCCCTAACGCCATCTGGGTCCGCCGAGGCCACGTAGACACCCCTAGACCCCGTCAGCCTTATCCCGGTTAGCAGGTAATAGTTCCTAGCATTCCTCTCCACGAGGAACCTGTATATTTTCTCGGCTATCAGATAGCTTGACTCCCCATCCTCCATGGCAAAGTTCCTAGAAATGAGGATCAGCTTCACCCCACTGCTCTCATATTTGTATAGCTCGATCTTCGGCTGGGATGCAATGCCATTACTAACTAGACTCACATGTGGGAAGTAGCGCGACTTGATCTCCGCGATCTTCACAGGCTTCAGACCATCTATCATATAACTGAGAGCTATAGATGGCGCTATGCCCGCTGATGGAGTAGCATCGATAACATGAGCTCCGGTTAGGTCAACAGCCCTATTCAGCTCGACTAGAACTATATTATCCTCCCGCGCCCTACGAGAAGGCATACTGCTATCATGTCTCTGAGCCGCCGGGATTTAAATCGTTCCCCCAAAACAATGAATAATACATCATGTCTCCCCGCGCCGCATCTTGGCTATCAGATCTATGTACCTGTGCTTAAGGGATATGTTGGGTGGGTGGGCGGATTTTAGAGGCCCCCCGCATATGGGGCATGAGCCTTCCCTGATCGTATACCTGCCGCAGTTGGTGCATTTTTTAAGGAGGCCGGGCATTGCCGCTCACTTCAGCTGGAGCTCTCCCTTCCCCCCAGCCTCCCTAATAACCGCGAGACAGGCTTCCGCAACTCTTTGGATTATCTTCTTACCGGTCTCCACGTCCTCGGTCTTGACGCTTATAAGATATCTCGGAGCCCCCATCGTCGTTATCGTGACATCCTCTTTCTTCGCGGCCTCGAGGCCNTGCCTAACCGCGCGCCTTATAACCTCAACACCATCCCCTCCCGGAACCATCATCACCAAGAGTCCTTGGACGGTTACCTCCCTTATCTTTATCTCCTGACTTATAACCTCCATCAATAGCTTGGCGAGATTCTCGTCCAGCTTCATCCACTCTGGAAGACGCTCCTCCTCAAGCGCATCCAGCAAAACGTCATAGAGGCTTAAACCGCGCTCCAAGGCTGGCTCGACTATGAGCTTCCTCAACTCCTCCTCGCTCCTACCAGATCTCTCGGATAATAGCTTCAGCACCCTCAGCAGCCTCTGCTTCCGCTTCCAGAGGCGTATCTTATCCTCCCGCTCCTTCTGTGAAACCCTCCTATAGGAGACGTCCACCTGCCTCGTAGCCGGATCAACCCTGAGAACCCTGAAAACATCCCTCTGCCCCTCCTTCAGATAATCCCTGATATTCTTTATCCACTTGAGCGAGATCTCCGAGACATGGACAAAACCCTCCCAGCCAGGATATTCAAGGAGATCTAAGTACACCCCATATTTTTCGACACGCTTAACTAGGCCGATAACAAGCTCATCAACAGCCGGCACACTCCTCTCCACAAACTCCGACATCCAAAAATACCCAATATATCCGTTAATTTAAGTTAGAATCTCGAGCACCCTTCCTAGGATCTTGGCTTTACCCCCCTTTGGGATGGCGAGGGTCGCACTGCATACCTGGCACTTAACCTCAATCTTCGCGTTATCGAAGACTATCTGCCGGTGGCCACACTCATTACATTGGACGAGGAGGAACCTCGACCTAGGCTTCGGTATAAGCCTTTCCCAGTCAACCTCCATGTCCGGCAAAACTTAGAACCAACTCCCCTAATTAACCCTACCTTAATCTCTCCAGAGTAATAGGGTTGAGGGCGCCGCGACATCCTTAAATCCTTAAATTATTCGGCATTATCCTCCGCTCTTGAATTGAAGGTCCCGGCATCCATTAACACATACTGCCCCAGATGTCGGAAGTATACGGAGCATAAGGTCACCCTCTACAAGAAGGGTAAGGATAGGGCTCTAGCTAGGGGGGCTAGGCATCACGAGCGGGAACTGCATGGCTATGGTGGCCAGAAGTATCCGATTCAAAGGAGGAAGGCTAAGACAACGCAGAAGCAGACGCTTAAACTGATCTGCAAGGAGTGCGGTTACACGATACACAGGGAGGGAATTAGGCTGAGGAAGCTCGAGATCGTCGGCTGATCTCGCTAATCTTCTCCTCTAGGATTTCTAGACCCCTCTCCAGAATCTCCTCCTCGATGTTGAGGGCGGGCGTGATAAGTATCGTGGCCCCGATTCTCCAGAGAAGAAGCCCAACCCTAAAGCACTCATCAACGATCATCCTTGCCATGATCTCGCCAGCACTCCTATCCGCTCCTATAGGCCTCATCCCGATGAGCATTCCCACTCCATGAGCTCTCCAGCCCAGCTCACCGGCAAGCTCCCCAATCCTCCTCATGATATTCCTGCCAATCCTCCCGCTTCTCTCCACGAGACCTTCATCCCTAATCGCCCTGATAGTTGCAAGGGCTGCCGAGATCGATAACACGCTCCCTCCACAAGCCTCATGATCCAAGGGCTCCATGTCTAGAAGCTCCTCCCTAGCCGCCAGCACTCCGAGGGGGAGGCCTGACGCAAGCTGCTCACCCAAGCACACGATATCGGCCTTAAAGTTCCAGTGATCTAGGGCGAACCACCTGCCGGTCCTAGCAGGCGCGGTGAACCTCTCATTAGCAACGAGAAGGGCGCCTAGATCCTTGGCAAGTATCCCAAGAGCTTCCATGTAGGAGGTTGGCGGAGGCGCTGGTGCCTCTAGGCTTATCAGCTCAAGCATTATTGCCGCCAGCTCGCCGGGTGCCGCGGCCTCCACGATCTCACGAGATAACTTGAGGCATTCTCCCCGGCATTTCTCTGGATCCAAGCCAACTGGACAATTGGCGCAGTCGCGGCCGACACCATAAACCACGTCTATAATCCTCGCTGGAGTTTTCCGGATTCTCGAGCTGGCTGAGAGCATTAAGGCCTCCTCCGTGGACCCATGATAGCTCCCGGTGAAGGATAGGATAACGCGTTTGCCGGAATACCATCTCACGGCCTTAGCCGCCACGTCAATTACTTCGGAGGGACTGTCACGGAAGAGCATTCTCACATCGCCCCTGATGGGAGCTATTCTCGCGAGCTCCTTGGCAAGCTCAACAGCCTCCTCTGTGTAAAGGCTGGATGGTGTCGTCATCGAGCTATTCAAGCAGCTTTTCACGGCCTCGACTACTTCCGGGTGCTGCCCACCGAGAGGCAGCATCCCGAAGCCGCCGGTGAAGTCTATGTAAGCATTATCATTCACATCGAATATTATCGAGCCCTCGATCCTCTTCACAACAATCGGGAACCTTCTCCTACAGGATCGGGCCATGAGCTCTATATCCCTCGAGATTATTCTCTCCGCCTTTCCGGATGTTGGGGGTTTTGAGATCCTTGGCAGATCGCTTACCATATGCAATGCGACCTCGCATCACCGATCCTACAAGGATATCACAGCCTCGAGAACCCCGACATACACTATTCTCCCATCATTTCTCCGCAGCTCATCGCTTGACAAGTTTATCTCCTTGATCTTCAGATTCGAGTAGAAGCTGCTCTTAAGAAGCATTATCGTCCTGATACAATTTTCTATGTTTCTCCCCCGGGCCCGGAGGACTATCTCCCTCTCACCCCTATTGAATAGTGTTATGCACGCCGTAACATATCTCATCACATTCTTCCTGCCAATTATGACCTGAGACCTTGACATCCGTATTCAAGGAATCTGGGTAATGGGGGTAGTTATTTATTTTCAGCACTTCTAGAGGATTGCTCCCGCGATTATGGAGCCTATCAAGAATAGGATGAAGATGGTGATCCCCTGCCGGGTTCTTGCCGCTGCCTCTTGGAGAAAGCTCTGGGACATTATCTTGACTCTGGGGAACTTGAGCCTGAGCCATGCGGCCTCCATGGGTTTGGCGGCTTGAAGGGCTCTCGCGGCCGCTTCCACGGCCTTCTNCGCAATAGCGTCGGCTGGGACTATCTCGCCAAGGGGATGGTATCCGCGCCCACCAAACCTGAGACCATTAACGATGTGGGTGTCCGTCGTCACGACCTCGACATATACGAATCCCATGGATCTAAGTCTCTCTACGACCGCGTCCCTGACATGGGGCAGGCAGTTATTCCCATCTAAGCTTATTATTGCGGATGGCCTGTCATCGAAGAGAAAGACCGCAGCGGAGACGCCTAGATCGCCCGCGCCATCCTCCCTAGAATAGCCATCAAGCCCGACCTGCGCATAACCAAATACGAGGTTCTTCCTCCCGCCGAGCTCCATCCCTTCAGCCCTTTTCAGGAGCCTCGCGATCAGCCGGATGCTATCATCATCTAGATCCTTAACAGAGTCGGAGAAGCTATTATGACAATCGACCGGTATTAGGAACTGGTCGCGGGAGCCGTTGCAGACTATGTTCGGGATATCTTCCATCCCCATTGGATGTGTGGTGACGAGGAGAATTCTGGCACCGCCAACACCCAGAAGCATCCCCTTAACATGCCCTTCACGCAGGATCTGCGGCGGATAGGCGTATGAAGAATATGTGAGGCCATTATAATTATTGCGTATGAATTTCCTTATCCTCTCTAAGATCAGCTCACAATCCTCCTCCGAGATCAGGTTATCATAATGGTTCGAGAATCCCTTAAGGAAGATCGCCTTGACACCATCTCGCTGTAGCTCCTCATGTATCTTATACATTAGACCGCTGCTTCCATAATCTTTGAAGGGCCCGGGATGGAAGAGGGGAATTAGTATCGCCGCCTCAATTCTCTTATCCATGTTCCTGAATAATAGGAGATCTAGGCTCGCGAAGGTCTCATCATCAAGCTTCTCAGAGATCTCTCTCAACCAATCCTTTTTATTGTCTAGGAGATAGGCGAGCACGCCCGATATATAGTCAAGAGCTGGAGCACCTTTGATCATTATAATGCGCTTAAATATGAGGATCAACAGGAGTGAAGAGGCTGTTCCAATGAGATATCCCCTTATTATTGAGAGCCCGTAGGCTGTGTTCTGGAGAAGTAGCATCGGCGCGGCCTCCATGATTATTGTTAATGCGAATATGGGTAATGCTCTGGGAAGTCTTTTTCCAGCTAATGTGAAAAAGACTACCCCTCTTATGAAGAGGCCGGCGCTTATTATCGCCGCGAGGGCAGCTAATCCTAGTGGGGTTACTGAGGCCGCCAACCCAAGAGCCATGAAAATTGAGCTCACAATAGTGAGCTGATTCAGCCTTCTCGAGTTTATCATTCCCAGATCAATCTTCAAGTGCTCTAGAATCCAGCCGACTAGGATACTAGCCATGAAGCCTGCTAGGATTATAGGCGTGTAGGCGCCAGCCTCTCCCAGAAAGGATACTGCGAACGAGATAAGAGCATAGGATACTATCGCTGGAACAAGTAGCCTCCCGCGTAGTGGAATGCCCCAGAGAAACTTATACAATGATGATAGCTGGGAGGTGGCGCTCTTCAATTCTCCCTAGCGGAAATCAAGCAGACTTATAAACTGTGATCCAGTGAAAAGCTCTTAAGCCTGGGGAATGACTAGTGGTGGGACGGTGGCATGGAGGTTCTCGGGGGGCGCGGGCTTCTCTTAAAGGCTGGGAATACGAGGATATGGCTGGACTCGGCGGCTGAGAGCGATTGTATGAGCCTAGTTTCACATGCGCATTTGGATCATGCTCCAGGGAGGCTTAGCAGAATTATAGCCACACCTGAGACCGCAAGTGTATTAAGCCTCTTCGGCTCCTACAGGTTTGAGAAGCTGATAAGATATGGCGAAAGCATAATGCTCGGCGACATCAGGGTATCTGCCCATCCATCAGGCCATGTAATCGGCTCAAGCCAATTCCTCTTGGAAAATAATGATGGGAGTCTAGTCTATACTGGGGACCTAAACACCTATGATAGCGTGATATTGAGGGGGGCGAGGCCCCTAGAATCCGAGACATTAATACTTGAGGCAACATACGGCTCCCCGCGCTACATATTTCCGGCTAGGGAGGAGGTCTATGCAAGGATTACCCGCTGGATAGTCGAGACAATAAGGGCTGGGGAGATACCGGCATTCAAGGTCTACGCGCTTGGGAAGGCTCAGGAGATAATAGGCCTCGTCAACGCCTATCTCAGGATCCCCGCCCTAGCAAGNTTCACCATAAGCAGGATAACCGAGAGCCTTTCACAATATGGCTTCAAGTTGGAGNATCTCCCCATAAACAGCCCCGAGGGCCTCGAGGCATTCAAGCAGGGGGAATGCGTATACGTCTCCAGCAAGAGGTATAGCCCGCCATCCCGGCGCCGGATCAGGTGGGCGGTCGCCACGGGCTGGGCGCTGAGATACCGGCCGAGCGGCTTCGATGCAGCATTCCCCCTTAGTGGTCATGCTGACTTCTCGGGGCTAGTGAGATATGCTGAGGAGAGCGGGGCGAAGCGGATATACTTAGTTCATGGGTTCGCGGATGAGCTCGCTAAACACCTTAGGAGGAGGGGCCTGCGCGCCGAGACGCTGCCCCTCACTCCATGAGCTAGAGAGAGGGCTAATAAGGCAGATCATCATCGTGAAGATGAGAGAAGTTGTCCACGAAAAGGCGTCGAGGATCCCCGCTACCAGCATCGGCAGCCGGCCTGCTAAGATTCTTCGAAGAGGAGGCTAAAGGGATAAAGGTTAAGCCCGAGCTAATTCTGATTCTAGCGGGCCTCATGATCGCATTAACAATGATAATGAACAAGCTCTTTCCATGAAGCGCGCTGGAGGGCTAGGATAGAGCCTCCTCCAAGTCGAGTTGCCCGGATCCGCTAAGCCTCCAGAGAATCTTGCCCTTGAACTTGAGATTCTCGACCACGCCCTCCGCGAGCATGTTCTTCAAATGCCTCCTCACCGCCGACTCGCTCAAGCCGATCTCCTCCGCTATCTGCTGAATTGTTGANGCCTTCCTAGATAATANAACATCTATAATTCTTGACCTGGTGAGAAGCCCACGCCTAACATTCCTCAAGCTCCTTAGATATGCTCGCCCGCGGATANCNTGTCTCTCCAGCTGGGCGGACACGTCGCTAGGAGCGTGGAATACTAATTAAGATTTGATCTNCCTGCGTGCCTCATCGAGCTTCCTCTCCACGTGTCCAGAACCTTTGGCCATTAATCATAGTCATCTCCCTCCATCTCACGCCCCCTCCCTGATCTCAGAAGATGCAATATCGGCAGCAGGAATGCNAGGATCATCACCACGAGTATTATCAGGATTATGAGGGGGCTGAGCCTGCCATGNAAAATTATCGGTANGGGGCCGATCATTATCAATCCCCCGCCCTCGGCCCTCATAGCCTCGCTTGGAGCCGATATCGCCCCCATGATGATTAGGATGAAGCCTACTAGAATTAGGAAGACCCCGANCATGAGCACCATTAACGAGACGCTGGGCGTGATTCTTGCTCGACCCTCCAAGGATCACCACCCCGCCACAGTCATGAACATGAAGAGGATTATCGGTATGAACATTAAAAGAGCTATAATCAGCAGGATCACTCCCAGAGATCTATCGCCGAATACTATTGGTATGGGACCTATTAGGATCAGACCTCCTCCCCGAGCCCTCACCCGGCCGAGAAGGGCTATAAGAATAATTAGCAATAATCCCAGTAAGATGAGCCCGAAGCCGAGAACGATAAGGGCTAGGTCCATGAGCCCGGACCCCCTCATGATACCCCTCTCGATATATTAGCCTTAGCCTTTTCACGGGAATTCCAAGCCCAAAATTAATTAGGTTGCTCGCCCCGGTCTTTAACCTTGGAGGAGTAGGAATGGCTCTTGGGATTGCTGGGGCCTATGATAGGGCTATAACGGTATTCTCCCCTCAGGGCAGGCTCTATCAGGTTGAGTATGCTCTTGAGACTGTTAGGGCTGGCTCAACAGCGATGGCGATAGCATGTAATGAGGGATGCGTCCTAGCGGTTGAGGAGAGGATGCATACAAAGCTCCAGAACATAAACTACTCGTGGAAGCTATTCCAGATAGATGATCATATAGGCGCTGTCGCGGCCGGGCTTAACTCGGATGGAAGGGTCCTCGTTGACATTGCTAGAATCAGGTCCCAGATCCTCAGGCTCACCTATGACGAGATACCGACTGTTGAGGCGATCACCAAGTATATTGGAGATATTATGCAGATGTATACTCAGCATGCCGGTGTTAGGCCCTTTGGCGTCGCCCTCCTCTTCGCGGGAGTTGATGAGACTGGCCCAAGGGTATTCTACACGGAGCCAAGTGGAATGGTTCTAGAATATGATGCATGGTCGATCGGGAGGGGTGCTGAGAAGGTTAGAGAGATCTTGGAGGCAGAGTATAGGCGGGACATGAAGCTTGAGGAGGCGATCAACCTTGCGCTCAGATGCTTGGTGGAGTCTGCTGAGAAGATAGACTCTAACTGGACGGTGAGGCTTGCCACAGTCCCGATATCAACGAGGAAGTTTACGCCGATGCCCCAAGAGGAGCTGAGGAAGCTCTTGGAACCGATGATAAAGAAGAGGGGTGGAGAGGGCTAGGGAAGGAATTTTAAACCCCGACCACCCGTCTCTCCCGGGGCGATATCCGTGTCCAAGAGCTATACGATTGCGAGACTTGAAAAGCATGGCGAGACATTCGAGATTCTCGTCGACCCAGATAACGCCCTAAGATACAAGATGGGTGAGAAGATACCCATCTCGAAGATCTTAGTCTATGAGGAGGTTTACAAGGACGCGAAGAAGGGTATCAGGGTCAAGGAGGAAACTCTCAAGAAGACTTTCGGAACTACCGACCCGGTGAAGATCGCGGAGAAGATATTGGAAGAGGGGACGATCCAGATAACAGCCGAGCAGAGGAAGAAGCTGATAGAGGATAAGAAGAAGCAGATAATAGACTTCATAGCGAAGAATGCTATAGATCCCCGGACTAATCTCCCACATCCGCCTCAGAGGATAGAGCTCGCGATGCAGGAGGCTGGAATCCAGATAGACCCCTTCAAGGATGCTAAGGAGCAGGCTCTAAAGATAATCGAGAAACTTAGGCCGATACTCCCAATCAAGACGGGCGTTCTCAGGTTCAAGATAAGGCTCCCGGCCGATGTGGCGGCGCGCGGCTACAGCGTGATCAAGAATATGGGCAAGGTGACTCGCGAGCAGTGGGGTGGGGATGGGAGCTGGACTGGGGTCGTCGAGGTCCCAACAGGCCTCCACATAGACCTAATAGACAGGCTGAATAAGATCACTTCTGGACGAGTGGAGGTAACGCAGCTTGAGGGGTGAGCCGGAGATGCCGATATACTTCACCGAGCATGAGATCGTAGTGCCCGGCCAGCTATTATCTGATAATGGCAAGCGGAGCGGTGAGGGGACATATACACATGGCGGGAAGATTTACGCCGCGAGAATAGGCTTCGCCTCGATAAGAGATAACAAGGTTGTGGTCACGCCGTTTAAGGCAGCATATAAGCCCGCTCCCGGGGACTGGGTAGTAGGAATAGTGTCTGATGTGAAGCCAAATGGCTTTGAGATAGACTTGGGGAGGCATTTGAAGGGAACTATCAGGATACCGGACCGCGAGGAGGTGATAAGCACGGGCCTTAATGTTGGAGATGTTGTCTATGTAAGGATTAAGGAGAGCGGGCTTAGCGGCGTGGTGATAGATAAGCGTAGCCGGATAAGGAGGATTGAAAGCGGCATACTGATCCAGATTCACCCGGCCAAGATCCCGCGGCTCATAGGGAGGCGGGGCTCGATGATAAACCTGATAAAGAGGCTTACTGGATGCGAGATCATCGTTGGCAAGAACGGCTTTATCGTGATTAATGGAACATCGCCGGAGGCCGAGTTCGCGGCGGTCAAGGCGGTCAAGATGATAGAGGAAGAAGCGCACACCTCTGGGCTAACAGAGAGGGTGGAGAAGCTCCTAAGAGAGCTTGTGGGAGGGGCTGGAGCCCCAAGCTCATAAACCCATATATACCGTGACGCCCCGGAAACTTGACAGGTGTTGATTAGAAGTTGTTGGAGGCTTCTGGGATGTCTAGGCCGGAGCGGCTGATAGATGAGAATGGTAGAAGGGTTGATGGGAGGAGGGCTGACGAGCTTAGGCCGATAAGGATGGAGGTTGGCGTGTTGGATAAGAGCGACGGGTCGGCGTATGTGGAGTTTGGGGGCACTAAGGTNATCGCGGCGGTCTTCGGCCCGCGGGAGGCTCATCCAAGGCATCTAGCACTACCGGACAGGGCAATCCTGAACTGCAGATATCACATGACCTCCTTTAGTGTCGAGGAGCGTAAGCCGCTTGGCATGACTAGGAGGGAGATCGAGCTCTCGAAGGTGATTAGAGAAGCTCTTGAGACCGTGGCCTTTCTCGAGGAGTTCCCAAGGGCTGCGATAGACGTGTATGTGGAGGTTGTTCAGGCTGATGGCGGGACTAGGACCGCGGGGCTTACAGCGGCCTCACTCGCCCTAGCGGACGCGGGGATACCCATGGCCGACCTCATCGCGGGTGTTGCTGTGGGCAAGGTGGATGGCCAGCTCGTGCTAGACCTTTGCGACCTCGAGGACAAGTATGGTGAGGCGGATATGCCGGTCGCCATGGCGCCTAGATTCAACTCGATAGTAATGCTCCAGCTTAATGGACGGATGACGGTCGAGGAGTTCAAGAGGGGGCTCGCCCTAGCCAAGAAGGGGATAGACGAGATCTATAGGCTTCAGAGAGAAGCCTTGAAGAAGAAGTTTAGTAAGATCTCGCCGGAGGAGGTTTAAAACATGGCCCTTGCGCCCAAGAAGGATTTAACAGCCAAGATAATGCGGAGCAAGATCTACAGCTTACTCCTCCAGGATAAAAGGATCGATGGGAGGAAGCCGACCGATCTCAGGCCGATAAAGATTGAGACAGGCCTATTGTCGAAGGCAGAGGGCTCTGCACTAGTCTCCATGGGTAGCACGAAGATCCTAACGGGCATCAAGGTCGAGGTGGGCGCGCCTTTCCCAGATAGGCCTGATGAGGGAACATTTACCGTGAATGCGGAGCTGCTCCCCCTGGCCTCGGCAAGCTTCGAGCCGGGCCCACCAGATGAGCGGGGAATAGAGCTCGCAAGAGTCGTTGATAGGAGCTTGAGGGAGGGCAGGGTTCTAGACCTGAAGAAGCTCTGCCTCATCGAGGGAGAGAAGGTCTACGTGCTCTTCATCGACATCTATGTGCTTGATTATGATGGAAATTATTTCGACCCCTCACTGATCTCTGCCCTCGCAGCCCTTGCAACCGCTAAGCTACCGAGATACGATGTGGTTGACGGTAAGCTTCAGAAGACAGGGGAATACTTCACCCCGGAGATTAGATCGCTGCCATTCACCGTGATGGTTGGGGTGATTGGTGAGAAGTTCTTGCTCGACCCACAGCTCGAAGAGGAGAAGGTCCTCGACGTATCCCTCGTCATGGGTGCTGATGAAAAGGGCAACATAACATGTGTCCAGAAGAATTCTCCGGGCCAAGTACCCCTCGAGCTTATGGATAGCATAGTTGACATAGTCATCGAGAAGACGGGCGAGATTAGGAGAAAATTCCTCCAGGAGGTCCCAGTAAAGCTAGCTGAAAGCCCCTAAAACCGGCGGCCTGAAACTTATATCCCGATTTAACGTGTTAATGGCTGGTGATGAGGCCAGGCGGTGCTGATCGAATGATGTAATCAGCCTTGGCTGAGCATCTCGGGATCATCCTTAAATTATGAGAGCCATGGGCTTTGGGAGGAAGAGGGGATGCAGGTCGGCAGGATTAAGGGTAACCCGGCGAAGCGCTTCGGGCCTAGATACGGCTCGACTCTCAGGAAGCGTGTCGCTGAAATTGAGCGGGAGCAGAGGGCTTGGCACATCTGCCCCAACTGTAATCAGCCAAGGGTGAGAAGAGTTGCAGTCGGGATCTGGAGCTGCAGAAAATGCGGCTACACATTCGCGGGAGGAGCCTGGACACCATTCCCNAAGAAGTAGGTTCGAGGCCGAGATAATTCTCCACCTCAGCAAGCAAGAGGCCGAGACGATATATCGAGCACTCCTCCCCGAGGCTAGAGATATCCCCTCAAGGAGAGTGTCCGTAGAGGTAGGCGTGGAGGGTGAAAAACTAATTCTAAGGGCATATGCCATGGACCCAGTCGCCCTCAGAGCAGCATTAAACTCCTTCATCAGATTCATTGATGCATGTCTGCAGTCGATTAGGAGTCTCGGCTTGTAGGCTGGTTAAGAAATCTTTTAAGCTCGGTTGAACGGCTTTCTTGAGATGTCCGCCGGCGAGGGAGAGCTTCCACCAAGCATCAGGCAGCAGCTTGTAAGGTTTCAGCAGCTTCAGCAGACTCTCAACGCCATCTTGATCGAGAAGCAGAGGCTCGAGATGGAGCTCATAGAGGTGAAGAGCGCGCTTGAGGAGCTTCAGAAGGTTTCGGATGATGTAGTGGTTTATAAGGCGGTCGGCCCCGTCTTAATCCAAACCAGCAAGCAGAAAATCGTGGAAGAGCTGACGGAGAGGAGAGATCTTACCGAGACCCGGCTGAAGCTCTTGGAGAAGCAGGAGCAGAGGACTAGGGAGCAGCTTGAGAGCCTTCAGAAGGAGCTTAGGCTGGCCCTCTCGGGACAGGGTTCTTGATGAGGAGCGCCGCCCTGATAGAGCTTATCGCGAAGAGGCTTAGAAGTCTCTCTGGCAAAGTGGTCGCCATCTTAACGCATGCTGGCGGAGATCCGGATTCGATCGGATCCGCCTATGTCCTTTCAAATATGCTCGAGAAGCTTATGTGCGCTAAGCCACTTTTCACGATCCCGGAAGGTCCATCGACGCATAGCGCCGCCCTCATGGAGAGGCTTGGGCTGAGCATATCAGAGTATTTTGACCTTGCTGACGCCTACGTGGTGTTGGACTGCGGCTCCCCTGAGCAGCTCGGCGAGAGTGCGCGCATTCTCGAATCCGGGAAGCATATCCTAGTCATAGACCATCACTCGACTAGCATGGAGAAGTTCAGCGGCAGGGCCGAGGTATATACCTCGGAAGACTATTCATCGGTCTCTGAGATACTCTTCGACATTGCGGAGTATCTGGGATATGATCTCTCGATCAGGGAGGCTGAGGCTCTCTTCGCCGGAATGTATTATGATACTGTTAGGTTCTTGACGGCTGACCGGGAGGCTCTTAGGAAAGCCTGCATCTTAGCATCACGTGGAATAGATCCAAGAGAGCTTCTCCAAGGCCTCGAGGTTAAGATGGATGTATCGGAGCGTATTGCGAGGCTCAAGGCGGCTGCTAGGATGCGCATATACAAGGCTGGCGATTGGATCATAGCTGTTAGTAGGCTTAGTAGCTTCCAGAGCTCGGCAGCTAGGAGTCTCGTAAACCTCGGCGCCCACATGGCGATAGTCGGCGGGGAATCCGATGAAGGCATTACGATATCCTTCAGGGCCTTGAAGGAGTTCATCGACGCAACAGGGATAAATCTTGGCAGGGATATTGCTGCGAGGATTGGAGAAGAGTTTAAGGGACATGGGGGTGGACACGCATCAGCCGCGAAGGCCTTCTGTGCGAGGGGCGGGCTGGAGGAGATCTTGGAGAGATGTCTAGAGTTGATAGGCGAGAGGCTGGGGGAGAGGCCGAGGGAGCTCCAGCCATAATACGCGTCGAGGGCCTTTCCTTCAAGTATTATGGAAGCGACCAATATGCTCTCAGGGATGTGAATCTGGTGGTGAAGAAGGGGGAGTTCATAGTTTTGGCCGGGAGGAGCGGTTGCGGTAAGACGACACTACTCCGCTGTTTCAATGGCCTCATACCAAACTTCTATGAGGGCGAGATGTCCGGACGGGTTCTAGTTGATGGGATGGATACTCGAAACATGCCGACACATATCTTATCACAGGTTGCTGGGATGGTTTTCCAGAACCCGGATAACCAGCTATTCGCCCTGAGTGTCGAGGCTGATGTGGCCTTCCCACTCGAGAATCTAGGTCTCCCCCGGGAGGTAATCTTGGAGAGGATTGAGTGGGCGCTCAAGATCCTCGGCATAGAGGATCTAAGATATAGGTCTCCATTCGAGCTCTCGGGCGGGCAGAAGCAGAAGGTGGCCATAGCATCGGTTCTCGCGATGAGGCCGAAGATACTCCTCCTCGATGAGCCGACGAGCTCCCTCGACCCGGCGTCTGCGAAGAATCTAATAGACTCGATAGTAGAGCTTAACAGGCGTGAGGGATTAACGATAATAATCTCGGAGCACAGGCTCGACCTCATCCTCCCATATGCCGACAGGCTCATAGTAATGGATCGGGGGAGGATAGTTAGGGACGACGACCCCAGAGCGATACTAAAAGATGAGGATCTACTGGTTTACGGCGTCGCACCTCCAAGGGTCTCAGAGGTCGCGAGATATGTGAATGCTCATGGGGGATGCTTGAGGTTCGATAGGATGCCGCTCACGATTCGCGAGTTCGTCGAGAAAGTCAGGGGGCTGATCGGATGATAGTCTTTGAGAACGTGGAGTATGTTTACCCGAATGGGGTCAAGGCCTTGGATGGCGTCACTCTAAGGATTGAAAGGGGCGAGGTAATCGCGTTAATGGGCGAGAATGGATCTGGGAAGACCACGCTTCTCAAGCACATCAACGGGCTACTAAAGCCAACTCGTGGAAGGGTTCTTGTGGATGGTGTTGATACGAAGAGCGCCACCGTCGCCGAGCTCGCCAAGAAAGTGGGCCTAGTATTCCAGAACGCGGAGTCGATGTTCTTCTCGAGCACAGTATGGGATGAGGTCGCCTTCGCCCTCAGAAATTTCGGCTATGATGAATCAGTTGTGAGACGGAGGGTTGAATGGGCGCTAAACTTCATGGAGCTTGGGGATTACGCGGAGTCATCACCATTCCTCCTGAGCGGTGGGGAGAAGAAGAGGCTCGCGCTCGCCATAATACTGGCATGGTCGCCTGAGGTCATAGCTCTTGATGAGCCGACAACAGGCCAAGATCAACTCCAGAAGGAGAAACTGATGCAGATGATAAGGCTCCTAAAGGAGCAGGGTAGGACGATAATAATATCGAGTCATGATGTCGAGTTTATCGCCCAGCTAAAGCCGAGGATAATCTTGATGAAGCGCGGCAGGATAATCGCGGACGGCGACGCCGAGAAGATACTTTTGGATGAAAGCCTACTGTCATCATGCAACCTCCTCCCACCACAGATAGCATCCCTGACAAAGGAGCTTGGCTTCATAGGGGTCAAGCCATCCCTCAAGCATCCAAGGGAGGTTGCTAAGGAGATACTCGAGGCCCTAGGCCGAATACTCCCGAAAAAGCTAACAGAATAATTCTTGAGACTGGATCATGGGGGATCTTGCGCGTATTTTGTGGGAGCGCGATCACCAAGCATATCTCCATCTTTTAAATAATGGTTGGAGCATATAGGTATCTTGAATGGATGAAGAGGAGTATAGGGCGCTCATAGAGAGGGAGTTTCAGAGGTGTTATCAGGTTGCTGTCGAGGCTCGTAGGAGGATAGGGTCGCCAACCCCCGAGGTCGAGATACTTCTGGCCAAAGACTTGGCCGAGAGGGTTGAGCTCCTAGTGGGACCACGAGGCGTCGCTGAGAAGATTAGAAGATACTTTGGGAGGATCTCCCAAGAGAGGCTTGCCTTCAAGCTGGCTGAGGAGCTGGTCTCTGAGCTTCGGGGCAGGATGAGTGATGAGGAGCTGGCGCTCCAGGTCATACGGACCTGTCTAGCAGTCCTAACACCGCCATGCATTACAGCCGCTCCAACCGAGGGCATAGTGGATGTGAAGATCAAGCGGAACCCGGATGGCTCCAAGCACCTATCAGTATACTTCGCCGGGCCCATAAGATCTGCTGGTGGGACGGAGCTCGCGTCAATAATCCTGCTAGCAGATCATGTTAGGAGGCTCCTCGGGCTCGAGAGGTATAAGCCGACTGACGAGGAGGTCATGAGATTCATCGAGGAGCTGAGGACGTATCAGAGAAGGGTCTCGAGATTCCAGTATAATGTCCCAGAGGACTTGATAGAATTCATCTTGAGAAGGCTTCCGGTCGAGGTTACAGGCATCGCCACGGACAGGATCCAGGCATCATCGTATAGGAATCTCCCGAGGATCGAGACGAATTATCTCAGGGGCGGGGCCCTGAGGGTTGTGAACGATGGCATAGCTGGTAGGGCGAAGAAGGTCTTGAAGCTCGTGGAAGAGCTCGGCCTCGAGGGATGGGATTGGATAAGACATGTGGCTGAGAGGATGAAAGAGCTCGTGAGCAATGAGGATGAGCAGAGCTACTTGGATGAGCTGGTTGGCGGGAGGCCCCTCCTCTCATCCTCAAAGACCTTCGGGGGGTTCAGGATAAGATATGGCCGGTCTTTCTCGACTGGGATGCAGGCCGTCGGCCTCCACCCCCTAACACTCAAGCTCCTGAAGGGTTATCTCACGACAGGCACCCAGCTTAAGCTGGATTATCCCGGGAAGGGTGGAATAGTCTCGCCAGTAGACTCGATCGAGCCTCCGATAGTCATGTTAGATGATGGCAGCGTGATGAAGATCAGGTCCGAGGAAGATCTAAAAAGGGTTGAGGGCAAGATCGTGAAGATACTCTTCCTAGGAGATATCCTGATCTCGATAGGAGATCTGATCGAGAATAATGCCGAGATTAGGAGGCCGGGATACTGCGAGGAGTGGTGGGCCGAGGAGCTTAGGGAAAAGCTTGACATCTCGCCCCCACATCTTAGAGAGCTCGCCAACTGGATATTAGAAGATCCACTCCACCGAAAGCCGAGCATCGAGGACGCAATAAGGCTCAGCATAGCACTCAAGATTCCCCTACACCCCGAATACCTTCCATTCTGGAGAAATGCCTCAATAAATGATCTCGAGATGCTGAGAAGCTGGATAAGATTAGGCGCGAGCAGCCTCCTGATCGAGAATGGATACGTATCCCTCCCGCGAGATGATGCAGCTAAGCAAGTGCTAACAAGGATACTCGTCGAGCACATGGTCTCGGAGAGCAAGATAAAGGTGCCATTATCATGGTTTAAGGCTCTTCTAGCCTGCCTGAGACCATTTAGCGATGAAAGGCTGGAAGGAGACGATCCAATCAAGGCGATTGAGGCCATCTCCGGAATACCTCAGCGGGATAAGGCTGGATCATTTATCGGAGCTAGGATGGGTAGGCCTGAGAAGGCTGCTCAGAGGGAGATGAGCCCCCCAGTGAACGTGCTCTTCCCAATAGCCGATGCGGGCGGCAGTACGAGAGACCTCGTCGCGGCCGCGAAAAATGGCAGGAAAATATCAGTCGAGCTCTGCACTAGNAAATGCCCAGAGTGCGGCGAGGTAACTTGGAAGGTGAGGTGCCCGCGATGCGGCATGTTGACGGAGATCATTGGAACATGCATGGAATGCGGGCTCGAGGTCGAATATGAGGAGGATGCTAAATGTCCAAAGTGTGGTGGCAGGATCAAGTTCTCGAGGAAGTTCATGGTTAACGTAGGCGAGGAGCTCTATTATGCCCTGAAGAGGATCTCGGAGCAGGCGCCAAGCAGGCTCAAGGGCGTTAAGGGCCTCAATAGCGCGGTGAAGGCGCCGGAGCTCATAGAGAAGGGCATTCTCAGGGCGAAATATGGCCTCTACATCTACAAGGATGGGACGATAAGGTTTGATGCGACGAATGCCCCCCTGACACATTTCACGCCTAGGCAGATCTCGACGCCGGTCGAGAAGCTAAGAGAGCTCGGCTACACACATGACATATATGGCAGGGAGCTCGTCTCGCCAGACCAGATACTGGAACTGAAGCCGCAGGATGTTGTCATCCCGCGCAAGGCCGCGGAGCACCTACTCAAGGTCTCGAAGTTCATCGACGAGCTCCTCGTCAAGCTCGCTGGCATGGAGCCATTCTATGGCTTCGAGTCCATAGAGGATATCGTGGGCGTGCTGATAGCAGCTCTATCACCTCACACGTATGCCGGGGTTGTCGGCAGGGTTATAGGATTCACGGACTCCCTAGCATGCTTCGCCCACCCAATCTTCCACGCCGCGAAGAGAAGGGATTGCGACGGCGACGAGGATAGCATAATGCTGCTCCTAGATCCACTGATAAACTTTTCAAGGCTCTATCTACCCAGCAAGATTGGCGGGAAGATGGATGCGCCTCTCCTCCTCACGGTAGTAATAGACCCGAAGGAGGTTGATGAGCAGGCGCATAACCTAGATGTCCTGAATCGGATACCATTAGAGTTCTACAGGCTCGCGGAGCGAGGTGGACACGTATCCGAGCTCGCAGGCAAGATCCCCTTGATAAAGGCTCTCCTAGCCGAGGGCAAGCCCTTGAGAGTCGGGTTTACGCATCCCCAGAGCAGCCTCACCGCTTACCCAGTTGAGTCCACGTATAAGAGGCATGGCAGTATGCTCGAGAAGATCATGGGGCAACTTGAGCTGGCTGAGAAGGTCGAGGCTGTTGACGAGTGCATGGTCGCTGAGAAGATTGTTGAGACGCACCTCCTCTCAGATATACTCGGGAACATGAGAGCATTCCTCCTCCAGGAGTTCAAGTGTAAGCGATGTGGGGGGAAGTATAGGAGGCCGCCTCTCACCGGCGTATGCGTGAATTGTGGTGGAGAGGTCTCTCAAACGGTCTTTAGGGGTGCTGTGGAGAAATATATGGATCTGGTCGAGAACCTTCTCGTGAAGAAGATCAGGGACCGCTATCTCGCGGAGAGGGTTGCGCTCGCAATCGAGAATGTGAGAAGGATCTTCGGCGCTGAGAACCGCATGGGCCAGCCGTCGCTCGAGGAATTNCTCAACTAATACTCTCTTAATCTGATCTCGGTGGGGTTGATCCCAACCTCACTCTCCTAAGCCTGATATGCGGGCCGCCCATCCAGACTGGGATGCCCTGCATCGGGTCACCCTTCCCACAATATCCAGCGAAGAACTCGAGATCCTTGCCAACAGCATCTATTGATGAGTAGAGGCTCCGAGTGGTCATCTCCAGAACGGGGTTTCTAACGGGCTCCCGCAGCTCTCCATCAACTATCCTATAAGCCTCGACGCCGACATATCTCTGGTTCCAGCGCTTATCATCAATATTCCACTCTTGGTAGCTCTTGATATAGACACCCTCCCGTATATCCTCGAGCAGCTCATCGAAGGAGTAGTCTCCCGGCTTCATGTATGTCGTTGACATTCTTATGATAGGCTCCAAGTCGTAGCCAGCAGACCTAGCTGCCCCATTGCTCCTGACGCCGAATATCGCCGCGGTCTCCCGATTATGCAGGAGCTCCCTCAAGATGCCGTTCTCTATCAGCTTCCGCTCCCTCCCCCTGATGCCCTCATCATCATATGGGCTATAGCCGAATGAATGGGGGATCGTCGGGTCATCAACAACCGTAACGACATCCGATCCTATCCTCGTCCCGAGCAGCTCCGGCTTGATATAGCTGTCGCCTCCCTGAGCAAGCTCCCTGCCGAGAACCCTGTCAGCCTCGCCCGGGTGGCCAGCGGACTCATGGCAGATTATTCCAACGATCTCTGGCCCGAGCACGACATCGACGGGATCCCTTGGCGGCGCGATTCCTTGCAGCAGGACGGCGGCCATATGCTCAACCTCCTCCGAGACCATCTCGATAGGTCTCCATGCCTCAACAGCCTCCCAGCCCCTAGCCTCACCAAGATGTTGAAACCTCTGAATGCTCCCATGCTGCGGCGAGTAGAGAGTTATGAAATACTCGAGAAAAGTCCTCGGGATTCTCGTAAAGACATCCGCGCCATCACTATTCATGACCCATTTCTCGAGATCGCGCCTCCCAACCTCGAGAAACCTCGTCACCTTCAAGCCTCGTCTCTCAGCTGCTTCGAGGATCGAGGAATCCATTTCCCTCAGGAACTCTATCTTGGCATCCAAGTCCACGGCGTCGAACCTCACCCTCGGCTTGACCTCGACCCTCGTCCTAGACATCTCCTCATCACTCAGCTTGATCCTGTCCTTGAGGAGCCGCGATGCCGCCTTAGCCATGGAGAAGGCCGACCTAACAGTCTCCCTAATGGAGGACTTAGTGAGAAATGGTGTTGATGAGAATCCTAGAGCACCATTGACGAGAATCCTTACGCCAATCCCCTCATCAACGGATCTCGCGGTGATTTCGGGGGAGCCATTCTTTAAGATAATAGTCTCCTCGACATCCTTCTGATATCTCGCCTCAGCATAGCTCGCGCCCAGCCTACCAGCCTCCTCAAGAGCATACTTTAACAGATCCTCAACCATCATCTATTCTCGTGGATAAATGGATCTTAAAAGAATTCGCCGCGAACACCACCTTATGTTTTTGAGGGGAGCCGCCCGGAATACCGCGGCTCAGCTGGTTGAA
>Ga0065719_100477_pt1 | contig 25021 bp, 27 predicted proteins | sample GBSCel85sediment_FD_59106 | JGI IMG/M metagenome (GOLD analysis project Ga0065719, IMG submission 59106) | Hot spring sediment microbial communities from Great Boiling Spring, Nevada - Cellulolytic enrichment CS 85C v3 (version 3) | ecosystem: Environmental > Aquatic > Thermal springs > Hot... | reverse complement strand
TGGAGAAATGAGGCTATTTCCTTTAATAAATTTAATTCAACATTCTTCGTTCTATAGATCTGTAGATACATTAAGACCACAGGAATTAATACAAGCTGTTATAAGTTTATTATGTCTTAATAAGGTTTTCCGTTTTAATATAGATTGAATTTATAATTTAAAACTAAAAATAATATGTTAATCTATTTGTTTTCGATAAACCACTCAAAATTATTTTTAAATATCATCTTTAGCTCATTATCTGTTCTTGCAAGTATCTCTTTTAATATCTTAAAATCTCTTTTAATAGCCTCTTTGAAACATTGTGTATTGTCTGCTGAGAAACAATCTGAACCATAAATCAGCATTTCTGCTCCTAAATAAGCTATTGCTTTTTGCAAAGCATCTACTTTCCATATAAGTGGCGCCCCCGAAGATATATCAAAGAGGATCTGTGGTCTATTCTTTAGATATGTAGTTATTAAACCAAGTTTAAATGGATAGAGAAATCTACCTCCAACAGCTAAAGCTTCATCTACCCAAGGCCAGCATAGATGTGCTAAAACGAATTTTAGTTTCTTAAATCTCATAAGAGCTTCAAAATATACTGGTCTGCAAAATCTAGATGAATCGGGAAATCCCCATGATATCCCACAGTGAAAAAGTATTGGAGCATTTAACTCTTCAAGTTTTTCATAGAAAGGATACATCTTTTCTTCATATGGATACCAACCAGCTGGAATCATCTTAACACCTACTAGTTCTTGGTCTAATAAAACCCATTCTATAATGTTAATCAACTCTCTAGCATCTTTAACCATACGTGGATCTATAAATGCAAATCCATAGATCCTACCTTTCAACATTTTCTGAATTTTGGAGACATGTTTTATAGATTCCTTAAATTCTTCAAAGCTGATTGGAGTCCAGATATCTCTTAAGAGATGAGGGTGAAATGAAATTAGAACAGCCTTCTCGATATTACTTTCATCAAATGCTTTTTCTATTTCTTCTGGTTTTTCTTTTCCTGATGAATGGATATGGATATCATTAAACTTAACATCCATCATCTTCACACCCTCTATAATTATTAGTCTAACAACTATTTAATTATTGATAACTATTTACACGGTTTAATTGTTTAATTAATTGGTTCTTTTAGCTATGGAGAATATTTCCTATAGTATGCNAAAGAATGTNGTTTTAAANTTTATATTCTGCTCTTAATAAAGCCTGGAATGAAATATTTCTTCTCTATAATCCTTGCTAATTCTGTTAATAGTATAGATGCAGCAATATATATAAAGGCTAATATAAGNTATATCTCTATATATAGAAAAGTTCTACTACCTATAAGTTTACCTATATACATAAGTTCTGGTGCAGTTACAAAATATGCTATCGATGAATATTTAAATAAATATATAGCTTCATTAATTAAAGCTGGAATCGCTATTCTAATAGCTTGAGGCAAGATAACAAGCCATATAGTCTTAAGCTTTGTTAAGCCTAATGATAAAGCCGACTCATATTGTGAATAAGGAATAGAGCCTATTGCCGACCTTATATACTCCGATTGATATACAGCTGAGTTAATTGCTATAGCTATAATTGATGCAGTNATAGGGTCTAGCAGAATGCCTATTTCAGATAAAGCATAGTATANNAAAAATAGCTGAACCATCATAGGGGTTCCACGTATCAGCTCAACAAATATNGTNAATAAAGCTTTACTAGCTCTATCACCATAAACTCTTAATAATGCTATAAAAATACCTAGAAGTAGCCCAATAAAATAAGATGTTAATGTAATTAGAATTGTGTATCCAAGTCCCAATGCTATGGCATGTCCATAATTATATAAAATATATGCTATATTCCACAACAACTTTCTTATACCTTGAATTGATTATTTAATGAGTATAGATATATCATTCTCTCCATAAATCTACGAACCCTCTCATTTTTGGGACGCATCAATATTTGATCAGGTGGCCCCTTCTCAATAATAGTTCCTCCATCCATAAATATAACTTCATGTGCNACTTTCATAGCAAATCCAAGCTCATGTGTTACAACAATCATGGTCATACCACCTCTAGATAGCTTCTCCATAACATTTAAAACCTCCCATATAAGTTCAGGGTCTAGAGCTGATGTAGGTTCATCAAATAGTATTATTTTGGGATCCATAGCAATNGCCCTAGCAATAGCAANGCGTTGTTGTTGCCCTCCNGATAGCTGTGCNGGGTATTTTCTCCACAGATCCTCTGTAATACCAACTGATAANAACGCCTCTTTTGCTTTCCTCAACGCNTCTTCTCTTGGTAGTCTCTTTACCTTTGTNAACCCAAGTAATACATTATCTATAGCTGTCAGATGGTTAAATAAATTAAAGTGTTGAAATACNAAACCTATTTGGCTTCTAATATTATGTATATCTCTTTTCTTCTCTGTAACTATATCACCATCTAGAATTATTCTACCTCTATCAGGCTTCACTAACAAATTTATACATCTTAACAATGTGGATTTACCAGAACCAGAAGGACCTATTATAACCTTTGTTTCATTTCTTCTTACTGAAAAATTTACATTTCTTAAAACAGCTTCTCTTCCATAGAATTTCCATAAATCCTCGACCACGAGAATATCACTATCCATCCACTCTTCACCTAACCTCCCACCATACCCATCTCCATAAGCTTTCTATGAAATCTATTAGATATATACGATAGTGGATAACATATACCTAGATATATAATTGAAACAATTAGCAACGGTTTTAAATAATCAGCAATGACTTGAGCTATATGTACAGCTTGTGTAAATATCTCTACAACACCTATTGCATAGGCTATTGAGGAATCTTTAAGAACTATTGAAAATTCATTAATCCACCCCGGAAGAGCTATCCTAAACGCTTGTGGAAAAACAACATATCTAAAAACACCCCATCTTGTTAAGCCTATCGCATAAGCAGCTTCAAGCTGTTTCTCGCCAACAGCTTCTATAGCTCCTCTAAAAAGCTGTTCTTGATAAGCTGAGTCAACTATTGCAATACCCATTATAGCTGAATATATTGGTGGTAGGGGAAACCCTATTCTAGGTAAGCCATAGTAAAAGATGAAAAGGGCTAGAATCAATGGTACCCCTCTTAATATTCTTCCATACCATTCAACAAACTTTGAAAAAGGCCTAGAGCTAAAAACCTCGATAAACGAAAGAATTAAAGCTGCTATAGTAGCTAACCCAAAGCTTGTTATAGATAAAATAAGTGTTGTTCCTATTGAAGAAAATATTAGATTTATATATGTAAAAAATTGTGAATTGATTTCCCAATCCATCGTATTATTCAACCAATATATTTATTGATAATCTGCTGCCATTCATCAGATTTAAGAAGATCTTCTAATTCTCTATTTAATTCATTTAATAGTTTAGTATCATCCTTTCTAACTACTAAACCATATTTTTCACCAGTTTCTATAATACTTGATATAACAATGTTATAGGATTTCACAAATGCTTCTGCTACAGGTGTATCTATAACAACAGCATCTAAACGTCCATTAACTAGATCCTTTACTGCAAGGATATAGCTGTCATAACTCTTTATATCTATATTTTTCTTTTCACTCTCTACAAAATCTGTAAGCAGAGACTCAGCTGTGGTACCACTCTGAACACCTACAGCTCTTCCAACNAAATCATCTAGACTTTTAGGTCTAAAACTACCATCCTTCAATACAATTATTGCTTGATTTGCATCCCAATAGGGNATTGTAAACGCCACAACCTTTGCCCTTTCTTCAGTTATAGTCACTCCNGAAGCTATTACATCTATTTGATTGTTTATTAAAGCTGGTATAAGACCATCGAAACTCATAGATATNATCTCAATTTCATAACCTAGTCTTTTTGCTAACGTTTTGATAAGATCTATATCTATACCAACTATTTCGCCTTCAGGTGAAATATATTCAAAGGGTGGAAAATCAGGCGAAGTACCAACACGTAGCACCTTCTTTGGCTTAAGATATTGAGGATAAATATAAAGCGAATACACTAGTATACTTGAAACTAATATTATAGCCACTAAAGCAATCAATACCACTTTATTCACTAATATCACCTACATATATAACTTGATAGATATGTTAGAATATGTGTAATTTAAAGCTTTATGAATATATGATTCCTAATAAAGTGGGTTTAAATAATAAATATAGGAATTATATAGTAAATATAGCTCCAGTATATGCAGATGTCACTAGCNTGGAATATCTCGATAGATAACCTTTATACTTGGGTTGATAAGGCTTACACATTTTCAATCTTTCGCTAATCTCATCTGAAGATACTACTAAATCTATTCTTCCTAGTTTAAGGTCAATTCTAATCTTATCACCATCTTGAACAATTGCTATTGGCCCACATTCAGCAGCCTCAGGTGATACATGACCTATTGACAGCCCTCTAGTTGCTCCAGAAAATCTCCCATCTGTAATAAGTGCAACATCTCTATCAAGACCCATACCAGCAAGAGTTGCTGTTGCTGTAAGCATCTCCCTCATGCCTGGTCCGCCTTTTGGCCCCTCATATCTTATTATCACCGCATCTCCTTTCTCTACCTTGCCATTCATAATAGCTGTTACAGCTTCTTCTTCACTATTAAATACCTTTGCTATACCTTCAAATATATATAGATCCTCTGGAACTGCAGATATCTTGATTACTGCTCCTAATGGTGCTAAAGACCCTTTAAGTATTTTTATACCTCCTCTTGGATACCAGGGATTGTCTACAGATCTAATAACATCGCTTCTATATATGGCAGCTTCATTAATTATCTCTTTAACTGTTTTTAAAGCTACGGTCATTCTCTCACCATGTATTAAGCCTTTTTTAGATAGCTCCTTCATAACAGCGGAAATACCTCCAGCTTCATGGAGGTCTTGAACATGATATGGCCCCGAAGGACTTAGCTTACATAGAGTTGGTGTTTTACTAGATATCTCGTCAAAGTCGTCTAATGATAGATTAACACCGCTTTCATTGGCTATCGCCATTAAATGCAGAACTGTATTCGTTGAACCGCCTAAGGCCATATCTACAGCAATAGCATCTAGAAAAGCCTCTTTATTTAATATCATTCTAGAAGTTATATTACGTTCAACAAGTTTAACAATCATTATACCAGCGGTTTTTGCAATTCTTATCCTCTCAGCTGAAACAGCAGGTGCTGTACCATTACCTGGAAGAGATATCCCTAATGCTTCTGTCAATGCATTTAAAGTATTTGCTGTAAACATGCCGGCACATGAACCTACACCTGGACATGCAGCTTCCTCTATAGCCTTGAGCTCATCATATTTAACTTTATTTGCCCTAAACGCACCAACAGCTTCAAAAACATCATGAAGATCTATATCCTTGCCTCTATATCTCCCAGCAAGCATAGGACCTCCAGAAACAAATATAGCTGGTATATCAAGTCTTGCTACAGCCATTAACATACCTGGTATTATTTTATCACAAGAACTTATCAGCACTATTCCATCGAATTGATATGCATTTACCATAACCTCTATAGAGTCTGCTATAAGTTCTCTTGATGGAAGAGAATACTTCATGCCGATATGACCCATAGCTATGCCGTCACATACCCCTATTGTATTGAATTCTAATGGCGTTGCACCAGCTAGTCTAATACCTGTTTTTACAGCCTCTGCTATTTCATTTAAGTGTTTATGACCTGGGATAACCTCATTCCAAGAATTCGCAACACCTATTATAGGTCTAGATAACTCTTCATCTACCAAGCCCAATGCTTTAAACAATGATCTATGTGGAGCTCTCTCAATACCTTCTACAACAATCCTACTTCTCATATAAATCACATTTCTATTTAATTTCTATGGAAATGGAGAGTCAGTTTCTGTTACAATATCTACGTTTTTAAATGTTTTAATAACATTATAGTACTCGATACCGTCAATTAATGCTTTGCTAAATGCATCCATTATATTTATTGAGACGCCTTGCGTTGTCCATGTTCGAAGACCATTGCTAAACTCTACAGTAGCTCTATATGTATTGTCAGAGAGCAAATGTATTGAAAATGAGTGTATCTTTAAATAATTACAGTCTGGGAAAAGCCTTTGGATAGCTCCTTCAAATGCTTTCTTTAGAGCTATTATAGCATCTATATCCATAGCTCTATTATTAATATCATTTAGATTTACTATAGCTATAGCTACCCCTGTAGAGTCTGTAAACACGGTCCAGCTATATCTATTAATGCTATCTCTCTTTATCCCTAATTCTTTTAGAATCTCTAAAACGGCTGAGGCAGGTGCTACATTGAATGCATATCCTTGTTTCTCAAGGTTCTTAATTCTTATTAACGCTCTTCTAATTTTTTCATCTTTTTTATTAGCATCTATTCCTAGTTCCTTTAAAAGAGCAACTATATTAGAGGCNCCTGAAAGCTCTGAAACAATAAAAACTCTATTGTTACCAACTATAGATGGATCTATATGTTCNTATGCTTTAGGATTCTTTAATATAGCATCGACATGGATGCCAGCTTTATGAGCGAATGCATATGCTCCTACATATGGTTGATATGGATTTGGCTCTATGCCAATGATTTTATAGACTAATAAAGATACATCTTTCAGTTTTTTAAAACTATCAATGCTTTTCAATACTTTAAATCCCATTTTAAAAGCTAGCGTTGGTAAAACTTGAATTAAATCAGCATTACCTGTTCTTTCACCAATACCATTTATAGTACCTTGTACATGTCTAGCTCCAGCTACTACACCTACCAATGTATTTGCAACTGCACAACCAATATCATTATGCATATGAAGCCCTATAACACTNTTACTTACGTCTTCCACAATTTTCATTGTAATGTTATAGACCTCCATAGGTGTTGAGCTACCTGTTGTATCTGCAAGAATAATTACACTAGCCCCAGCCCTTTCAGCAGTTCTAACCACGTCTAATGCATATTCAGGATCTTCTTTAAAACCTTGATAAAAATGTTCAGCATCAAACAAGACTTTTATACCATGTGATTTTAAATAATTGATAGACTCATAAATAATATCTAGATTGGCTTCCTTAGTAATTCCAAGAATCTCATTAACATGAAGAGTCCATGCCTTACCAAATAATACAGCTACATCTACATCTGCTTTTATAATAGCTTGTATACTTGGATCATTATCTATATGGATATCTTTTCTTTTTGTACTCCCAAAAGCAACTATTTTTGAATATGACAAACCATATCTCTTAATCTCCTTAAAGAACTCACTATCTTTTGGATTTGAACCAGGCCATCCTCCCTCTATATAATCTACACCTAGATCATCTAAAGCCATAGCAATTCTTATCTTATCCTCAAGTGTAAGCGATATCCCTGCTGCTTGAGCTCCATCTCTTAATGTGGTATCGAGAACCTCAACCTTGGATTTCTAAACCACCTGCCACCATCTACACCTAGACATCATTTTTATAATATATCAGTATGTATATATAGCTTAAAAAGCTTTTATGAGGTAAAAGAAATTTAAACTTAATTAAACATTTTAATCCTTTTGCTTAAGACCCTTAGCCATCAGCTCTCTAAGTCTTTTACCAACATTTTCAAGAAGACTGTTCTCTAAATTGTTTATTCCGTTAATAACAGTTGGCATCCCTTTTTCGTATTCAGCAATCCATTCTNTTGCAAATTCACCATTTCTTATCCTTTCCAAAACTATCTTCATCTTATCCTTTATACTTTTATCAATAATATATTTACCAACGGTTAACCCCCCATATTTTGCTGTATCTGAAACCGCTCTTAGCATTCCTACAAGACCTCCTTCATATATTAAATCAACAATTAGCTTAAGCTCATTCAGAACCTCAAAATATGCAACCTCTGGCTGATATCCTTCCTCCACAAGAGTTTCAAACGATGTTTTGATAAGCTCCATAACACCACCAACAAGTATAACCTGTTCTCCAAATAGATCTGTCTCTGTCTCCTCTTTAAATGTAGTTTCAATTACTCCAGCTCTACTACATCCAAGTCCTTTAGATATAGCTAAGGCTTTTTTAAGAGCTTCACCCGAGAAATTCTGATAAACAGCTACTAACGCAGGTACACCCCCACCTGCTAAAAATGCTCTCCTAACCATAGGTCCTGGAGCTTTTGGAGCAATCATATATACATCTGAATCTGGAGGTGGCTCAATTACTTTATAGTGGATATTAAATCCGTGGGCAAATACCATATCAGCTCCTTGCTTCATATATGGTTTAACACTATTTAACCATAGAGATCTCTGCACCATATCAGGAACTAAAAACACAATTATATCAGCTTTAGCAACTGCTTCTTTAGTATAAAGAGGGTTAAACCCATCTGCTAATGCCTTTTTCCAACTCTCACCTTGCCTCTCAAGACCAACAATAACCTTTAACCCAGAGTCTCTAAGATTTAATGCCCATGCCCTACCCTGACTCCCATATCCCAGTATAGCTATAGCCTTAGATCTTATTGGNTCTAANGATATNTCTTCATCTTTATATATCTTCGCCATATTTTTCACCCCATCTATAACCTGCTACCCGGGTGTATATGGGTATATATATAGTAAAGTATTTAATGATACTGTTATTTATATTTTCATTAGTTGTTTTATCGATTTTTTTAAAATCTCCATTAATATAGATATACTTCTCGACCTTAGCATCAATAAGAAGCTCAACAGATTCAACACCTACAGTCTTACTTAGATTTAATATAGCTAGCTTTAAATTTGGATGCTCTTTTACACCTAGATAAATTTCATAGACATTATTTATTCTTCTACCCCATATCCATTCAACATCTATTAAAAGCTTTCTAAATGTTGCTATCACCCTCTCAATATAGCTTGCATCGCTATAGTAACCAATAACCCTAATTACCTTTTCTAGGGTCATGGATTATCATCTCCCTAAGACTACCACCTGGAGGTAGTGTTGGCAACGATAATTCATCTTTTTTTATAGGGATTCTAATAACTGAAGGCATATTTTCTTTTATGCTAGTCTTTATAGCAACCACTAAATCCTCATAGGTCTCTGCATTAAATCCTAAAGCACCTAAACCCTCAGCAATTTTAATGTAGTCTATTGTAGATCCAAAGTCAACACTTATAATTCTACCTCCAAAGAACAGATCTTGGACTTGTCTTACAAGCCCTAATGTCCTATTATCAAATATAGCTACTATAATAGGTATATATTCATCTACAGCTGTAGATAGGTTATTCATAGTCATGAGAAATGATCCATCGCCATCCAGATCCATAACTATCCTATTTGGCTGAGCCATTTTAGCACCAATAGCAGCAGGTAATCCAAAGCCCATTGTACCCATCCCACCTGATGTTATAAATGTCCGTGGTTCAAGCGCCTCCCAAAAGACACCACACCACATCTGGTGTTGTCCAACACCTGTCGTTACTATAGCATCTCTCGGTAGTACACCTCTAATTGTTTTTAAAGCCCTCCATGGTTTCAAACCTTCACCATCTTCATCTACATAATAATACTGAGAATAGTAATCTCTGAATTCATATATTCTTCTAATCCAGTTCGATCTTTCAAATTTGACTCCAACACTCATTAAAGCATTTATCAATCTTCTTAAAATCTCTTTTGCATCACCTACTAAAGCAACATCAACTTTTATGGGAAGTCTCTCGATATCTGTGGGATCAATATTTATTATTATAAATTTTTTCTTAGAATCTATAATATCTTTATATGATGTTATCGTCCTATCGCTTAACCTAGCCCCTACAACCAAAACAACATCTGCTTCTAAAAATGCTGTATTGGCTTCTGCTCTTCCATAATAACCCATCATACCTATATAGAGAGGATAATCGTTTGGAACAGCCGCCTTTCCTAAAAGTGTTGATACTATAGGTGCTATAAGCATATCAGCTAATATGATTATTTCATCTGTGGCCATTGAGGCTACAGCTCCAGATCCAACTAAAATCAATGGCTTTTCAGCATTTACAAGAATCTCAACAGCTTTCTTAATCATCATAGGATCTGCATATACTGGAAATTTTTTAAATCCCTTAATATCAACCTCATCGAATTTTATATCTCCATCAACAACTTTTTCATTAAATAAATCACGTGGTATATCAACTACTACCGGACCTGGACGCCCCTCAGTTGCTATATAGAAAGCATTTCTAAGCCATATAGGAATGTCATATACATTTTTTATTTGTATAACAAATTTTACAATATTCTGAACAACCCCAGGGATGTCAGCTTCTTGGAACGACATTTTACCTATAGATGATCTTGGGACTTGACCTGTTAACGCTACAACTGGTGAACTGTCCCAGAAAGCTGTTGCTAACCCTGTAACCAGGTTAAGTGCTCCAGGACCGGAAGTGGCTGTGCATATTCCAGGTTTGCCTGAAGCTCTGGCATAGCCATCTGCTGCATGTGCCGCACCTTGTTCATGTCTCATTAAAACAAGTCTTATGTCTCCATTCCTTACATAGTCTACTAACGTATCATAAAGTGTCATGTTCGATAAACCAGGTATCCCAAATATCACCCTAGCACCTAATTTCTTTAGAGTCTCAGCTGCGAGTTTAGCTCCGTTCATAGCAATCACCTGAGAGAATGGCATTATAGTTATCTAGATCAATTATTTCTTTTGATCTAATTTTTGATTTATATTTGCAGACAGATAATGATGCATTACACCTCGGCACAGCTATCTGACTTGGAGTTCCATCTACCCCACCAACTATTTAAATTTCAGGATATAAACTAAATTTTGTATAGGGTTTTTAAACTTTTTACAAATATTCACATTTTAAACAGGTACTTATATAAAATATTAGATTTATACCTGTTTATAAAACCACTTATAGTTAAATATTCATAAACACTTAAATACCGTCTACATACAGGTTATCTAAGTATAACTAGCTCTAAGGGATGAGTATTGCTCCAACTCTAAACACAATATATGAAAACAAGATATATGAAATTAAAAAAAGATATATAAGAATACTCGATACTACACTACGTGACGGAGAGCAGATGCCTGGAGTTGCTTTAAACCCTATAACAAAACTTGAAATAGCACGTGCATTAGAAGATCTAGGTGTTGATTCAATTGAGGCAGGCTTTCCAATAACAAGTCCAGGAGAATTTGAAGCTGTTAAAATGATTGCTAAAGAACTCAGCTCATCAGAGGTTATAGCATTGGCGAGATCTGTTAAAGAAGATATCGATAGAGTTATAGATGCTGATGCTGATGCTATACATTTATTTATAGCAACCTCAGATATCCATATGAAGTATAAACTTAAATTATCCCCAGACCAAGTTATTGAAAGAGCTGTAAACGCTGTTGAATATGCAAAGTCTCACGGTCTTATAATTGAGTTTAGTGCTGAGGATGCTACTAGATCCAACCCAGAGTTTCTTGTTAGGGTTTTTCAAGCTGTTGTTGACGCTGGTGCTTCTAGAATTGATATTGCTGATACCGTTGGTGTTGCCTATCCTAGTTTTATGATAAATCTAGTAAACTATGTAAAAAGTAATGTAAGAGGTAATTATATAATTAGTGTTCATTGCCATGATGATTTTGGTATGGCTGTGGCAAATAGTGTTGCTGGAGTTGAAGCAGGTGCTGGCCAAGTCCACGCAACTATATTAGGTGTTGGTGAAAGAGCAGGTAACGCTGCTTTGGAGGAGGTCGCTACAGCTGTAAAATTTCTGCTGGGATATGATGTCGGAATAAGGTTTGAGAAAATAAAAGATGCAGTGCAACTTGTTATGAGGAGATTCAATATAGCTATACCTCCCAATAAAGCTATTGTTGGCCTCAATGCTTTCTCACATGAATCTGGTATACATGTACATGGAGTACTAAGCCACCCATTAACATATGAACCTATTGATCCCTCTATTGTAGGTGCTGAAAGAAGAATTGTCATAGGTAAACATAGCGGAAAGCATGCAGTATTGTTTATATTGAAGAGGCTGGGCTATGAACCTAGTGATAATATTATAGATAAAGTCCTTAGAAAAGTAAAGGAGATAGCTGATCAAGGTATAAAAATAGATGAGTCAACATTAATAAATATTGTCAAAGGAGTTGTTGAGGGGGATATGAAATGAGAGTTGCATATCAAGTTGCTGTTATAGAAGGTGATGGTATCGGTCCAGAAATTGTTTCAGCTGCATTAAAGGTTCTAGAGAAAATAGAGAAAAAATATAATTTAAATATCAATATAATTAAAGTTGAAGTGGGAGATAGAGCCTTAGCAAGATTTGGCCAAGCTGTACCAGAGGAATCATGGAGAAAAATAAAATCATCAGATGCAATCTTAAAGGGTCCTGTTGGTGAATCTGCGGGGGATGTTGTTGTTAAGATAAGAAGGGGTTTAGATCTCTATGCAAACATTAGACCTGCAAAGGTTTTTCCAGGTGTAAAGGCTTTAAAAAGTAATATAGATTTGGTTATTGTTAGAGAGAATACTGAGGATGTATATGTAAGAGCTGAATATATGGCCTCAGATGATGTGGCTATTGCATTAAGGGTTATAAGTAAAAAAGCTTGTAAAAGAATTGCAAAAATGGCATTTGATATTGCTTCTAAAAGACGAAGGCATTTAACCGTAGTACATAAAGCAAACGTTCTTTCATTAACTGATGGGCTTTTTAAAAACATAGTTTATGAAATAGGTAAAAACATGTATCCTGAAATCACAGTTGATGAGATGTATATAGATGCTGCTGTAATGGATCTTGTAAGAAAACCAGAGAGATTTGATGTAATAGTAACAACAAATCTATACGGTGATATATTAAGTGATTTAGCAGCATATGTTACAGGNAGCATAGGTTTAGCTGCATCTGCAAATATAGGTGACAATAAAGCAATGTTTGAACCAATCCATGGTGCAGCGTTTGACATTGCCGGTAAAGGAATAGCAAATCCAACAGCAATGATACTATCACTTTCATGGCTTCTTAAATGGCTTGGAGAACAAAAGAAGGATTCTAAAATGATAGTTGCAGGAGAAGAGGTAGAGGAAGCTGTTATAGCAACACTTACAGAGGGAAGAAAACTAACTAGCGATCTTGGAGGTACAGCTTCAACACAAGAATTCACAGATGCTGTTATATCTAAGATTCCAACATAACTATTTTTCAAAATCCTTTAAATTCCTATAAAAACATGTACTGTTCCCTGTATGGCATATAGGACCCTGTGGTTTTACATAAACCAATACAGCATCATTATCACAGTCAATCCTTAGATCAATAACCACTTGATAATTACCACTAGTTTCACCTTTTAACCATAGCTTTCTTCTTGATAATGACCATAGATATAAGTACCCCGTAGTCAATGTTTTTATAAATGCTTCTCTATTCATATGACCAACCATTAAAACCTCTCTGCTCTGAATATCCTGTACAACAGCTATCACCGTATCTTGTTCATGTCTAAAATTTAATTTATCTGCAATTCTTTCAGCTATAGTTTGTGAAATTTTTAGCATTTTAACCACTGAGCTAAGATTCTGAGAAAAGCTATACCTGACTTACTACTTTTTTCTGGATGGAATTGAGTGCCCACGATGTTGTTCTCTATAATAAGTGCAGGAAATTGCTCACCGTAGTAGCTAAACATACATATAGCTTCGCTTTTAGCTGGATAGACTACATAGCTATGAATGAAATACATATAGCTTTTATCGATTTCCATAAAACGTTGACATGCATCGTTATTGCTTGTTGTGATATAAACTTTATCCCAACCGATATGTGGAAGCTTTAGATTTGTTTTAAGTTTATCTACATATCCTTTTACCCAACCAAGTCCTTTGTTAAATCCGCCTTCATGACCATAGTCAAACATTATCTGCATCCCTACACAGATACCAAGAAACATCATCCCTGATCTTTTAATATCTTCAAATATCCCTAACCTTTTGTTAAAGTATGTAGCTACAGCTTTGAATGTTCCTACACCAGGTAATATCACTAAATCATACTCTCTCCAATTTTTAGCAATATCATCCTTTATATCTACGTCTAATCCCACTCTCTTTAAAGCTGATGATATGCTAAAAAGATTGCCAACACCATAATTTATTATCACTGCCTTCATTTTCTTCTCCTTGAAAGTTCATTACACACATCATCCAATGTAATGTTATTTACCACCATTAAAACCATGAGATGATACACCAGATCTGCTATTTCATTTACAATTCTTTCTTTAGACTCGGTTAACGTTGCTAAGATAACTTCTATAGCTTCCTCCCCAAGTTTTCTAGCTATATATGCTTTTCCCTTCTCCACAAGTTTTACAGTATAGCTATTAGGGTCTTTACTATCTATTCTATCTAGAATAATACCATAAAGTTCACCTAATATACTACACATAGCGCACACCAATACTCTGTTCATGAATTATAAAACCTTCGTAACGGGCAAGAACTTTAGCAGCATCTAAAAGTTCTTTATCTATATCTTTAGAGTTATAGAGTATAGCTATAGGTTTTAGAAAATCATATACTGTGAGAGCCCCTCTTGTTTTAGCCCATCCATTAGTTGGCAATATATGGTTTGGACCAAGATAGTCTATCATAGATGGAGACTCTGAATCTATAGTTATAGCCCCAGAATTCACAACTTTTTCTAAATATGTTTGAGATTCTTTAATATATAGAGATAGATGTTCAGGCGTCTAATTTGTTTGCTAATTTCCAATGCCTCATCTATGTCCTTAACTTTAATTAAGTAATATCTATGAATTTCATCATGAGCCAACTCCTTTTCAACTTCATTAATAAGCTTATCTGAAGGTGTTAAAAGCATAACTAAAACATCTTTACCATGCTCACTCTGAGCCATCATATCAAGAGCTATCTTTCTATAATCAGCATGTTCATCTGCTATAATAACAAGCTCTGTTGGACCCTCAACACCATCTATGTCAACATCTCCTTGAACTAAGTATTTAGCTACTTGAACATATATATTTCCAGGACCTACAATCTTATCTACTTTAGATACAGATTCTGTGCCATATGCCATAGCAGCAATTGCATGAGCTCCACCAATTCTATAAACCTCTTTAGCACTGATTTTCATTGCTATATATGCTATAGCTGGGTCAACGCATTTATTTTTCATTGGAGGGGAAGATATATATATCTCCTTAACACCTGCAACAACAGCTGGGACCCCAGCCATCAGAAGTGTAGATGGATATGACTTAGCCCCTCCTGGAACATATATACCAATTCTATAGATGCTTCTCCAATTAATGCCCATTATAACCCCATTTATATTAATTTTGATGTCTTTTGGTAAGGTTGTATAATGGATATTAAAAAGATGGTTATATATTATATCAATTGAGTTTTTAACACTATTTGGCAATACATCCATACATTTTTCCAGCTCCTTTGCATCGATTTTAATACTTTCTATTTCAACACCATCAAATTTTTTAGTAAACTCTATGAGTGCTTTATCACCATAAATCCTTACATATTCTATAATGTTCTTAACATATTCTACAACATCTCCAAAGTCTCTAGACCTACCACTTGGAAGATTCTTCACTATAGTCATATTCTCACCTCAACACCTTGAGATATAAGGTATTTCTTTAATGCATTAATCCTAATAACACCATCATGAAAAACACCTGCAGCTAGTGCTGCATCAGCTTTGCCAATGGTTAAAACCTTATAAAAATCTTCAAAAGAGCCAGCACCACCACTTGCAATAATAGGTACATTAACTGTTTCTGCTACAAGTCTAGTCAATTCAATATCATAACCAAGCCTAGTTCCATCTCTATCTATACTTGTTAAAAGTATTTCTCCAGCACCTAAACCAACAACCCTCATAGCCCATTCAACTACATCTAAACCTGTGTTTAATGTTCCTGAATAGATATAAACAACATATTTATCTCCACGTCTTTTTGCATCTATTGCTACAACAATAGATTGTGAACCAAATTCGTTAGATGCCATGGTAATTATATTTGGATTTTCTACAGCTGCCGTATTTATACTAACCTTATCAGCACCTTGTGAAAACAGCTGAGATATATCATCGATGTCTCTTATACCTCCTCCTACAGTTAATGGTATAGTTAAAACACTTGCTGTATCCTTTACAACATTAAGCATTGTTTTTCTACCCTCTAGAGACGCAGAAATATCTAGTAAAACTATCTCATCTGCTCCTTCATCTTCATATCTAGCGGCAAGTTCTACAGGGTCTCCTTTATCTTTAAGGTCGAGAAACTTTACCCCTTTTACTACTTTTCCATTCTTTACATCTAGGCACGGAACTATTCTCTTTACACTCATAATATCCCCTTAGTACTTCTAATACGAGAATCCACAATTCTTGAAGCTTCATATAAGGTTATTCCAAGGCCTTTGAATACAGCTTCAACAATGTGATGCGAATTAAAACCTTTTAGTTGAATAATATGAATAGTTACAGCTGATCTGTATGCGAATGACTCAATAAAATGATAAATGTTTTCGGTAGCCACATCACCAATAAATTCTCTATTAATATTTAAATCTATGTAAGCTCTTCCTCTTCCAGAGATGTCAATAGATAACAATATTAGAGCATCATCCATAGGAATTAAAATATCTGCAAATCTCTTAATACCTACTCTATTACCGAGACATTCATTAAATGCCTCACCTAGTGTTATACCACAATCCTCCACAACATGATGATCATCATAAGATTCCTTATTAATAGCTTTAACCATAGCTGTGGAGTTCATGTAGCTCAGCAATGTAGACAGTAAATGGTTAAAGAACTTAATCGGTGTTTCCACATATATTTCTCCAGCTTCATCAATATTAAGCTCTATTTCGATTCTAGTCTCCTTAGTTTCTCTAATCCGTTTACATATTCTACTCCTAGACAATCTTCACCCCCTTTAAATAACCTTTATATAGAGCCATACCTATAACTACATAATCAAAGCCTGCATTCTTTAGAAAGAGTAGATCATCGTAATTTGATACCCCTCCAGCATATTCCTTCAACCCATCGATGATGGAGATATACGATGCAATATTCTTGTCTATACCTTTACATGTCCCTTCAGATGATACATATGTAAATATAACTCCAAGAACTGGTGTCTTTTTCAACAATTCAATTGCTTTATTTATATTCAAAGCTCTTTCTCTCCATCCCTTTATCATAACATTATATTTATCATCATAATCAATTGAAATCAATATCTTGTCTCCTCCAATATTTCTATAAATTTCATTAAATTTTATACTATTTGAAAAGAATAATGTAGAGACTATAATAGCTGAAGCTCCATAGGATAAAATTCTAGATGCCTTTTCAACATCTCTAATACCACCACCGATTTGTATCCATTTAAAACCAATACTAGCTATATTTTTTATAATATCTTCATTTGAATCTATACCTTCAGCAGCATCTAAATCTACAATATGGATACAGTCATAGCCATATGAATATATTTCATAGGCTATGTATATAGGATCTCCCAACACTATACCACTGTTTCTTTCTCCTTTAATCCTCTTTACAGCTCTTCTATTACTTATATCTATACTGGGCATAACTTTCATTTTACCACCTTCTCTATATCAACAATTACAATATCTCTAGCTCCATTTACCTTAGCTTTTAATATAACCTCAGGTAAGTCATTTTCATCTACTACTGTTATTACTTCCCATGTATCTGATTTGCTTAGCTTTGTAATTGCAGGTGCCAGCATTGCTGGTAGAGTTGAAAGAACATTGGTTAGATATTTATCAGGAACATTCATAAATAACATCTTTTTACCCTTTGCAGCAAGTACCCCCTTAATCATTGTAACGACAAGTTCAACTTTATCTGAATTAGGATTTTTCATCCAGTTTTTAGAAGCTATTAACACGGCATAGGTATCCATAACTACATCTATAGGTTCTAGTCCATGGATCTTAAGTGTCGTACCAGTACTCATTACATCGATAACAGCATCAGCTGCTCCTAGATATGGCATAACCTCTGCTGCACCACTGATTCTTACTATCCTTGCTTTAATTCCCTTCATAGATATATATTTTGTAGCTATATTTAGATATTTTGTAGCTATTCTAATATCAAGACCTTTTCTTACTAAGTCCTCTACATTGCTAATACCTTGATTTCTAGGTACGGCAAAAACTATTCTTGCTTTGCCAAAATTTAATGGGATTAGCTCATCAACATCAGCACCACTTTCAATAACATAATCATGGCCCGTTATACCAAGTTCTGCACCCTCGTTTTCAACAATATATGGTATGTCTTCTGGACGAACCATAACTATCTCTACACCACTCCAATTGGTTGGTAAAATCAATGCCTTTTCATCGATTGCTGTAAATCTTATGCCTGCCATTTGAAGAAGTTCTATTGTTGGTTGCTGTAGTCTACCTTTATTTGGTATAGCTATTCTCATTTTAATTCACCTAAAATCTTTATAACCATTTTACACACCTCTTCATCACCTATACCAATTCTATATAGATTATCAGCAACACTCTTAATCAATATTCCATGCCTTAGCATGTAGCCTCTTAAATCTCTCATATCTTTAACAAGTAGAAAATTCGTTAAACTTTTATATACCTTAAATCCAAGCTTCTTAAGTTCCGTATACATCCATTCTCTTAATTCAATTATTTTAGAAACAATTTTATTAACATAATCCCTGTTCTCCAATGCTGCAATACCTGCTACTAAAGATGGTGTTGGTATATCAAAAACTGTATATGGTTTAGACAATACCTTTACTACATCTCTATGAGCTATTATATACCCTAGCCTAAAACCAGCAAGACAAAATGCTTTGCTAAGGCTTCTAACAATTATTAAGTTAGGACACTCTTCTACCATAGGAGCTAAGGTATAGCTGCTAAATTCATAATATGTTTCATCAATAACTATAAAACCTTTCGTATTCTCTACGAGAGCTAAAAGAAGTTTTCTATCACCTTTAAGTATAGGTGCCCCTGTAGGATTATTAGGATCGACTAATACAATCATATCAGCTTTACTTGCATTTCCTATAAGTTCTTCAAAATCAATACACCACCAATCACCACACTCAAAAGAATTTATAGAGATTACATTAAGCCCTCTTAACGAGGCTAAAATAGGTATCATACTAAATGTTGGTGTAATAAACTCCACTATATCTCCTGGCTCAACTAAATTATAGAATATTGCCCTCAATGCATTATCTGCCCCTATGAATGGATATACATTCTCTGAACTAACATTATTGTATTCTCCTAAAAGTTCCCTCAATCTATTAAATGTATTTGCATTTGGATAATAGTTAGACCTATATAAATATCTTATAACAGTTTCAATAACATGGGATGGTGGAGGCCATGGACATTCATTTAAGTGAAGCCTTATACCCTCCTCCTCTACATGCTTATAGCTATCCTGGTTTAATAACCATGGTTTAAACTTTTTCTTAATATCTATTAATGCAATCCAAGATCCCTATAAAAGTTTGTATAGTTTAAATTTTTAGATAGTTTTAAAAATTTATATGAAAAGTAAATTTATCATAATTATATAAACTATTGAACGAATATTTAATAGAGGTTATTGTAAAGAAAATTTTAAATTTGCATATGGTTTATATATTTATGAGGTTTATCTATATGTCTTCTACCTCAATAACACGTAACGAACTTATAGAAATTATAAAATCCAATAATATGGTTGAAGAATTTGTGAATTGGCTTAGAAATAGCAAGAAAATAGATATTGACCCTATATCGCTAAAAGATGTTGACTATGATCTGTTACTAGAGTTTGTTCAATCAAAGGGATTACTTAAAACCGAAACCTTAACAGAATTCGAAAATGTATCGAGAGATGATGACAATATTTTAGACAATTATATTAAAAACATAGAATCTACAAAACCTAAAAAAATCAGAAGAAAAACCTAACTAAGAATAATAAAGCTACGATATAGAGATGACCAAGATCGTAGATCTATCCCATGGTATTGAAAACATCAACACCTGTATTCTCAGCATATCCTCAACCAATGGTTCATAAATGGACTGCAGTAATAGAACATGGATACTATTCCAATATAATGATGCTGGCAGATCATACAGGAACACATATTGATGCTCCAGCACATTTTATAGCAAATGGTACTACTATTGATGAATTACCACTTGATGGATTCATCTGTAAGGGTACTGCTATAGATCTATTAGACTTAGCTCCGAAAGCTGATATTACTGCTGAAATAATTAAGAATAGATTAAAAGAAAAACACATTGAGCTGGGAATTGGTTGGATCATGATAATATATACTGGATACGACACTAAAGCAGGAAGCAGTGAATGGTTTAATCACCCAGGTTTAGATGAAAGTGTAGCCGTTTCTCAGTAGATTATGGTTCATTGTTTTTCATTTTTACTTGTTTTGATGTTTCACACCATCTACCTCTCAATGGCTTCTATATCCACTGCCCCGCGCTTCAGGAGCTCATCTACCATAGTCACCTACATTGTGCTCCCATCACCGAAAACAGCTTCACAAAATCCCCCTCGCCAAGCCCATCCCCACACAACTAGCAGTATGCTACAAAACTTAAAAACAATACTAAGAAACATAAAAACAAACAATAAATAAATATAAAAACCGAAACAGCCTGTTTATTGTAGATAAAAAGTTAATTCTGTAGGTATAGATGCTCCAAGTGTTAACCATTCACCTTTCCCTGCACATAAAATTCTTTTTCTAATAACATTATAATATATGAGAATCTAACTAATGTAAAAGAACTTATTAATGTAAAGGAATTCCAGTTTATAGGTATTCCTCTAGAAATATACAAAGAATCTGCAAGTCCTGTAAGAGCTATAGCCTATATTATATGAATGGCAAAGTTATTAGCATATTAATACTATTCTTATTGATAAGTCCCTTATTATCTAGGTCTAAATATATAATGAATTTCTTTGAATTATATAGCGTTACAGAGTTTTTTATATTAAACTTGTTTGATTATCAAAACCTTGATCTTTGGAAATGTAATAGAATAATACTTAAGAAGTTTCATAGCTATATGAAGCTCGTTGATACTTCAATAGCCTATAAAACTTGTGTTAATTGATGCGAAAGATACATAAACATTGTCTATAGAGCAATGTTTCATAAGAAAATGTATGTAGATGTGATAGAGTATGTATTAAGTGTACTTAGTGATGTATCTAGTCACAGTCTAAGAAAATTTGCTATAGTTTTTAAAGTTTTTTGAATGGTATTGGAGATTCTTTTATTGTGTATTTCTCTATATAACCTAGTTTGAATTGGTTTAACCCTTGCTCTGTTCTATCCAAACCAATACTTCTAAATATACTTTTTATTGTCTCTGGCATAATAGGATATAATAATAGTGATGCAACCCTTATAGATTCTAGTACTGTATATATTGTTTTATTTGGTTTGTCTTCTCTCCAAGGCTCCTTTCTATTCATATATGCATTTGCTTCATGTAGAGCATCAAGAATATATTTTACTGCATTACTAATCTCTAAATTATTATAACACTCTATTGAATTCATCACCAATTTTTCTATACTCTCAGCAAATTCTCTATCTAACTCACGAATAACAACACCATTAAGAGATTTTATGGCAAGTGCTGTTGCTCTTCTTACGAGGTTGCCATAGTTGTTAAGCAGATCTCCAGTATATATAGAGTCGTAGATATCCCATGAAACTTCAACATCTTTGTCATAATTAGCTATTTTGGCTATTATAAATCTTACAACCTCTGGATTACCATATCTTTTAACCATATCATCTATAGATATCACATTACCTAAACTTTTACCCATTTTTCGACCTTTTATAGTTAGATATGAATGTACAACCAGTTTTTTAGGTGGTGGTAAATCTAGCATTGCTAATAACGAAAACCATATAGCGGTGTGGAACCATAGAATATCTTTACCTATCAACTGTATAGAGTTTTTCCAATATCGTTTAATTCTTTCTAGATCCTTAGGATATCCTAGACCCGTTAAATAGTTTAACAATGCATCTATCCATACATAAACAACATATCTATTATCAAATGGCAATTCTATGCCCCAGCTCACTCTACTTTTTGGTCTAGCTATTGAAAGGTCTTGCAACCCCTCAATCCTCAACTTTTGTCGCTACTTCATCTCCATAATGCTTCGGATACACTATATCTTCGTCTCTTAATACCTTAAGTATGTAGTCCTTAAACATTGAAAGTTTAAGAAAGTATGTGTCTTCTTCAATATATTCTAGAGGTCTTTGATGGATGGGGCAAGTTGGTGTGTTGTTTACATTGATATATTCGCTTTCACTATAAAACTTTTCGCATGCTGTACAATACCATCCTCTATACTTCCCACTATAGATGTATCCTTTATCCCATAGCTTATTAACGACATATTTTACAAGTTCTTCATGTTCATGTTCAGTAGTTCTTATAAATCTGCTATAACCTATTTTCAATACCTTCCAATACTCCTTAAATATCTCAGCCATTTGATCAACAAAATCTTTTGGATTCACCCCTTTTTTCTCAGCCTCTCTTTGAAGTTTAGCTCCATGTTCATCGGTACCTGTTAAGAAATATGTATCGCATCCTAAAAGAGAAAACCATCTAAAGATTATATCAGCTAAAACAGTGGTATATGCATGACCTAAATGAGGCTTATCATTTGGATAGTAGATAGGGGTGGTTACATATATATAACATTTCTCATGACCTATTTCTTCAATATTACTCATATCGAGTCACACTATCTCTATACTCAAATTTAGTACTATATTTATCAAGTATTTCAACTTTATTAACTTAAAAAGACCTTAACATAGATATGTAAACCTAAAAGCTATTAGATTATTAACTAAGTATATATGAGGAAAGCTTATGAAGCCATACATAGTTCGATTCGTATCTCTAGAAGCTGGTAAAGGTAAGACATATATAGCATCATCAGTTCTAGCTAAGCTAAAGCTTAAGGGCTATATCACTGCTGCTATTAAACATGCTGCTCATGATATAGATATCAAAGGAAAGATAGTGATAAATACATTGAAGCTGGAGCTGATATTACCATAGCTTCATCACATAAATTAGGTGTCATATATTGTAGTAAATGGATAGACTCTCTAGACTATATTTTAGGATTTATTAATACCCCTATAGTTATTGTAGAGGGTTTTAAAGGGTATGAAAATAGTGATGTAGTGGCTATTATCGATAGTATCGATGAATTTAAGGATTTATCTAAATATGTAAAGGGGAATCTCATAGCTATTATATGCAGCAATGAATCTCTTATTAAAGCTAATAATGAAACAAATGTCAAGATTTTTAATAAAGATGAAATAGATGAGGTAGCTTCATTTATAGAGCTAAGAGCCTTAAAGTTTCTAGAAAACCAACTTCCACAATCTAATTGTGGTCTTTGCGGATTTGAGACATGTTCAGCATTTGCAAAAGCATATGCAATTGGTAAAGCAAGTCAATGTCCAGTGATATCAGATATTAAACTAGTTATAGATTCAAAGGATATACCTTTGAATCCCCTTTGTGAAAAATATTCTAAGGTCAACTATAAATGGTTTTATTAGTGCTCTTAAAGGTGTGCCTCAACAAAGAAAGAGAATATCGATAGATATTGCTCTTTGACCATAGCCCAATTTAGAATATGTTTTTATCTAATATTCCTTTGCCATATTAATCTACAATACACCTTCTTTAACTGTATCATGGCACATTAATCTGGTCATAGGATATTAGATCTTTATTTTTACCTATCTTAGCTAAACCAACATGTTTTTAAATGAGTAGCGTTGAGGTGAATGTTTCTTTGCTTCTATGTAATTAGATTATCGATAGATGCTACATTATTATCTGAGGGTTTAATACTCATCATTATTTCAGTAAGGATGCGCTTCTTCATCTCAATAGCTAAATGATTTTTATAGATATAAAAATTCTTTTTACTTTATTATATATCATAGCCTATCTGATATAATTATCTATGCTATTAATTTGTATTCTGTAAGATTTATATAGCTCCACAATTATTTTTGAAGCTTGTGTTGCATGAAGATTCTCCAGAATAGTCTTCGTGGAATATATGGATTTGCATCTATGCCAAGCCTTTTTAGCATATTGGCTTGGTTTTTTGTTACTAAATATTGTTTATAGTATTCTACTGCTTCTTTACCATGTCTATACATAAACTCTATATAAGCTTTATATGATAATTTATCTGCCTCTTTATTCATCTCTCTTGGAATCCAGCTAATTCGTGCATTTCGTAACATACTTAAAAGCTCTAATGTTTTTTCATATAGCGGTTTTAGTTTTTTAGATCGAACTCTATATACTCCATTAACCTGGTTAATAATAAGTTGGCTATCCCCATATATTTCAACATCTCCTCTTATACCCAATTCAATTATCTTCTCAAGCAGTTTTATTAACGCATAATATTCAGCTATATTATTAGAGGTTTCATCACCAAACATACCTGCACCTATAATACCATAACCACTTACAATCTTTACATCATCTCTATATATAACATAACCATATGTAGCAACACCTCCTGGATTTACAGGTTCGCATAGTCCATCAAAATATGCTTTTATCATAATATCTCCAACAATAGCTATAACCTACCTAAAAAATTTTTACTTTACTGTTTCCTAAAACTTTCAGAATTTTTTATTCCAATCTTTTCCCCGACCAAAGCATAGGGATTTAGAATCTCAACCCAGTTTATAAAGAAACCCTTTAGTGTATTATGTTAAAACCTCTTAAACACTTCAAAAACAGATTTACATTAGCTACTAAATACAGAAGTGATG
>Ga0065719_100178_pt1 | contig 25241 bp, 23 predicted proteins | sample GBSCel85sediment_FD_59106 | JGI IMG/M metagenome (GOLD analysis project Ga0065719, IMG submission 59106) | Hot spring sediment microbial communities from Great Boiling Spring, Nevada - Cellulolytic enrichment CS 85C v3 (version 3) | ecosystem: Environmental > Aquatic > Thermal springs > Hot... | reverse complement strand
CCCGTCTACACAGGAATGCCCTCTTGGACCGATGCCGCTAACCTGGTGCTAAAAGGAGTTCCCACCGTGGTTTTCGGGGCCGGAGATTTGTCTTTAGCCCACACCTGGCACGAGGCGGTGAATTTGAAGGAACTCGAGGCCCTAGCCCGCGTGTTAGCTCTCCTCATTGCTCAGTGGTCTCAGGAATAGGTCGAAAAAGCCGGACCCATTCCCCCCATTTTCCTACCTCCCTAAACCCGAGTCTTCGGTACCATTCCCGCGCCCGGGTATTCCCCTCACCTACCCAGAGGGCGGCGATCTTCTGCCCGTGTTTGCGGCCAAGCTCATAGGCATGCTGGAGCAGAATTTTGCCGATGCCTTTCCCTTGCCAGTTTGGATCCACAGCAATCTCGTGAATCTCCAGGATGACCCCCAATTCCCAATCCTTCCAATCCGGGCATGCAGCAATGAACCCTATGGGTTTCCCATCCGCCTCAGCCACGAGGAAACCCTCCTTGCAAGTGCGTCTTAGCCACTTCAAATAGCGCTTGGCCTCGTTGAGGCTTTCCTCGCCATACTTCTCCATTCCCCGATAAGCCTCCATGAGGAGCTGAGCGAGGGTTTCGATTTCTTCGAGCTTCCCCTGGCGGATCGTTACGTTATGACTCACAGTGAGGAGAAAACCTACCCCCTTTCTAATTGGGAGCTTAAAGGGAATGCGGTTCCTTTGCCACCCCCTGGAAAGATCCGAATCCCCTACAAATTCCCTATGGCATACCGCGGAAAAGGAGAGCCAATATCACCTGTGCCTCTCGTTGTCTTTTGCGGTGCGCATTTGGGCTACGACCCTGCGAAGGTGCCTATCGGCGGCGGGGCAGCAGTGGGCAATGCCCTCATCCGCCGCTGGATGGAAATAAAACCCTTCGAATTTTGGGTCTTGGGCACAGGCGAAGACATTCCTTTACCGGGGCTTCAATACCATCGCGTGGACACGCCATCAGCCCGCGGCCTCCTCACGGACTTTTCCGTACGCAAATACGCGCGGCTTTCCAGGGAATTCGAGCGCGGAGTGGTCACTTTCCTCTCCGATTTACAAAGGAAGCACGATCCGCAGGACGTCGTGGTCCTCCACAACGACATTGCTGAAGCTGGGGATTTCGCAATGATTGCGCGCATGGGCTTTCGCCAGGCCGCCATTTTCCATGTGGATGTGGTGGATTACGTGGCCAACATCTATTTGCGGGGAAAAGTGAGCGCACCGAAATTGGCAAAGTTTTGGCGCAAGATCATAAGCCTACGGCTCGACCACATTCTCCCCGATGTCCTGAAACTCATGTTCTCCAAGCAGGAAGCTTGTGCTCGTTTTTGCGAACTTTTGGTAGTCCCCTCCTCCGGGATGGCCCAAATACTCCGCGACGCCTACCCTTGGCGTTCCAAGGAAAGCATCGCCGTTATTCCTTGGGGAACGCTTCAAGAACCCGAGCCCCCCGGCGTGGACGAGGAGCTTGCGAATCTCAAGAAGGTCTACAAACTGGATGGCCGGCCCGTGATCCTCACCCTTTCTCGGATTTCCCCGGAAAAGGGCCAGGATTTGTTACTGCGCGCCCTCAAAATTTGGGAGAAAAAGGTAGGCGAACCGCTTATTGTTTTTATCTGTGGGAGCGCAGCCTACATGCATGGGAAAAGCTATATGCGGCAACTTTTTCGTCTTGCGCGAAAGCTCCGGCTCGTGGAAGTGCATTTCCCCGGGCATGTGAGCGGCGCCCGCAAGTACGCATTTTTCCGCCTTGCTGACCTTTATATTTTCCCTTCGCGCCACGAAAGTTACGGGCTCACCATGATGGAGGCCATGGCCGCCGGCCTCCCCGTTCTTACCACAGATCACCGTTCCGCCCAGGATCTTGTGCGACCGGAGTTCGGGCTCGTGGTGGAACCTAACGCTAAGAGCATCTACCAGGGGCTAGTGGTGCTCCTTGGTGAACGTGGAAAACTAAAGACTATGGGAGAAGAAGCCCAAAAGTTCGCTCTTGCTCAACCATTTTCCCGTGCTGCTGATATTTTTGCTCTTCAGCTCCTCAGCTTGCTCAAGGAAGAGCAAACTACTCAACTTCAATTTCGTTATTCGCGATAACTTTGGCATACCAGTGAGCGCTTTCTTTGGGGATTCGGCGCAAGGTTTTATAATCCACGTAGACGATGCCGAAACGTTTGCTATAACCATAAGCCCATTCAAAATTGTCCAAAAGCGACCACACGAAATACCCCAGGACCGGAATGCCTATAGAAATTGCCCGATGGAGCTCGCGCAGATGCTCTTTAAGATAACGGATACGCGGTTTGTCCGGAACGGTGCCAGAGGAGGTAACCACATCGGGGTAAGCTGCGCCGTTTTCGGTGATAAAGTATGCGGGAAACCGGTAATCAAAATGCACACGGGCAAGGATCTCGAAAATTCCATGGGGATATACTTCCCAACCCATATCGGTTACTTCGGTGCTGGGCGTGTATTGTGGTGGGACCGAGGCTTTCGGAGAGCGGGCGAGGATCCGCGTGTAATAATTGACGCCGATAAAGTCCAGGGGAACTGCGATTTTGTCTAAATCGCGATCTTCCACGAAATCCAGCTTAACTAAGCTTAAGAAGCGGGGGAGGGTTTCAGGAAGAAGATCTTTAAGCTCCGAGAGCCGGCGGAAAACCTCGAATGGATAACCCCTGCCAGAGAGGGGGTCCAAAAACCAACGGTTCAGGTGAGCATCGATGAGCCAAGCTAGTCTTCGATCGGCAAGGTCCTGGGAAGCAGGGTGAACGGGAGAAAGATTTAACACAATGCCAACTTTTGCCCCAGGGACGAGGTCACGAATGATCTCCACCGCTTCTGCATGGGCCAAAAGTTGATGATGTGCAGCCTGCAAGGCTTCCTCAAGATTTTTATGCCCAGGAGCATGCTGACCTTCCAAATAGCCCAAAAACGCGGCGACGTAGGGCTCGTTTAGGGTAAGCCAATAGCGCACGCGGTCCCCAAGATTTTTTGCGAGAGCTTCTGTGTACTCGGAAAAAGCTGCGACGATGGTGCGGTTAGGCCACCCTCCCTCATCCTGTAGGGCCTGAGGCAAATCCCAATGATATAAAGTCAGGAATGGCTCAATGCCAGCCTCAAGTAAGCCATCCACAAGTCGCGAGTAAAAATCCACCCCCTTCTGGTTAACAATCCCGCGTCCCTTGGGAAGGATCCTAGGCCAAGAGACGGAGAACCGATAAGCCTTGATTCCCAGGCTTTTCATGAGCGCGACGTCCTCGGGCCACCGATGATAGTGGTCGCAGGCAATGTCACCGGTATCCCCGCCTAAAATGTGTCCAGGCGTATGGCAAAAGCGATCCCAAATAGATTCGCCTTTACCGTCTTCGTTCCAGGCGCCCTCGATCTGGTAGGCCGAAGTGGCTACCCCCCAATAAAATCCCTCTGGAAACTTCAAAATTTCCGACATTTTTTCTCCTTTTTAGCCCCTTACCTCGCCGATCCGTTCTGCTTAAGCTCTACACCTGATCCCTAAGCTCCGGAGGGAGGCTAAGGTCAAGATTTTCAAGAATTGCCCGATCCAAATCCCCCTTTAATCTCTCTAACGCGAGTAAGACAGCACCTACAACAGGAGCATATTTAGGAAAGGAAACACGTGCATTTGGCGCTACCCTATGCACTGTTTGGATGATTGTGTCCAAAAGAAGGGGGCCCTTTCCTTTAAAAACTCCGCCAGCCAATATTACTTCAACATCGGTCCTCTCAAGCCCGAGTTTTTTGATCACTGTAACCGCGGCAATTCCCACCTCCTCCCCTAAGCGAATCAAAATGTTTTGGGCCACAGCATCCCCCTGCCAAGCGGCCTCAAACACCAGAGGCACGATTTCCAAAATCTTTTCCTCGGGAATGCGACGATGATAAAGTGCAGAGATAAGGGCCTCGACGCTAGGGAACCCGAGAAATTCGAGGATTAAGGGGGTAAGGAGGGTTGGACTTCCCCGTCCATCCCAGGCCCGGGCTACGGCGCGAATGGCTTCCCGAGCTATGTCCCAACCCCCGCCCCAATCGCCGGAAATCCAGCCTAAACCAGGGAAACGAAAAATACGGCCCTTTGGAGCGATCCCAGCAGCATTAAACCCTGTGCCGCAAACAACCACTACACCCCACGAACGGGAAGTTCCCGCGCGCATGGCGATCATCGCATCATTTTCCACTCGAACTTTTTGGGCCAAGGCGAGGCTCTCCATTGCCTTAGTGAGCAAGGAAAAATCCTCGGGAAGGTCAGCTCCGGCAAGACCGAAAATTCCAACTTCAACGGGAGGCTGGACGCTAGCTTGGAGGAAAGCCTCCATACAGGCGTTGCGAATGGCATCGATAGCGTTTTCCAGGCCGACGGTTTGGTGGTTCCCTGGGCCAGCCCGGCCAAACCCTCGAACAATCCCGGTCTCCTCCGCCACCAAAGCAAAGGTTTTTGAAGCTCCAGCATCCACTCCCAATACGTATCTCATTTCACATCCCAACGGGAAAACGCGTGAGATGTGCTTGATTCGCCCTCTTTATGGCTTGCCAAAGGGCCTTTGCCTGGGAAAAGGAAGTTACAAAGGGATGAGCAAGAAGTGCCTGGAGGGCGCTTTTTTCATCGCCTTCTGCCGCGGCTTTGATGGTCAATTCCTCATAGGCCTTGACGGCCTGTATCAGGCCACGAATCTCTGGAGGGAGCGGCTTTTGGGGTAAAGGCGTCACAGAAGAACGCTTGACCACACAGGGAACTTCGACCACAGCTCCCTCAGGTAGTTCCGAAATGACCAGCAAGTTTTGGACATTCAATATCTGAACTTCTCCCTTGTCGTTATGCATAGCGCTAATTAAGGCGACAGCGGCCGTTGAATAATGGGCACCACCGCGGCGACTAAGAAGCGAAGGCGGCTCAGTTAGATTTGGATCGGAATAAAGTCGCAGGAGTTCAGCATCGATCTCCGCTACTACCTCTGCCCGGGTTTTACCCGTTTTTTGGATCTCCGTTAAAACCTCGTCATGATGGTAGTAGTAGCGCAAATAATAGCTTGGGATCATCCCGAGCATTTTTATGAGTTCAGGCGAAAATGGGAATTTACCTACCTCAGCATGCTTGATCGCCGCAAGTAATGCCCGCTGGGAAAAATCCTCATAATCCACATACACACCGCGGACCCAGCTCAAATGATTTAGGCCAACATAATCCAGAAAGACTTTTCCTGGATCCACGTTTAACCAGCCGGCGATCATATATTTCATGGTAATAGGTACATTGCAAAGCCCGATCGCCTTGACTTTGGTATAACGCAGTAAGGCCTCGGTAACCATTCCTGACGGGTTTGTGAAATTGATAAGGACAGAGTTAGGAGCAAAACGTTCCGCATCCTCTGCGATCTCCAGCATCACGGGGATCGTCCGAAGAGCATTGGCGAAGCCTCCGGGACCGACCGTTTCCTGTCCCACAATCCCAAAACTCAAGGGGATTTTCTCATCCAATGTCCGGGCAGCTATTCCCCCGACCCGAATCTGGGTAATAACGTAATCTGCATCGGCGATCGCTTCTTGCCGGTTCGTGGTTAACTCCACCCTAACCTCCATATCGGCTGCCTTAACCATTCGCTGAGCAAGCCTACCCACGATTTCCAAACGTTCCTCATTGATGTCCATAAGAGAAATGACCCGGATAGGTAGTTCTTCTTTGTGTTTTGCGAAACCTGAGATAAGTTCAGGGGTGTATACGCTTCCTCCGCCGATCACGCAGATCTTCAGCTCAGCCATAGCCCGCTCATAAAGCGTTTTCCCGCAGAAATTCAAAGAGTTCGTCAAAAATAGTGAAAGCTAGACATGTCACGGTATCCGCACCTCCGTAATAGACCGCGATTCGTCCGGTAGGAGGGTCATAAAGAGCGGCGGTAGGGAAAACTACGTTTGGGACATCCCCAACACACTCGTAATACTCTCGAGGATTAAGAAGATAGGGTCGCGTTCGGTAGATAACTTTCCAAGGTTCATCGAGATCCAAAAGGGCTGCGCCGAAGCTATACACAAACCCATTGCAAGAGGTCAAGACGCCATGGTAAAAGAGAAGCCAGCCTTCCGTGGTCTCTATGGGCACGGGTCCAGCGCCAATTTTTGTGGATTGCCAAGAATTTGGTACAGGCGACATTACATGGCGGTGCTTTCCCCAATGGATCAAATCCGGGCTTTCTGAGTAAAAGATATCGCCAAAGGGCGTATGCCCGGGATCGCTCGGCCGGCTGAGCATGGCATATTTGCCCCGAATCTTCCGGGGAAAAAGAACCCCATTACGGTTAAACGGTAAGAAAGCGTTTTCCATCTGATAAAATGTGCGAAAATCAAAGGTGTACGCTAGACCGATGGTGGGGCCGTGGTACCAATTACACCAGGTGACATAGTATCGGTCCTCAAGCCAAGTAACCCGGGGGTCGTAACCATATACAAACCTTCCCACCTCGGGATCCTCGCATAGAAATTTGATGCGTTCGGGCTCGATCGCCCAGGTTATCCCGTCGACGCTTCGCCCTACATGGAGCTCCATATTTCTAGCGGTAGTGTCGACGCGGAAAACACCGGCGAAACCCGCTCCGAAAGGAACAATAGCACTATTGAAGATGCTATTGGCATTGGGGACAGCATTTCTGGTGATGATTGGGTTCCGTTTGGAGCGCCAGATCACTTCCTTGGACCCCTCCGGTCGGTCTTCCCAAGGGATATTAGGCAAGGGAGGTCCCACGAGTTTGGCCCGCGGCATGCTTCACCTCCTTCGGAATCTCCCGAAAGCGATGACATGCAACGAAATGCTGCTCCTCTGCTTCTACTAATTGAGGCTTCAAATCAGCACAGATTTTACCTTTCTCCGCGAGGTAACATCGGTCATAGTATGGGCATCCGGCCGTGCGCTTCCCTTCCTGAACCTTTAGCCTTATTTCTGTCTCCTCCCATTTTTGATCCAGCCTGGGCACGGAAGACAGGAGAATTTGTGTATATGGGTGCAATGGTCTTTGGAAAACTTTCTCTATGTCCCCGGACTCCATGATGCTACCACGGTACAAAATGATCGCTTCGTCGCTAAGGTAATGGGCAAGAGAAAGATCGTGGGTGATAAAGAGGATGGAAAGTCCGCGGTTATTGCGAAGCTCCGCCAAAAGATTGAGCACATCAATGCGCGTGGAAGCGTCGAGCATGCTGATTATTTCGTCGGCAACAAGGAATTGAATATCAAGAAGTAAAGCTCTGGCAATGAGGAAACGCTGTAACTGTCCGCCGCTTAATTGATGGGGGTATTTGCCTAAAACCTCTTCGGGGACTAATCCCACTGTACTGAGCACTTCTCTTATGCGTTTATCCCATTGTTGAGGCCCGACAGTTGGAAAGAATTCGGTCTTCAAAATGCGAAAGATCCGATCGGCCTTGAAAATGGGGTTATAGGAGGAAAACGGATCCTGAAATACTCCCTGAACTTTACGGTAGTAGTCCTTAAGGGCCCTTCCAGAAAGCGCCGAAATGTCGTTACCCTCAAAAAGAATACGCCCACTGGTCAGAGGAATGAGGCGGAGGATCATTTTTCCGATCGTAGTTTTCCCTGAACCGCTTTCGCCGATTAGGGAAACCACGCGCCCTTGGGCAACCCGAAAACTCACATCATCCACAGCCCGAAGGGCCCTTCGCCCGAAGGTTCCCAGCCGATAAATTTTCGTTACGTGTTCAAGTTCAATCATGATTTCCCGTAATCAGCCAACAAGCTACTTGCCTTCCAGTGGAATCAAGCGTGATAAATGGCGGTTCCTCACCGCACTTTTCAAAGGCTTCTGGACATCTCTCGCGAAATCGGCAACCTCCCGGCGGCTCTAAGAGCGACGGCGGATGTCCAGGAATACCTCGCAGTTTTGTCTCCATATACCGTACACCAATTTTGGGGAGGGAAGAGATGAGGAGACGGGTGTAAGGATGCTTTGGATCAGAGATAATCTCTTCGGTACCTCCTTTTTCTGCGAATTTGCCTGCGTACATGACGAGAATGGTATCGGCGATTTGATAGAGGAGGGAGATGTCGTGGGTGATCACGATCAAGGCCTTGACAAAACGCTGGTCCCTGAATTCCACGAGCATTTTTGCCACAGCCTTTTGGGTGGAAACATCCAAAGCTGAAGTAACCTCATCGGCGATGAGCAAAGACGGATTAAGAAGAGTGGAAAGGACCATGACCACCCGCTGCTTCATACCTCCAGAAAGCTCAATGGGGTACATCTTGAGGACTTCAAGAGGGAGTTCCACAAGCTCGAACCGCCAATTTAGTTCTGAAAGCACTTGTTTCAACCTAATTCCACGGGAAGCTAGGATGTCGGCAAATATCCTCTTTATTTTTTTCGTTGGGTTAAGAGCGTTCATCGCATATTGGGGGATGAGCGAAACTTTTGCGAAACGAAATGCGTTCATCTTTTCTCGGTCCCAGATAGGAAGCGGTTCGCCTTCAAGGAAAACTTTTCCATCCACGTATTTCATGGGGGGTTTGAGGAGAACTAAACTTCGGCCAAGCGTGGATTTGCCACAGCCGGACTCGCCAGCAAGCCCCATGATTTCGCCTTCGGCCACGGAAAAAGTGGCCCCATCCAGGGCCTTAACTTCTCCCTTTATGGTCTGGTAATACACCCGAAGATCTCGAACCTCTAAAATGTTCATCACATCTCTCGAAGTTTCGGGTTAAACACTTCGTCGAGTCCAACGTTAGTGATGTAGAGTGCCCCTACTAAGAGGGCGATGGCTAGTCCTGGTGGAACGAACCACCACCACATCCCCAGAGGCAAAGCCCCCCAGAGAAGGGCAATTTGCATCATAAGCCCTAAAGATATCCCACGAGTGGGACCCAGCCCGATGAAATCCAAAGTAGCAGCATTAAGGATAGCTCCCCCGAATTGCAAGATGAACACCATCACCAAATAAGAAAGCATGTTGGGAGCGATCTCTGTAAGCACGATTTTCGCGGGCCTCATTCCGCTGATCTTTGCGAGATCCACAAATTCTCGAGCTTTAAGGGAGAGCGTCTGGGCCCGGACCGCCCGTGCTGTCCAAGGCCAGGCAGTGCAGCCAATAAATACTGCTTGGATAAAGAAACTACGCACACCGAGATAGGCCGCAAGGATTAGAAGAAGGGCAAGGGTGGGGATGACCAGCACTACATTGGTAAAAGTGTTGAGGATTTCGTCCACCCAACCTCCACGATACCCAGCGGTGAAGCCGATTAAGGTGCCAATAACCGTGGCCAATCCTCCACCCAAAACTCCTACCAGGAACACCGGATAAAGGCCGTGAACAAATTGAGTGAAAACGTCCTGACCGAACATCGTGGTGCCAAACCAAAATTCTTTGCATGGCGGCCTGGCAGACGGACCCACGTAGGCCCAAGGTTCGTAGGGTGTAAGGTGCGGGCCGACGATAGCTAAAAGCACGAAAAAGAAAACCACTAAAAGCCCCAATCGCAATTTCCAGTTGCGCCAAGCGAAGTAAAGGAATTCGTGTTTGACCTTTCGGGGCTTTTTCTTCATATCTCTCCGATCATTCCCCGCCGGGTGCGGGGATCTACGATGAGATAAACGATGTCCACAATGAAGTTAGCCAAAAGCACGCCAATGATGATGAAAAGAAAGCACCCTTGGATCAGGAAATAGTCCTGATTTTGGATGGCCTGAACGATCAAAGAACCGATGCCGGGGTAGGAAAAGACCGTTTCCGTAACCACGGCCCCAGCCGCAATGGTCCCCATTTGTAAAGCCAAGCCAGTGATTTGGGGAAGAATTGCGTTGCGAAAGGCATAACTGCGGATAAGCCTTCGGGGAGCCCCCAGAGACTCCAAGTATTGGCTGTAATCAGCTTCAAGTTCGTAGATGATCATGTTCCGCATCCCGATAGCCCAACCGCCGAACATCACCAAAAAGAGGGAAGCGAAAGGAAGAAACCAATGCCAAAGCAGATCTAAAACGAATTTCCAAGAGAGATTTGGGGTCATAGCAAAACTATACCCTCCGGCAATGGGGAACCAGCCCAAAGCTACGCCAAATCCCCAGGCAAGGAAGATCCCTAGCCACATGTAGGGGGTCGCAGTGAGGAAATAGCCCATGGGAAGGAGGGTGCTATCCAGCCACTTCCTCCGCGCGGCAAACGCGCCGAACTTGTTCCCAGCAATCCAACTCAAAATGATGGCCGGAACCAAAATGGCCAAAGTGTAGGGAATGGCCTCGGCGATAACTTTGATAACGGGTTTTGGAAAGAGGTAAACGCTCACGCCTAAGTCTCCATGGAATACAGCTTTCCAAAAGTTCAAATATTGTTGCCAGACAGGGACATCCAAACCGAAGGCTTTAAGGTAATAGCCGCGCATGACTTCTACCGCTTCTGCCCTAAGAGCTGCGCGGGAAAGCATGGTTTGGATGGGGTTTCCCGGCATGAACCTGGGGATAATCCAGTCAATGGTCACGGCCAAAAAGAAGGTAAGAAGATAAATGGTAACCTTTCGCACAAGGTACCGAGTCATCCCCGCTCCTCAGGATGAGAAAAAGGGCCGCCCTTCCATAGCTGGAAGGGCGGCCCACCTTTTTACTTTGCTGGCTCGATCACGCACAGGGTATGGAGACCGCCCATCTGCCAGTACCCAGCCCAGGTGCACGGGAGCCAGTGCGGCCGGCCCTCATAAGCGCCGGGGAAGTTCTTCCACACAAACTCCACGTACTGGGCCCAGAGTCCGTTGTACCAGAGCGGGATCATGGGGAGATCGGTGAGGAAGATCTCCTGGATCTTGGAGCAGATGGACTTCATGCCTTCCTCATCCCAAGGCGGCGTGGCTGCAAGCTCATCCACCAGGGCGAAGATCTCGGGGTTGTTGTAGCGCCCAAAGTTTCCGCTACCCATAACGTCCCGAATAGGATGGTTGAAGAGGAGGTTGTACACAGTCCAGGGCGTGTTGCTGAGGCTAGCCCAGTTGTTGAGGGTCATATCGAACGTGCCGGTGACGAGGGCCGTGTTCCATGCGCCATAATCGGGATAACGATGGACCACATTGATCCCGACAGCCTGAGCGCTCTCGGAGATGACGCGGATGGCCTCCATCCAGTCTGTCCATCCGAACGGGCATGTCACCTCAAGGTAGATTTTAGAGCCATCAGGAGCTTCCACGAGTCCATCGCCATCGAGGTCCTTATAGCCCGCTTCGGCCAGGATCTGCCGCGCTTTAGCCGGATCGTAGGTGAACCCTAGGCGGGCCACAACGTCCTGGTCCACATATTTGGAAAGATGGGGCAGGAGAGCTGTGGGGCTCGCCCGCGAGACCAGGCCTGCAAAGGCCCGGTCAATAATGGCATCGACGTTGATGGCATAGGCCAAAGCCTTGCGGAAGGCCGGATCGTCAAGGGGTTTCTTCGTGAGGTTAAGGAAGAGGACTGCGGTGTTAGCGGAAAGCATGTAAGGTGGCTCGGGGAGGTAGGTCTTAACGTACCCTAGGGCGGCGAGGGTAGCGATTCCAGGGAGGAAGTTGTTGGAAAGATCGATCTCGCCCTTGAGGAGGGCACCAAGGGCCAAGTTGTTGGTGGCGAAGCGGATCTCCACGATGTATTTGGGAGCAGGCTTAAGCCCAAGGACCTTGGTTCCCCACCAGTCCTCGTTCCGGATATATACGTTCCGATCCGGTCCATGAGCATAGTACTTGTAGGCCCCGGATCCAATGGGCTTTTCGTTGGCGCCGCTTGTGATCTCCTCTTCTGTACGGGTTTCCCAAATGTGCTTGGGCACAATGGCGATGTTGTAAAGGTTGTTCATGAATTCCTGGTAAAGCGGCTTCCTCTTGAAAGAGAACTCCACGTAGTAGTCACCAACGTTGATTACGCTCTCGAGGTAATCCCACATGGGGCTATAGTAAATTGCCGGATACTTTTTCCCAAGCTCATAAGTGAAGACTACGTCTGCAGCCGTAAGAGGCGTGCCATCCTGCCAAGTAATGCCTTCGCGCAATTTGACCTCAAAGAGCTGGTCGGTCTTCCACTTCCCGTACTCTGCAAGCCATGGAATGAGTTCATCTTTGACAGGATCGTAGAAGAAAAGGGGTTCATAGATTAGGCCGACTGTGCCGGAAGTATTGGCTTTGCTCCAGGTGATGAAGGGGTTCCAATCCGTGGGCGGTCCCCAAGCCGCGCCGCTTATGTACAAAGTTTCGTTGCGCGGGAATTCTTGGCCAAAGGCCAACCCGAAGCTCAACACCGCCAAACCTAAGAAAACCCAGAACTTGCCGCGCATACTCACACCTCCTTAGCATTTTGGAATTCAGATTGAGCCGCTTTCCCCAAGAAGGATTGCTCCCAGTGCACCACCTCCCTTCTTTCGTAGACGGGGCAAAACTCACCCCGTTTTTTGCCCCCTTCAGAAGCGCCCCAGAAACAGGATGTAACTTTTTTCAAGTTTTCGGAGGAAGGGTTCTCTTCACCCCCGCAAAATTTGCGGAGAATTTCTTGGGCGGGTTTATTTTGAGGTGTGTAACCTAGATCCCCTGGTCCACCCGCAGCGGGATTCGTTTGCCAGTTCCAGAAAAATAGACCCGCAAACCAAGGCCTTCCCCAAAATGCTCGGAAAACCGCGTGGTAACAATTCGCCTGCGCTTGCGGATTGTATGAACCATTAATAGTCCAATTCCATGGTTCCCTCGCAGCATAATCTATGCTTCGGTAGCCGACTTCCGTGAAGATCACGAGTTTTCCTACCTCCCTCTGCCAGGTTTCGATGAGGGAAATCCACGGAACCCAAGCCAAAAGTAGCTCCTCCACCGAAGGGGTCTTGGTATAACTTAGTGGGAAATAGGCATCGATTCCAACATAATCGAGAAGGTCCCAGAAAGACACGGTTTGGAATTCATCCCAGTTGGCTGCGTAGACAAGAGGCCCCGTAAAAATTTCCCGTACCGCTGAAATCAGCCTCTCCCAATACTCTCGGAAAGCTTTCCCACTTAGACTCCGAAGTTCCGTGCCCAAGCAGAAAAGTTCCACACCAAGGCTTTCTGCAAGCTTTGTATAGTGGAGAACGCGGGCCTGATAGTTTTCAAACCATGCCTCAATATTCGCAGGAAAAATCTCGCCTCGCCAAGTCCCGTCTTTGGGGTCCACATGAAGTTTTAGCATGACGTTCAAACCTTGAGAGTGGGCCATTTGCACGACGTGGATGAGAGAGCTTTCAGAGGGGGTAAGTACCTTGTCAGCGTAAATTTCCGTAGCACTTTTGGTATCCATGTATTCCGTGACGAGGATGGCCACCCAGTTAGCCCCTATGGTCTTAAGGAATGAAAGAGAGGCGTCGGAGGCAGGGGTAGCATATTCCTCCGCAGCCCAAGCGGTGTAATTCACACCTTTAAAATTGAGGGAATGACCCAATTCCTCTTGGGCTGCGTAGCCTGAGCACAAGAATAGGCTGGGCACAAAGACTACTGCGCACAAAAAATTCTGAAAAGCAGACTTCCAAGGATTCATTTTTGCCTTCCCTCTTTATCCAAATAGCTTTCCCGAAATTCTCCCCGCGTAACCCCGCAGGAACTGCGCACCACCAATTCCACCGGAAGCAAGACGTTCCCGCGTTCTTGACTGGCCGAGCCATTCAAGCGGTCCAAAAGGAGCTCCACGGCCATGAATCCCAAAAGGCGAATTGGCTGACGTACCGTGGTAAGAGGTGGGTCGAGGAGGCTAGCTAGCGGAATATCGTCAAAACCAACAATCGCGATGTCCTCGGGGACCCGTAGGTTTTGGCTACGCAAGGCGCGCAAGACCCCTGCAGCCATGGTGTCGCTTTGGACAAAAATCGCTTCCGGCCGCAATGGAAGGAGCCTGGATAAAGCGGCCATAGCTCCTACTTCGGTGAACCCGCCCTCCGCGACAAAAGCCTCATCGTAGGCAACCCCATGGGCCTCCAGGGCATCCCGATATCCGGCCAATCGGTCTTGAACGTGAAGGTGGTTTAAGGGGCCGGTGATGGTGGCGATTCGTCGGTAACCTAGCTGCAAAAGATGCTCGGTGGCCATGCGCGCACCCCCGTAGTTGTCCACGTCCACATAGGGAAGGCCGGGTTGCCTACCCACGGCTACCGCTGGGATCCCATCCGCCCGAAGGGCTTGAATAACGGGGTCATCCGGAGGGGCCGAGGCTACCACCGCTCCCTCCACATAGCCGTTTTGCAAAAGGTTCGCATAGAGCTCCTCTTGGCGGCGGGGATCATCGAAAAGAGCAAGCACCATTTGATATCCGTGAAGATTACAAGCTTGGACAGCGCCTTGAAGGAGGATGGCGAAGAACTGATCAGAGAAAAGCTTATTTACGGACTCAGGGATCAGCATGGCCAAAAGCTTTGTGCGCTTTGTGGCAAGGCTTCGGGCGATGGGGTGCGGGCGGTAGCCAAGTTTTTCGATGGCCGCAAGCACGCGGGCTTTGGTTTCGGCACTCACATTGGGATGGCCATTGATCACCCGAGAGACCGTGGACCGGGAAACCCCGGCCAACTTGGCCACTTCCTCCAAAGTCGCCACCCCCCGTTTTGGGAGCGCTCCCACAATTTTTATGGTAGGCTGGGGACGCCCCCTTGTCAAGATCCTAGGGCTGGCTCAAAAGAAGTTCTTCTAGTTGCAAAGCATTTTCGGGGGCCCAGGCGTTCCAGTCGTTGTTGAAATAAATGAAAACCCGCTCCGCCGGAAGGCCTTTAATCCGCTCCGCCCAGGTTCGCAATTCCCGCAGGGAATAGCGATACGCATACCATTGGCCTTTTCCATGGAAGCGCACAAAGGCATGGGGCGCGGTGGCCACCACATACTCGGGAAGATTGGGAGCGCTCACAATGCACATGGCAACGCCTCTTTCCCGCAGAAGGGCCTCGGTCTCTTCCTGGAACCAGCTCTCGTGACGGAATTCCAAAGTGTTCGGAAAACGAAGGTCAAGCTGATCGAGGATTCTCAAAAGAAGCTCACGGTTGTACCGAAGACTCGGTGGAAGCTGAAAAAGAAAGCCGCCAAGTTTTTCCCCGAGCATCTCGCCCATGGCGTAGAACCGGCGCACGAGCTCCTCCGTCCCCTGAAACTTCCGAAGATGCGTAATCCCCCGAAAGGCTTTGAGGGTAAAGAGGAAGCCCTCCGGCCCTTTTCGATACCAGGCTTTCACCATCTTCTCCGTGGGGAAGCGGTAGAACGTGGCGTTCACTTCCACGGTGTTGAACACCTTAGCGTAGAAGTCGAACCACTCGCGCTCAGGAAGGCCCTCCGGATAGAAGAGGCCTTCCCAGTGGGGGTAAATCCAGCCCGAGCAGCCCACTCGATACTCGGCCATCCCCGGGAGTATAGGGAGGGGTAAAATTATGGGCTATGCCGAGGGTGGCGGTTGGGGAGCGTTTCCAGATAAAGACCAAGCTTCGGCCCCGCGGAGACCAGCCCAAGGCTATCAAAGAGCTTACCGAAGGGGTCCTGGAGGGCCTTCGTTACCAAACCCTCCTTGGCGCCACGGGGACCGGAAAAACCTTCACCATCGCCCACGTCATCCAAAACGTACAAAAGCCCACCCTCGTTATCGCCCACAACAAAACCCTCACCGCCCAGCTTTACGGCGAATTCCGCGAGCTTTTCCCCAATAACGCCGTGCACTACTTCGTTTCCTACTACGACTACTACCAGCCTGAGGCCTATATTCCCGAAACCGACACCTACATCGAGAAAGACGCGGAAATCAACGAGGAAATTGATCGGCTGCGCCACGCTGCCACCGCAAGTCTCCTCGAGCGCCGGGACGTGATCATCGTGGCCTCCGTTTCTTGCATCTACGGCCTCGGTTCTCCTCAAGACTACTACGCCATGTCCCTCACCCTCGAGGTGGGGCGAGAGTACGACCTCGATGAGGTTTTGCGCCAGCTCGTCCTTCTCCAGTATCGGCGAAACGAGCTTTCCTTTGAGCGAGCGACATTTCGGCTCCGGGGCGATGTGTTGGAGATTATCCCTGCTTCCGAGGAGATGGGCTTCCGGATTGAATGGTTCGGGGATGAAGTGGAGCGCATCACCGCCATCGATCCCCTCACGGGCGATACCCTCTCCGAGCGAAAGCGGGTGACCATTCCGCCCGCTACCCACTACGTGACCCCGGAGGAAAGGTTGCGGAGGGCCATTGAAAGCATCGAGGAAGAGCTCGAGCAAAGGCTCAAGGAACTGCGGGCTCAAGGGAAACTGCTTGAGGCCCAAAGGCTTGAGCAGCGCACCCGCTTCGATTTGGAGATGCTTCGGGAGATGGGGTATTGCCCAGGAATCGAGAACTATTCCCGCCACCTCGATGGCCGAAAGCCGGGAGAGCCGCCTTGGACCCTTCTTGATTACTTCCCACCCGATTTCCTTGTGGTGATTGATGAATCCCATCAAACCGTGCCGCAGCTTCGCGGGATGTACCACGGTGACCGCTCCCGGAAAGAAACCCTTGTGGAGTACGGTTTCCGCCTTCCCTCCGCCCTGGATAACCGCCCCCTCACGTTCGAGGAGTTCGAGGCCCGGGTGAAACAGGTGATCTTCATGTCCGCCACGCCCGGCCCCTACGAGCGGGCCGTTTCCCAAAAGATCGTGGAGCAGATCGTCCGGCCCACGGGCCTTGTGGACCCCGAAGTGGAGGTCCACCCCGTGCGCGGACAAATCGATCACCTTGTTTCCGAGCTCCGCAAGGTCACGGAGCGGGGCGAGCGGGCATTGGTCACCACCCTCACGAAAAGAATGGCCGAGGACCTCACGGATTACCTTGTGGAACTCGGATTCCGCGCGCGCTACCTTCACTCCGAAATTGAAACCCTCGATCGGGTGGAGATCCTCCGCGACCTGCGCCTCGGAAAATTCGACGTTTTGGTGGGCGTGAATCTCCTTCGCGAGGGCCTGGATCTTCCCGAGGTTTCCTTAGTGGCCATCTTGGACGCCGATAAAGAGGGGTTCCTTCGCTCCTCCACTTCCCTCATCCAGACCATCGGCCGCGCAGCCCGAAACGTGCGGGGAAAGGTGATCCTTTACGCTGACGAGATCACCGACGCCATCCGCGAGGCCATCGATGAGACGAACCGCCGCCGCAGGATCCAAATCGAGTACAACCTGAAGCACGGGATCACGCCCGAAACTATTAAGAAAGAGGTCAAAGACATCGTGGGCGACCTCACCGGCGGCCGCGCCGAGCCTATCTCCATCCCGAAGAAACCCGAAAAGCTCTCCAAGGAGGAGATCGCGGATCTTATCAGGAAGCTTGAGCGGGAAATGAAAGCCGCGGCGGAGCGGCTGGAGTTCGAGCTCGCCGCGGCCTACCGCGACAAAATCCGCGAGCTCCGCAAACTCCTTTAGCTAGGGATCAAATCCGTATCGTCCGAAAGCCGCGTCACCGCGTGGGCAATCAATTTCGCTGCGTTCTTTAGGTCCGACAAAGACACGATCTCGCAGGGAGAGTGCATGTAGCGGTTGGGAATGGAGATGAGGGCCGTGGCCACACCCGCCCGGGTGATCTGGATCGCGTTGGCATCGGTTCCCGTGGCCGCAGGCGCAGGCTCAATCTGGTAGGGAATTTTTTCCTCTTCGGCTACCTTCACGAGAAGCTCGAAAAGCTTGGGGTTGATGTTGGGACCGCGAGCGATAACGGGTCCCCCGCCCACCTTGATGTCGCCAAGCTTCTTTTTGTCACCCTCCGTGCCCGGATGATCCGTGGCATGGCAGACGTCCACGGCGATTCCCACCTTGGGATCAAGGCCAAAGGCGCTCGTGCGGGCGCCGCGAAGCCCAAGCTCCTCCTGCACCGTGGCCACGGAGAAAACCGCGGCCTTTGGGCTCAGATCCTTAACGAGACGCAAGGCCTCGAGGACCACGTAGGCGCCGATCCGATCGTCAATTCCCCGAGCCACAAGGAGATCCTCGTTCAAAAACGCCGGATCCCAAGCAAGCACCACAGGGTCCCCAATGGCCACCTTTTTTAGCGCTTCCTCTTTGTTTTTTGCACCGATATCCACCCACACATCCTCCACCCGTACGGCCTTTTTCCTCTCCTCGTCTTCGAGGAGATGAATGGGCTTTCGGCCCACCACGCCCAGAACCCTTCCGTTTTTTGTGCTGATCCAGACGCGCTGGCCGGGGAGGATTTGACCATCCCAGCCGCCGATGGGGCGTAGGTAAAGATAGCCCTTATCGTCCACGTGGGAGACCATGAGCCCGATTTCATCCATGTGGCCGGCGAGCATCACGCGGGGGGAACCCTTTTCATTCACCACCGCAAACGCGTTCCCATGTAGATCGCGCCAGGTCCGCTCGGCGAAGGTCTTCGCCTCCTCGATCCACACCCGCGCTGCCTCTTCCTCAAACCCGGAAGGGCTGATGGTGGACAAAAACCGCACGAGGAACTCTTTATTCGTCATTCACCCGCCTCCTTTGGTTCCCCCATTTTAGCAGGTGAGATGTAAAAGCACGGCCACCCGTTTTTTCCGCGCAAGCTCGTTATAGAGCTCCACCGCCTCTTTTGTAGGGAGGGCGAAAAGCTCGATCCCTCGGGAAGAGAGTAGGGCCTCCACCTCTTTCGTCACCTTGAGCATCCCGGAAAAGCCCGTCCCAATGATTACCACCTCGGGGGAAAACTCTAAGATCTCGGCCAGATCTTCAGGGTGAACCCGGTGGCCTTCCCTGCGCCACCAGGGGCCAACCCTTTCCCCGCATATCCAAAGGTCCTCGTGATGAGGAACCCCATCCACCTCCACCCTGCCAAACCGATATCCAGAAAGCCTCATCGGGCCAATGATACCTCCTGAAAACCTCTAAAGTGGGCAAACTCTGCAAAAAGAGTGTGAAGGGAGAACAGAAGTTTTTCAGCGTGGGAGGAAAAAGCACCCGGAACCGTGGGGGTGCAAAGGGCTTGAGTCTCCGTCGCCGAGAAACTTTCCTGGTTGGAGGAAGCAATCAAGAAAATCTGTCCCAGCGCGCCGTGAGCCTTTTTGTGCTGCACGCCGCGCAGGATGGGCTCAATAGGGTGCGGAACAAGGACCTGGAGGCGCTAGCTGAGGATCTGAAAAATATCAATCAGGGTGAAAGTCATAAGGGAACCAAGGTAGCCTTGCGAAGTCTGCAGGTGGCGTTTCTGCCTCATCCTAAACCTGTCCGGCGCTACCTCTGCACCCCCAACCCGCTGGAACGGCTAGCCAAGGAGGTGAACAGGCAGAGGGTTTGTCTACGAAGTTATCGACGCAAATGTCACCCCCCCTCTCCCTCACCCTCCCCTCGCGGGGGAGGGAAGAGACCAAGGTTTTCTGAGACAAGCCCACAGACGGACTGAGGTGGTGAAGGTGTTTTGTGGAAAAGCTCCCTTATTTGGTTTGGAGTCAGCTCGATGAGGGTTAAAGCACCTGCGGTTTGCGGAGTTTTTTCGAAAATCCAGATGGGAAGATGACATGCTGGCCAGACACCGCAGGTGCTATACTATGCTAGCCTCCCTGAAGTGCAAAGCCCGTGTGAAGAGAACTAGGGATCTAGGGAGGAACCGCTAGGCTTTAGGGATGGGTCTTTCTCAATCCGCGGAAACACTGGGTTCATTATGAGTCGAAGATGAGGGCGGAGCAGCTGGGCGATCCCGATCTGGAAGAAGCGCGGAGGCTGTTGCGGGATGACCGCGTGGCTCTAGCGGTAGTAAAGAACGGGCAGGTTCTTGCCGTGCGCCATGGCACGGGCCTCGCCCCCTTGTATCGGACGGTGAAAGAGCTGGGGGAGCGGCTCCAGGGGGCCCGAGTGGCAGATCGGGTGGTGGGGCGTGCTGCAGCCCTGCTGCTCCTTTATGCCGGGGTCGCCGCGGCCTTTGGCGAGCTCATGAGCCAATCGGCACACGCCTTACTTACCGAAAAAGGCTTTCCCCATGCGTGGGGGAAGCTGGTTCCCAGCATCTCTACCCCAAACGGAGCTCCATGCCCCATGGAGGCGCTTGTTGCCGACACGGACGAGCCGGTGGAGGCCTTTCGGCGACTCGCGCCGGCCCTGGAAGCCCGCGGGGGAAAGGGGCTTCTCTAAAGTCCAGGAAGTTGTCCCACCCCGGGGGCAGGTTTTTCCCGGAGGTTTATTCGCCCCGCTTCGCTATCCGCAAGCAGGACGCCGCGGAGGGCTTGAAGCGCCAGGTCTTCGCCAAAAAGGTGTCCCCGGAGAAAAAGCACCGTGTAAGTTTGGGCCTGGGCGCGCGCTGTCGCGGGGTCATCACCGGGCCAACATACGCTACATAAAAGGCCGCAATTCGGGTTGTCGAGGTAATCCACGTGGCCAGCCCCGCGCTGCTCCACTTCCAGCGCCGGTCCAGGAGCGGCCTCGAAGAATTTTCGGAAATTCGCGTCCGGAGGGGCGCAAGGCGTGCCGAACTTCACCCGCTCCCCGTACTCCGCGCCGAGTAGCAGGACCGGAGCTCTAACTGAGCCCATCACCGCCACAGCCGACGGAAAACGCACGGGATCGGTAACACCCGGCACGCCGCCGTCCACGGGATCGAGACCGGCCACGGCCCGAACATCTCGCTCGGCCGCAGCCAAAAACGAGATTTTTCCGCCCAAAGAGTGCCCAACCAGCCCAACCCGGGAGGGATCAAGGCGCACATCATACCGCCGAGCTTCTTGGGGAAGAGTATCCAAAACAAAGAGCAGATCGCGAACCAGGACACGATGATCCGGGTTAAACAGGCTGTAGGTGTAAGAGAGAAGGGCTGTGGCCATTCCATGAGAGGCGAAAATTTCGCCCCAGGAACGATAAGCGGGCCCAGTGAAGAGGAAGCCCGGGCTAAACACGACCCAAGGCAAGGCTTCGAAACTCTTGGGATAAAGGAGGAGGATCTCCACCTTGCGGCCCCGTGCTGGGTCCTGAAGAACAAAGTTGACTTCGCCGATGGCCCACGAGCCGCGCTCCGCGGCTAAAGCCAACGCCCCCACCAAAACTAGCCCCACCCAAGGTATTTTCCCCATTTTCATGTGGTCTCCTTTCCCCACCGGGCAAGGTAGGGTTCCAGTGAGAATTTTCGGCGCAGGCCTGCTCCCGTCATGGGCCGCACCTTTCCAAAAACGGGGCGTTCGGTAAACGGCCGATCGTGCAAGCCAAAGCACCAACCCACCCCGGCGTAACTGTTCGGGTCTCGGCCATCCAGTGCGTACTTGTTGTTGAGATAAAGGGCGAGCCGAAAAGCTTCCTCGGGATACTTCGTCCACTGGAGAAATTGTTTTCCCCAGTACATGCGCATGTAGCCATGAATTTTTCCGGTGCGGAGGAGTTCCCTTTGCGCCGCATTCCAAAGAGGATCATCCGTGCGTGCCCCCTCGAGTTCTTCCGGGGTGTAGCGGGCCGGCCGTGGATCGGAAGCGTGTTTTCGCAAGGTTTCTTTAGCCCAAGCGGGAAGGCCCTCGAACCGATCGTAGTTCGGATTGTAAAAAACGAAATTCACCGCGAGCTCCCGGCGCACGATGAGCTCTTCTAAGAATTCTTGGGCGCCCGGTCCGCCTGTTTGGACTACGCGCCAGGCCACCTCCACCGGAGAGATTTGGCCGAAATGGAGGTAGGGACTAAGCCCTGAGGTACCGTCCACCCCGGGATTGTTTCGCTCTTCCGGGTACCGCGAAAGTTTTCTCTCCAGGAACTCCAAAAGGCGAGCCCGCGCCGCATCCGTTCCCGAAGGAAGCTCCACCGGGGGAATGGAACAATCGAGGGGAAGCCCACGGAGAACGGCCGCGGGATCCTCAAGATTCAGGCCAGGAAGATCTATCCCCAGAGAGGATTTTTGGGACTCGAGTTCCAAATGAGGCCGCAAGAAGCGTTCCAAAAGGGAAGAGATCCTTCGCCGGAGAACCTGGGCGCTCCAAGCTTCCTTGGGGTAGGCAAGACCTACAGGCACGACGATCTCGCTTTCCACTTCGAGCACAAGGCAGGGGGCTTTCTGGGCTACCTCCGCGCGCCAGGCCCGCTGATGACGGAGGTACCCGGAGTCCATGACCACGGCCGCGGCCTCCTGAGCGAGTTCCAGGGCGATTTCTGGCGGGTTTCCCGCCCGGGCCACAAAAAGGATTCGCCGCTCGGCAAGCTTCTTCCGCACTTCCCGAAGGCCCTCGAGCATGAACGCGTAGTGGCGCAGGTTGGCCTCGGGGTAGTTCGGGGTAAGGCCGAATCCCACCACCAAGGGCAGGTTCCGCTCGTTGGCGAGGGCAATGGCCAAGGTGAGCGCAGGGTTCCACTCGGCCCTCTGGGCCGCCTGCATCCAGTAGAGCACATACCGTCCAGAGCGGATAGGCTTTGTATTAGCCAGGCGGATCCGCTCAGGCTCTATGGGGTTCTTGCGCCGCATCGCTCACCAACCGCGGATCGCCTCGGGCGAGCTCCAGGGCCCGGAGGGCGCTTCGCTCCTTGTCCTTCACCTCGAGCATGAGATCGAAATCGTAGGGCCGGCTCTCCTCAAGGAAACGCCGAAAATGCTCCCTGTCCAAAGCATTCGCGTGGCTCCCCCTCCGCCCTCCAGGAAGAGGGGAGGAGTAATCCACGATGGGTAGCCCGTCCTCCGGCCCCCAGGTCTCTCTCTGAGCTTCCAAGGCCTCTGCGAGCGTCTTCCCATCCGGATTCAGTTCGTGATGGAAAAAATCGAACACCACGGGAATCCCTGTCTTACGGTGGAGCAGAAGGACGTCGGAGAGCGTGTAGAACCGCTCATCATTTTCCAGAACCAATCGTCTTTTCACATCCTCCGGAAGCGCCTCGTGGGCACGGACGAAGCGTTCCATAGCTTTCTTTTTGTTTCCGTAAACCCCGCCCACGTGGATCTGAAGTTTGGCGGTTTGATCCAATCCCAAAAGCTCCAGGACGCGGGCATGGTAAAGGAGGTCAGCCACCGCGGCTTTTACCACCTCCGGCCGCGGGGAATTGAGGAGGGTGTACTGCCCAGGATGCATGGAAATCCGCATTCCAAAGCCCCTTATGAGCGCCCCAATGCGGGCAAAATCCGGGGCGAACTCCTCGTCCCAGGGAAAGCGGTTCTCCGGATGGGAGGCCAACGGTACAAGATCCGAGCTGATCCGCAAAAAGAGAAGGCCGTGCCTTGCGTTCCAGCACACAATCTTCTCGAGACAGGCGAGATTTTCGGAAAGGGTATTCCGCAGTCTTTCCCAAGAGAGGGAGGCCAAGCGGAGGGTGCGGCTGGGCCGGCAAGAGAGGGAAAGGTTGATGCAAGGGTAGCCGATCCTCATTCCTCGCCTTTTCCGGAATCCAAAGGCAAAAGGAGCTCGCTGGGGAAAGGCTCAAAGAAGGTCTGCTCCGCGAGGTACTGCACGTCAAAACGGATAACCCAAGAGCGCAGGACCTCCCGGGGAACGCTGGCGGGGATGTGTCCAGCCCGGTACTCCCTAAGGAGCTTCAGAAAATACCGGCGCTCTTCGGGCCTTAGACCATCGCTCACGTAGCCGAAGGCGTGCTCCAAGACGTTAATGACGGAGGGCCGGCGCGGTGGGCGCAAAAATGCTTCCCGGAATTTCTCTCCATACTGGCGAAGGACCTCCCTTACCGGGAGCTTTTCAGGGTTGGCCACGATTCGGCCTAGCTCCCGAAGCTTGGCCTGCCCTTGGGCCATGAGGAGGAATTTATTCTGGGTATGAAAACGCACGAGCTCGCCCATATCTTCGGAAGCCTCCACTTCCCTTAGGGCCGCGAAGGCGAAAACGGCGGTGAAGAAATGTTCGCGAAGGGCGCGATTCGTGAGCCTTCCCTCATCTTCCGCGGGGAGGTTGGGAAAGAGGGCGCGCACAGCGGCGCCGAAGAGGCCGGGGCCACGGCCCGCCGCAGGGCCATCTGCGGAGGCGTGGATTTTCGCATCCCGAAGAGCACAACTCGGCGAGCGATTCTTCAGGATGAAACCGTCCACCGCGGGAAGGGCCTCCAAAAATTTTAGGGAAAAGGCCTCCATTTGGGCGGTCAGATCCCGGCCGGTCTCCGGCTGAACCAGGCGCACAGGATCAACCTGCACAAGGCGGATCGGCGGCCGCGGCACGCCAAGCCCAATTTCCACCTCCGGGCACACCGGCAGGAAATCCACATGGGGCTTTAAAGCTTCGACCACAGGATCCGGGATTGCGCTCCCGTCGTAGCGGCAAGGGGCAAACCCCAGGCACTTGCTCACCACCAGCCGCGGCCTGGGAAACTCCCTCATTCCCGCAACTCCTCCCGAAAGAGCTCACGGAGCTCCTCGCAACTTTCATCGCCCCGAATCCTGCGCAAAACGAAGAACGAGCGATTGGGGTCAGGATCTGGCCGGCCTTTCCCTGTAATGAGGAAAAAGCTTGCGGAAGCGCCCAAGGTCACCTGCTCGTCCTTCCAGGTGATCGTTCCACGGATGTGATCGGGGCTCAGGACAGTTCCGCGGTATTCCTGGCGAAGCCTCTGTACCACGTAGGCTTCCCCAGAAAAGAGCCCCAAAACCCTGACCTTCACGGTAAACCCTGGTTTTCCATCTCCGTCCAGGTCCACCACCCGCGGATCATCCGGTGCGGTGGGAAGGGGTTCGGAATAGGGATCCGCAAGACAAACCCCGTTGAGGACAAAAAACTCCGGGATCAAAAAAGCGATTCCCCCTTCGGAACGCGCGAGTTTCCCCGAAAGAGGCCCGATTTTTACCGCGGCGAGGAACTCGGGGGTGATGGAAATCTGAACCAACGCGGTGCCCATGTCGAAGACCATGGCACAAATGGCCTCCGAGCGGAGGACAAGATCGGGGCCGTTTTGGTCTACGTGAATTTTGGCGATCTGGTAGATGCGGCGGGGGCGTTCCCCAAGGAGAGGAACGTCCCAGTAGTCGGAGATCACCTGAAACAGGGCCCAGGAACCGGAAAGATCCGGCCATTCCGTTTGAGCTACGCCATACCTGGGGATGACGAAAACAAACAAAATCAGGACCAAAAAGAATTTCACGGTTTTCCTCCTTTCACGTGAATGGAGCGACCTTTCCACGTGCCGCGCTGCGCAATATGCCAGAAAGCCGAACGCGCGGCAGTAAACCAAACCACCAGGTGCACAAGAGGGTAAGCCAAGGGAAGCCAAAGGGGAAGCCGGAATCGAAGCGCAGTAAAGGCCCAAAGGAAGAAGGCGCTTCCGAGGGCCCAGGCCGCTGGACGGATCAATTCCGAAGAAACATATCCCAAAAGGGCTAAAGGCAAAACGAAAAGG